>Ga0302265_1000300_pt1 | contig 34865 bp, 34 predicted proteins | sample III_Bog_E1_1_FD_194556 | JGI IMG/M metagenome (GOLD analysis project Ga0302265, IMG submission 194556) | Peat permafrost microbial communities from Stordalen Mire near Abisko, Sweden - III_Bog_E1_1 | ecosystem: Environmental > Terrestrial > Soil > Wetlands > Peat | place: Sweden: Abisko...
GAGGGTTCTGACGTAGATCTTTGAAAGGGCACGACCCCAGGCGAACTTGAGGGTTCTGACGTAGATCTTTGAAAGGGAACGACCCCAGGCGAACTTGAGGGTTCTGACGTAGATCTTTGAAAGGGCACGACCCCAGGCGAACTTGAGGGTTCTGACGTAGATCTTTGAAAGGGCACGACCCCCGGCGAACTTGAGGGTTCTGACGTAGATCTTTGAAAGGGAACGACCCCAGGCGAACTTGAGGGTTCTGACGTAGATCTTTGAAAGGGCACGACTTCAGTCGTGCCGCAAATCATCTAAAGTGAGAGAAATGGGGCTTCAGCCCCATGCTCTCCGCGTTGCCCCGAGTCTTTGTCTGCAGCCTCCATGACGTTCGTCAATTTGAGCGTTCTACAATAAAGCCATGCTGATCGAAGGCATCTACGCCGCCATTACCACGCCGTTTTATCCGGATGAACGCCTCTACTTCCGCAAGATCGAAGCCAACGTGGCTCGCTACTCGCGCAGCCTCTTGTCGGGATTTCTAGTCCTCGGCTCCACAGGCGAAGCCGTCATGCTTGACGACGCCGAATCCCGCGACGTTCTGCGCGTAGCCGCCGAAGCCGCCGCTCCTGAGAAAGTCCTCATTGCCGGCGTCGGACAAGAGAGCGTAGTCGCCACTGTCCGCCTCGCCGAAGCCGCAGCCAAATTCAATTACGATGCCGTCCTGGTGCGCACCTCCAGCTACTTCGCCAACCAGATGAGCACCGCCGCGGTTCTGCATTACTTCCGCAGCGTGGCGGACCGTTCGCCGCTCCCGGTTCTGCTCTACAACATCCCCGTCTACGTCCCTTACCAGATCCCCATCGAAGTCATCGCCGAACTGGCCCAGCACCCCAACATCATCGGCATCAAGGACTCAAGCGGCAGCGCCGACCGGATCAGCGCCACGGTCGAAGCCACCCGCACGGCGCCCCGCCGCATTGAAACGGTTACGCCCATCTTTGAAGCCGCAACCGGCCGCATGCTCGCGCCTAAGTTCGAAGCAACCGGCTCCTTCGTCTCCGCCGGCTCGCTTGCCGGGGGCACAGCCGTAGCCACCGCTCCGCCCGCCGTCCCCATCAAGACCCGCACCAAGGAAGTCGGCTTCCAAGTGCTCACCGGCTCCTCCACCACGCTTCTGGATTGTCTGAAAGCCGGCGCCAGTGGTGGCATCCTGGCCTTCGCCGCATTCGCCCCGCAGGCCTGCCAGGAGGTTTATCTCGCCTGGAAGGACCATGACCTCGCGCTTGCCGCCGAGAAGCAGGAGCGCATCGCCCAGCCCAACAAGCGAATCGTCGGCCAGATCGGCATCGCCGGCGTCAAGTACGCCTGCGACTTCAACGGCTACTACGGCGGCCGTCCCCGCAGCCCGCTCCTCGGCGTCACCGCCGACGAGAAAGCCGAGATTGAAGGCATTCTGGAACTGATCAGGAACTAGAACGGGCCTGCTACTGGAGCTTTGAAAGGGCACGACTTTAGTCGTGCCGAATGGATTGGAAAAATCGCAGGGCTTTAGCCCCTGAGGGACCGTTCAGGACGTACAAGGTTTGTGTTTTCCCCTGACCTTCCTATAGTTTCTTAAGCACCCCAAGCCCTCAAACTTCTCCAAGCAAATTGCGAGCTCGAAATTGAAGGCTTGATCTCATCAGGCGCACCGGACGACGAATACGAACCCGAAGTCGACCGAATTGTCACGGCACTTGAAAATCTCCCGCCTGAGCAAGCCTCCGCCGCCGCTGTCGCAGACATTTTTGCCGTGGTGTGGACACAGATGTTTGGCCTGTCGGAACAACAGACGCAAAAACGACGTTTCGACTTCGATGAGATCGCAGAGAAAGTGGTGCGGTTTTTCGTATAGTTCGCGACCTCGCCTAGCGAGCACCATCCAATCAGCTTGTCGGCATTCCGGCTATATCCTCGCCAATCCCAAAACTGTCCATCGCCCAATAAGAGCGAGAGTTTGTATTTTCCCGCGATCTTCTATACCTTCGTAGCAAAGCCAATCTCCATGCGAAAATCACGGGAAGTCCCGCTCACTCTCCTTGCCATCGTAGCCCTGTCCATCACCGCCTGCCGCGATGAACCTCAAAACTGTGTCGATGCCCAAAACCACCTTCTGCCCAGTGGAGCCTGCCAATCCGGCAGCACCGTTCCCGGCGCGCATTACGTTTACGGCGGCTCCAGCGGCGGCCACGTCGGCGATGCGGTCGTCGGCAGCTCTGTCAGCCGCGGCGGTTTTGGCGGCTTTGGCAGTTCCGGCGGCGGGGGAGGGGACGAATAGATGCGCCGCCTCACCACCACCCCGCGCAGTGACTGGCAATCCCGCGTCGAGAAGATCGGCCTCACCTATCACACGCTGGCCGACGGCTCTCCTTATTGGGACGAGTCGGCCTATTGGCAGTTCAGCGCCGCGGAAATCGACCGCCTTGAAGCCGCGACCTCCGAAATTCAGACCCTGGCCCTCGCCGCCGGCGACGTCATTCTCAACCAGGATCGCCTGGCCCAAATGGGAATTCCCGCTTCGGCCGGTCCAGCCATCCGCGCCGCCTGGAATGGCGAGCCACCCGCGCTCTACGGCCGCCTGGACCTGGCCTATGACGGCACGACGATCAAGCTCCTTGAATACAATGCCGACACCCCCACCGGCCTGGTGGAAGCCGCAGTCGCCCAGTGGTACTGGCTCCAGGACTGCTTCCCAGGCTCTGACCAGTGGAACTCGCTGCATGAGAAACTCGTCGCTAAGTGGAAGGATCTAAAGGACTACGTCATCGATCCCGTCCATTTCGCCGACGTTGGCACTGAAGAAGACGGCATGACCGTCGCCTACCTGCGCGACACCGCTCAGCAGGCCGGCCTGCACACCCGGCGCATCGCCGTGCATGAGATTGGATGGGACGCAAAGGGCCTGCGCTTCGTCGACCTCGACAACCATCCGATAACCACGCTTTTCAAGCTTTACCCCTGGGAGTGGCTCTTGAAGGAGCCGTTCGGCGTCCATGCCCTCGAAACCCTCCCGCCTGCCTCCGCCTTGCAGGAGTATGGCCCGCGCAAGGACCGCCGCGCCTGGGGCTCCATGCTGTGGATCGAGCCGATTTGGAAGATGATGTGGTCCAACAAAGCGCTGCTCGCCATCCTCTGGGAGCTGAATCCAGGCCACGAACTGCTCCTGCCGGCCTATCTCGACGGTCCGCACGATATGAAGAGCTACGTCCGCAAGCCGGTCCTTGGCCGCGAAGGCGCAGGCATTGCCGTGGTCCGCGATGGCTCAGTCGTCGAAGGAACCCTCACCGGCGACAGCTCCGATGGCTATGTGTACCAGCAACTTGCATCCATGGCGACGGCCGGCGGCAAGACAGCTGTGTTCGGTTCCTGGCTCATCGATGGGGAGCCGGGAGGCATGGGAATCCGCGAATCGACAGGACTGGTGACGAACAACACCAGCCGTTTCGTGCCGCACCTCTTTATGTAGGCGACTTTATCGTCAATGTCTGATAACGGATATTCTGTATAGTTAAACGCGATCGAAAGAATCCAGCCTGATTTCTCTCGATGGTTGCCCTGACATGGTCAAATCAGGCCTCGAAGCTTCCCTTGCGATGAGAATCGTGTGATCCCGTTTTTGTCAGGACAGTAGTTCATTCCGGGGCAAAGCGCAAAATTACATCTTGTATTTGCTGCCCAGGTCCTCGTCGTTCAAGCCCTCAAGCCAGCCGCGCAACTGCTCTGTCGAAGAACCTTCGGCTGGACCGGAAGTGTTAAGCTTGGCCGCCTGCATCACGTCTTCGGTTACGTAGATCGGGCAATCCGCGCGCAGCGCCAACGCGATCGCATCCGAGGGCCGCGCGTCGATCGTCAGCGGCTCGTTCCCTTGCCGCAGCCAGAGCGTTGCAAAGAAGGTATCGTCCTTAATCTCGGTAATCACAACGCGTTCCAGCTCGGCGTTCAAGTTCTGGATGAGGTTACGGGTCAGATCGTGCGTCATCGGTCGAGAAGCGGCTACCTTCTCAATTTCGTTGAAGATGGCGTTGGCTTCAAAGATCCCCACCCAGATCGGCATTACCGTCTCTGAAGCAACATCCTTGAGCACCACGATGGGCATGTTGGTAGACGGGTCCATCATCAGACCCCGAATTCTGACCTCAATATCCATTGCTTCCCTCTTCCCGTTACCTTTTCCGTGACCGTCACACCCAAGGCTTGCGCCTCAGGACTCCCATCTTAGACGCTTTCGCCCACCAGACTATTCGGAAAAGCGGAAGTAATTTTGACTCGGGCATAACTCCCCGGTGCAGGAGCAATAGGTTGTGCGCAGGTAAAGTTCACCGGCTTGTTCTGGCTGCTGCGCCCGGCCACCTGTCCGCGCGCCGGATGCATTCCCTCAACCATTACTTCCATAACTTGCCCGATGTGCTTGGCATAATTGACCCTCTGAATTTCTCGCTGACGATCCAGGAGTGACTGCAGCCGCGCGGCCTTCTCGCTGTCGGGGATGGAATCGATCATGGTCAGCGCCGGTGTATTCGGCCTCCCCGAGTACTTGAAGCCGAAGACGACGTCGTATTCCACCTCCGCCAGAAGATTCATGGTCTGGATGAAATCGTCAGGCGTCTCGCCCGGAAAGCCCACAATAATGTCCGTCGAAAGCGAAATCTGCCGCTTCGCCGCCTTCACCCACGCGATCCGCTCCAGGTACCATTCCGGCGTGTACTCGCGCGCCATCATCTTCAGCACCCGCGCCGAACCCGACTGCACCGGCAGATGAACGTGGTCGCAAAGTGTCGAATAGGCGTCAATCGCCTCGACAATATCCCGCGTAAAGTCCCGCGGGTGGCTGGTGGTAAACCGCACCCGCCGGATGCCCGCCACCTGCCCAACTGCAGCCAGCAATTCGGCGAACGTCAACTTCCCTTCCGGATCCTTGTAGCTGTTCACGTTCTGGCCCAGCAACTGAATCTCGGTGTAGCCCAGATCGGCAATCTTCCGCGCCTCTTCAAGAACTGAAGAACCCGTCCGGCTGCGCTCCTTGCCCCGCGTATAAGGCACCACGCAATAGGCGCAGAACTTGTCGCACCCTTCAATAATGGTGATGTACGCCCGGTGCGGATTCAGCCGCGCCGTGAACTCGGTCTCAAACGTCTCGTCGGTCTGCCGGTCGTCCAGGCCCGTGATCCGCGTCTCGCCCGCCTCCAGCCGCATCAGCATCTCCGGCAGTTTGCGGTACGACGCCGACCCCGAGACCAGCGACACATACGGCGCCCGCTCAAAGATCTTCTCGCCCTCCTGCTGCGCCACACAGCCAAGCACGGCGAACCGCTTGCCGGCTTTATGCAGCTTTTTGTAGTCGTTGAGGCGGTTGAAGACCTTTTGCTCGGCTTTATCGCGGATGGAGCAGGTGTTGTAGAGGATCAGGCCGGCTTCCAGTTCGGTTTCCACCTGGCTGTAGCCCTGCTGCTTTAATGTGCCAATCACCTTTTCGGAGTCATGGGCATTCATCTGGCAGCCGAACGTCTCAAGGTAGAAGGTTTTCTCGGTTGCCATAGCAATCCCCAGTATAGCGTCTCACGCTTTCAACCCATCCTGGCAAATACAAACCCTCCATTTGTCTGGTTGACATCCCAGACTTACAAACTCGCAGACGAACGAGCTTGCACCTTGGTTCAGAAATCCGCCCTGGGTGCGCACCGTATCAGGGTACGACTTCAGTCGTGCCGCAACTTGCTGTAAAATGAGAGAGATGGGGCTTTACAGCTTGCTGAAAAACTCCGATTTCACGTAGATGTGCGAAGGGGCACGACTTCATAGCCTGCCCTGAGCGCAGTCGAAGGGTGCCATAAGCTGTTTAAAATGAGAGATGGGGCTTTAGCCCCTGCGAACATCCCAAAACGCCTGCCGCTTTCTTACCGCAGCCCGGTATGCAGATAAGCCAGCAGCGCCGCCATTTGCTCGTCGTCGAATCGCCCCGCAAACCCGGGCATCATTCCCCTGCCGTTCAGCACATTCAGCCGCACCTGCGCATCGGTCGCCGGCAACCCGCTGGGCAGCTTGTCATGCTTGAAGACCCCATGCAGATCCGGCGGAGCCTTCTTCAACGCCAGGTCGTTGTCCTCGTGGCAATGCGCGCAGCGCACATCGTAGAGATGCTTCCCTGCTGCCTCCTGCGGCGTAAGCCGCGGCTTCGCGTGGCAGCCGGACAGGCCAACTCCCAAGCCGGCCGCCAAAGCAACTGCCCAACCCCTTCCCAGGCCCAACCGGCCAAGCCACGATTGCTCGGCCATCTACGCCTTCTTCGCGTACTGCCCGCTGACATAATCCCAGTTCACCACGTTGAAGAACGCCTTCACGTAATCGGCGCGCTTGTTCTGATATTTCAGGTAGTAGGCATGCTCCCATACGTCCACGCCCAGCACCGGCTTCATGCCCACGCTGATCGGTGAATCCTGGTTTGGCGTGGTCATAATTGACAACTCCCCACCCGGCCCCGTCACCAGCCAGGCCCAGCCGCTGCCAAAAACGTGCATCGCCGCGTCGGTCAGCTTGTCTTGAAAACCGGAAAGCGAGCCAAACTTCGCATCGATCGCCTTGGCCAGCTCACCCACAGGCGCAGCGCTGCCCTTGCCGAGCGTCGGCCACCAGAAAGAGTGGTTATAGTGCCCACCCCCGTTGTTCCTGATCGCAGTCGTCGCGCCCATTGGCAGCGTTCCCAGGCTCTCCAGCAGATCCTCCACAGACTTCCCTGCCAGCCCCGGATTCGCCGCAATCGACCCATTCAGATTGTTCACATATGCCTGGTGGTGCTTGTCGTGGTGCAGGTGCATGGTCTCGGCATCGAAGCTCGGCTCCAGCGCGTCGTAGGCGTAGGGCAGCGGAGGCAAGGTGAAGGGCCCGGTCGGCGGCGTGGCCGGTGCGGCGGCAGCCTGGCCCCCCGCGGTGGGTTCGGCATGGAGGGTTTCGGCGAGCATCGCAGCGCCGGCGAGGGCGCCCATCTGCAACATGGCGGTTCTGCGGTCGATCAGGTTCATGGCGTGAGATTCCTCCAGGGAGTTTGAATTCGAGAAGCAGGCGGCAGAGCAATCCGCCGGGAGAAGGTTGGGCATATTTGATACATGCTCGCTTCCCCAGTCTGCGCGGAAGAAGCGTCAAGGTCAAGAGAAGCTTGTCTTTATGACAGACCGTTCATTTCTTGAATGAACGCTCCGCCTTCTTTGCACGTATGCTGGAACCATGCAGCTCCCTTCGCTCGCCCAGATCCGCGAGGCTCAGACCATCGTCTATCGCCACATGCCGCCTACGCCCCAGTACACCTGGCCGCTCATCAATCGCCGGCTCAAGGCCGAGGCCTGGATCAAGCATGAAAACCACTCGCCGGTGGGCGCATTCAAGCTGCGTGGCGCCCTGGTTTACGGCACCTGGTTGAAAGAAACGCAGCCGGGACTGCAGGGCATGGTCGCAGCCACCCGCGGCAACCACGGCCAGGGCGTGGCCATGGCCGCCCGGCTGCTTGGCATGAAGGCAGTCATTGTGGTTCCCCGCGGCAACAGCCGTGAAAAGAATCAGGCCATGCTCGCCCAGGGCGCGGAACTGGTGGAACGTGGCCACGACTTTCAGGAAGCGCTCGAATTCGCCCTGCGTCTCTCAGCCGAACTCGGTTTCGCCATGGTCGACTCCTTCCACGAGCGCCTGGTGATGGGCACAGCAACCTACGCAATCGAGCTCTTTGAAGCCGCTCCGCCGCTCGATACGGTCTATGTCCCCATCGGCCTGGGCTCGTCCATCGCCGGCATCTCCGCGGCGCGCAACGCTCTCGGCCTCAAGACCGAGATTGTCGGCGTGGTGTCTGCCCAGTCCCCTTCGTATGCGCTCAGTTTCGCGCAGCACCAGGTCGTCGAAGCACCCTCGAACACGGTCATCGCCGACGGCCTCGCCTGCCGCCGGCCCAACCCTTCGGCCATGGAAGTCATCTGGGAAAATGTCGCCCGCATCGTCGAAGTTCCCGACGCCGCCATCGCCCAGGCCATGCGCGCCTACTACGAGGACACGCACAACCTGGCCGAAGGCGCCGGCGCTGCCGCCCTTGCCGGAGCAATCCAGGAAAAAGACAAGCTCGAGGACAAGCGCGTCGGCATCATCCTGACCGGCGGCAATGTCGATCGGCCGGTGTATGCCCAGGTGCTGGCCGGAACGCTTTGACGAGGTAGCCATGACCGACTCCCACAACGCCCTTACGCCCTTTGCCCATGCCGCGCAGAATCGCTGCTTTGGCTGCGGACCCGCCAACACCAGGGGCCTTCATCTGGAGTTCCTGCTCGCCGAGGACCACTCGGTGGTCTGCCTGGCCGCGATTCCCGACACCTTTGAAGGTCCTCCCGGCCATCTGCATGGCGGCATCATCGCCACCCTGCTTGACGAGGCCATGAGCAAGGCCGTCCGCGCCCGCGGATTCACCGCCATGACCCGCCACATGGAGGTCGACTACCTCCGCCCCATTCCATCCAAGTCGCCCATCAAGCTTGAAGCGCGCGTCACTCACAACGAAGGCCGCAAGCATTGGACCGAGGCCAGCATCGTCAATGAAGAAGGAACCGCCCTGGCCACCGGCAAGGGCCTCTTCATCGAAGTCCGCCCACGCCAGCAATCAAACACGTGATTGGGTGGGAAGCAATACGCCAGTGCGAGCCTCCCGCGAGCGTCTGCCGCACTGCAAGTGCCGAGCGTCTGCCGCACTGCAAGTGCCGAGCGTCTGCCGCACTGCAAGTGCCTACTTGAGCTGTGCCAGCCAGTCGATCACCGTCGCTTCAAGAAAGATGCGGTGGTCGGACCAGGAGTGGTCGGTAGCCGCGTGGATTTCGGTCACCTTCTGTCCGCCGGCCACTTTGATCGCGCTCACCAGTTGGTCCGCACTTGGCGCCAGCCCATCGTCTGAAGTCATCACCAGCAGCCGCACCGGGACCAATCCAGTCACAGCGTTGCTGAAGCCAAATTCCTTTGAGTGGACAATGACCTCATCCGCCATGCTCTCGGCCGTCACCCCAGCCAGAGATTCCATGTCGTCGGCCATCCCGGCAACAACCTTCTTGCGATCCCTGGCGCCCATCGCTCCCATGTCGGCCGCGCTGATCAGGATCGCACCCAGCAGCGCATGATCGTGCGCCGCCGTGTGCACCGTCACCCATCCGCCCATGCTGTGGCCGGCAAGCGCAATCCGCTTCGGGTCCACACCCAACTTGGCCGCGTTCGCCGGCTCGCGCAGATACGCCAGCACCGCGTCCGCATCCTCCAGATTTTGCGCAAACCTAAACTTCCCAGGACTGCCCCACGATCCCCGATAGTTGAACGTCACCGCGTTCCAGCCCGCCCGCCGCACTGCCTGCGCCAGGTCAAGATTCTTCTCATTCCCCGGCAGCCCGTGGCAGATCACCAGCGTCGGATGCGGCCCTGCTCCGGATGGGCTGTACTCGACGCCATTGATCAGCTCCCCGTGACTCGGAATGTGCAGCACGGTCATGGCCGCCGGATGAGCCGCGTCTGCCGGCGGATCAGTGAAGATGGCCGCGGGAACAGACTGGGCCGTTGCGACTGTGGCGGAAAGAACAACGCCGGCAAGAAACAGAATCCGCATCGAGAGAACTCCAGGCACTGAGGTCGGTCAACCAACCGTCTCTCGCATGCTATCAGTCCCCCACGGTATTTCCGACCCGCTGCACATGAAACGGTGCCCCCTCCATCGAGCGTCTTTTGGCTCGATGGGTGGGAATCCCAGGAACTCGATGAAGACTTTCTTTTCTGTTGAACTTACATTTCTGTTTCCTGTCGGTTCAGCCTCAATGGATCATGTTGATGGTCTCCTGGGTGATGGTGTCGAAGGTGGTCACCGCCTTCGAGTTGGCCTCGAAACCGCGCTGCGCGATGATCAGGTCGGAGAACTCGGCCGAAATATTCACGTTCGACTCCTCAAGCGCTCCGTCGGTCACCGTGCCCAGGCCACCCGTTCCCGATGCGCCCGTCGAAGCCGTACCGCTGGCCAGCGTTGCCGCATATTCGCTGTTGCCCAAATCCTGCAGCCCTTGAAGATTGGAGACATTGGCCAGCGCCAGTTGTCCCACGTTCTGTATCTCTCCGTTGGAATAGCTGGCGGTTACGGTCCCATTGGAGCTCACCGTGAAGCTCTGATACGTACCGCTGGGGTAGCCGTTCTGCGTGGTCGCCGTTGCGCCTGCGGATGTCGTATCCACCTGGCTGATCGTCGGCGTGCCGCTCGTGCCCAGAATATCCCAGGTCATGTTCAGCGGCACGGCTCCATCGGAGAGCCCGCTGAAGGTTATGCCGCTCACATCCGCCGCCGGGCTCACCAGTTGGCCGCTCGCATTGAAGGTCAGCGACCCCGTCGCGTTGGTCGAGGTGACTGGATCTTGAATCACGCTTCCGGTCGTCGTGATTCCGGTGCCGGTGATGCTCAACTGCCCAGACGCATTCGAGGTCACCGTCACCCCCGTAATGCCGGCATTCGTGACGGCCGTCTGCAGATTTGCGGCATAGGTCGCAATCGACTCCCCGGCCGTGACAGTGGGCGGAGCGATCGTGGCCGTGCTTCCCCCGGCGGCAGGTCCGGTGATGGCCAGATTCGTTCCCGCATCCACCGTCGCCGAGGTGCCCCCATTGGCGCCAAAGCTGTAGTTGAGCGTGGTTACGCCCGCCGCGGTGCTGGTGTTTGCCGTGAGCGTGTCCGGCATGGTGACGCTGTAAGACCAGGCGTTGGTCCCCGTCTTGGTGTACGTCACCGTGGCTTCATAGGCCTTGCCCATGGAGTCATAGACCTGCACCTGGCCGGGGACGCTGGTGCCCACCGCCGCCGCGGAATCCAACGTCGAGGTCATCCCAAAGGTGGTCGTAGCCATCGGAGCCTCCACCTGCCCCACCGGAATATTGATGGGCGCAAGCGCCGCATTGGTGTTCACCACCCCGTTCACCGCCGGATAGCCCATCACGTTCATGCCGTCCGATGAGATGAGATTGCCGTTGGAACCCAGGGAAAAATCACCGGCACGCGTCAGCACGTTGCTGCCTCCGTCGTTCAAGACAAAGAACCCGTTGCCGTTCAGTTGCATATCGGTCGAGTTGGCAGTCGTCTCGCTCGATCCCTGCGCGTAGTTGGTCTCGTTCGAAGCCACCTGCACGCCCTCCCCCATCTGGATCTCGTCGCCCGAGCCGGTCGATCCGATCTGCTGGGAGAAGAGGTTGGAGAAATTCGTTGTCTGGCTCTTGAAAGCCGTGGTGTTCATATTGGATAGATCGTTCGCAATGGTGTTCAGCGCTGTTGAATCGGCATTGAGACCGGAAAGTGGAATATAGAAACTTGCCATCGTGCATCTCCTCTGGGTGATTTCTAAGGTTGGCGCCGGCTTTGAGGGCCGGCAGGTTGAACAAGCTTCATTGCGCTCCCGGCAGCCTGCCGGAGATCGATCGAGAGTGAGATTTTCCGTTCAATGCATGGGCCACTTTCTGCGCCGCCGGATCGGCATCGGGAACGCTGAGGTTGCCGGGCGCACGTCTGGCCGCCGAACCGGGAACAGCGGATGTTCCCTGCGAACTCAGCGAAGATACGGCACTCTTGGCCGCGGCCAGCGCCGCCGCCTTGTGCTGAGAGGCCGGAGTGTTCTGTGCCGTCGCGGCGGTCGCGGTTGTGGAGGCCGCGCCGCCGGTTGCCGGCACGGCCCCTCCGGAGGAGCCCGACGTGCTCGAATCTCCCAAGGCCGTCGACAGGTTCTGGTTGATGTCGATCAGTTGCTCCAGGCTGTTCACCTGCACAAGCTGGTTGATGTACTCGTTGGGGTCGGTGTCCGCCGTTGGGTCCTGGTTCTGCATCTCGGTCACCAGCAGGGTCAGAAAGTCGTTGGACGAGATGGTGGACGAACTGCTGCTGCTGGTTGAAGTGTCCGAACTGCCGGACCCCGTTGCCGCGTTGGCGCGTGGCGTTGCGCTCGCGCCTGTCAGCGCTTGTCCCGCCGCCATGTGATTCCAGATTCCCGCTGCCGCCATATCGCCTCCGTATCTTGATTGCTCATTGCGCTGTGGGTTCCGGTGATTCCGTCTCAGGCCATCACCGAGATGTGAAGACCTCCCGAAGCAGGGAGGGATGGTTCGACAGGCCCCGCCGTGGCTCCATTCCCCGCCTGGAGCTGGGATTTTGACGGCCCCGAAACGGACGTGCCGGGCTGCAAAGCCTGACTCGAACTTTGCCCCGAACCCTGGCCTGTTTCCTGTTGCATGCTTTGGTTGCCGCCCTGTCCAGCGCCGGTCTCGATCGAACGGCCCTCCGGCACGGCGACCGTCACACTGGCCACATGCAGATGCTGTTCTTCGAGGTAAGAGGTCAATCCGGGGAGATGTCCGCCCAGCGCGACCGCCGCCTCGGCCGAGCCGGGCAATACAGCCGCATGAACCTGGGTTCCAGTCCCATCCGCCCGCACCCCCACCCAGCCCAGCGCCGGGTCTTCAAACCCCGCCTCGGCACGCTGGCTGCCGGCATGAGTCCATGTGGGCGGCGCGCCTGATGAACCATCCAGGGCGCCTCGACCCGGAACACCCCCACCCGGAACTCCTTGATCCAGGGCCGCAAACGTCTCTCGGCTCCCCGGGGCAGGCGTTGCCGCGGGTGGTCCTCCGGGATTCCCGCTGGCTTGAATCCCCGTCGCGGAACTGTCGCCCAGGACGCGTGCCACTGCGGCGGAATCCAAGGCCGGGCTGCCGGCTTGACCCACAACGGGCGAATGCGCCTGCGTACCCAGGCGGATCGAGTGCGTTGCTGTAGGCTCTCGAGGTCCAGAGACCCGAGTGCTTGCCCCAACGTCGCGCCTCCCTGCAATCGGAGCCATTGCCGCAGGTGGGCCGGACGGCGTGCGATCGTTCACCGCCGCGAGTACATCCGGGGGCAGCGCGGGATTGGGCTGTGCGTTCCATCCAGCTTGTAGTTCCTGCCCCGGCAATTGTGTCCCGATCGGGCTGGGCGCTGGCAGATTGGCCGCCGCACGGTCCGTGACGGCAGATCTTGCCTGCTCCAGCGCCGACGAGTCCACGCCGGAGGAAGCAACCTCCGGTCCGCTGTTGAACTCCGAATCCTTATTTGCATCCGTCGCCGTGCCGCCTGGTTGGTTCAACGCAAAACCATCCTGGTGCTCGACCGACCGATTGCTTCCCGGTCCGGGCTCGGAAGAGCCGGCCTTGGCAACCGCGAGCGCGCGGCCGGCGACATTTCCCTTTCCCGCCGCGGATGCCAGGGAACTCTTGGACAAGGTGTGGCCGGAATCGGCCATCAAAGCCGGCTGGTTCGTCGCCGGGTGAACCTCTCCGGATGCGATTGATTCCCGATCGAAGTTGAATGCCCGCGGAAGACTCTCAGGCTGGATCGGAGAATTCCGCACTGCATCCATTGCCGGGGCCTGAATCACCGGCGTCGGCAGGGCCATCGCGACCGCTCCGGAAGCCGTATCCGCCTGCACGGAGGAGGGGTTCGCCGCGTGGTCATGCGCCTTTGTCCCTTTTCGATTCTCTCCCCCGCGCGCATCGCTCGTTGGTTCGGCGGAGTTCTCGCCCTCCGTCCGCCGCGCAACCGGCTCCGCAAGGGCCCTCGTCTCGAATGCCTCTCGCGGAGAGTCGATTGCGGATGGTCCGGCCTGCGCTGTTCCAGCGCTCGTTCCGCCCGTCCCGGCCTTGCCTGGCTGACTCGCACCGGCTCCCATGGACGCCAGCAGCGACTGCCAACCGGACTGAAAACTTTCAGCCCCCGCCTGCGCGGAACGAGCTGGACTCAAGCTCGCCCCCGGGGGACCACTCTCTCCAACTTGGATGGATGCGGCAACGGTCATGGCAGGGTTGAGTGCAGAAGGCGTGCCAAAAGGGGGGAGGATAGGTTAGAGCATTGTCAGGATTGGGAGAGAGGTTCTCACTTCGGGAAGGCGCACCCAAATTCTCCATTTTCTACCTCAAGTTTTTCCTGTTTCTCCCTCATTTTGCATATCTTCCTGGATACAATCTTCTCCACAGCCTCGCGCAGTTCTCCTTCGCGCCTGATGCAGCCGCGAGCTGAACCAGTCGTCAAGAGCCTGCTGGCTGCGGCGTCCATCTTCAACCGCATCCTGCGCCTCGGTCTCCCGGATCAGCGTCTCCGCCTGGCGGCGCTCGATCCGCTTCTCCAGGTACTGCTGCCGCAGCCGCGCTACTTCCCTTTCGCAGCCGGCGATCATCGGCTCCAGAACCTCGGCCAGCCGATTCGCCGTGCGGGTCTCCTCCAGGCCAGCCAGCCGGTCCCGCAGTTCCCCTGAATGAGCGCTCGCCTCCACCAGCCGCCGCCCCCGGCGATCCAGGGCCGAGGTCGCCGTCAACGCGTGTTCCAGCCGGTGCAGCTCGCCGAGCGCCGATTCGAGCGCCAGCTTGCATTGCTCCTCTTCGATCTCCCGTATGCGCAACAGGCGGCGCAGCGCTCGCGAGACGGCCACGGCGCCTAAACCTCCGCGGCCAGCGCCCCAAGCCGCCGCACGCAATCGGCAAACCGGACCTGCTCGTGCGCATCCTGGGTCATGAAAGCGCGCATGGCCGCGCGGGCGTGCAGTGCGCGGTCGAGCTCCGGGTCGGACCCGGCCTTGTAGGCGCCAATCCGCACCAGGTCTTCGGAGTGCGCGTAGACTGCCATCATCCGCCTCAAAAGCGCCGCCTGCTCGCGATGCGCCGGCTGGGTCACCGCGGGCATCAAACGGCTGATCGAGTCCAGCACCTCCACCGGCGGATACCAGCCCTCGGCCGCCAGCGTCCGCGAAAGCACGATATGACCGTCCAGCAGCGACCGGACCGCGTCCACCAGCGGATCCTGCTGGTCGTCGCCCTCCATCAGCACCGTATAGAAAGCGGTAATCGATCCCACCCGAAACTGCCCCGTTCGCTCCACCAGCCGCGCCAGCCTGCTGAACACGGACGGCGTATAGCCCTTGGCCGTCGGCGGTTCTCCGGCAGCCAGGCCGATCTCCCGCGCCGCCATCGCGAAGCGGGTCAGCGAATCCAGAACCAGCAGCACATTCTTTCCCTGCGCGGCAAAAAACTCCGCCACCGTGGTCGCCGCCAGCGCCGCGCGCAGCCGCATCAGCGGCGACTGATCCGAAGTCGAAACCACCACCACCGACCGCGCCCGGCCCTCGACGCCCAGCGCGTCCTCCAGAAACTCGCCCACCTCCCGGCCGCGCTCCCCCACCAGCCCCACCACCGTCACATCGGCCTCGGTGTTGCGGGTCATCATCCCGATCAGCGTGCTTTTGCCCACCCCCGAACCGCCGAAAATCCCCACCCGCTGTCCCCGTCCCACCGTCAACAGTCCATCCAGCACCCGGATTCCGGTGCCGAGAGGGGTGCGAATCGCCACCCGGTCGAGCGGCGAGCGAACCGCGCCATCCAGCGGCATGGCCCGGGCGATGGCCAGTGGACGCCCCTCGTCGATCGGCTTGCCCAGCGCATCGAGCACCCGGCCCATCAGCGCCGGTCCCGCCTCAATCTCCGGACTCATGCCCAGGGCCGCGACAGAATCCCCAAAGCGAATCCCTTCAGTGCTTTCAACCGGCATCGACAGCACGTTGCGGCCGCGAAATCCGATCACCTCCGCCAGGTGGGCGCGGCCAGACCGATCCTGAATCTCACAGCACTCGCCCACCGACGACAGCGGGCCTGCCGACTCGATGGTCTGGCCCACCGCTTCCAGAACCTTGCCCCGCCAGCGCCATGGCTGGCCCCGCTCCAGGCGATCGAAGTAGCGCGCCAGGTGCGGCGTCCCGCGACGGCTCATACCTGGCCCTCGCGGCCAGCGGCAACTTCCCGTTCCAGTATGGCCGCCGGCTTGGTGCGCGATCCCCCGGCGCGATCGAAGAAGCCGCGTTCGATCTCGCTCAGCTGCGGCCGAAGCCCCAGGTCCACCGAGCCCATCTCCGTTTCGAGCCGGCAATCGCCCAGGCGCATACCCTCCCCGGCCAGAACCGTGGGCTTTACCGCCAGATTGGGCAATCGCGCCATCGACTCGGTCCACAGATCGAGCTCCGCCGCCGGCACCCTCAATCGAACCTCCGTCGCTCCGGCCAACTGCCCCAGCGCCACCCGCACCGCGCCGGTCAGCAGCAGCGGGTCCATCTGCGCCTCGCGGCGCAGGATTCTGGCCGCGATCCCCAGCGCCAACTCCACCACTTCGTGCTCCACCGCCCGCAAATACCGGTCCCGCTCGTCGACAAAGTTCTCCATCAGTTGACCCGCCTGGCGCACCCGCTCCTGGTCCGCGGCTGCCTTGGCCGGCGCCTGCGCATCCACTTCGGCCTGGCGGCCCTCCTGCCGGCCACCCTCCCGGCCAGCCTCAAACGACCGCCGCGTCTCCTCTGCCAGCCGCCGCTCAAACTCCGTGCGCAATCCAGCCTCGATGGCCGCGGCCGCGCGATGGTGCGGTTCCTCGCGATGCCCGCCGGCCTTCTCCGCTGCATCGCCGCCGAGCCAGTTTTCTCCGCCCGCCCAGACCGTCTCCTCCTCGTTGCCCGGATATTCGAAGGCCTCAATACGATGCAGTCCGCCGGATTGTCCTGCCGTTCCCATTGCCTGCGCCAGCTCTTTCCATCCGCTGCTCAACTGCCCGGGTTGAGCGTTCCGTTCGCAGTCCAAATCCGATCCCTGACCCCTGATCCGTGGCCCCTGACCCCTGACCCCTGTCTTTACGCCAGCATCTCGTCCCCGGTCTCGAGCTTCAGAATCACCTTGCCCTCGGCCTCCAGACGCCGCGCAAGATTGAGGATCTCCTGCTGAGCCTGCGCCACTTCGCGCGATCGCACCGGGCCCAGCACCTCCATGTCTTCCTTCAACATCTCCACGGCTCTCGAGCTCATGGCCTTGAAGATCTGCGCGCGCATCTCGTCGTTGGTGCCCCGCAAGGCCAGCGCCAGTTGCCGCTTGTCCACCCCGGAGACGATCTCGCGAATGGTGGCCGGCGGCACCGTGACCAGGTCGTCAAACGTGAACATCAGGTTGCGGATGCTCAGAGCCAGCTCCGGCTGCGCTTCCTCGATGGTTTCGAGAATCTTTTTCGACTCTTCGGCGTTCACCCGGTTGAGCAGATCGGCCACCGCCTTGAACCCCGAATAGCTCTTGCGCGCCGTGTCGCCTACGTTTTCCAGCCGCCGGTGCAGGATGTGCGCCACCTTCTGCGCCATCTCGGGGGAAAACTGCCGCATCTCGGCCAATCTCTGAATGGAGACCACCTTGTGCTCCTCGCTCAGGTTGTCCAGCACCAGCGAGGCCCGCCGGGGGTCAAGATGCGCCAGCACCAGGGCGATGGTTTGCGGATGTTCGGAGTCGAGCAGCTTGCCCAGTTGCTGCGGATCGGTGCGCTGCAGCTTGGCCAGATTGCCCTGCGCCGCCTCCTGCGAACGCCGCACCAGCATCAGCAGATCGTCGGCCCGCTCCTTGCCGAAGGTCTCCATCAGCAGCCGGCTGGCGTAGTCCAGGCCGCCATGCAGCATGAAATTCTGCGTCTCCAGCAGCTCCCAGAACTCCTCCAGAATCTCGCTGGAGATGTCGGAGGTTACCCCGCGCAGGTCGGCCAGCTCCTCGGTCAACCGTTGCACATCCACCTCCGGCAGCGCGCGCAGAATCTCCTTGGCCAGCTCCTCGCCCACGGCCACCAGCAGAATGGCCGCCTTGCGCAGTCCCGGCATGTTCGCCGACTTGCGCTGCCCTCCCGATCCGCTCTCGCTTCCCCGTTCGGCCAAGGCGCCGCTCCATTCCGTCTACTCGACTCGCTGCTCTCGCTCGCGCATGCTCGCCCCAACGCTAGTCGGAGTGAATCCAGCTCTGGAGCAGCCGCGAACTCTGCGCCGGCTCCCGCTTGACGTGATCCGTCACCTGTTCGAAGATCTCCTGCGTTCTCTGACGCTCCGGATCGAGCTCGGCCATCTCGGCCGGGCTCAGCACCGGCGTATGCGGCACAGGCGTACCGGCCGGCAACTCCTTTTGACCGGACCGGGGGCGCGCCTGGCGAAGGGCGGGCCGCACCCCGAAAGCCAGCACAACCAGAACCGCCGTGAGCAGCGCGCCATACTTGATCAGCTCCGGAGAGCTCTCGGCCGTCGAAAGCGACTCACGCAGAATCGAGACCGGCGGCGGTGCTCGATTCTCGTCGAAGGACAGATCTTCCACCGTCAGCAGATCCCCGCGCGCCGGGTCAAAGCCCACCGAGGCCTGCGCCAGCGCGGTCAGGTTGCGCAGTTCATCGGACGAGCGGGGCTGCCAGACGGCCGCTTTGCCTTTGGTCGCAAGCTGGGCCAGCCTGTCATTCACCACGATGGCCGCGGTCAGCCTCCGCAACCGGCCCGGATTCTCGACCACGTGGCGCACCGTCTTCGCCACACCGTAGGTGCCCGACTCGGTCTTGGCCGTCTGCGGCTGGGTGCTCTGTTGCGGGTATACCGGCAGCGCCTGCGCGTTGGGCGCATTCGACGCGGCGCCGGGAACGCCGGCCGCCACCGGCTGCGCGCCGGTGGTCTGTTCGGTCCGCTGCATCTGCAATGTGACCGTCTGATCCGGATCGTAGGTCTCCGCCGTCTCTTCGGTGGCTGCCCGGTCGTAGTCCAGGGTCACCGAGGCGCGAACGTTTCCCGGCCCGGTCACCGGCTCCAGCGTGGCAATCAGCTTTTCCTCAAGCGCCTGCTCGGTGCTCAGCCGCAGCCCATCCGCGGTCTTCGGCCCCAGCGGCACATGGCCGGCCGCATCCACCAGCACCACCCGGTCCGCCGTCAATCCGTCCACCGCCGAGGACACCAGGTTGCGAATCGCGTCCGGCTCCCCATCGGCCAGCGTGCGCTTGCGCAGCTTGATCACCACCGAGGCCTTGGCCGGCCGATCCTGGTCGCGAAACAGCGAGTCGTGAGGCAGCACCAGGTGTACCCGCGCCGACTCGACATCGGCCAGCGACCCGACCGTGCGCTCCAGTTCGCCCTCCAGCGCACGCTGGTAGTTCACCTGCTCGTCGAACTCCGAACCCACCCAGTTGGGCTTGTCGAAGATCTCAAAACCCAACCTCCCGCTCTTGAACCCGCCTTTGGCCGCGGTCGCCAGACGCGCCTTGTCCAACTGCGCCGCGGGAACCAGTATGCCGGTTCCGTTCGGCGTGGCCTCATAAGGAATCTGCGCCTGCATCAGAATCTGCGTAATCTGCCGCGCGTCGTCGGAATCGAGGTCGGCATACAGGGTCCGCCAGTCGGTGCGCAGCCCATACCACAGCAGCCCGCCCACCAGGCCCGCCAGCAGCAGGCCAGCCGCAATCGCCCAGCCGCGCTGTGCCGGCTGCATCCCCGCCCAGCGCACCTGGCCCCGGCCCCACAATCCGGCAAACCGGTCGGTCAAACGGGGCTGACCCGGCGTCGCCGGCGCGCTCTTCTCCAACTGTGTTCCGGTGGCCATGGTCCCCGTTTCCTGCCGCTTGTCCGCCGGCCCGCTCATCTTCCGCGAACCAGGTCCGTCCTAAAATTGCATTCCCTTAAAACTGCATTCCAAGCACCTGCTGGTACGACTGAACCGCCTTGTTGCGCACGGCGAGGGCTAGTTCAAAAGCCATGCTCGCCTTCTGGGTGGCAATCATCGCCTGGTGCACGTCCACGCCCGAGCCGGTCATCAGCCCGGAAACGGCGCTCTTCGCCTGGTCTTCCAGCTGGTTCACCTCGCCGACCGCGTCGGTCATCAAATCGCCGAATGGAGTCGGTGGTTTCAAGGGGCCGCCGGTGGGCGCGCCGGGCACCGGCCCCTGGGGACCGATAGAAGTCATGATCGCTGGAACCAGTGAGTTGATAGGATTCATGCGGATTGCCTCTTTCTTTCTGCTCCTGCGTGGCTCTTGCGCTGTTCCTGCGTGGCTTTTGCGCTGTTCCTGCCTGGCTTTTGCGTCCCCGGGCTACGACCTTGCAATCTCCAATGCCGAGGTGATCATGGACTTTTCAGCCTGTACGGCAGAACCATTGAGACCATAGGCACGCGTGGCCCCCATCAGGTCCACCATCTCTGTGAGTGGATTAATGTCCGGATAGGAGACATATCCGTCCGGTCCCGCGTCGGGATGGCCCGGGTCGTAACGCTTCAGCGGAGGTGAAGAGTCTTCGACGACCGCCGCAATCCGCACCCCCGGCGCCACCGGCCCCGCACTCCCCACCCCGCCTGCATCGATCGCCGGAAACCCGCCGGAAGATCCACTCCCCAATCCCCCCGCACCCGAGGCCGACGCCAGCGAGTCCAGAAACCCCGGATCGCCCCCACTCGCCGCAAAAACCACCTGCTGCCGGTGATAAGCACCGCCGGATGCAGTTCGCGTGGTCTCCGCGTTCGCCATATTCGCCGCCACCACCTCGGCGCGCATGCGCTCCGCTTGCATCGCACTGCCCGAGGTCTCCATCACTCCAAAAAGGTTCATCGTGAAACTCCTTAAGAGCAGCCTCTAGCTTCTAGCTTTTAGCTCGCCTCTCCCAGCAAGTCATTCTCAGTTCCCCCCCACCGGTATATCCGACCCTCGGGGAATGAAACTGTGCCCCATCCATCGAACGTTTTTTTGTTCGATGGGTGGGAGTCCGCAGAACTCCATGACGATCTCATGTTTTGTTGAACTTACATGCCTTGTTTCATGTCAGTTTCAGCCAGGTTTTCAAACCCGCCGCAGCCCCATGCCGCCCAAATCGGCAGTCCTAAGCTAAGAGCTGGAAGCTAGTAGCTAGAAGCTGCCTTTTCACTTCCCGTCCGCATGAATCGCGTCCATCACCTTCTGGTTCTCGGTGCGCAGCAGCGCCACGCCGGTCTTGAACTTCAGTTGCGCCTCGGCCAGGTTCAGGCTCTCGCGGTCCATGGAGACGTTGTTCCCATCCGGCCGGGAGATCAGCCCATCCACCGCGGTGACACGCACAGGCTTCGGCGGCTTTCCCCGGGTCACGCCGTCCATGGCCTCCTTCATTTCGGCTTCAAAGTCCATCCCCACCGTCCGATAGCCGGGGGTGTCGATATTGGCCATGTTGGCCGCCGTGAGCTTGGTTTCTCCCACAGCCAGGTCAAGATAGCGGGCCAACTGGTCGCTCAACCGCGTCTCAATCTCCATGTTCATCGCATCCTCCGCTCCCATTTCTCACTGGCCCCCGGTCCATCGCCGCCCAGCCGGACCCGGAACCTCAGTTCACCAACTGCCCAAAGTCAATCTCGCTGGCGGTAAGCACTGACGAGTCGCCGGCCAGGATCGCCGCCCGCTCCAGCACGTGTTCGAGCTCGCGCACATTGCCCGGCCAGTCATGCAGGGAGAGTTTCGCCAGAGCCGCCGGATCCACCCGCTTCATAGGCGTCTCGCGACCCATGCGGTGCAGGAAATGATCCACCAGCAACGGCAGGTCCTGCTCATGCTCGGCCAACGCCGGGGTGCGGATGAGAAAGACCGCCAGACGGTAGTAAAGGTCGGAGCGGAACGTGCCGGTCTGAGTCTGGTGCGCCAACGCCTGGTGGGTGGCGGCGATGATCCGAACATCCACCTTCACCGTCTCGTTGTCGCCGATCCGCTGCAATTCCCCGCACTCCACAAAGCGGAGCAGCTTCGATTGCAGAGCCAGCGGCATCTCGCCAATCTCGTCCAGAAACAGCGTTCCGCCGTCGGCGGCCTCAATGCGGCCGGTGCGCCCCTGCACCGCGCCGGTAAACGCGCCGCGGGTGTGGCCGAACAGTTCCGCCTCCAGCAGCGCCTCGGGAATCGCGGCGCAGTTGATGGCAACAAAGGGCTTACGGCTTCTCATTGAAAGCCGGTGTAACGCCTCTGCGACCAGTTCCTTGCCCGAGCCGGTCGGCCCTTCAATCAGGACCGGCGTCGAGCGCGGAGCCACCAGCCGGATGCGGCGGCTCACTTCAAGCATGCAGGGCGCATTGCCGATCAGCTCCGGCAGATGGGTCACGGCTGGCTGCTGCGCTCCGGCAGGCGGATCGACCCGCACCGGTCCCGCCGCGGCCGGCAGGCGAACCTCGACCGGCAGAATCCGGGTGCTCTGCCGCGCTGCCTCAGCCAGCGCGCTGTTCACCTGCGCGGGAATCGACAGCAACCCCGGCAGTTCCGGCACGGAGGCCGGGTTCGGCCAGCTCAAGGGAGGGGCCGTGTTCCAGGCCGCCGTGTCGGTGTCCTGGCACCGCCGCAGGGCGTAGAGCAGTTCCTGGCGATACGGCCCGCGCGGACTTTCCTGAATTGGGAAACTGCCCGTGGTCACCAGGTCAACCTGGGGAAAGCTCGCCCTGAAATCCTTGAGAAACTCCGCCAGATCCAGATCGGGAAACCACGAATCGACGATGATGGCCTCGGGTGCGGCCGCTTCGGTCGCTGCCCAGGCCTGCGCGCCACCCTCGGCCTCGCACACCTTCCAGCGCAGGCCGGTGAGAATCTCGGAGATACGCTGGCGGAAGCTCCGGTCGGCGCTGGCCACCACGGCGGTGCGTGGCCGAATGCGGGTTGGGGTTGAAAGCACTGGCAATGGAACAGCTTGCATGAAGATTCTCCTGAAACTGGAATGGGTTGATGAAAGTTACTGAACTTCAGAAGTCAGGCCGGCAGGCGTCTGACCAGGAACAGCGGCAAGCACCGGCGGCACGGCCAACCCCAGGTCGACCTCCGAGGGCACCACGTAGCCCTGCCCGCGCACGGTCCGGATCAGCAAGCCGGGCGGCGGGTCCTTGAGCTTGCGCCGCAGGTAGTTCACATAGACATCCACAATGTTGGTGGTCTGCGCCGGCTCCAGGTTCCAGACCCCCTCCAGCAGCTCCACCCGCGAAACACACTGGCCGCGGTTGAGCATCAGGTGCTCCAGAAGCGCAAATTCCTTATTGGTCAGCACAATCAGCTCCCCCCCGCGCCGCGCCGTGTGGTCCAGCCGGTCCAGTTCCAGGTCGCCGGCCCGCAACTGCAGCCGCGCCTCCCGCTTGCGCCGCAGCAAGGCCCGGCAGCGCGCCCGCAACTCATGCAGGCTGAAGGGTTTGATCATCAAGTCGTCGGCGCCGCGGTCAAGACACCTGACCCGCGTGTCCACTTCCTGCCGCGCCGTCAGCACCAGCACCGGCAGGTCGGCGTCAAGGGCGCGCACCTCGCGCAGCACCTGTTCGCCGTCCTTCACCGGCATGTTCAAGTCCAGAATGGTCAGGTCCGGCATCTCCCGGCGGAACGCCTCCACCGCGGCCCCGCCGTCGCAGGTCAGGTGAACACGATGCCCGTCAGCCTCCAAACCCCGGCTCAAAAACAGCCCCAGTGCCTTATCGTCTTCGGCTATCAGCAACCTCATCGCAGTCTTTCCTCCTGGCAGCGCCGCCCGCGCGCGCCCATCCCAACCGCTCCCAGCTTCAGCCGTCCCCTGATCCGGCCGGTTTAGCGGGAGCTAATCAAGTGCCCTCCTCCACCTTCACGCGAGAAGGAGAGGAACTCAAGATTGGAAAGAGGAAAGATTGAGGGGGAGGTCCCAGGAATGGAATCGTGCGCGGACGTGTCCCGGAAAATGCTGTTTGGGGATGACCTGTGACAAAGAACACGGAATGGAAGCACACGCTCCTACAACCTTGTGGAAAACCGCGATGGAACGCGCCAGCAAAGCCGGTCGCTCATCGCCCGGAGGTATTTCCTGCGGCGCGGCAGGCAGCCTTGTCCCGGTACATCTCGGCGTCGGCGCGATCCAGTACCGCCTTCATCGTGTCGCCTGCCATCTGTTCGGCAAGTCCAATGGATGCATTCACTTTCAGCTTCTGCTGCCCGGTCCGCGTCTCCACCGTGTAGTTGCCGAAAACCCACTTCCTCAGCCGGTCCATCTGCGCATTCGCCTCCTGCCTGCTGCAATCCAGCAGCAGGATGAACTCATCTCCGCCCCAGCGCGCGATTTCATCCGTCTTCCGGCAAGCCGACTTGAGTTCCGTGGCGAACTGCTTCAACAGCTCATCGCCCACCAGGTGTCCCAGCTCGTCGTTCACCTTTTTGAACCCGTTGACGTCGAGGATCGCGACACAGTAAGGAGTTCCAGCGGCTATCCGCCGCTCCATCTGGCTCTCCGCGTACAGCCGGCTGCGCACGCCGGTCAGCAAGTCGCGCGTGGCCACCTCCTCGGCTTTCTCCAGCCGGGTCTGGTAGGTCGAGACCTCTGCCTTCAACTGATCAATGACCTGCTTGCTCTCCGCGGTCATCCTATCGACGGATGTCTTGAGTTCCGCGGCACTTTGCTCGATCGAGGCGCGGATCTCGCCCAGGTCGTCCAGGCTCGCAATCCCTTTGAGGCGCGTCGTTACGTCCGTGATCTGCCCGGCGCAGCGCTGGTCCCGCTCCCCCACCGACTCGGCAGTCCGGGCCAGAACCAGCAATAACTCCTTTACTTCGCTGGTCTGCTGCTGGGAGTGCCTGGCCGAAAGCCGGCCCCAGTCCTGCAACTGGGTGCGAGCCTGCGCTTCGGTGCACCCGACATCCTCCGCCTTCATGCCGGACGAGAGCCCCTCGCTCAGCGCGTCCAGGCTCAGCTTCAGTCCCCCACCCAAAGCCGGACAAGCTTCCACGCTGCAACTGCCCATCTCCCGCAGGGCGGATCGGTAGGCATCCATGGTGACGGTGAGAATGTCTCTCTTTTCCGGCTGAGCGTGACTTGCCAGACCGCCAGTTTCCGATTCAAGATACTTTTTCAGTGAGATCATCGACCCTCAACCAAACCCTGCCCAGCCAAACCCTGCCCAGCGCAGCAAGACCGCACGGACAATCCAAGGTGTCTATCGGCAAAACCTCCAAACGACTTGATCGCTGCATGAAATATCCCGTCCGGGGGCGTCCTCTCTCTCAATGCAGGCCTTCATTCGTGCCGCAAGAAGCCTGGAATCAACGCATGGCTTCACAGCTTGCGGAAAAATTCATTCGGGCGGTAGGCCGGGGATTTATCCCCGGCATAAAGCCAACTGAATCAACGTGAGCTTCGCAGGCTGCGGGGAAAACTCAGTTCAGGCAGGTTTTGTAAAAGGCCACGACTTTACAGCTCGGTGAAAAACTCCGCCTTGGACGCGCTTTGTAACAGTCGCCCACCGCCTTCGCCGACCCGCGATGGATGAAACTGTGCCCCATCGGGGTACCCTCTGGGTCGGAGCGTTTTTTGCTCGATGAGTGGGAGTCGATGAAGGCCTGCCGTCTGACAATTCCCATGCAGTTTCTTCCTAGGGCATGACTTTAGTCGTGCCGCAAGCCGTTTAGATTGAGAAAATGGGCTTTAGCCCTGGCATGAAATTGTCGAATTTTCGCGCACGATCAGCTTTTTCACCAAGCTATTCAGTCGTGCCATAAGTCCAATAAAATGAGTGGGGTTTCAGCCCCTGAGGGTTGCATTTCGGAAAACTGGCATAGAAACGAGCCTTCTTCAGCAGCCTGTTCAACCCCCGTCCAAAACCTCGGTCGGATTTCACCCCGAATGAGGCTTTCTTCAACACGTTCTTCTACCCGGCAGCAGGGGGATCGAAGAAAAAACGAAGAGAGTCAAAGATTTCCGTTGCAGTTCGCTTTTTATTCGCTATAATGCGCCCATGGCAGTCACTCGCAGGCAAAAAGAGGTTCTCGATTTTCTTGAGTCGTTTGTCACCCGCAACGGCTATTCCCCTTCTTTTGAGGAGATTGCACGCGGGATGGGGCTGAAGAGCCTGGCCACCGTGCACAAGCACATCACCAACCTCGAAAAGAAGGGGTTGCTGGACCGTGTACACAACCGCAGCCGGTCGATCGACATCCTGCCGCCGGGAACACGCACCCGCTCAAGCGATCGACTGCCCCTGGCCGGCCGCATCGCAGCCGGGCTGCCCGTCGAGGCGATGGAGACGCCGGAGAGCATCTCGCTGCATGATGTGGTGGGTAACCGGGATGTTTTTGCCCTGGAAGTCCGCGGCGACTCGATGCGCGACGAGCACATCATCAACGGCGACTACGTGCTGGTGGAGCGTACCCGGACCGCCCGTCAGGGTGAAATTGTGGTGGCTTTGGTCCACGGCGCCGAAACCACTTTGAAACGCTTCTATGTCGAAGGGAGTGTGGTGCGACTGCAGCCGGCCAATATCGAGATGGATCCGATCTATGTTCCGGCGGCTCAGGTTGCCATTCAGGGTCGAGTTCTTGGGGTTCTGCGAAAGTACCACTAGACTCGGTCGAATCAGTTACTTGGCGAAGGAAACGGCGTCTTCACCGTCTCAGATCAGCTTGGCGCCGGCTGAAATCCCTGAACCCGTCAAGGTACAGCTTCCGGTCTGCGTGCAGCGGTAATGGACGTTTCCAGCATAGTCCTGCCATGCCAGCGTATTGCCGTCGCTCCCCGTCTGGACGCCTTCCTGAGAGACCGAGAAGTTCCTTCCCTCGCGCGTCTCCACAATCCCCGTCGAGGCATCGAAATCGGCCATCGTCAGGTCGCCTTCAATCGTCAACGTGGCCGGCTGTGAGGCGGCTTCAGGGGCCACCGTATCGCTGTCAACGGCCAAAGCAGCGGCGGCCGGAACAACCGGCGCTTTCGCAGCGATGGTCATCCGAGCCGTCAGGGTCGCAGAGCGCAATTCATTCTTTACAATGGTCTTAACGGCTACGTGATGCACAGGCGCCGCAGCTGAATTGTGGGCAACGGATGTCTCAAGCGAGGCGCGAACCAGCACAGGAGCACCCGGCTCTGCCGCAGTTTGGGTTGCCTGCACCGGCGACGCCTGCAGGCCGTTTTGGATCGCAGCACCGCTCACTTCGGCAGAACTCGCGCTTACCTGCACCGAATCGTGGGTCATCCCCATCGCATTCGTGCTCCACGGGCCGACCGCAGCCGCAGTTCCAGCCAGTAGTCCCAACGCCGTACCCATCAGGGCGTACAGCACGCTTTGCGCGACTCCAGCTTCGGACGAACGATCGTTGCGGGGCTGGCTGAAAGCGGGTACTTCGGTGATGGAAAGAAATGCGCTGGATGCCATGCGGTCCTCCTGGGGCTTTGACTCTGATCTGAATCTATCGCGTAATAGTTACTCATGACCGCCCTAGTTTCATACATCTAGTAACTTGAGTAACTGGCGTAATCGAATTAAATATCCGAACTCCAGAAACCCAAATCCCACAAAAGTGTTATTTTGCCTCCTGAATGGGTTATTCCTCAGTGGAATCCTCCGCTCAGAGCTTTCTGAAACGGAGGTTACCCCTGTAACATGGCCCGCATTTCACCCCCGATGGAGAGTCATGATCGGCTCTTCCCAGAGTCTGAAATTCCTCCCATCATTGGCGGTGTCATTCTGAGTGAACCGTGCCCCAAACGTAGTGCAGTTTGTGGATGGTGAGCGAAAGCCTGCCCTGAGCGCAGTCGAAGGGAATCTGCTCTGTTTCCTTTGTTGGTCTCCGTGCAAAATCTCAGACTTACCACTTCAGGAAGACCAACCTATCCTAAACATAATAAAACACTTGAATCTATGACTATGAGAGCTGTCCTCTTCCGGATTTGACCTTCGTGTCCAGAAAAAGCAAAGGCCCGGCGCACTCGCCGGGCCCTGCAATTCCGCGTTTCGCTGAAGCCGCTTACGCCAGAAGGCGCTTGACCTTTTCTTCAATCACGTCCTGGGGCACGTAGCCCACAATCTGGTCGGCGACTTTGCCGCCCTTGAAGAAAAGCAGCGCCGGAATGCCGCGAATTCCATAACGGGACGGCGTTGCTGCATTCTCGTCCACATTCACCTTGGTTACCTTCAACCGCCCGGCAAAGCTTGCGGCAATGCTGTCCACCACCGGCGCAATCAGCTTGCACGGTCCGCACCACACTGCCCAGAAATCCACCAGAACCGGTTGCTCGCTCTTCAGCACTTCCTGATCGAACGTCGCATCATTCACTTCCAAAACACCCAGACCAGCCATGTTCCTCCTTGCGGCTTCCGCGCTCCCATCAAGTATACCGGCAGCCGACCCTCCCATAAGATGTAGCAGCTTGTGGGAAAGTCGCAATTCGAGCCCCGCAGCGTCCGTGCCTGCACGATCTACGCTGTTTCGCGCAATTAAAAGCGCCCGGATCCCTAAAGGATCACGGGCGCTAGAGCAGCCCTCCCCCAGAACTGCCCACGCAGCGAATTTATGTGTTCCAGGCTCGAATAGCAAGAAAACTTAGGTAATGCCGCTTTAAAACACCAATGGGGGATTATCCAGAACGGCACCCGAACCCGCTGAAAAAGTTACCCTAAAGACAACGTCCTCATGTTTCCGCGCGAACCCGTGTGCGCCCAATCAACCTCCCAGCGACTGGCTGGCCCCATCCGAAACGAAACGGCAGACCATCAGTTCCGGCTCAAGAACGCCCTCAAGCGCCCCGTGAATCGCAGCCGTAGCCTCCGCCACGTCCGCTTCGCCCACCACCACCAGCACTGCCGGTCCGGCTCCGCTCAAAGCAGCTCCCAGAATCCCATGCTGCCCGGCGAGCGGCAGCAGATGGGGCAGCAGGGTGCAGATCGACGCACGATAGGGCTGGTGTACCCGATCCTTCATCGCCACGCGCAGCAAATCGCCTCGCCCCTGCGCAAAGGCAAGCCCCAGAAGCCCCGCAGATTGAATGTTTTGAACAACATCCGCCCGCGCATAGCTCTCAGGAAGCACCGCGCGCGCCTCGCTGGTAGGCAGCGGCTTAGCCGGAAACACAAGGATCGCCCGCCACTCAGCCGAAGGCACAACGCGCGCCACGTACACCTGCCTGCCCTCGCAGGCCGCGGTCACAAACCCGCCCAGCCAACAGGCTGCGGCGTTGTCCGGATGTCCCTCCAGCACGCAGGCTTCTTCAAGAACCCGCTCGGAGCTCCAGCCAAGCCGGCCGAAATGGTTAGCCAGCGCAATCGCCGCCAGCCGCCCGGCCGCCGACGAACCGCAGCCCATCCCCAGCGGAATCCCGTTCTCCATCCGTATCGCCAGCGGCACAATCGTCCGCCCGTTTTCCGTCAGCAGCCGCTTGTAAATCTCCAGGACCAGGTTGTCCTCGAGCCGTCCGCACCGATCGGCGTTGCGCCCGGTTGCGGCAATTGAGAACTCGGCCGCCGGCTCCGCATCGATCTCAAGATAGAAGTCCAGCGCCACCGCCGCCGCGTCAAATCCCGGCCCCAGGTTGGCGGAAGTCGCAGGCAGTCTCAACCCCAGACGATTCGCGTTCACCGCCTCGCTCATCCCACTTTGCCCTTCAGCGTGGCTAGAACCGCAGATGCCGTAGCATCAACAACTTGCGCGTTGCGCTGCAGGCCTTCGATCTCCGCTTCAAGCCCCACCTTTTCGTCGTCCTTGAGCAGCGTACCGCGATGGAAGTCGATCGTGTAATCGGCGTCTTTCAAAGTGTGCCCGGTCAGCAGAAGCACCACCGTCTCGCCCGGCTCAACCGCTCCCTGCGCGCGCAGTTTCTTGAGCCCCGCCAGGGTCACGGCCGAGGCCGGCTCGCAGCCCAGACCCTCCGCGCCAAGCTCGGCTTTGGCGATTGCGATCTCCGCCTCGTTCACATCCAGACACCAACCGCCGGTCTCGTGAATCACCCGGGCCGCCTTGCGCCACGACGCCGGGTTGCCGATGCGGATCGCCGTCGCCCGCGTGTGCGCCTCCACCGGTTCCAGGGTCGCCCCGTCGTCCTTTTTGAAGCTCCGCACCAGCGGATTGGCCCCCTCGGCCTGAATCACCGAAATCCGCGGCATCCGGGCCACCAGTCCCAGCTCATGCAGTTCGCGAAACCCCTTGCCCAGCGCCGAACTGTTGGCCAGGTTGCCTCCCGGAACAATCAGGTGGTCGGGCACGTTCCAGTCAAAGGCCTCGGCAATCTCGAAGGCTGGCGTCTTCTGCCCCTCCAGCCGGTAGGGATTGACCGAATTGAGCAGGTAGATGTGCGCCTCTTTCACCACTTGAATCAACAACTTGAGGCAGCCGTCGAAGTCCGCCTTCACCTGGCAGGTCACGGCGCCGTAGTCCATGGCCTGCGAAAGCTTGCCCCAGGCGATCTTGCCGTCCGGAATCACCACCAGGCTGCGCAGCCCGGCGCGAGCCGCGTAGGCCGCCATGGCCGCCGACGTGTTCCCGGTTGACGCGCAGGCCACCCACTCAAAGCCCCGCTCCTTGGCCACGCTCATCGCCGTGGTCATGCCCGTATCCTTGAACGAGCCGGTCGGATTCATCCCCTGGTGCTTGGCGTAGAGCTGGTCGATTCCCAGCGCCTTGGACAGCCGGGTCAGGTGATAGAGCGGCGTATTGCCCTCGCGCAGCGTCACCGCGTTCCCAAAACTGTCCAGAATCGGCAGCAGTTCCCGGAATCGCCACACGCCGGAGTGGTCCAGCGCCTCGGACGAGCAGCGGCGTTCCCGCCACAGCCACTTGAGCGCGCTCGCGTTGGGCCGGTCGTTGCCCTTGCGCTGGCCCCACCCCGGATATTCCACCTCAAACAGGTCCCCGCACTCCGAGCAGCGGAAATCCGGCTTCGCTTCCCCGCGCGTAACCCGGGTCCCGCATCCAAAACAGCGTAACTGGTGCAAATTGTCGTTCATATCTGGCTCTAGCCTACCAGCGTACGCCGCTTTCTGCTGTGGAACACAGGCAGATTCCGGTAGTCGCAATCGGCGTAGCGGCCGTGTCCACAGCTTGCGGAAAAACCCTACCTTGACGTAGATGTGTGAAGGGGCACGACTTCATAGCTTGCGGAAAAACTCCAACTTGACGTAGATGTGCGAAGGGGCACGACTTCATAGCCTGCCCTGAGCGCAGTCGAAGGGTGCCATAAGTTGTTTAAAATGAGAGAACGGGCTTTAGTCCGCGCGCCATCTCCCCGAATTCAATCCGAAACCAGGGCTTTTCTGCAGCCGGAACCCCCAACAAGCCGTATTTTGCTTGTCGGGGTGGTCGACCGGCTGCCCTGCCGGCGTTCACGCCCGCACCCTTATACCTCCGAGCCCGCTGGTAAACCTGCTTGCTCACGCTTCTTTGAAAGGGCACGACTTCAGTCGTGCCGCAAACTAATTAAAATGAGAGAGATGGGGCTTTAGCCCCATGCAGTCGTCTCCGGGTACGCTCAAACTCAGATCCTAGTCACCGATTGCACCCGGCCTCTCAAGACCCCAGCATCACCGGTTCCATCTCAAGCGTGATTCCAAATCGCGCCTCAACCGCCCCAGTGATCTCCCCGGCCAAAGCCAGAATGTCGGCAGCCGTCGCCCCGCCGCGATTGATCAGCGCCAGCGTATGCCGCGACGAAATCCCAGCCGCTCCCCGCGCCAAGCCCTTGCTAAACCCAGCGTTTTCAATCAACCATGCCGCCGGGACTTTGACCCGCCCAGCCAGATCGTCGCCTGCAGGAAACCTCGGTGGTTCCTTTCCGCCGGCTTCCGCAATCCGCCGGACATCCCCCACTCCAACCACCGGGTTCTTGAAGAAGCTCCCCGCACTCCTGCAATCCGGATCGCCCTCCACCAGCAGCATCCCCTTTGATTGCCTCACCTGCCGTACCACCGCCGCTACCTCGACCAGGGTCGGCTGACGGCCCGCCGGCACGCTCGTCGCAATCGCCCGCTGCAACTCCGGATACCCAAGAGTCGGCGCTCCGCCGCGGGTGAGCCGGTAATCCACCCGCGTAACGATAAACCGTCCTCGATCCAACGAGTTGAAGCGGCTGCGGCGATAGGCAAACCCGCACCCGGAAGCCAGGAATACGACAAACTTACCGGTATGAAGGTCGTAAGCCAGGACCCTATCAATCGACGACGACACCTCCTGACCGTAAGCCCCGACATTCTGTACTGGCGTTCCGCCCACGGTCCCCGGAATACCGGCGAGACACTCAATTCCAGCGCAGCCATCCTGCACGGTCCGTTCCACAAAGGCATCCCAATCTGCTCCGGCGCCAGCCTCGTAGATCACTTGACCGCTTGCGTCGCGAGCGAACGATGCCCCAACCCCCTTCAACCCCACCTTCAGCACCAGCCCATCAAATCCCCGGTCCGCCACCAGCAGGTTGCTTCCGCCGCCCAGCACAAACAGCGGCGCCTCACGTTCCCGCGCCCAGCCGATCGCCTCCACAATCTCGTTTTCGCTGGCCGCTTCCACGAACCAGCGCGCCGGCCCGCCGATCCCGAAGGTCGTGAACGGCGCAAGCGGCTTGTTTTCTTCAACTAGCATAGGATTCAGCCTACAACACCCGTTTCGCGATAGAATAAGGGCAGGCTGATTCCCTGCCGGAGGACAAAATGTACCCAGAATTGATGGTAATCCCGATGCGCGAGGAACTTGTCCGCGCCGGTATCGCAGAAACCCGCACCGCCGAGGACGTTGACGCGGCCCTGGCCCAGCCGGGCACAACCCTTTTGGTGGTCAACTCCATCTGCGGCTGCGCCGCCGGCAAAATGCGCCCCGGCGTCCGCCTCGCGCTCGGCAACTCCGCCAGCCAGCCCGACCACAAGATCACCGTCTTCGCCGGCCAGGACCGCGAAGCCACCGACAAAGCCCGCAGCTACTTCGAGGGCAACCCGCCCAGTTCCCCGGCCATCGCCATCCTGCGCGACGGCAAACTGGTCTACCTCATGCAGCGCTATATCATCGAGCAGTCCACCGCCCAGCAGATCGCCGGCGAGCTGGTCCGCGCCTTCGACGAGTTCTGTGCAAAAACCACCGTCAACTAGCGATCCAGGGTTTGAATTGAAAAAGAGGGATCGGCTGCGAGCAGGTGACTGAATTGACGGTTTCAGGATCGGCCCCCGCCGCACCTCTGCACACTAATTTCTTTCCGGGTGGCAAGCTGCTGGCCACGTACGACTTTACGGGAGCGCAAGGCCTGCACTATGCTCTGGCCGATCCGCTCGGAACCAAGCGAGTGCAGTTCACCATCAACAGTTCCGGTTTGGAAACGACTGAGTTGAACTGCTTGAGCCTGCCGTTCGGCAATAGTCTCAACAACTCTTTCACGACCGATTGCGTGCCGGTCGGTACAAGTGGAGCTGACGCTACTGAACACCACTTTACCGGCAAAGAACGCGATGCCGAATCAGGTAACGACTACTTCGGGGCTCGCTATTACAGCTCTTCGATGGGCCGGTTCATGTCGCCCGATTGGAGCGCCAAAGCTGAACCCGTACCATACGCGAAGTTGGACGATCCGCAGAGCCTGAACCTGTATGCGTATGTCGGAAATAATCCACTCACACAGGTAGATGCAGATGGCCATTGCTGGCCACAATGGCTTTGCAATAAAGTTGCACAAGCGTTCATAAACGTGGCTACTTTGGGAGTTGTTGCGTATATCCATCATGAGGCAAAGGTTACCGCTCAGCATCGGCAGTACCTAATCGATAACGGCTACACATTAGTAAACGGCAGTAACAAGGAAGTGGACCTCAAGAGTGCCAGTGCGAAGGAGGTCAATCAAGCATACGGCCAAGCCCAGGCAGATCAATTCCGCCAAGCATTAGGGCTTGCATCACAGATACCGACTGTGCCCGGTGCCGGAAGCATCGCTCCAGAAGAGGGAACAGGTGGGGAAGCGACTCCCGAGTCGGCGCAAATGAAGAGGCTTTCCAATGGGGAAATCAAGCAGTTGCAGGAGAACGGAATCGACCCTCACGACCTAAAGCCCAATTCAAAATATGATCTTTTCAAAAACTCGGACGGAGAAATTTTTGTCAAGCCTAAGGCCGGAAACGGTCCAGGTGAGACAACCGGTCTCAATATCAAGGATTATCAATGACACCAGAAATCATCGTGCGCCTGAAAATCACAAGCGAGGTTCATCCCCCGGAGTTCATATCAGAGGTCCTTGGGGTCATGTGCGATAAGGGCTGGCAGATCGGTGAGCAGCGCTCAAAGACGATTATCAAAGAAAGAGTGCACGGATGGATTTTGGGTTCCGGTCTTGAGAAAAGCGCTTCGCTTGAAGAACAGATCAAAGCCCTGTTACAGAGAATTGCACCGATCAGGGAAAAGGTGAGAGCATCACTTGCGGGAGACAGTCTCGAAATATCATGCGTAATTTACTCTGAGTCTGCACCTGCGCTGAATTTCGATAGTTGGTTGATCTCCGAAATGGCTGTCCTCGGTGCGAGCCTAGATATCGATCTCTACGTCGGCTGATCACACGAACAACAGGCGGGTGGCCCCGGTCCCTAGCTTTTGGGACCGGGAATATCGATACGATGCAAGCGTATGACTTCAATCCGAGTGCCGGATACACCTATGGCGCCATCCCCCGCTTGTCTCCTCAGCGCAACTCCATCGCCCACCATCCAATCCCACTTCACCGGCAAAGAACGTGACACCGAATCAGGCAATGACTACTTCTTTGCGCGCTACTACTCAAGTGCAATGGGGAGATTTCTTTCGCCCGATTGGTCGGCGAAAGTAATGCCTGTGCCGTATGCGAGGCTCGATGACCCGCAGAGCCTCAATCTGTACAGCTATGTGCTGAACAATCCGTTATTGAAGATCGATCCGAACGGCCACGACTGGTTCAACGTTGACAACAAATGGCAGTGGCAGAAGGGCCATACCTACCACGATGCCGACGGGAATGCGACGAAGGCCAAAGGCTACGAGGGTCTACTGGTTGCGACTAAAACAGGAACGAATCAGCAGGGTGCAACGACATACAAACTGACGCTTTATGATCAGAACAAAGTTGTGGGAGAGGGCACGGGCTTTTCGGGCGGCAACTGATTCTGGCATTCTGGTTTGGCCCACCAACGGCAGTTAAGTTTGGCCCACTTGGGCGGCACTGGCTAGGCTTCATGGATGGAGCGACAGAAGCGTAGCTGGCTGACCAGGAGGGATAAAGTGGAAC
>Ga0302265_1000308_pt1 | contig 34449 bp, 26 predicted proteins | sample III_Bog_E1_1_FD_194556 | JGI IMG/M metagenome (GOLD analysis project Ga0302265, IMG submission 194556) | Peat permafrost microbial communities from Stordalen Mire near Abisko, Sweden - III_Bog_E1_1 | ecosystem: Environmental > Terrestrial > Soil > Wetlands > Peat | place: Sweden: Abisko...
CTCTTCACCTGCTCTTTCTGCTCTTCGGGCAGGTGATCGAGGACGTTGCGCAACTTATGCGCGCGGCAGCGCTGGACGGGCTGATCGGCGCCGAAGACCGCGTTGATTGCGGCTCGGATGTCCAACTCGTCAATGAGCAGGACACATGGCCGGTCGCATTCGAGCGCGCGCATCAGAGGACCGGGCCGAAAGAAGTCCCGCCCTTTGAGATTTGCCTGCACTGTCTGCCAGTTCTCGTGCTGGCCCTTAGAGAACTCCATGTAGAGTCGCTGGAGTCCCTCATCGAAGCGCCCGATGGCCTTGTCCTCCGTCACGCCGCGGTAGCACTGGAGTCGCTCAACATGCGTATCCGCAGCTGCGGCGACAGAAAGAGCTAATTGGGTTTTGCCCGAGCCAGCAGGGCCTTCGAGCAGCAACGGCTTCTGGAGCTTCGCGGCCAGGAAGACAACCTGGGTCATCACGGGGTCGATGAAGTAGCCCGTCGCGGCGAGCTTGCTGGAGAGGTCTTTGAGGGAATCAAACATCTGCCACTCCACGCGCTTTGGTTGAGATCGCCATTCGGCCTCCTCGAACGCGGAAACAGAATGAAGTGGTCTCGAAATTCGGTCAAATCGAGTTCCGATTCCCCTCGGCGAAGAGACCGGCGGAGCGGGCAGGAGTCGGCGTCAATTTGACCGAGAATCGGATTCGACCCAAGATTTCCACATCCGCCGGGCGAACCGGCCCGGACAACACAGGTTTGGAGGAAATGAAGTTATGGGATCTGTGCTTGCTTTAAGAGAGTTGGAGATGGGCGATCCCCTTTTGACCGCCGAGGATGTCGCCCAAAGGCTAAGGGTCAGCAAGGACTGGGTTTGGGATCACTCCTCGCGCAGACTGCCGTATCTGCCGGTCATTCGTATGAGTGACGGCGCCCTGCGCTACAGGGCGAGTGGGATCGAGGAGTTCCTGAAGGAGCGGGAGAGGGCTGCCAATTTACGTCGGAAACGTCGTTAAAATAAGGATGGCCCGCTTATTCCCCCACACAGAAAATGAGGAATAGATGGGAACTTCATATCAAAAGGGATGGGTCGAAGTCCGAGGGAAGAAGTGGTATGGGTTTTACCGCCGCACCATCCTCGACCCGGAGACCAATACCCCTAAGGCGGTCAAAATGCCCGTAATTCTCGGGCTGAAATCTGCGATGAGCAAGTTTCAGGCACGAGAAAAGCTGGCACAGGAGATCACCCGCACGAGTGGGCAGGTCACCGAAGACGGCGTCGTGAAGAACGGCACTGTCACATTCGGTTGGTTTGCCCGAAACCGCTACTTGCCGCTGAAAGAGGCGGACTGGCGAGAAGAGACTGCCAAGGTGAAGAAACTCATCATCACGGCAGACCTGATCGTTCCGTTCGAGGATGTACGACTGGAGAGGTTCGACAAGTACATCCTGCAGAATCAACTCAATCAGCTGGCCAAAACCCATTCCAAGGATCGAGTGTTGCAGATTCGCTCTTACATGCGGGCTATCTTTGCGGAGGCGGTCGATCAAGACTACCTTCCGAAAGATCCTGCACGTTTGGTGAAGGTGCCGGCAAACCTGCGTGAGGTCGATAAAACCGTCCTCACTTGGGACCAGCTACGCGCCGCGCTCGACCGACTTCTCGAAAAGAGTCTTCGCGACTGGTTGCTCCTCATGCTCGACATGTCGAATGCACTTCGACCGGGTGAGGTGGTTGCCTTGCGTTGGCGAAGCCTCCTTGAAGAGCCGCTGCTCCTCGATATTAAGGAGACCTACTACAAAGGGAAGATTCGGCCCTACGGTAAGACCAAGCGGAGCACCTCGGAGGTCCCGATCTGTGAGGATCTGGTCAAGAAGTTGGTGGAATGGCGGGAACACCTGAAGACGAAGCGTAAGGATGTATCGCCAGCTGCGTTTATCTTTGGCGGGCGGTTTGCAGGTCCCTTGGACCCGAGCAATTTCCGCAAGCGCGTGCTGCATAAGCTGGCCGAGGAACTGGAATTTCCGAAGCTGACATTCCAGGTCATCCGGCGCACGATCGCGACCTTGGCTCAAAAACTGGGATCAAGCAAGGACGTGCAGGGCTTTATGCGGCATGAGACGACGGACACCACGGAGAACGTTTATATGCAGGTTCTCCTGCCGGGAGTACGTACGACGCTCGATGCAATCCATGCGCAGCTATCCAAAGGGACAGAGGTGCCGACGGCTCCTGAGCCACCGATGCCGCCTAATGGAAGTACGAGAACTGGCAACTCGACCGAGAAGAGAGATGGAGTGGATATGGTAGGAGCGATTCCAGACAACCTCACCGGGCAGATCGCAGCGGCAACTGCGAAGCCTGTTCGTGGAGTGGTTTTGGAATTTGCCCCTAAGTTGCCCACAACTCGGAGAAAGGAGGTGCTTCTAAATGCTTGAAATATTTGGTGGACCTGATCGGGATCGAACCGATGACCTCTTCCATGCCATGGAAGCGCGCTCCCAGCTGCGCCACAGGCCCACATTGCGGGGATGCAACTGTCCTATTGTCTCCGCTGGGGCTGGATTCGTCAAACCGACGGTGAGGTGTGGACGCAGGGCGGCGGCCGGATGCATTGGCGGGTTTTCCGAGGCGCTCAGGAAGGGGCCGTCAGGGGTTGAGCGGGCTGCTATGGCCGTGCATCTTCGCACATCTACGTCAAGCCGAAGTTTTTCCGCAAGCTGTGAAGCCCATTTCAAGTCGATTGGCCTTCGCGGGGATTGAAACCCCCGCATCCCTCCGTGCATTCAAGATTCACAACCGTGACCGGGAACACTTTTGGGGGGCGCCGGTGTCTAAGAGAATAGAGGGACGGACTTTGGGTGATTCCGGGTTCCGTTTCCTGCTCACTCCCTGGAAGTATCGGCAGCCTGAGGCCGAAACTGGCCGCGGGAAAAACGGAGTGACCGCGATCCGAAATGAGGCATGAGCTCCTGAAATTGATGGGGCGGGTGCCAAGGGCGGCTGGATTGCGGTAAGGTGGGAGGTAACGGTTTGCAGGCGGACCTCACCATGGGCAATGTAGCCAGCGCGCTGACGCTCCAATCCGACGAAGCGGCTCTGATCGCGGAGTTGCGGGCTGGTTCAGAGGAAGCCTTCGCGTGGCTGATCGCCCGTTACCACCAGCCGATATTCTCCTTGCTGGCGCGTACGGTGCAGGACCGTGCCGATGCCGCCGACCTGACCCAGGACGTGTTTGTGAAGGTCTTCCGCGGGGTAGGGAATTTTCATGGCGAGTCGTCGCTGCGGACGTGGATCTACCGGATTGCGCTGCGCGAGGCATCGAACCAGCGGCGCTGGTGGATGCGGCACAAGCAGCAGGAGATCCCCATTGAGCAGGAGATGACCGAGGGGGAGAGCGGAACCCCGGTGCGTCTGAAAGAGATGCTGGTGGACCCCGCCGAGGGTCCTTATGAGATTGCGGTGCACACAGAAAACCGGAAGCGGGTGGAAGCGGCGCTGAACCAGGTGCCGGAGCCATTCCGCACTACCCTGATTCTGCGCGACATTGAAGGTTTTGTGTACGAGGAAGTGGCAGAGATGCAGGGTGTGAACCTGGGCACGGTGAAGTCGAGGCTGGTGCGGGGAAGGGCCTGTTTGAAGGCTATCCTGACGGCCAACTGCGAGCAGGCACCGGCGCAGGCAGGATTTGAAGTACCTCTCGGAGAGGAGGCGCGATGAACGGCTGCGAAGCAGTGCAGGCAAGATTTACCGAGTATCTGGATGGTTGGTTGAACGGGCGGGAGATGCAGCAAGTCGCCGCCCACCTGGAGAGTTGCCGGGAATGTGAGCGGGAGTGGGAGTCGCTGCGGCGGACCCAGGCTTTGCTGGCGGAGCTGGGTGCGGTGCCGGAGCCGGAAGATCTGCTGCTGCGGATTCGCGTGGCGGTGAGCCAGGCACGGGCAAAGAGGCGGTACGGCGCCTTTGCAGGCTGGAATCTGGCGTGGAAGAACACGGTGGGGCCGTTTCTGCTGCAGGCTTCGGCGGGCTTTGCCAGCGCAGTGATGTTGCTGGGCACGGTGATTGTGCTGGTGACCATGTTTACGCAGCCGGAGTCGGCGCAGGCCAGCAAGGATGAGCCGCTGGGAAATCCCACGGCGCCGCGGCTGGTGAGCTTGTCCACCGGCGCGGGCAACAACGAAATTGGCGACGCTTCAGGGCCGGTGGTGGTGGAGGTTTATATCAACGGCGCGGGACGGATGTATGACTATCGGATCGTCTCCGGGCCCACGGATGCGGAGACCCGCTCCCAGGTGGAGAACCTGCTGCTGACCAGCGTGTTTGAGCCGGCGCGGTTCTTTGGGCAGCCGGTGCGCGGGCTGGCGGTGATCTCGTTCTCCGGAGTGTCGGTGAAGGGGTAAGACAGTCGTCAGTTGTCAGAGATCGGTGGTCAGCAAAAACATCACGCCCCGCTTGGACTTTTGTCCTTGCGGGGCTTTTTGTTGGACGGGACACTCCGTGGATGCGGCGCGGGAATTTCCGATGGCCTGCTGCCGAGGGCGCCACGGAGCTCCGTGTGCTCATCTGAATGGCTCTCCATTGCTCTCCTCGCGATGAGTCTTGACCGGAACGCACATTTTGGCTGAACGAACTCTATTCCTCCGGGTCTCTCCTTCTTTTCAAGTAATCCTCTTCCACACCGATAGGGTTGGGTGGGGCGATGAACCCGCCAAGGCGCCGGCAGGGCTCGAGAGAACGAGTTCCGGGCTCGGGAATTTGGGCACGGGAGTTCTGGCTAGGAAAGCTCGGGTTGCATCGGCGGTTTCGCAACAGGAGACGGCAACGGAGCAGATCAGCTCAAGCGTGTCGAGTATTTCGAATCTCACCCAGGCGTCCTCCGCGAGCGCCGATCAAACAGCTGAGGCTTGCGCGAACCTGTCGGAGCTGGCGTCGAATCTGCAGCGGCTGGTGAACGAGTTCAGCGTGGACGACGAATACCTGACTCGCTTGCGGCAGGCCAACGGCGCCAGGGAGCAAGGCCGGATGCAGCCCCGGCAACTGGCACACGGCATGACGGGTTAGAGTGCGGCGCTGGATCTAGAATCGAGGCCCGCCCCACCGAGCCAGGCGGCGCACTGAGGGCATCTGCCGCGCGGACCTCCCGTTTGACCCTGCCGCTGCGTCTAAGCAGAGCAGAACCGGAATAGCCGCGCCGCCGCGTCCGGGGTGCGTCGCCTTGAGGTTCCGCTGTAGACTTGCAGGCAGGGTCATCTCATGATGTTTTCTCGATTCCGATCGTCCGCGGCTGTTCCGGTCGCGCTTTGTTGCCTGATGGCGGGTTGTGTGCCGGCCATGATGCCTGGCCAGGCCCCCGCCGACAGCAGTTCGACCAAGAGCAAGCAGAGCTCGTCCAATCAGGGCTCTTCGAGTCAGGGTTCTCCGTCGATGGGATTTCAGCAGGAGAAGGCGCCTTCGCTGGTGGACCCGGCGGGTCCGACCGTCTCGCTGATCAGTTCGGAGCCGGTGTTCCTGATGGCAGCGGCGCTGAACGCCTGCGGCTACGACGAGGGCCTGGAGGAGAGCGCGCCGGTGCGCAAGCGTGTGCGCGCTGAGATCAACGACGCGCTGGCCAAGAGCGAGGAGGCGCGCAACAAGCGCGACAAGGTCTGCCTGTACATCGCGCAGCATCGCATGACGGGCGGAGAGAGGGACATCTCGCAGTACATCTCCCTGGCGCTCTACCTGACCCCGCCGCCGGAGATGGAGACGTCGGTGGAACTGACGGAGATGCCGCCGGATTCGACCCAGGTGGTGGAGATTGTGCCGCTGCTCAAGGACTTTGTGGCGGCGGTGGATCTGCACGGGATCTGGCTGGCGGTGCGTCCTCTGTATGAAAAGGAGGCCGACCGGCTGCATGATCCGCTTTCGAGCATGATTGTGGCGAACAATCTGTATCTCAAGATGCCGGCCTCGACCGAAGGGGGGCGGCGGTTTGTGGTGGTGATTGAGCCCATGCTCTCGCCGCACCTGGTGAATGCGCGCATCTATGGCGCGGATTACGTGGTGGTGGTTTCGCCGGTGGACGGCAAGATCCCGATGACCGACGTGCGCCACGTTTATCTGCATTACGTGATTGAGCCGCTGCTGCAGGCGCGGGCCAACGCGATTGACCGCACGCAGCCGATTTTGAAAGAAGTGCGCGAGGCTCCGCTCGAGTTCCGCTACCGGTCCGACACGGTGCCGCTGACGATCGAGTGCCTGATCAAGGCGATCGAGGCGCGGACCATGGATACGGGGGTTCCCGCATACGTGATTCCGGCGGGCGTAGACAGGTCTGATTTGCCGAAGTACGAGCGGGAGCGGCAGGTGTACTTGCAGAAGGTGGACGCAGTGCGTTGGGCGACAGTGGGTCACGACATGACGCAGGGGTTCGTACTGACGCAGTACTTTTATGAACAGCTTTTGCAGTTTGAGCGTGATCCGGCCAGCCTGAAGGACACGATCGGCGAGATGGTCTACAGCATGGACGTAGATCAGCAGGCGCATCGCGCGCGGCAGATCGAGTTTGACAAAGAGGCGGACGGCGATGTGCTGACGCGCAGCAAGCCGCGCAAGCTGACCGGGCTGGATCTGGCCGAAGCCAAGCTGGCGGCCGGGGATGTGGCCACGGCGACGGCGATGGCGAAGCAGGCGCTGACGGCGAACTCCGACAGCCTGCAGGGCACAGCAGACAACGCGAAGGCGGATTTTATTCTGGCCAGGGCGGCTCTGATGACGGGGCATGCGGAGGACGCGATCGACGATTTCCAGAAGACGGTGGCGACCAGCAAGGAGCCGCGGCTGGTGGCGTGGTCGCACATTTATCTGGGGCGGATGCTGGACCTGGATTGCAAGCGCGACGAGGCCGTTTCAGAGTACAAAGACGCGCTGGCGTCGCGTGACGGACAGCAGGACACGCGGCTGGCGGCAGAGCGTGGCGTGAAGACAGCGTATGCGGTGCACGGGCACAGTTGCGACGAGGATGCGGGCGGCGACTCGCCCGAGGCAGCGCCCGCCAAGCCGAATGGGACCAAGCCGGCGGTTGCGGTTCCAGGGCAGAGCGTGACAAAGACGCCGCAATAGTTGGCTGCGGGCATCTGCCGGCTCCTGGAGATCGTCTAACCAAAATGCGAGCCCAGGATGTGAGCAGGAGCCGGCTCGAATTACGGGCCCGTGGCCGGCACAGAAGCTTATCGAAGAGCAATAGGAGCGATTGAGGTGCAGGTGGAAGCAGTTCTTTCCGAACTGGAGGCGGCACTCGGGCATGCGTTTTGCAGCCCGGACCTGCTGGTGCGCGCGCTGACCCACCGGTCGCTGGCCAACGAGCGGGCGCTGAGCGAGCAGGGGACAGGCGGGCCGGAAACGGCAGCTCAAACTGGCGACTACGAGCGGCTGGAATTTCTGGGCGACGCGGTGCTGGGGCTAGTGGTTGCCGAGGCTTTGTTTGGGGCGCATCCTGAATGGAAAGAGGGTGAACTGACCCGCGTTCGCTCGCAACTGGTGAACCGGCAGCACATGGCAGAGGTAGCCATGGCGGTTGGATTGGGCAATCATCTGCGCCTGAGCCGGGGTGAGGACCGGAGCGGGTTGCGGAACAAGAGCACCGTTCTATCGAATAGTATGGAAGCAGTGATGGGCGCTCTTTTTCTGGATGGCGGTCTGGAGCCGGTGAGGGTTTTTGCGCATCGCTGGGTGATGGGCGAGGCGGCAGAGCAACTGGCCCAGGAGTTGCGTTCCGGGGCCGCGCTGGGCAACTACAAATCGGCGCTGCAGGAGCACTTGCAGGCGGCCAGGGCGGGAACGCCGGTGTACCGGGTGAAGAACGAAAGCGGCCCCGATCACAGGAAGCGGTTTCTGGTGGAGGTCCGTCTGAAACCGGAGGAAGGCGAGCCGGGCAAACCGCTGGCCCGCGGCATGGGAAGCACCAAGAAACATGCGGAACAGGATGCCGCGCGGCGCGCCCTCGATCGCCTGACGGCGATGGAGGCCAAGGCGAGCGGCCCACCCGGAACAGCAGAGCCTGAACCGGCAGAGCCCGAATCGGCGGAGGAGGAACGACCGGCACCATGAGCACCCCTGCACCAGTGGCCGGCGAGCCCGCGCCGCAGCCGGCCGCAATCCGGCCAGGCGGTCATCGGCTCCATCTCCCCACGGTGGCTGAGGCGTTGGCCTCGTTGCTGCGGACGGTGGTGGTGGCGTTGTTTCTGCTCACCTTTGTGCTGCAACCGTACCTGATCCCCTCAGAGAGCATGGAGCACACGCTGCTGGTGGGCGATTTTCTGCTGGTGAACAAGCAGGTGTATGCCAAGCCCGGCCCCCTGAGCCGGTGGCTGCTGCCGTATCGCGACGTGGCGCGGGGAGACATCATCGTTTTTCACCATCCGCTGCACCCGTATCTTGTGAAACGGGTGGTGGGAGTTCCCGGTGACCGGCTGCGGATTGAGGATGGCCGGGTGACGGTGAACGGCCGAACTTTGGATGAGCCCTATGTGGCCTTCGAGCCGGCGGAGCGCAGCGCGTTTCGCGAGGGTTTTCCCGCGCAGATTTATTCCGATCAACGCATCGATCTTGGCTGGTGGCGCCAGATGCGCAGCCTGACCCAAGGGGGGGAGTTGGTGGTGCCCGCGGGACAGTATTTTGTGCTTGGCGACAACCGCAACCACAGCGACGATTCGCGATTCTGGGGGTTTGTTCCGAGACAGGCAATCGTGGCGCGTCCGCTGGTGATTTACTTTTCGCTGAACCGGCCTTCGACCACCGATGTGCAACAGGCTTCAGATGATAGACTCGGACACGATAGAGATATTTCCGCAAGACTGACGGGGTTTGCGCGCTGGAAGCGCATCTTCCAGGTGGTTCATTGAAAGCAGGGGTCAGAGATCAGGGGTCAGGGATCAGTTAAGAACCCTGATTCGCGGCCGCTGCGATCTGCCCCGTCTCCGATCTCTGACTACCGATAACGAGCGACAGGATGACCAAGAAAAAAGCGCTTGCCCCCAAGATGCCCACCCCGAAGATACCTTCCGAGGAGCAGGCGAATCCCGTTCAAGAGCCGAGTCAACACCCGGTTGTTGAAGAGACTTTGTATGAGGCGGTGGCCAGCATCTGCTCGGTGCTGGTGGTGGGGCTTTTCATTCTCACATTTCTGGGTCAGAACTTCGTGATTCCCTCGGGATCGATGGAGAAGACGCTGCTGGTGGGCGACCATCTGGTGGTGGACCGCATCACGCTGGCGCCGCCGACGAAATGGATGCCTCTGGTTCACTATCGCGAGCCGAAGCACGGGGACATTATTGTCTTCATCAAGCCGGTGCCCGATCTGGATGCCGATGGAAAGCCGCAGTACCTGTTCCTGGTGAAGCGGCTGGTGGGAGAGCCGGGCGACCACATTCATCTGCACAACGGGATCGTGAGCATCAACGGCGTGGCGCAGGCGCAGCCTCATGCGCTGCCGACCACGTTTGAAAATCACGACGACTTTCTGGACGAGTTTCCGACTGAGCCGCCTCCGGTGGAACGCGGCGCCACGGAAGCGTGGGCGGTTGATTTCCCGACGCACGTTGAGAATGGCGACCTGGTGGTTCCCGCGGGCAAGTTCTTCATGATGGGCGACAACCGGCACAACAGCCTGGACTCGCGCTATTGGGGTTTTGTGCCCAGAGAGAACATTGTGGGGCGGCCGCTCGTCAACTACTGGTCGTTCATCACGCCTGAGGATCAGTACGAGCAGACCGGGATTGGCAGCGCGGTTGCGTGGATGGGCCATGTGGCGCTGCACTTCTTCAGCGACACGCGCTGGAAGCGGACGCTGCACTTGGTGCAGTGATCGGTTGTCAGTTGTAAGTTGTCAGTGAAAAGCCCGAGAACCGATCCCTGAGAACTTACAACCGATCACTGAGAACTGATTTTCGAAATGACGAACGACGAGCAAGGCGGGGGTAAGAAGCACAGGCGGCTTTGGCTGGGCCTGGGGCTGGTGTTGGCGTTGCTGGCGATTGTGATTGTGCCTCCGCTGGTGAGCGTGAGCCGTTACAAGAGCCGGATTACGCAACTGATATCGGCTTCGCTGGGACGGCCGGTGCGGCTTTCGTCGGTCGAGCTGCGGGTGCTGCCGCGGCCGGGCTTTGTGCTCACCGACCTGACGGTCGAAGACGATCCCGCGTACGGCGCGGAGCCGTTCATGCACGCCAACACGGTGACTGCATCCATCCGGCTGCTGTCGCTGTGGCGGGGACGGCTGGAGATCAGCCGGATCAGCGTGGATGAAGCGAGCCTGAACCTGGTCCGCACGGCTTCAGGGCGCTGGAACCTGGATACGCTGCTCGGCAATTCCGCGGGAAAATCGGGAGACGGCTCGGGATTGCTTCCGTTGCCCCGCAAGGTTCCGCTGCCTTACCTTGAAGCCACCAACTCGCGCATCAACATCAAGAACGGATCGGAGAAGCTGCCGTTTTCGCTGGTCGAGACGGACGTTTCCTTCTGGCAGGAGGAGCCGGGGGACTGGCGGATTCGTCTGCGCGGACAACCGGCGCGCACCGACGTGAGTCTGGATCTGGCCGACACCGGCATTGTGCGACTGGAGGCGAGCGTGCGCCGCACGGTCGAACTGCGGCAGATGCCGGTGCATCTCGACCTGGAGTGGAGAGAGGCGCAACTGGGGCAGTTGAGCCGGCTGGTGATCGGCGCCGACCCTGGCTGGCGGGGCGCGTTGACCGGGGAACTGCATCTGGATGGGACGGCGGATTCGGCCCAGGTGAAGACGCGGCTGACGGCCACGGGAGTGCATCGCGCCGAGTTTTCGCCGGCTGCGCCGATGGACTTCGACGCGAACTGCGGGTTCACCTACCACTATCCCAGCCGCGCTGTAGAGAAGCTGGTGTGCGATTCGCCGCTGGGCGACGGGCACATCCGGCTGGGGGGCGAACTGCCGGGCGAGGGAGCTTCGCCCAAAATATCGGTGGAACTGGACAAGATTCCGGTAGCGGCAGGCTTGGATGCTCTGCGGACGGTGCGCAGCGGGTTTGGGCCGGGTCTTGAGGCCAGGGGGCTTGTGAGCGGCAAGATCAGCTACGCGGCGAAGACGCAGGAAAACGGCGCGCCAGAGAAAATTGCCCGGACACGGGCCGGGGCGAAGCGGGCGCAGACCGCGAGCGAGGCTGCATCGGGTCCGCTGACAGGCAGCTTGATCGTGGAGGGATTTCAACTAAGCGGGGACGGGCTGCGCCAGCCGATCCTGGTGCCCAGGCTGGTGCTGGAGCCAATGATGGAGCCGGTGATGAGCGGGGAACGTCAGAAGGCGAAGTTGGTGAGGGCCGGCGCGCAGGCTGCGTCTGGGGCGCCGGCGCTGGTAGCGACGATGGCGGTTCCGGCAGGCGGGGCGAGCCCGCTGGAGGTGACTACGCGGCTGGCGGTTTCCGGCTACCAGGTGACGGTAAAGGGCCAGGCGGCCGTTGCGCGGGCGAGGGAACTGGCGCACGTGGCGGGCATGGCAGATTCGGCCGTGCTGGACGGACTGGCCGGCGATGCAGCCCAGGTGGACCTGAGCGCCGAGGGGCCGTGGCTTGCGCCGGCGGCTGCGGCATCCGATCACCTGAGCGGTACGGTGAGCCTGCACAACGTGAACTGGAAGGCCGATTACCTGGCCAACCACGTGGAGATTGCGCAGGCCACGCTGCGGCTGGATACGAGCGGGGAGAACGGGGCCATCCGGTGGGACCCGGTGGTCTTCTCCTACGGCCCGGTGAAGGGAACGGCCACGGTGTATTTGCCGGAGAGCTGCGAGCCCGCGCAGACGTGCAAGCCCAGGTTCACGGTGCAGTTTGGCGCACTGGACGCGGCGGCTTTGCAGGCGGCGATCCTGGGCGCGCATGAGAAGGGAACGCTGCTCTCCGAGCTGATTGCGCGGCTCAAGCCCTCGTCTGCGCCGGTATGGCCCCCGCTGGAGGGAACGGTGAAGGCGGACTGGCTGCTTCTGGGGCCGGTGACGCTGGCCGAGCCGTGGGCGACGCTGCGGATATTGAACACAGGAGCGGAGATTACGGGGCTGGATGCGGGGATTCTGGGCGGGCGGGTGCACGGCTCCGGAATGGTGCATACCGGGGTGAAGCCGGCGTATGAGTTGGAGGGCCAGTTTGAGAAGCTCAGCCCGGCCGAGGTGGGCAAGCTGCTGGGGCTTCGCTGGTCGGGCGGGACGATGGATGCGGATGGCAAGGTGGAGCTTTCCGGCTTCACCGACAAGGACTTGACGGCATCGGCAAAGGGTACGGTGCATTTTGCGTGGCGGCATGGGACGATGAGCGGCCCGGGAGCGGCTGGGCGTGGCTCCGCCGGGACTACGCGATTTGAGCGCTGGACCGCGGAGTCCGCAATTGCCAATGGGGCGATCACGCTGAAGCAGAATGAGCTGCAGGAGGGCGCGAGGAAGCGGGCGCTGGAAGGCTCAGTCACGCTTGCCGATCCGCCCAAGGTGCGGTTTGCGCCGGCGAAAGAGACGGAAGCCAAGCGGTAGAGCGGTTGCCGATAGAATAAAGAATATGGCTTTATCGATTGTTTCTTCCCCTGTTGTGGTGCGCTGCAAGGGCATTCTCTTTGACATGGACGGCATTCTGATCTCCTCAATCGGTTCCGTGGAACGGAGCTGGACCAGGTGGGCAGAGATGCGCGGCGTGGACCCCGCGTACGCGTGCCGCATGGCGCATGGCCGCCGGGCCATTGAGACAGTCCACATGCTGCGTCCCGACCTGGATAGCAAGGCTGAGCTAAAAGTGATTGAAGAAATTGAAGTTGCCGACCACGACGGCGTGCGCGTGCTGCCCGGGGTTCTGGAGCTGCTGGCGGCGCTGCCGAAGGACCGTTGGACAGTGGTGACCAGCGCGACCGATCGGCTGGCGCGAGCGCGGCTGGCGGAGGCCGGCATTCCCGTTCCAGACCGGTTGGTGACGGCGGACACGGTCAGCCAGGGCAAGCCGCATCCGGCTCCGTTTCTGGCCGGGGCGGCGCTGCTGGATTTCAAGCCGGAGGAGTGCGTGGTGTTTGAAGATTCCTCCGCGGGCGCGCAGGCGGGACGGGCTGCCGGATGCGTGGTGGTGGCAACGCCGTTTTCCCATCCGATTGAGTCTCTGGACGCGGCGAACTACCTGATTCCCGACCTGACCGCCGTGAGCCTGGAGAGGCTGCCTGGGGATGAGGGATTGGCTTTGCGGTTTACGCCGATGGCGCTGTAGCGGTTACTCGTTGGCTTCGATGCGGCGGCCGTGGAGATCCTGGAGCGGGCGCGAGTTGACCTTGAAGAGCGCGCCGAAGGCCCGCAACTGCTCCCGGCTGAGACTCACCTGCTGCTCATAGACGAACCAGCGCACGCCCTCGGTGCAGGGCGGAACCGTCAGCGAGCCCATGTAGGTCCAGTAGCCGGGGTCGGCGGGGATAAAGCCGGCGGGGCTCACCATGTCGGTGACCTTTTCAATCTGGCCGGTTTTGGTGGGCAGGTGCGGCCAGAGCGTGGAGAGGACGGCGTTGGCGTCACCGCGATCTTCCCCCAAGCGCACAGCGATTACGGCCTGCTTGCCGTCGGCGCTCTTGTGCAGCAGGTGCACCACCATGTCAGAGAGCTTTCCCTTGACGGCCTCCTCGCTGGGGTGGTGGAAGTGGAACTGGACCAGGTCATAGCGAACCCCGTTGGCGATGATGTAGCTGCCCGGGTCGACGTGGACGATGACGGTGTGGCCGTTGTTTTCAAGGGTGACCGGGCCGGCGATGTAGTGGAACTCGATGGGCTTGAGATTCTTGTTGAGGCGCGCGCCGCGGATGTCGACGGGCGACTGCTCGTGGCCGGCGGAACAGGCTTTGAATGCCGGGTCGAGCTTGCCCCAGGCCAGTGCGCCGCGCTTGCCTTCGTAGTCCCATGGGGTGTTGGTTTGCGCTGCGGCGAGAGTGGCCGCGCACAGAAGAAGAGCGGCAAGTGCTGGGATACGCATGGGTTGCTCCTTAACCAAATGACCGGCCAAACGACGGACCAAACGACGCTGTGTGCGCCAGAGAGAATTCTAAGTCATGGACGCGGGAGCGGGGAAAAGGATGGGTGACAGGGAGGCACGGGAGGCTGGTTGCTTCAAGATCGTCAGTCCTCTCGCATGAGGCTCGAGGGATTGATGCGCAGGGCACGGCGGGCGGGAATCCATGTGGCGACGATCCCCAGCAGGGCCATGGTGGCCACCGCGCCGGTGAGCACAAGCGGATCGCGGGGGTTGGCTTCGTATACGATCCGGCGCAGCAGTTGGGACGCAAAGATGCCGCATGCCAGTCCCAGCGCCGAGCCGGCCAGCAACAGAACAATAGGCCGACCCAGCGCTGCCTGCATCAACTGCACGCGGCTGGCTCCCAATGCCACACGAATGCCCAGTTCCTTCAACCGCTTGCTTACGCCGTAGGCCGCCATGCCGAAGATACCCGTTACGGCAAGCATGGCCGCCAGCACGCCCATGACGCCAAGTGCTACGGTGGCCGCGCGCGCCGGAAGCAGTTGATCCGCCAGCGAGTCGGTCCAACTCTGTACGGTGATGGGGACATTCGGCGTAATGCTGCTCAACGTGCGTTGGAGGGCCGCGGCCATCTCGTTGGGCGCACGCGAGGACCGCACCACGAAGATCATTCCGCTGTCTTCGTTTTGCGACAGCGGCAAATACGCCACCGGCTGCGGCGACTCTTCGAGGTCGTGGTACTTGCCGTTCTGCGCTACGCCGACCACTTCCGTCAGGTTGCCCGACACGATGAAGTGCTGTCCAATTGCCGGTGTGTTGCCCCACATTTTCTGCGCGAAAGTTTCGTTTACGATCGCAACAAAAGGGGTCTTCGGGTTGTCGTCCCATGAGACATCGCGGCCGGACAGCAGGCGAGTGCCGGCGGTCTGAAGGTATCCGGGCGAGATGGTAAACACGTAGGGCGCCAGAACTGAATTTGCGAGCGCGAACTTTGTTGTTCCCGGAGCGAAGATGGGAACTCCATGCAGGCCGCCGGTCATGGGCGTGCGATTCACCGCACCAACCCCGATTACGCCGGGGATGCCGCGCGCGGCTTCAATGAGCTGCCTCTGCTTTTTGAGAGTGGCATCGTCCGATAGCGCACTCTCGGTCTGGCCGGGCTGGCTCAAATCCATGTCGACGAGCATTGCGCCCTCAGGTTGAAAACCGAGCGGCGTTTCGAGCGTGCGCACCATGCCGCGCACCGCGACCAGAGATGCGGTGACCAGCAGCGTGCAAATGGCGATTTGCGCGCACAGCAACAGGTCACGCAGGGCAAATCGGCGGAAGTGGATTGATTCCACAGGCCCATTCTTCATCGCCTGTAACGGACTGCTGTGCCAGGCCTGCCGCGCCGGAACCAACCCGAACAGCAGCGCACTGACCAGCGTGAGCGCCAGGCCTATCGCGAAGACACGAGCGTCCACGATTGCCGCCAGATGGCTCTCGGCAGCGGGACGCCAGCGGTTCAATACGCCCAGCAGAAGATTCGCAGTCGCCAGGCCCGCGGCGCCGCCGACGAGTGAGACCAACAACGCTTCGGTCAGCAGTTGCCGCACCAGCCGGCGCCGGCTCGATCCGAGGGCGATGCGAAGCGCCAGTTCGCGGCTGCGATCGGCCGCGCGGGCCGCAAACAGGGTGGCCAGGTTGGCGCAGGCCGCGGCCAGCACCAGCAAAGCCAGCGCGGTCACGCCCCAGAGAAATCCGCGAATCACCTCGCCCCCGTCGCCGATGAGGCCGGGATGAATGAGGCGCAGCGGCTGGCCGTCGTCGGTCTCCGGATACTCGCGGGCCAACTCGATGGAAATCGCGTTCAGATTTTCCGTGGCCTGCCGCGGCGTCACGCCGGGTTTGAGACGGCCAATCACTGTAAGAGCCACGGATGCCCGGTTATCGAGGGAATTCCATCCCTCTACCTGCTCCCGATTGACGATGGGCAGCCAATAGCCGGGCCAGACGAAGCGCTCGGTGCCGTGGAACGCGGCCGGCGTCACGCCCACCACCGTGAAGGGATGCCTGTTGAGGTCCACGACTGCGCCGATGATGCTTGGGTCGGCATGGAAAGCACTTCGCCACAAGGCATCGCTCAACACCACGTAAGCCGCTGAGTTGGGGCCGTGCTCGTCGGCCGCATGGAAGAAACGGCCTGCCTGCGGCTGCACTCCGAGCAGATCAAAATAATTGCCGGTGACTTCATCGCCGGAGACAGTGAGGTCGGTGGTACGCCAGTTGAGCGCGGCATGGGAATACGCATCGATGCCGGCCATACCGCTGAAGGTGACGTTGCGATCGCGAAAATCTTCAAACGCCGGATACGAAGTGGTCAGCAAACGTCCGGCCATGAACGGCTTGTGGCGAAGCTGATAGAGGTTCTGTGGATCGCTCACGGCAAGCTGGTGCAGCAGCACCGCATTGAGCACGCCGAAGACGACGACGTTTGCGCCGATGCCCAACGCGAGTGTGACCATTGCGGTGAGCGCAAATCCCGGCGAACGCCGCAACTGGCGCAGCGCATAGCGAATGTCGCGAGCGACGCTTTCGAGGCCCAACGCCGCATCGACCGACATCAGTTTCTCTTTTGTCGCCACCGGATTTCCAAAACGGACGAGCGCATCGCGGCGCGCGGCTTCGGCCGTCATGCCCGCGGCAAGGTTGTCCTCCATGCGCATTTCAATGTGGGACTGGAGCTCGGCATCGAGTTCGCGGTTTATGCGGGAGCGGCGAAAAAGGTTGGCAATGCGGCGGACAAAGAGCATCGGACTCCCCTCACGCGTAGCGAAGCAGGTGGCGCACGCCTTTGACTAACTGCTCAAAGCCCTGCTCGGCCTGCTGCAACTGCTTGCGGCCCGCGGCGGTGAGCTTGTAGAACTTGGCGTTGCGATTTGTCTCCGTCAAGGCCCACACGGCGCCGATCCAGCCGCTCAACTCCATGCGATGGAGCGCCGGATAAATGGAGCCCTCTTCCACTTGCAGCAGCTCATTGGAGGCGCGCTGGATGTGCAGGACAATGCCGTAGCCATGCAACTGGCCGCGCTGGGAGAGGGTTTTGAGAACCAGCAGGTCGAGGCTTCCCTGAAGATCGTTTCTGGCCATTGCGTACACCTATACTTCTTTGTATTAATCAACCTAGACCTAGAAGTGTAGGGTTGTCAAGGCATCGGGCTCATTCTTGCTCGTGCACCCGCGGCGCTGAGACACCGCAGGCACAAGAGCTGTTCAGGCTTCAGAATTTGGCCTGGTCCAGATCGGCGAGGAGGCCAACGTGGGTTGGGCGCCAGCCCAGGCGCTGCTGGGTGAGGGCGCTGGAGGCAGGTAAGTCGGCGCCGGCGAAAAAGCCGAGCCATCCAAAGTGCTCGGCTGCTTCCTGGGGCGATTTGGAGACCACCGGCAGTTTGAGGCCGCGCCCAACGGACTCAGCGATCTCTCGAAGCGGTATGCCTTCTTCGGCCACCGCGTTATAACGGGCTCCGGCGACACTCTTCTCGAGCGCAAGTCTGTAGACGGAAGCGGCATCGAGCACGTGGACAGCGGGCCAGCGGTTGAGGCCGTCGCCGACATACGCGGAGACACCCTTCTCGCGAGCCACAGCGATGAGGTAGGTGATGAGGCCCTGCTTGAATGGGTTGTGGACCTGCGGGAGCCGCACGACGGAAGCACGCAAGCCTTGCGCGGCCAGGGAAAGCGCCGTTTGTTCAGAAACGCGGGGGAAGGGCGAGTTGGGTTCATCGTCCTCAGTGGACGGACGGCCATGACCGTGGGTTACGCCGGTGCCGGAGGTGACGATAAAGGGGCGGTCGGAGCCCTTGAGTTCGGCGCCGATGGCTTCAATGGCGTGCCCGTCGATCTCGCAGTTCTCTGCGAATTTGGAGAAGTCGTGAATGAAGGCGGTGTGGATGACCGCGTCCGCCTGGGCTGCTCCGCCGCGCAGGCTTTCGAGGTCTTCAAGGTGCCCGCGATGCACTTGTGCGCCGGCGGCGGTGAGAGCGTTGGCGCCCGCATTGCCGCGCGCCAGGCCGAGGACCCGATGGCCCGCCTGAATGAGTTCCGGAACGAGTGCGGAACCGATGAAACCTGTGGCGCCGGTGAGGAATACACGCATGGGGAATTCTCCTTTCATTCGATTCATGGCCTGGACTCATGAAGGGGACTGCATTCGCGGTCCGGCTATTCTCAAGATGGAGTTTGGGGCAAAACGATCTATTTCATTCGTCCGAATTTTCTTTGCGATCGTCCCGGATGGGGTCTTGCGAAGCCCATGGGGGTAGCTGATGGCTCCGCTTTCCGATGGGTTGTCGCGATGGATTTTCAGGCGAAGCTTGCAGCGGTCCTCGAGAAAAACCGCATTGAGTACGATGAGCGGTATGTGTGGGGATGAGTTTCGGGCTGGCCTTGCGGGGCGGGGGAGATCTTAGCCAGCGGCGAACCCAGGACGTCGCCAACGCTTCGCGCGGCTCCGGCCTGGACTATTCTCAATCTCTCTCTACGGAAGGATGGGACGGACTTTGAACTGAATCATTCCTTCCAGCGACCAGAAGAGACAAGGGCCACATTTTTTCCCAAAGGAAGTGAGCAATCACGGCTGTGATGCTGGAAACCGCAATTACAACAAAGAGTGCAATCGCTGCGAACGGAAGAACTGACAAGACAAACGGATTCGACCCGATGGGGGTGGTGCGGGATATTGGGCTCTTAGGCGCTCATCAGGGCGGGAGTGTGGAGGGTGCTGCTGGAGGTGGCGGCGGGCTCGGACTCGGCGGCGGGCTGGTTCATGGGGACGTGGGCGAGTTCCCAGGCGGAGCGGTCTTTGAGCAGGCGGGACACCAGCGCGGTGTGCATGGCGTGTCCGGCGCGCTCGGCGACGACGTGGCCTTCAATGCGGCGGCCGGCAAGGGCGAGGTCGCCGATGAGGTCAAGGACCTTGTGGCGCACATACTCATCGTCAAAGCGGAGGGGGCCGTTTTCAGGGCCGTTTGCATTCAGAATGATTGCGCTTTCGGGACCTGCGCCGCGAATGAGGCCCATGTCGCGCAGCTTCTTCTCGTCTGCCTTGTAGCCGAAGGTGCGGGCGGGGGCGATGAAAGCGCCGTAGGTATCGGCGGCCAGATCGACGGATGTGCTTTGGTGGCCGATGGGCGCGGGAAAGTCGATGGCGTATTCGATTTTGTAGCCGGAGCCGGGATAGACGCCGATGAATTTATCGCCCTCGCGCACTTCAACGGGGCGGAGGACGCGGATGGTTTCGCGGCGGCGGCGCTGGGTGCGGATGCCGGCGGAGAGAATGGCCTGCACGTAGGGCAGGGCGCTGCCGTCGAGAATGGGCAGCTCCAGGTTGTCCAACTCCACAATCACGTTGTCGACGCCCATACCAATGAGGGCAGAGAGAAGATGTTCGGTGGTGGAGATGAGCACGCCCTGGCGCATGAGGCTGGTGGCGTAGCTGACTTTGGCCACGTTGCGGCCGTTGGCGGGGATTTCAAAGTTGTCGAGATCGGTGCGGCGGAAGACGATGCCTGAGCCGGCCGGCGCAGGCAGAAGCCGCATGGTGACGGGCGCGCCTGAATGAAGCCCGACCCCGGTAAACTCCAAGGGCTCAGCAATCGTTTGTTCCAGGTGTGCTGGATGTCCCAAATTCCGTCTCCAACCGTTCAAAAGGGGGCGTACTGGTTAGATTAGACGGGAAGTGGCTTCTCCGTTGTGTGGCATTTTAGCCACACAATGCGGCACCTGCGGTGCGGCAGCCGCTCGCGGGAGGCTCGCACGGGCTTGGTTGCGTTTGTGGCAGGAAGAAGCCGCAAAGGGGACCTTGGGGATTTTCACCGCGTCCCTCCAGGACGCGAGGGTCATTGCTGGTTGCTAACCCCGGGTTGCGCTTCGCTTACCCGGGGCTATTCTCATCCTGTCCCTCCGGGACGGGCACCTGCGGTGCGGCAGACCACCTGCGGTGGGGCAGACCACCTGCGGTGGGGCGGACGCTCGCGGGAGGCTCGCACTGGCTTGCTGCTCCACATCCTTTCCGAAGAGAAAGCGGAAAGGATGGGACGGTCGGTCGTGAAGTAACCATCGTAGAATCAGGGAGTCGCTGATTTTTCTGCCGGATGGATCCCCGGAAAGGTTGCTGGATGCCCGATTTTCCCGATTCCACGATTCCGATGCGTGCGCTGCTGGCTGGAGCGCGGCGCAAGCTGCCTGCGCTGATTGACCTGACCCAGCGGCTGGTGCGCGTGGAGTCTCCTACAGACGACAAGGCGGCCGTGGACGCCTGTGTTGCCCTGGCCGCGGAACATGCCAAGAGCCTGGGTGGGCGCGTGAAGCTGCACAAACAGAAACAGATCGGCGACGTCTTCGAGGCGCGCTTCGGGCCAAAGTCCAAAGCCGGCGGGGTGAAGCCGGTGCTGGTGCTTGGCCATCTGGACACTGTGTGGCCTTTGGGAACGCTGAAGACCATGCCCTGCCGCGTGGGCGAAGTCCGCCTGTGGGGACCCGGAACACTGGATATGAAGGCCGGGGTGGCGATGGCGTTTACCGCGATCGAGATGCTTGCGGAGGCGGGCCTGTTGCAGCGGGAGATTGTGCTGCTGCTGAATACCGACGAGGAACTGGGCAGCACGATTTCACGGCCCATCACCGAGCGGCTGGCTGCTGCGAGCGAGGCGGTGTTTGTGCTGGAGCCGGCACAGGGGCTGGCTTACAAGACTGCGCGCAAGGGCACAGGCGATTGGCGCATCGAGATCAAGGGGGTTGCGGCGCACGCAGGCGTGGACTTTGAGAAGGGGGCGAGCGCGATTCTCGAGTTGGCCCGGGTCATCGAGGCGGTGAGCGGATGGACCGATCTCAAGCGCGGGCTGACGGTGAGCGTCGGACTGATCGGAGGCGGCTCGAAGACCAACGTGATCCCCGCGGAGGCCTGGGCGGAGGTGGATGGGCGGATTGTGCGCTCGGCGGACGGCAGGCGGCTGGAGCGCAAGTTCACCGCGCTGAAGGCGGCGGACAAGCGGTGCACAATCTCAGTGACTGGCGGCATCAATCGTCCGCCGATGGAGCGAACCAGGGGGACGGTCAAGCTTTATCGGCAGGCGCGGGAGTTGGCCGCGGAGCTGGGATTTGTGCTCGAGGAGGCTGCTACCGGCGGAGGGTCCGACGGCAACTTTACTTCCGCGCTGGGCATTCCGACGCTGGACGGGATGGGCGCGGTGGGCGAAGGCGCGCATGCACGGCATGAGTCGATTGTGCTGGAGCACATTGCGCCGAGAACGGCATTACTGGCCAGCATGCTGGTCTAGGGATGGTTGAGGTAGTTGGCCAGAAAGAAATATCCCGCGGTCATGAAGCCGATGATAGCCACTGCCCAGCGCATCAGCCGCTGGTTCACTTTGCGGCTGTAGTGCGCGCCGAGGTAGCCGCCGATGCCGGCCATGATGGCCATGATCAGGCAGAACTGCCAGGCAACACGGCCGGCAAGAATGAACGCGATGGCTGGAATGCCGATGGAGACGGCCGCGGTGAGCACCTTGAGCGCGTTCATCTCGTGAATGTCGTGTACGCCGCAGATGCCGAACAGCGCCATGGCCAGAAAGCCGCCGCCGGCGCCGAAGTAGCCTACGTAGACGCTGACCACCACCATGCCGAAGATCAGCCACCTGTTGTAGCGGCGACCGCCGGAGAGGCTGGCCAGCCACTTGCCCAGCGGAAAGCTGAGCACGAACATGATGGCCGCAAACAGGAGCAGCCAGGGCAGCAGCTCGCGGAAGCGCTTGTTGCCGGTGTGCATCAGCAACTCACCGCCCATCCAGCCGCCGATGCCGGAGGCGATTCCCAGAGGCAGCAACTTCCAACCGTATTCGCTGAGTTGCTTGCGAAAAGCCACCAGCGAAGTCAACTGGCCGGGCCAGAGGGCGACGGTGTTGGTGGCCTGCGCGGTGACCGCGCCGATGCCTGCCGCCGTGGTGGAGGCCAGCAAAGCAGGGAGCGAGAGGAACGATCCACCGCCGGCGATGGTGTTGAGCACGCCCGCGAGAAACGAGGCAAACGGAAGCCAGAGAGTGTGGAGGAATTGCATTCGATGGTTGGCCTGTTCATACTCTAACCGCAACCTGCATAAAGACGTATAAGGGGCACCTGCGCCACTGGGTGGGGCAGACGCTCGGCACCTGCGGTGGGGCAGACGCTCGGCACCTGCGGTGGGGCAGACGCTCGGCACCTGCGGTGCGGCAGACGCTCGCGGGAGGCTCGCTCAGGCTTACTGCTTCCCACCCATGCGGTAAAAAGAACCGCATAGAGGGGGCACGGAGCATTTTTTCCACCCTTTCCCCAGAAAAAGGGCGAAAGGATTCGGTGGGGCAGACGCTCCAGGGAGGCTCGCACCACGCGTACTGCTTCCCACCCATTCCGCAGAAAAGAGCGGAATGGATGGGGCACAGATCGAAGGTATCGAACTGTCGGGTCGCGGGGCCAGGGCGGGCGGGCGGGATCGCCTGATAAACTCCGGTCAAGAACTTATGGAGCTCGAATACCCAATGAAACATACTGCTCTGCTTTTGCTGTTGGCGGCAAGTACGGTGGCCGCGAGTGCTCAAACCCCCGCCAAACCGGCGACTACGACAACCGCGGCCAAGCCTGCCACCGCGACGCACACCGCGACGGCCTCGGCCATCAAGCTGCCTCCCGGAGTACCGCCGGCGCGCGGCATCCTGAAGACCGCGTTCTCGCTCAAGTACCAGGACATCAAGATCGGCACCGGCGCCGCGGCCGAGCCTAACAAGCTCTACAAGGTTCACTACAAGGGCTGGCGCGCCGCCGATGGCGTCAAGTTCGATTCTTCCTACGACCACCCCGGACTGCCGCTCAAGGACAAAGACGGCAAACCGGTGCTGGGTGAGGATGGCAAGCCCAAGCTGGGCGAACCGCAGCCGCTCCAATTTGCCCAGGGTATGGGTGGTGGGCGCGGGCCGTTTCCCGGTTTTGACCAGGGATTTGAGGGAATGAAAGTGGGCGGCAAGCGGCGTCTCTTCATTCCTTACCAACTGGCCTATGGAAACCACGCCATGCCGGACCGTCCGGACCATCCGGGGATTCCCGCGAAGTCCGACCTGATTTTCGATGTGGAACTGGTGGACGTGAGCGAAATGCCCGCGCAGCCGCAGCGTCCGGCTATGCCGCCGGGAATGCATATGCCTCCGGCCGGGATCACGCCGCACCCGCCGGCCGTGGGAGCGCCTGGACAGCCAGGGACTGCGCCTGCTCCGGGAATTGCTCCGGCCGCTCCGACTCCAGTTGCTCCGGGAACCACGCCGCCGCCACCACCGCCCTCGGGCATGCCGGCAACGGCTCCGCCTCCAGCCGCTGCTCCGGCAACGGCGCCCAAGCCCGCCGCTCCTGCCGCGCCAACCGCCGCGCCGGCAACGCCGCCATCGAATCGTTGATCCGGCCTGCAAAGAGCGGGATGCTTCTCCCCTAGCGCCTTTTTCCTGGCGCTACGGGAGAAGTAATGAGGTCAGTGCGAGCCTCCCGCGAGCGTCTGCCGCACCGCAGGTGGGGTGATGGAGGGTAACTCCGGTGTGGCCGCAATGAGTTGCCGCGTGTAGGCTTGCCGCGGATGGTCGCACAGGGCAACGGCTTCGCCGGTTTCAACCAGCCTCCCATGCTCCATGACGGCGATGCGTGTGCTCAGGTAGCGCACCAGCGGCATGGAGTGCGAGATGAACAGGTAGGTCAGCCCCAGTTCGCTTTGCAGGCGCCGCAGCAGGTTCACGATCTGCGCGCCCACGCTCACATCGAGCGCTGAAACCGGCTCATCCAGAATCAGCAGCTTCGGCCTCAGCGCCAGCGCGCGGGCAATGTTGATGCGCTGGCGCTGGCCGCCGGAGAACTCATGAGGGTGACGCGCCAACGCCGATTCGTCGAGACCAACTTCCGAAAGAAGTTCAACGGCTTTCGCGCGCAGGCTGGCCCGGTCCGTCTTGAGGCCGGTGTCCTTGCGGTGAATCAGCAGCGGCTCGGTGACGATGTCGAGCACCTTCATGCGCGGATTGAGAGCGGCGTAGGGGTCCTGAAAGACCGGCTGCATCTGGCGGCGCAGATGATGCAGTTGCTCGCGTGAGGCGCGGGCCACGTCGATGCCGTTTACGCGCACGCAGCCGCTGGTGGGTGTAACCAATCCAAGAATCATGCGCGCCAGTGTGGTTTTGCCGGAACCCGACTCGCCCACAAGGCCCAGCGTCTCGCCGGTCTCGATGGCGAGCGAAACATCCTCCACCACGTGCTGCCATTCGGTCCGCAGCCCGGTGCGGCGGGGATAGCTCTTTGAGACGGCGTCGACTTCAACCAGCGGCATACACCCATCCTATTGCTCCGGCCCTCAAAGAGCAGCACCGTGCCCCATCCATTGCGCTGGCCTTATTGCGAAATGGGTAGGAAGCCATCACAGCCTTTACGGGCCGGATCAATAAACGCCCCTGCGGTGGGGCGGACGCTCGCGGGAGGCTCGCATTGGTTTTATGCGGCACGGAACGTAAGGCCTGGGCGCGGCTTCGCCGCGTAGGCGATTTCAAGATTGCGCTGGTGGTTTTTTCGGCCTGACTGAAGTCAGGCCCTGTCACAGTGCGCGTCGCGAGGATGGGGCACCCGATTCACCCCAGATTGGGGTGTTGTTTGTGGAAGTTGGTGGCTTGCTGGTAGGCCGCGCCGAAGGCGGCCAGGGTCGCGTCCTGATAGTGGCCGGCGAGAAAGGTGAGCGAGACCGGCGTGCCTGGACCGCCGATGTTGTCGTCTTCGCCGTCGTCGATCTTTGGCGGTGGCGGAGCGTCCGCGCCGCGCAGGCCGTTGGGCACAATCAGCGCCGGATGGCCGGTGAGGTTGGTGACCACGAGCTGCTCGCCGTTGGTGGGCGTGACGACGATGTCCACCTGCTCAAAGAGCGCGGAGACCTGCTGGATGGCGAGGGTGCGTGCGCGGTTGGCCTGGATGTACTCGACCGCGGGATAGAAGCGGGCGACGCGGAAGCCGTTGGGCCAGTCGTACTCGCTCTGCTCGGTGAGCAGGCTGTCGCGGCCGCTCATGGTCAGGTCGTCAAAGGCCGCGGCGGCCTCGGCGGTGAGCAGCGGCGTCATGGAGTCGTAGGGCAGTTTGGGCAGTTCGACCGGGATGAGATTGACACCCATGGAGCGAAGCTTGTCGAGCGCGGCGAGATCGTATTTGCGATCGTAGTCGCTGCGGGCGCGGCTCACTTTCATACGGGCGATCCGCTCTTCGCGATGAGTTTTCTCTTCGGCGGTTTCATTGGGCTGGGGTTCGGGCAGCTTGAGCGGCTCGGGCGGATCGAACGCGCTCTTTAAATAACCGATGCGGAGATTCTTCCAATCGAACGTGGGGTTCCATTCGAACGTCGCGGGCCAGGCCGCTGTGTCTTTGCCGTCAGGGCCGTGAATGGCCTGGATCACGAGCGCGCAATCTTCGGCGGAACGGGCGATGGGGCCGAGCTTGTCCATGGTCCAACTGAGGGCCATGGCGCCTGTGCGCGGCACGAGGCCGAAGGTGGGGCGGAGGCCGGTGTCGCCGCAGCGCGTGGACGGAGAGGAGATGGAACCGAGTGTTTCCGATCCGATGGCGAAGGGCACGCAGCCGGCGGCGACGGCGCTGGCGGGTCCGGCTGAGGAGCCGCTTGAACCTTGCTTCGTGTTCCATGGGTTCCGGGTGCGGCCGCCGAACCATTTGTCGCCCATGGCGAGGGCTCCAAGCGTGAACTTGGCGACGAGGATGGCGCCGGCTTCATCGAGACGCTGGACAACAGTGGCGTCTTCGTCAATGGTCTGGTGCTCAAAGCCGCCTGCGCCCCAGGTGGTGGGGTAGCCTTTGACGGCCAGGAGATCTTTCGCGCCCCAGGGGATGCCGTGGAGCGGGCCGCGATACTTGCCGGCGGCGATTTCTTCATCGGCTTTTTTCGCCTGGGCGATTGCGCGGTCTTCGGTCAACGTGATGACGAAGTGCAGCATGGGGTCCAGGCGCTTGATGCGGGTGAGGAACATCTGAGTGAGGGCGAGTGCGGTGATTTTGCGTCGGCGGAGTAGTTCGGCAAGATCGATGATGGTCGCGAAGGCCAGATCGTCAAGGTTGTTCGGCACGGGGAAGTCTTCATCAATCATGTCGATAAATTGCAAGTTCTTCCTGGAATTTCCTTCCTCTGCGAGCTTCGCATGCGTCATCTCGATTGCTGCGGGCTGCGGATGGAACACGAATGCCGGCGCGACGGAGTTGGGTATCTTGAGCGCGCGGATGGGTTCGTAGCTGGCGCGCTGCTGGTTCAGGCCGTCGAGCATCATTTTTTTGTATTTCGCGGTGAACGGACCTACGCCCGCAAGCGCGGCGGCCTGATCGAGCATCTCCGGCGTGATCTTGGGCAGGCGCTCCGCGCTCTTGCTCTTTGGATCGGACTCTTGCGGTTGCGCTTGAGCAGCCAGGGTGTAGAGAATGCCGGGCAGCAGAGCGGAGGTGATGCCGGCGCGGCTGCAAGCGGTGAGGAAACCTCTGCGGTCCAGGGTCGATGAGGATGTCATTGCGGGAGTCCTTATGCGGAGGAAGATGCTTTCGGAAACTATAGCCTATCCGGAGAATCGAACATGCAATTTGCTGCTGAGTTCAATGGGATTGGCTTGTATGGGATCAGAGGAAAGGTTCTACATCGCCATAAAGGAAGATCTCTTGCTGACAGACTCTGTTTCGAACCACTTATGTATTGCGGCATGACCCAGGTCGCAATACTAGGTGGTTCTGAATAAAATAGATGAGGTATTGTCTTTATTCAATTCATTCAAAACGACTTCAATGTAATAGGTTGCGAGATTCCTCACTTTGTCGCGGGCGTCAGCTTGAGGGCGTAGGCGTACCGGCAGATGGCGCTTGATGGGAGCGTTACTTCCAGCGCATCCGCGCCTTGCGTCCAGGTGACCTTGTCGGTTGAGCCGAGCAAGTCGACTGAGGCTATTGGAATGGAGCTTCCTTCGTGAGACTTTCCCAGCGAGTGAATCGTGGCGTTGCCATCTTTCGGGCAGGCCATGCCGATGGCGTAGACGGTGGCGCCCTTGGCAGTGAAGCGGAAGTCGTCAGGCGTATAGGGCTTGGTGTCGGTGTCGTGGAAAGCGCCGGCCGTTATTTGCGTGGGACCTTCGCCGAAGGTCTTCCATGGGGTGGCGCCATAGATGGCGTCGCCGTTGACCTTGAGCCACTTGCCGATGTCGAGCAGGGTGCTGCGCACCTCGCTGGGGATGGTGCCGTCGGAGCGCGGGCCGAAGTTCAACAGGAGGTTGCCGTTTTTGCTGACAATGTCAACGAGCTGACGGACGAGGAACTCGGGAGTCTTGAAGGTGTCGTGCTCAATGTACCCCCAACTGGCGTTGCTGATGGAGGTGTCGGTTTGCCAATGGTCGGGGACGATGTGGTCCTGCTGGCCGCGCTCAAAGTCGCGCACGCCGGCCTTCCACTCCAGAGAGAGGTCCTTGAAGTCGATGACGCCGGTGTAGCCGTGGGCTACGGCGTAGTTGTAATAGAAGGCTGCGAACTTGCCGATGACAGGACGGAAATTGGGCTCGGCGATCCACCAGTCGAAGTAGACGATTTCCGGCTTGTACTTCTCCACGAGTTCGGTGTCGCGGGCGAGCCAGTCGCGCGTCCAGGCGTCGCTGACGTAGGTCCAGTCGTTATTGAGGTCGTGGTCATTGCCGTCCGCGAGGATCCACTGATGCGCCGGTCCGTAAAGCGAGGCGTATTTGGGATCGTTGACATCGGAGCGGATGGTGCGGCCGCCGTCGTAGAAGAAGTTGTGCTCGGCGCGATGCGAGCTGAGGCCGAAATGCAGGCCCTGGGCGCGGATGGCCGCTGCCAACTCACCCAGCGTGTCGCGCCTGGGGCCCATCTTGACCACGGTCCAGTCGGAGAGGCCGGAGTTATACATGGAGAAGCCGTCGTGATGCTCTGCGACGGGAACGACGTATTGCGCGCCTGAATCTTTGAAGAGCTGGGCCCAGGCCGCGGGGTCAAAGTGCTCGGCGCGGAAGAGCGGGACCAGGTCCTTGTAACCCTTGGCGTCTTTTTCCGCGGGGTCCTTTGAGGCGAAGTGCTCCTGGAAGTTCTTGTATGCGCCTTCGCCAGGACGGTACATGTTGCGCGGATACCACTCGTTCTCCGCCCCCGGCACGGAGTAGACGCCCCAGTGGATGAAGATGCCGAACTTGGCGTCCTTGTACCACTGCGGCTGCTGGTACTTTTCGAGCGTGGCCCAGTCAGCGCGGAAGGGGCCGTCACCCTCCTGCTTCTGCTCCTCGGCCAGCAGGCGGTTGCGTTCGGCGTCGTACTTCGACACCGACTGCTGCCACTCGCGATCAATCTCCGCGGCGGACTTGACACCCTGGGTGGGAGCAAGGGGATCGATGGAGGGGGTTTGCGCAAAAAGCAGCGGCGCAGCAACCAATAGAACGCAGGGAACGAGGCGCAGTTTGTTTCTCATAAGGGCGAATCGTAAACCCATTTAGCGGCGGGATGCAAACGCTTTCATGCGTTGTCGGCGGAGCGGACATGACTAGGCAGGAGATTTTTCGGTTGACATATTCCCATATAAGAATGTATTTTTCTGAGCATGGCACGAGCAGCAACTACTTCCGATGCGTTCAATGCAGTTGCCGAGCCTCGCCGCCGGCAGATTCTCAGTTATCTTGCCGACCGGGAGCGCCCGGTTGGAGACATTGTGGCGGCCCTGCATCTGGACCAGCCATCTGTTTCAAAACATCTCGGCGTCTTGAGAGATGTGGGTCTGGTGCGCGTGCGTCGCAACGGACGCCACAGGTTTTACAGAACCAACGCCGATGCGATCAAGCCTTTGCATGAGTGGGCGGGCACGTTTGAGCGATTCTGGCGGCATCAGCTGGTTCGCGTGAAAGAACTTGCCGAGGAAAAGATGGGCGACTTGAAACCGATTCCGCGTTCCGAGAAATGACACCTGTAAATCGACATCCGAGGAGGGACCATGAGTCCGACAGCACGAAGCGTTGAGGATTTGACACTGGAGATCAAGCAGGAAACCCATGTGAAGGCGTCGCTCGAAGTCACCTTTGCAGCCCTGCTTGAACAACTTGGTTCGGGCATGGATACGCCTGAAGGAACCAATCTTGCGATGAAACTGGAAGCGTGGCCGGGCGGCCGGTGGTACCGCGACCTGGGAGACAACAACGGCCATTTCTGGGGGCATGTGCAGGCCATCAAGCGGCCGACGCTGCTGGAGGTTACCGGGCCATTGTTCGCGTCGTATCCTTTTGTGTCGAACCTGCAATACCGGCTGACCGAGGTCGACGGAGGAACGTTGATTGCTTTCCGTCACACGGCACTCGGGTTTATTCAGGAAGAGCACAAGCAGGGCGCCAGCAAGGGTTGGGCGTGGATTCTTGAAAAGACGCGCAAGCAGGCGGAGAGCAGCTAGCCCAAGAACGAGAAAGATGAAGATGAAGGCGCACAGGAGGGAGGTTTCTTTGTGTCCAGTGTGTTTGGCAACCGCGGCCTGGATCGCTGCCGCGAGTCTTTCGGCGGGCGGCGCGGCCGCATTCGCGATCAAGAAACTGTGCGTGCAAGATGGCGCGCAGCAATTCCCCACGCAACCCGGGATCAAGGAGGATCAACATGACCAGCAGCAAGACCGCAATTGAGCATTCGAATGTCGTTTCGCATGAGGATTGGCTTGCCGCGCGCAAGGAGTTTCTCAAGAAAGAGAAGGAGTTTACGCGCCTGCGCGACGAGCTTAGCAAGGAACGCCGCCAACTGCCGTGGGAAAAGGTCGAGAAGAAATATGTCTTTGACGGACCCGGCGGCAAAGAGACGCTGGCCGATCTGTTTGGCAAGCGCAGCCAGCTGATGATTTACCACTTCATGTTTGGGCCGGGGTGGAGCGAGGGCTGTCCGAGCTGCTCGTACCTTGCCGATCACTTCGACGGCATGACCATTCACCTGGCGCACCGCGATGTGACGCTGGCGGTGGTTTCACATGCTCCCATTGAAGAGATTGAAGTGTTCAAGAAGCGGATGGGCTGGAAGTTCAACTGGGTCTCGTCGTTCAACAACGATTTCAATTACGACTACCACGTTTCGTTCAAGGCGGAAGAGCGGGCGAAGGGGACGGTGGAATACAACTACAAGCAGATGAAGTTCCCGAGTGAGGAAGCGCCCGGGTTGAGCGCGTTTCTGAAGGACGCGGACGGGAACATCTTTCACACCTATTCGGCCTATGAGCGCGGCCTCGATATTCTGGTCGGCACGTATAACTTTCTCGACCGTGCGCCGAAGGGGCGCGACGAGGAAGGCCTGAAACACAGCATGGCGTGGGTTCGCCACCACGATAAGTACGAGGACGGGTATGCGGTGAATGCTACGCAGGGGTATGTGCAGCCGGAAGTTGTGCAGATCAAGGGCACTTCGTGCTGTTCTCGAGAGGATCACAGTTAATTGATTTGGGGATGCAGGAGATTATCTTGCATCCCAGGTTTTCGAAATGTCTTCACGTAAGTTTTTGGAAGGCATGAGCATATTAAAGGCTACCGCACAGGGGCTAAAGCCCAACAGTTTTTCTGGGCGATTTGCGGCGCGACTGAAGTCGCACCCTGATACGAGGCGCGTCCACGATTGAATGCGCCTCTTTGCTCACTTCCGGTGAGGCCAGCCCTTTCAAAGCTCGCTTCTGAATTTCTTTTTACTTGTTTGCGTCTTCTACGAGCCGTTGCGCGCGGGCCATGGCGTCGAGGCGATGCTGTTTCTGGATTTGCAGATCCATGCCGCCGGGGCGCCATTTTTCTGCCGAGAACTCAAGAATGCGCTCTTCAACATGACCGGCAAAGGTGGAGGCGATCTGAGCCAGTGCGGCCTGCGCCTGGGGCAGCACGGTGTGGAAGTGGGCGATTTCGGCCTGCGCTGTTTCCGGGTGGTAGCTGAGCCGGTCGCCGCACTGCATGGCGTCGATCAGCGGATCGGGCGCGTCGGAGACGGGCTGCGTCTGATGCATGGCTTCGGTGGCCGCACGCAGACGCGTCATGGCGCCGGCGAAGCCGTCGAGTTCGCCGCGTCGCGCAGTGAGGCCTGCTGCGCGGCGGACCTCGACGATGACTTTGGACGTAACGCTCACTGACGGAACGGGAATGACCGTGGTCAACGTTTTGCCATCAAAGGTCCAGCCGCCCTTGGCGGTTGGGCCGGACTGCTTCACGACAACGCCGTTCACTTTGACGGAGGCGGGCGGCCAGTCGGCGGGCAGGCGCACTTCAAACCCGCGCGCCGTTCTCATTCCGGGATAGGCGCCTTCGACGGGACCAATCTCAATGCGCAGCGTGTCAGAGTTCGGTGAGGGAGTCTGTTCAGCCTTGATGGGCGTGCGCGCAAAGACGCCATGCTGATATTCCACAGACGCGCCTGAGTCTTCATACACGGAGTAGCTGGAAGTGGTTCCCGGCGCGAGCGGCCACACGTTCACGATGAGCGGGTCGACGGGCTTTTCACCGGTGTAGCGCATGGGCGGCTGCATGGGCACAATGGCGCCAGCGCGCAGGTAGACCGGCGTCTGGCCGATCGAGAAGCTGCGCTCGATTGTGACACCGCCGGCGAAGTGCTTGCCGGTGGGCCATTCAATCCACTCGTTATTGGGTCCGTCGACTTTTGGAAGCCAGACATTTTCCGTGGCCAGACCGCTGACCTTGTCGGCCGGCGCAACGACCGGAGCGACAAGCATCTGGTCGCCGAACAGGTACTCGCCTTTGCTGGTGTAGGCCGCGCCGTCCTCCGGCCAGTCGTAGTAGAGCGGGCGGAAGAAGGCTACGCCCGTGTCGTAGGTGCGGCGCGCCTCCGTGTAGATGTAGGGCTGTAGGGCGTAGCGCTGCTGGAAAGTGGACCGCAGGACGGACGAGTATGGCTCGGGATAGACCCAGACGCGCCGCTCCGCCTCAGGATTTTTGGTGGTGTGGGTGCGGAGAATGGGGCTGAACGCGCCAAACTCCACCCAGCGCGTAAACAGCTCGGGATCGACAGCGCCGGGCACATGGCCGCCGATATCGTGGCTCCAGTAGGCGTAGCCCACGTTGGCGGCGGTGGCCGTAAACCAGGGCTGAAAGGCGAGCGAATCCCACACGGAAACGGTATCGCCGGAGAAGCCGATCTGGTAGCGATGATTGCCGAGGCCGCCCCAGCGATGGAAGAGCAGCGGCCGCTTGCCCTCGCGCTGCTGGTCAGTGAAGTGGACGTAGTTGAGCCACCAGGTGGGCTCGACGCCGGCCACCTTGGTTTGCTGATCCTGCTGCCAGTCGAGCCACCAGAAATCGATGCCTTGCTTCTCGAGAGGATGGTGAAGCAGGTTCATGTAATTGGTGGCGAACTTCTTGTCGGTGATGTCGAAGGGGATGTATTTCTTGGTGGCTGGATCGATGCCCATGGCTTTGGCCATGGCTGGGTAGGCATCTTCAAAGGGCTGCACGCCCGAGGCCGGATGCAGATTGAGCGTGGCCTTGAGGCCCTCAGCATGCAACTTGGCGAGGAACTCAGCGGGATCGGGGAAGAGGAGCTTGTTCCAGGTGTAGCCGCTCCAGCCGAGATCTTCACCGGATTGATCGGTCCAGCCGGCGGGTTTGAGTTGCTGGTTGTTGAGGTGCCAGCCCATGTCGATGACGAGGACGTCGAGCGGCACATCGTTTTCATGAAAGCCGCGGACCAGATCGTCGAACTCCTGGTCGCTGTAGTCCCAGTAGCGCGACCACCACGCACCAAAGGCAAAACGCGGCGGCAGGGGAATGCGGCCGGCGACACGGACGTAGTCGCCGAGAGCCTTGCGATAGTCGTGGCCGTAGCCGAAGAAGTAAAGGTCCTGTCGATCGCCGGCGGGGCGCTCGATCACCCAGGGCCAGGGGCTTTTTTCGCCGTTCTTGAAGCTGAAGTCGGCGGAGTCGAAGAGGGGACGGGTCGAGTCGTCTACCAGCGCCCAGCCGGAGCGGGAGACGAGGCCCGGCTCGATGGGTTCATCGGTTTTCGAGCCGAGCACGCCGTCGAGGGTGCGGGTGGTGCCTTGCAGGTTTTCGGGGTCTTTGTCGCCGGGATGCCAGATGACGGGCTGGCCGTCCACGGTGAGGGTGATGGAGAGATTTTCGGCGGTAAAGGGACCGTTGCCTGGCATGTAGACAAGGCGGAGGGCACCGGTGTCGATAAAGGTGGGAATTGACTGTTTCTCGCGTGGGCCAGTGAGGTCCAAACCGCTCGTGAACTTTGGCACCGGCAGCCGACGATTGAGAAACACGAACGACGCATGATCTTCAAACTTACCGTCCGCGGCCCACTCCATGCGGATCAACTGCGGGGTGAGAACGGTGAAGCGCGCGTTGCCGATGGTGACGACGGCTTTGGAATCGGCGGCCGGGTCAGTGAGGTTCGCGTCTGGCTGACTGTGCTTTGTGGGCGACGGTGGCGTTGGCGAAGCGGGCTTCGCGGCCTGTCCCGCGGTCTGTCCGATGGATCCGACGCTGAGTCCGATTGCGAGCGAAAATGCGGCAAGGTGTTTCAAGGCAATACGCACACGTCCCTCCTGTTTTTACTCAAGAAGGAAGGCTAACACTGTTGAGCGCGAAAGCGTCAGGGAGTTCGACGGGGATGACCTGGTTATTACGCGACCCGGATTAGAGGACGGGGCCTTTCAAGCTGTTGTTGAATTTATGCACCGCGACTGCCGCGATGATGCCGATGGCCGCGCCCGCAATGACGACTACGATCGCGACTTTGGTTCCGGTTCCCATTTTGTCTTTGTGCACGCCGGTGATCTGGGCATACTGAATCTCTTGCGGCTGGGCTGCGCCTTTGGGCTTGACCAGGAAACTCCGGTCTCCGATGCTGACGATCAGGCCTTTGGCTTCCGTGTTATCAGACAGCGTGACGCGGACTCCCTGGCCAACACCACGCGCATCAAGTTTTGCCCTCACGGCAGCCGCATCAATAGGCTTCTTTGCGGCAAAAGCAAGGTGATTGCTCAACATGGCGGTAATCAAGAGGATCGCCGTAAGGCGAACAAATCGGGTAAATCTCATAGCCGTTTCACCTCTGGGGAATCGATATGAATCCGAAATCGAATGGAGTCCGGGCCACGATGGCAAGATGGAAATCACGCTGCAGGCTGCGATTCGATCCACCTGCATTTGAGAGAATCGGCAGGTTTACCATCGGCTCGATGAAAGGCATTGTCAAGATAAATGCGAGGCGCAAATGAAAAGAGCCGGCTGCACGCTCGATGCAGCCAGCTCTTCCGCTGGAATTGATTCTTCTGGACGCTTTGCGCATCCTCGCTAGTACTACTGTGTTATAACCGTCTGACGCCGCAGAACGGGCATTGGCAGAGCTGGCGGAGTAGGGAGCGGGCCAGGATGATGCGTAAGGTGGCGATG
>Ga0302265_1000311_pt1 | contig 34278 bp, 24 predicted proteins | sample III_Bog_E1_1_FD_194556 | JGI IMG/M metagenome (GOLD analysis project Ga0302265, IMG submission 194556) | Peat permafrost microbial communities from Stordalen Mire near Abisko, Sweden - III_Bog_E1_1 | ecosystem: Environmental > Terrestrial > Soil > Wetlands > Peat | place: Sweden: Abisko...
GGCACTCGAAATCGATCCCGCAGTGCCGGAAAACTGAATCGCATTGCGCGCCGTCGATACGCGCTCCACGGTAAGCCCGTTCGCTTGCAGCCATTGCTGCACAGCCGCCAGATCGTGGTCCGAAATACCGTAAGCCGCGCCATAAGTTTCAGGCGTCATCCAGCGGCGATAGCCTGCCGAGCCAGGCTTCTGGGCGTGGCTCAGAAACTGGCTCAGTTGGGCCTCCTGCTCGGCGCTTCGGCGAAGCCACAACACCATGCGCCCAGTGGGCATCGAGGCCGGCGCCTCGCCCAGATCCACGGCCGTTCGCTCCATCGGGCGCGTCTGCCCCTTCAACGGAGTGAACTCTGCGGTAACCGGCCCGCGTACGCGATCGAGCGGCGCTGATGGGGCATGAACAATTTGAGAAGCAGGAGCGTTGGATTGCGCGAGCGCGGAAGCAGCAAAAAACGCCATCCCCAGATAAAGACGAAGGTATCGCACACTGAATGGATTAGGTTTCACGTTGTTCATCCTCGGCAGAACATCAAATTGTCGACTGTGCATGGAGCTGGAACCGGCAATGGAAGTAGTGAAGCTTTTACGAAATATGAGTAGGGATCGCACCGGGCATACGTCCAACAAGTGACGTAGACTTAAAAATCCGGGCTTTCCACGGGTTCTTCCCTGAGCGTTTAGTGCATCGGGCGGATTACAACTGCGTACTGCAATCTATCCGGAAGCCAAGGTGCCAGTAGCTCGGTCAATTTATGCGGCCTCCGCCCCTGGCCAGCGTTCGACGGAGTCACATCCAGCTGATGGCCACACCACGATGCCGACGCGGAGTCGAAGCCGAGTTGCGCAACGTTCAATTGTCGAGGGCGCATCACCTTTGAGGTCTCCGAAAAGGAAATGTAATCTCATGAGTGAATCGCCAAGGTCAGATCCTTCCGTCCGTCGGGGAGATGGGAGGTGTGCGATGGCAACCACCAGTAAGTTGGCCGAACATTGTTAAGGTTGTGCGTTGAGAGGAAGAGAGAGCGACTGAAGCCAGAAAAACGCATTGTTGCTATAAAGTCAACAATACTTATGCTTAAGGGTTCCTTAAGCTCTAGCATACATATTTTCAATTACTTATGCGATTTTGTGGATCCCCGCGGAAAGAGCTTGAGAGTGCGCGTTTTACAACTTGGTATCCTGAGGATGTTATTGCGCCCGAAAATCCCCAATCCGCATGCGACGGCTATCGGTTCGGCCGATTTGAAATATGGACCCGCAATGGACTCCTGCTGCGCGATGAAAAGCGGATAAGGATTGAAGAACTCCCCTTCCAGCTCCTGCTCGTTTTGCTCGAGTCGCCGGGCGAGGTTGTGTCCAAAGAAACACTGCGCACCCGGCTGTGGAGCGACCGGACCTTTGGAGAACTGGACAACGGCCTCCACGTCGCCACAGCCAAACTGCGCGAGGCTCTGGGCGAAAAGGCGGGCGCGGCGCGATACATCGAGACCGTCCGGGGACGTGGCTACAGGTTCAATGGCGAGGTCGAACTCCTCTTCAGCTCGGCCACCGGAGCCGCCTCCAGCCACGAGATCGCCGAGCCGGAAAGCGCCCCGCCGCCCCCTCCCGCCCCCCCGGATCTGCCAAAGCTCGAGCAAGCGCAGAGCCTTGGCCGCCCGCGTGCTATCCCAACCGCAGCCCTTTCTCTTCTCCTCTTGTTCGCGGTCTCAGCCGGCGCGCTCATGTTTTACCTGCACCGGCGCAGCCCGCTGATTGCTAGCTCAGACCAGGTTGTGCTCGGCGGCTTCACCAATGATTCAGGCGATGATTCGTGGAGCGGACTGGGGCATGCCTTCCGGGTTAAACTCGAGGAATCCCCCTACCTCAACCTGATCCCCGAACAGGCCTTTCTTCGGCTGGTTCCTCAGCCAGCTTCAGCCTCGCTTCAGCAACTGCTGAAGGGCTGCACTTCTCTGGGCGGCAAGGTCTTGATCACCGGGACCATCATCGCGCGGCCACCGGGATTCGAGGTAACAACTGTCGCCCGGAATTGCGCGAACGGCAACTTGTTGACCAGCCAGACCGCCAAAGCGGCGAGTCGCGAGACTGTGCTTGCGGCCTTGGACCAGGCTACGGACAAATTGCGTAAGAGCCTCGGTGAACCTGTCTCCTCGCTGCAGCGGTTCGATGTGCCGCTGGCGCAGGCCACATCCTCTTCCCTGGCAGCGCTCAGGGCCTTCACAATGGGCGAGGAGAAGCGAGCCAATGGCCAGGAGTTTGAGGCCATCCCGGATTACAAGCTTGCGGTCGACCTCGACCCGCAGTTCGCATTGGCCTATGCCCGCCTCGGCACCATCTACTCCAATGCAGCCGAGTTGACCCAGAGCTCCGAATACTTCAAAAAAGCGTTTGATCTGCGGGAACACACGACCGACCGCGAAAAACTCTACATCGCCTCGCACTATTACTCCATCTCAGGACAGACCCAGAGAACCATCGAAGCATATGAGTTGTGGCGCTCAATCTATCCACGGGATTCATCACCATATAACAATCTCACGCTCGAATATTTGGATCTCGGCGAACCAGAGAAAGCCGCGGGCATCGCGCGCATTGCAGCGCAGTTGGATGCAGCATCTTCCTTGTCTCAGGAGATACTCGCCCGCGTGTACCTTGAGACCGGCGCACACGATGAACTGCGCACCCTGTGCACCAATGCGCAGGGCCGCAAAGGCGACAGCGCCATGCTCCACGAATCCTGTTTTCTGGGCGCCTTTCTGCAGAACGATGACGCCGCTATGCAGGAGCAGATCCGTTGGTCGCGCGGGAATGCAGCGGAAGGCGAGCTGCTGGATGACGTGGCATGGGTTGCGATGTATCAGGGAAAACTCAACGCAGGAAGGAAGCTATTCGCTCAGGCCCGTCGGGTGGCCCTGGCCCAGGGATTCTCCGAACTCGCGGCAACGGTCGATGTAGACGAAGCCACTCTGGATGCTGACTTCGGCTATCCGCTGGAGGCACGCACAATGTCCCTCGATGCACTGCGGCTCGCGCCTGACAATGTAAGCATCCAGGCCATGGCAGCATTGGCACTCGGGCGCAGCGGCGACACCGCTCTCGCAGAATTAGAAGCAGCAAAAGCCGCCGCACAGGCTCCTCTCGACACAATTCTCAATCAAGCCGAGCTGCCATCGGTGCGGGCCGTGATTCAACTTCGCAAGCACGATCCTCAAGCGGCGATCCAGGCACTCGAACCAGCCCGAGCCTATGATGCGTGCAGCGCACTGGGTCTGGCCCCGGCGTACTATCGCGGGCTCGCGTACCAAGAAGTTGGACAGCTTGCGAAGGCGGCGGCTGAATATCGCAGCGTACTCGGACATCGCGCGCTGATTCCCGACTCACCCTATATCCCTTTGGCTGCGCAGCAACTGGGCAGGGTGCTTCGCCAATTGGGCGACTTAGCGGGAGCCACCAGCGCCGAGCTCCTGGTCAGCGAGGCATGGCAACACGCAGACTCCGATTTCCTCCCTCTTCGCCAGCTCCAAAACGACCGACCCGAAAAATCCGTCGACCCTAAGAACCGCAAATAAGAACCGCGCTGGGGATGACCACCGAACGTGTGCAAATCTGCGATCCGGGTTCGGCCGCCGACATGAACATCCAAGGTGCCAGGAATCGCACGCCGGACACAAAGGCAATTCCCGGTCTCCCGTCCTCGAGTTGCAAAGTCGAATGAGCCTCATAATGTGGGTGTACAAGTCATTTGAGCGAGAGCTAGACCGCGGCTTGATGATCGATTGGCTCGACCGATCCACAAATACCGAGAAACAGTGCCGACTGGAGCGCGTTCAAGATTGGCATACAAATACCATAATGTTCACTAGCTTCAAGTAGGGACTTTCCACTTGGACGAAGAGTCGGCGTGTCGGACATGCGACGAAGAGACCGATGCGGCTCGCCAACTATTTAGCCAACGATAACGGGCAATATCGCATTCAGACAATCCTGCATTCAGGCGCTCGGGTAGATTGGAAGGCAGCACTCCGGCTGCTTTCCGATGTCTGTGGGGCCTGGAGATTACCGCATCACGATTGCCAGCTTTGGCGCGAAGCAGCAACCCTGCATCAGGTCAACGATGGGCCCATCTAATTTCAATGATGAGGCCGAATGCTCACATGTGGCATTCGATGCGAATCTCAGGCTAAGACGGCGGCGCGAATCACGGCACCTTCTCGCCGCAATTGGTCAGTCGGAAGCCGGGATCAGTGAGAAATGAGCGGCTAGAGTTCGTCTCTGAATGAATCCGCAAGCTTATCGAAATTCGGCCACTTCTAATTCATTCCTCAGTACTGCCGATAGTGTACTCAGGGGCAAATCACTGAAATTCCCAACTGGACAAGGAGAAGTGGGTTCCTTGGCGCATATGCCGGAATTTCTCGGGACTCAGAGACCTTGCTTCAGGTCTACTTCGATCGCACTTCTCGCGGCGATGCCACGCGCCTCCACACTCAGCTTTCCGCGCTTCTTCGCTTTCTGGACAATCGGCGCGACGACGGATTCTGTATGCGCCGGCTGACCCGGCTTACGTTGAATTGCGTGGGTCCCGCTGAAGCCAAGATTGCCTTGACTTGCTTGAGGCGAGAGATTTCAGCATCGATCGCGGAAAGTATGAACCCATACGCTTCAGCGCCATCAGAATCGTTCCGTCGCTGATCGTGGGATTCTTTGGCCCGCTGCCCGGAAAGACCCATCGGCTATCGCCGCTCAGGCTCCGTAACAAGCCCAGAACCTCGAGAGTCTGACGGGCGAGCGGGACGATATGAGGCTTCTTCATTTTCATGCGTTCTTTGGGCACATCCCACCGCGCGTTGTCGTAATCGAATTCAGCCCATTCCGCCTTGAGCATCTCGTTGGTCCGCAAAAACGTGAGGCCATCAGCTTCATTGCCAACCTGGTCAACTGGGTGCCGCGATAAACTTCAATATCCTTCATCAGCTTGGGCAAATCGCAGCGATCGATCCTTGCAAAATTGACGACTTCCCTGGATTTTTGAATGTCTCGCGGTTTTATTTCGGACGCAGGATTATGCTTCGCGTGACCGTGGGCTATCGCATAACGGAATATCTGTCCTGTCGTTTCCAGAGCACGCTTAGCAATATCCAAAGCGCCACGATCCTGGATCCCCGTGATCATTTTCACCACTTCAGGGGCTTCGATCTTGTCAATCGGACGTGCACCCAGAGCAGGCAAAACGTCGGATTCCATTTTTCGTTCGACAGTATCGGCGTGGCGCTTGCTTTTACCGACGCGCCAATGTGCCAGCCATGCCTTGGCAATGGTCTGGAAAGAGTTTTTGTTGTCGACGTTGTTTTCGTTTTTCTTGGCCTTCCGATCTGCCATCGGATCGGTGCCCGCAGCCAGGAGCGATCGGGCCGCCGCGTGGAGGTCTCTAGCCCTCGCCAAGCCGACATCAGGGTATTTTCCCGTAGGACATGAGCTTTTCTTTGCCTTGGAAGTCGTAACGCCACCGCCAAAGTTTTCCGCCCGCAGCTGTGACCCACAGCTACTTACCGGCACCATCGCTCATGGGATAGTTCTTGTCGCCGGATTTGGCGCACTGAGCTGCTCTCTCGTTAAGCTTTTTTGATTTCTATAACTTACCCTAATGGCAGAATACCCCCTGCTAGAAATAGAATACCTCCGAAGTACAGCTTGGCAAACATGGCTTCCGCTGGACTGGAGTGGGCTTGTCTGGAACGATTTCGTTTATTTTCTTATAGTTACATTAATAATCCGTACCCTGACGGACTGGGTTGGAAATGTCTGGAAGGGTGATTGGCGGAGAGGGAGGGATTCGAACTGGATCAATCTAAAGTAGTTATGCTTCGATTTCAGTGAGATACCCCCAAATGTACATCCCGGAGAATTCGGTCTAGATAGAATCGGAAATCCTTCGGCAATCGACTTTGTCGATACCTGCACGCCATTGAAACATGTAACCTGTTATCTGAATACTGAGAGCACATTTCGTTACTAAGGACCGCGCAGCGATAGCAGAGCATTCGGTTGCTGTTAACCGAAAGGTTGTAGGTTCGAGTTCTACCTGAATAGCCAATAGAATCAATTAGTTATGGCGATTCACCACAGAAGAGTTAACCGATACCGGGGAGTTTACCGGGGACCCCACTTCAATTCCCGTTCCGTTGATGCTTTCAACGGCGCCTCTCAACTCATCCAGTGAGAAGTGCCCATAGCGCTTCGCCATCCGTACCATCGTGGAGGCACTCCACCCGACAATTTTGGCGATCTTCGCCAAGGGGGTTCCTGCGTTCAACATCCGGGAGACTGTGGTGTGCCGCAAGTCGTGGAACCGGCACACCAACGGTGGGATCTCCTCTTCTGTTTCTACCCCTGCGAGGATGCCTTTGAGAATCCTGGCCGCCAGTAGTTTGGCGGCCTCCCAGGCTTGCTCGATACTTCCGATGGGCTTGGAGGGGTCCACGTCGTAAGCCTTCGGGGAGAACTTGTCACCAGCCGCGCCATACCGCTCAGCGGGAAAGACATAGTGCATCGCCTTACGGTCCGGAAAGTCAGTAGCCCAAAAACCTAAAGCGGCCATTGCCCGCTGGCTCAATGGAACCAAGCGGCCTGTGCCGGAGGGTGTCTTATCCTTTCCCCATTACAGACACCGGTTTTCGAAGTCCACGCAGCCCCATTTCAGAGTCCGTATAACGCCGAAACGCGCCTCGGTCTCAGTCGCCAGGGTGACGAACGGAACAAGAGAACGAGAACGGGACATGCCGCAAGCTTCTAACAGCGCAGACTCCTCCTCCGAGGAAATTGCCCGTCCTATATCATCCCGCGTCGCCAGCATCTTTACATTGGGCTGCAAACTCGCCCAGTGGCCGGAACGCTTCAAGATGGCCTGCAATGTCCCGATCTCCAGATTGACCGTCTTCGGCGCGGCTTCGCTCTCGATCCGCTTTTGCTGATACCGGGCATAGTATCTCTCCTTGCGCAGACTGCGCCACGCTGCATGTTGAGTAGTTGCGGTTGAGTCCCGAGGTTGACGCGTGGGACTTGCCCATAAGCGTAGTTGGCTTATGCTTTTGCGCCGATGAAAACCGCTGCCATGGTTCCCGCCTGCTTAAGATCATCAATAGAAATGCGTCTGCTGCGGGATTTGATGCGGCTCAATTCCCGTGGCGAATCCAAGGCATCAGGGCCTCGCCTGGCCAGCGCCGATGCGGCCTGAGGCAGCGTAGAGCGTTGCATTGGATGGAGAGTGCCGCCGAAGATGCGGATCCAGTGATGATGGGGCGATCTGACGATTCTGGCTGCGCCGGCCGGAATAGTTGGCAGGGATTAGCGGGAAGAGGTGACGGGGGTCAGGTCATGGGGTACAGGCGAACTGGAACGGTCGCAGAGTTTACTCACAGATCTAAGAGTTCCTGCATACTCGAATTAAGCACGGGCAGCGCAAATGCCAACCGGTTCGGGCCAGTATGCTCCATTGGCGATCTGGCAATGTAAGCGGAACAGCGATGGACGCAGACTGAGAAATGCATCGTCTGTTGATTCAACACCCATCAGGGACGTTCAGAGCATCTGTCGGCGCGTCCTGAACGGCCCCGTGAAGTGGCTTCAGGACAGAATGGTCAGCGTAGCCGACGGGAGTGAAGGCGATGACACCCTTACCAGTATTTGGCCAGCTTTGGCGGTGGATTGAAGGATGGCGAGGCACTTCCCATTGAATGCCTTGCGATGTTTCGCTTTGTAGTTCTCGTGGCTGCGTGGGTCTCCATTGTCAACGCCGATGATCTTTCCTTCGCCCTCGACGTCAAATGTGATGAGATTGTCCGCGACTGGCACCAGGCGACCGTGCTCATCCTGAATTTCCACGACAATGTGGGCCACATCGCGGCGGTCTGCGACCAGACTTTTTCGATCGGCGGACACGAGGATTCTGGCCGGCTCGCCTGTGGTGGAAATCTCCATCGTAGCGACCGTATTGCCATCCTTGGTCCCCACGGCCTTGAGCGCTCCTTGTTCGTACGGCACGTCCCAGGTCAAGTGCAGGTCGGATGTAGTCCGAGCGGCGAGAGAGCGCGGAGAGAACTTTCCGTACGAGCCTTCCATTCCGTAACGCGGAAATCGATAACCCTTCACACCGACAGACCTGCCATTCACGAATAACTCCACCGTGTCGCAGTTGGTGTAGCAGGTAATCGGGATGAACTGTCCCTCCTTGCCCTTCCAATTCCAGTGCGGAAACAGGTGCAGCATGGGAGCGTCCGTCCATTGGCTCTGGTAAAAGTAGAACCCATCCTTTTTGAAGCCGCAGGTATCGATTACACCGGAAGATGAACCTTTCGCCGGCCACGATGCCTCGCCGAGGTAGTCGATGCCTGTCCACATGAAGTCGCCCGCCACGTAGTCGTATGTGCTGACGAACTGCCAAAGTAATTCCACGTCGAGGTTTGCGCCAGCGTGATTCCATGGCCGGGCACCAGCCAGCGGCGCGGTCTGCGGGAACAGGCGGCTGTAGTCGCCGCGAATGCCGCCCATTCCGGGGCTCTCAGTGCCAACGACGCGCCAGTGCGGGAAAGTCTCGCGGTCGATGCTGTAGTACTTTTCTGCGCGGTCCCGCCAACGGTCAACGTAGTTGTACCCCACAATGTCGAGTGCGGCAAGAAACTCGGGCCGTGCAGTCTCGTTGAGTGGCTCGGAGTACACATGGTCGCAGCCCACGGTGACGAGGCGCGTGGGATCCTCGCCGTGAAAGATGTGGTTGAGTCGGCGCAGGGTCTCTGCCCCCTCAGGGGCATTCTGGTCAGGGACCTCGTTGCCTGCACTCCACAGGACTACGGAGGGGTGGTTGCGGTCGCGATGAATGAAGTTCAGCACATCGCGTTCATGCCACTCGTCGAAGTAAATGTGGTAGCTGCTTGGCATCTTTCCCTTGGCTTGCCTCCACTCGTCGAACGCCTCATTCATCACGAGGAAGCCCATCGTGTCGCACAGGTCAAGGAACTCCGCCGCATAGGGGTTATGGCTGGTTCGAATCGCATTGCATCCCATCTCTCGAAGTATTTCGAGGCGCCGTTCCCACACACGGAGCGGGACTGCGGAGCCCACACTGCCGGCCTCCTGATGCAGGCACACGCCGTTCAGCTTGATGTGTTCTCCATTGAGGAGGAATCCATGATCGGCGTCGAAAATCACCTCACGGATGCCTATGGGCGTGTCGCATACGTCGACGGCGCGGCCCTCTTCTTCGACACTGCAGCGAACTGTATACAGATACGGGTGGGCAGACGACCAAAGGCTCGGCTTCGAGATGGCGATGCGCTGAACGAACTCATATTCTGCTCCGCCGTCGATCATCTGCGCAGCCTGCTGCATCTGGACGGAATGCCCGTCCTTGTCGAGCAGTGTGGTTGTCAGCGTGCATGAGGAACTGGTCTTGCGGCCATTCACGATGCGGGTTTTAACCTCGACGATGGCCGACTCCGCAGACACATGCGGAGAGGTGACATAGGTTCCCCAATAGGCGATGCGGAGCTGGTTAGTAGTGAGCAGCCAGGTGTGCCGATAGATGCCGGAGCCTGTGTACCAGCGGCAGTTTGTCTGCTTCGAATTGTCAACGCGCACCGCGACTACGTTGTCCCCGCCGATGTTGAGATGGGGCGTCAGCTCGTAGCTGAACGGGACGAATCCGTAGGGTCGAAGGCCGAGGTACTGGCCATTGATCCAGACCTCGCTGTTTTGATACACACCGTCAAACTCAAGCACCACTACTTTGTCACGATCGGATTCAGGGACATGGAAATTCTTCCGATACCAGCCGATGCCGGTGGGCAAATAACCGCCAGGGCCGCTGCTGGGTGCATCCTTGTCGAACGATCCCTCGATGCTCCAGTCATGCGGCAAATCGACATCGCGCCAGCTTGCATCTGAAAACTTCGGCGACTGAGCGCCAGGTGCGTCGCCATCGAGGAATTTCCATCCGAAATCGAAGCTGTCCCTGACTCTCGTGGAAGAGCTTTCCTGGGCAAGCAGCATATGGGTGCGGCTCAAATATGGCACAACCGACGCGAGTACTGCCCCACGAGCAGTCTGTGCCAACAAGTCGCGCCTCGTCATGAGTTGGCTTGGGTTTTCGTGCTTCTGCATTTGGTGCCGCTCCCCGCTCTGGAATTCTACCTTGGGGCGTGGCCCACATCTGACCAATAAATCTGGCGGGTGGGCAGGTGGCCCAGGTGCTGGGTATTGACCTTTCCCACTCCACAAACGATGGGTGCCCCGGGTGCCTCGCCTTTGGGCACCCGGGAAGTATGGTGTCTCAGTTCAAGCTCTCTTTGTACAGTAAATGCTCCGGCAACTTCCCACTGCGTCGCTTGGCGGTCCACTCCGACTCAATCTCCACCGTCCCAGGGGACGGCCTCTCCAACTTGCCGCCGCCAAATGGGTCTCAACGCGCGCCAAATACGCGAAAATCAGCCCGAATTGCGTTGAAAATACGTCGGAAATAAGCCGATTTGCGATGAAATGGCCCCTTTCAAATAGGACATTCTTCATCCGTTTGTCCCCCTGCAACCCGGCATTCCCCCGCCACTGGCCCCTCTTTGCTGTTCGTCCCATCCCAGCCGGATAATCTGCCGGATTTCTGTCGCCCTGCAACCATAGGTTTTGCGACAATTTTAGAGAATCCGAAATCGGGCCAAAGAAAGCAGGATCAACAAGTTAAAGCAAGAATCTCGTGCAGGACATTCTGCAAAAAACACGCTAATTTCTCAGCGACCAAAATATCTCCGGCGGGCGCCCTCGCTCTCGACTCCCTGAAACTACACCGAGAGTGCCTCCGGTTCCACGCTTTTTGGGGGCCGGAAATAGGGGGAAATGGTTCCTATTCACAGCAATTCTAGCTGCCACCGGGCCGCCTCCCGCCGGGCAAAGCGTCGGTACGCTACACGATTTCCATACGTTGGATTAGGCCGTCGCGGAAGGTGTGCGGAGTGAGGATGAAAACGTGTGCCGACACATGCACATTCTTCTACACGAAGGGACTGACGGTGCTGCCAGTTCCCATCGACAAGAGCCGACGGCGTCTGGCCCGTCCCGGCGAATCGACAATCAGCGCATTTCGGCCGTTCTGCTGTGCAATGCGCGGGATGGGGCGCGCGGTCACCTGTGAATGCGTGGCTAACCCGAAGGGAAATAGAGCCATGGTTATGGCCGTACCCTCGTTGTATATTCCATAACGAGCTTCGGCGATCGCAGTGCTCTGTTTCAGGGAGGATGAACAATGCAAGAATTAAAGTCGTCTACAACCATGGTTTTGCTGGCTCTGCTGGCTATCGGTTTTTGCGAGGCGATTACTACGCCAGTGCTGGCGAGCAAACCGCACGGCGGCACTGCTCCGTTCCATGTGGCTGTGCGAGATGCGAATGGAACGTCTGTCGCGGGAGACAGCGGACACGCAGCGGGTGCGCATTCAATCGACCGGGAGTACAAACCGGGGGATCGCATTGAAGTGACAGGTTCGCAGCGGATGTACGAATCCAATTCAGCCGTGCGGCTGCCGACGCTGTTGTTGACACCGCTACGGACAAAATGCACTGAGTGCGCCGAATCGTTACTCGGCCAGCGACTCACAAGGTTTGATGCGTCGTTCCGTTGCCCTCAGCGCAATCATGGATTTCGCTGAGGACAAAGCTTCACAAAAAAGGTAGTTTATATTCCGAAAGGAGTAGCTGATGTTGAAGATCACTATCTTGGCGCTTGCGGCAATGACCATGCTCGTTCCCTCATCCTCTGCACAAAATCACCCTTCGCCTGCTGCTATTGAGCTCACTGCTTCAGCACCGGCAGTGCTGCCCGGCAACGGAGCGGCTCAGCATCCGTTTCTTTACGCAGGCGAGTGGGATACGCGCAAGCCTGAGGAACAATCCATTTTCATCGTGCGCAGCGGCAAGGTCGTTTGGCAGTATTCTATGCCGCTGAGGAATTCGGGCGGTCGCATTCAAGAGTTCGACGATGCAACTATGCTGCGCAACGGGAACGTAATCTTCTCGCATATGTCTGGCGCTGGAATGGTCAGTCCGGACAAGAAGATTCTTTGGAACTACGAGGCGCCGCCGGGAACGGAGATTCACTCCTGCCAGGCTATCGGAAAGGACCGCGTGCTGATCATGCGCAACGGCAATCCGGCGGAGGCGATGATCATCAACACTGGAACGGGGAAGGTTGAAAAGGAGATTCCCATCCCTACCACAGTGACTGGTACGCACGGGCAGTTTAGGCACATTCGCATGACCAAGGCGGGCACGCTGCTGGTGCCGCACATGAGCGAGGGGAAAGTGGTTGAGTATGACCTCGATGGCAAGGTGCTCTGGTCCGTCGCAGCCAAGTCGCCCTGGCAGGCGATCCGGCTCGACAATGGGGACACGCTGATCGCGGGCGATGCTAGTCGCTATGCCCGTGAGGTGAACCCGAAAGGAGAGACGGTGTGGGAATTCACGCAGGCGGATGTCCCGGACTACAGGCTTGGCAACATCCAGACCGCCGATCGGCTCGAAAACGGAAACATGATCATCACCAGCTGGATTGCCGGCGACAATGACACGTCCCATTGGCCCGACACTGTACAGGTTTTCGAGGTCACCCCAGAAAAGAAAATTGTCTGGGCATTATCGTCCTGGAAAGATCCCGATCTTGGTCCTGCAACCAGCATTCAACTGCTTGACCAGCCGGGCAATCCAGACATTGTCGGACAGGAACGATAGAAGAATTATCCCGTGGCGGGTGCTGCAATGCAATCGTGCCGCAGCTATGATACTCCGTCGCCGAAGTAGATTCAGATATGTCCTCCATGTCTTCAATCCTCAACCGGCACGGCCTTTTGAGGCAAAACCGTCACCGATGCCGAGCCTCCGCTCACGCCATCGTTCCCCACTGCGAAGATCGTGTAGCTCAAAGACTCTCCACGCTCCGGCGCTGGTTCGACATATCTCGTGGTCGTCAAACCCATGGCCAGCGTCTTGGGCCTGGGTTCGAGGGAACTCATCCGCTGCACCCTATAAATCTTCGCACCCGGCACGGCATCCCACGTCACTGTAACATTTCCGTCTCGCAACTCAGCCTTGCCACCCGTCGGCGCAGCCAGTTTCTCCGCACCCGGCATAGGCAGCAACCCATACACACAAAACTGCCCTGTGCCTGTATTCTCAATCCCAAAACTCGCCAGATACACTCTTCCATTCGCAATTGTCGGAGGAGCCATTTTCGAGTATTCCCCACAATCATCCCGCGCAAGCATCTCCAGCGAGTTCCACAGCTCGCGCCGGATATTGTCGGCATCGTAAGCGTGTAGGACGCCGGGCCGCGACTCGTGCCATGAGTCTCCCGTGGCGTGGATTGCCGCCCAAAGAATACCGTCCTTGTTCCCGTTTGCCGAAAGCGAGAGCATCGCCCCAGGATGTCCTTCGTTCGGCACATCGCGCATCATTACGGGCGTCTCGCTGAGCTTATCGCCGGTCAACTTGTAGACCTTTGCTCTGTCCCGCTGTCCCCAAACATAGAGCAGGTTGCCGGACTTCGCGCTTTCCCAGTACACAAGGCTATGGAGATGCGATGCGGTAGCCTGGAAATGCTGCAACGCATGTTCGTCTCCCAGGTGCCCGAGCGTTCGCGTATCGAGCATATAGAGAATGCCCTCTTTGCCTCCACCCACTACCAGGTGCGTTCCCGGAATCAGCGTTGCCCCCGACGAGTTCAGGTCGTTGTCCGCCTTGTCCAAGGCAAAATGGTTCGTCGGCGTGAACCAGTCCAACAGCTTCAGTTGCGGAGTGAACTTCAGAAAGCTTTCGCTGAAGTTCCGAACCCCGTCCCAGCTTCCATTGCCGGTCACCGCATACACGTTTCCCTCAGCGTCCGACGCCGGCCCTTGACCGGATTGCCAGAAACTCGCCTCTGAGCCGGTCGGAGACGAGTTGAACACCGCCACCTGGGCCAAGGTCTTTGCATCGTAAGCCATCAGGAAGCCGTGGTACGGATCTTTGTCGCAATGCGACGCATAGCCCACATACACCATCCCGTTGGCAAGCATCAGCGCCGGCCGCTGATTCTGCATCAGCGCATTAAAGTTCGGAGCCTGAATCGCAACCGGGCTCTCCGGCAGGTCAGCGCCTGTCGTCAGGTCTAGCGCATGAAGTCTCTGCGTATACCCTGTATGTGGCCCTGTCATCGCGCCCGCACGGGTCAACGCCACCACATATAGCACACCGCGCACCTTATCAATCACCGGCGTCCCGATGATCCCCATCTGGCCGTTGATGTCGAGGCAGCCGAAGTTCGCGCTGTGCATGTTTGCCGGCGTTCCAAAATTCACATGCCAGATGGGTGCTTCAGCAGTTGCATCATTCGCGTCGAACGCATAGACGCTGTTATTTACGGTCGTCACATAGACGATGTCGTGTGTTCCGCCGCCCACTTCCACACCGGTAACAATGAGCGGTTGCGTGTAAAGTTGATCGTCCACTACCCGCTTGAACAACATCCCAAATCTAGCTTTATTTACATTTTCAGGAGTAAGCACGGTCTCGCGTAGATTCACGCCTGTTCGCGCATTGTCGTTATGCTGCGTCAGCACATCCACCTGCGCGCCGGCACGGATCGCCGCGAGGACACATATGCCAAGTTGAACAGCTGCGAGCCCTTTTTTGAGGCAAGTGACGGTCATTTGCTTTCTCCGATATCGAGCAGATTCATCTGGGCCTACATTGTAGGCATCACGCCTTGATGGATGCTCCGCAAGCAATCTCTACTGCTCGTATCGCGGTGTAGCGTTCGCCAGCCGATCCTAGGCTAATTCATTACTCGCCTGTAAAGCGAGAAAAGCTGAGACCTCGAGATCGGCAGCGGGCTCTATTCAAACACCGGAACAGCCACTGCGCCTTCGCTCACAACTGTAAGCGGAGTTCAAGATGCCTATCATGTCGGATTCGGAGCCGGGGCTAACGGCTCACTCAAGCCCACGCTCTATCTCGACGGCCAAATCGCGGGCACACCCGGCGTCTATCGTTCTTCCGACAGCGGCTCAACCTGGATTCAGATCAACGACCCCGCGCACGTGTGGGGATCGCTAAATGGAATCTGTGGCGACATGCGCACCTTCGGCTCCGTCTATCTCGCCGGAGGCGGTCGAGGAATCATCTGGGGAATCAGCGCAAACTAGCATCTTTACGCCAGGGCAGTGGCATCCAGAGCTGGATTCCTCAGATCGAGTAGAGAATGGCGCCCTTTCTCACGCCTGAGGACAACATAAGTTGAGTGCGATCTGGTGTGTCCAATGGCACACCAACTTCGAACGCCCAGACACTACGCTTCCACTTCGGCATGAGTCGAAATCAGAATGCAAACCGATTCTTGAAAACGCCATCCGAAGCTCAACCGAGGACGGCGATACAGAAGAAGGACCTGACCATCGCCACGATGTTGGCTCCGGCGAGATCATGGCAATGGGGCCCCGATCCCGGGCAGGTTAGAGACGCTAGGCTTATTGCCACGGCCCAAAAAGGCTGCAGCCGCACATTGGCCCATATGCAACTCGTCGGCAGGTGCCGGTATACTTACACCTGCCTCATCCTCTCAGCGAATTGCGGGCGCTTCCCTTATTATCGCCGCTACCAATTCGTTACACTCCCGTGCCCGGGGAAAGGAACGCTGTATGAAATGCAAGTGGCTCACCGTCATCGCGGCATCTTTCGCACTGCTGGTCGCCACGGCTTTCGGCTCCTCCAAGCCTACCCCTCCATGGCCCGGCGCCGCTGCCAGCCTGGCCTACACTGTCACCGTTGACGGCCAGCCAGTTTTTATCGACCGCCTGCCTACCTACAACCAATTTCAGTGGATGGATTTTGGCCGCTTTACACTTTCCGGCAAGGTTCACGTCACCGTCACCTCGGCCGTCAACGATCGAGATATCGTTACAGCCTGCATCGAACCAGCTGCCTACAACATACATCCCCAAATCAGCGGCAAGTCTTTGAGTTTCGACCTCGATCAGCCGCGTTACCTCGTGATCTTCATCAACGAGGAGCCCACTTTTCAGAGCCCCGGCCTTCTGCTCTTCGCGGATCCTCCCGAAGCGAAAGCGCCGAGACCACGCGATTCCAACGTCATCAACATTCTGGATCGCAAAGTCGACAACACAGGCAAGGCGGTTGAAACCGACGCAATCAACCAGGCCATCGCCGACGTATCCGCGCTCCCCGGTGGCGGCGTGCTGTACTTCCCAGCCGGCCTGTACCTCACAGGCACGGTGCGGATGAAGAGTAACGTCAAGCTCTACATAGATGCCGGAGCGCTATTGCGTGGATCGCGCCACGCGTCCGACTATTGGTCGCCCCCCGCGCCACCCGGCGTGCGCCCCCTTAACCGCTCCCTCGTTCTCTTCGATCATGTTGAAAATGCCGGGCTGGCTGGTCGCGGCGCCATCGACATGCAAGGATACCCATGGCTTTGGCACGACTATCAGCCCGATCTCGGCGATGGCTCTGCGCGCTCCGAGGAAGGCCTGGTGAACGATCCGCATGGACCCGGCATCAAGGGCTACATCGTCAATCACTGCCGCAACATCTCGTTCGACGGCCTCCTGCTGCTCCGCTCTGCTTACTGGACAATCACCGTCTCCGACACCGATACCTTCTCGGCCACACACCTTAAGATCGTAAACCGCAAACAGCAGTATCACGACGACGCGTTCGATTTTACAGGGAACAGCAACCATATCCACGTCGAAAGCAGCTTCGCAATGACCATGGACGACACCTTTGCCTTCTACGGCGGCCCGCGCTCCACTATTGAAGACGTCCTAATCAAAGATTTCGTGAACTACACATATACTTCAGCGCTGGCCATTGGATATGGCGGTGCTCCAAATATTCGCCATCTGCGAGTCGAAGATACACACTTCATCTCAAATCAGAACAAGTTCGCCGTCTGGATCCAACTCACGCCGGCCTATTTCGTGGGCAAAGGCTACACCTCGGGCCAGCGCTCAAGCGAAGGTATCGCGCTGGATGACTTTCACTTCGTCAACTCGACGTTTGAGAGCGATGGAGGGCACATATACATCGATGGGGGCAACGCGCCCCTCACAAACTTTGTATTCGAAAATTGCTCCTTCGGCAGGCCCTCGCGTCCAGGCGAAATGATGGGCGCCAAAGTCAGTCCCATCCTGTTCAAGAACACGCGGATGGAGGGTGACAAAATAAGCGATGTCAACGGATTGAAGCAGCACGGCTATGAAGTGTATGTTCCCGTCCAATTTGAACCTTAGCGAATTTTCTAGGCGTAGTGTCTACCGTGCGGAGCCTCCCGTTCCGACGGATCTTCGACCAAACCATCAGTCAGGACCACAGGCAGGGCCACGATTTGAACTTGCGCCGGTTGAAGGCCTGAACGACGTGCGGTGACCTTAATGATTCCGGGAGACAAGATCGAGCGGACAAAAACGCGGTTGATCCCGCACTCGGTGTTCAGATAGAGATTGTTTGTCGAGTCAATCATGCCGCTGTTGTAGCCGCCACGCCAAATGCCGGGTCCGGAGATAGTGAAGTCGACTCTTCCATTGTCGGTTGGGCAGCGCTGACCCTTCGCGTCCAAAACTTCGACATCGATGAATGCTACATCCTGCCCGTCGGCCTTGAAGCCTTGCGGACCGGTCGTCGCCGTGAGCTTGATTGCCACTGGCGGTCCAGCTGTGGTGAGGATCTGCTCCGCTACCGCTCTGTTTGCATTCTTGCCTACAGCCTTCAGCGTTCCCGGCGCAAACGCCACATCGGGAAACGCAAAGGCGAAACCGTTCTCAGGTTTGGAATTCGCGCCCAGTGAATTGCCATTGAGAAACAGCTCCACGGATTCTGTGTTCGCTACAACATAAACAGTCTTCGCCGTTTTGTGTGCGGGTTGGGCGGGGATGGCCGGCAGGTCCGATACCGGAGGACGGCCAGGCGCCGCAGGCCGGCACGGTAAGGCCGGTTCCTCAGGAGTGGCAGGCTGCTCCAGGGGATAACTCCGATGGCCAAGAATGTGAAGGTCTGGTTTTTCATTCTGCATCACACGGTGAGCGTAGTAAATCTCCTTGGGCAAGCGCACCGCATCGACCTTTCCGCTCACGCGACACACCTCGCTCGAGTCCTGGCGGCCGTCGGCGTCGGAATCCGAAAAATAGATCGAGGCATAGCCAAGACAGCGGACGGAAGCAAGCCTGTTTTTACCGACTCCATCTTCAAGGATTCGAAAGATGTTCCATATGGTGAGCCAAAATGAGTCCCCACTGCGGATAGCAGCCCCAAAACCTCGAGCAACCAGACTCGTTTTTCTTCCTGAGTAAGCTAATCGCAAAAAATTGACACAGGAGGTGCAATGCGTTTCTGTTTCCCGCTCAAAGTTCGCCCAGACCGGGTGGATGAGTACAAAGCACGTCATGCGGAAGTCTGGCCTGAAATGCTCAATGCTCTTCGCGATACGGGTTGGCGCAACTACTCGCTTTTCCTCTGCCCCGATGGCCTGCTCGTTGGCTACCTTGAACCGGTGAATTTTGAGAAATGCTGCGCTGATATGAAGAACCACCTGGTTAACATCCGTTGGCAAACGGAGATGTCGCCTCTTTTTGAACTGCGGACAGGCGGCAAAGTAGACGACACCATGTACCCCATCGAAGAGGTTTTTCATCTCGACTGAGACTGCGCTCTGGACGTTGGGGCGGATTATCTACCCTTCGAACTTTGCGAGCCGCCTTCATGAGATGTTCAGATGGCTCATCTTGAGGAGGATTTTGCAGTCAACTCATTCATTTCCAGACGGCGGGACTTCTTACGGGCAGGCAGTTTTTGGACCGCGGCGGCATCAGTCCCAGGCAGTGCGCTCGCGGTTTCGATTCAGACGGCTCCGCCGCCCGGTACTGGCTCCCAAGTCAGGTTCGACGTGCGCTGGTTTGGCGCCGCGGAGGATGGCAAGGCCCTCGATACCATGGCCGTGAACCGCGCCATTGAAGCGTCGTCGGCCGTCGTCGTGGTCTTCTTTACCGCAGGAACCCACCTTTGCTTCTCAATTCACCTCAAGAACAAGGTTCATCTTTATCTTGAGCAGGGATGTGCCATCGTTGCGGCCGATTCGCCCCGCAAAGGTAAAACGACAAGCTACAGGAGTGACGTCTATGATCACGTCGAGTTCGAAACGGGATGGGATCCATACCAGGACTATGGCCATAACCATTGGCACAACTCGCTCATTTGGGGCGAAGGCATTCATGACTTCACCGCTAGTATTCTCGGAAACTAACCGTTGCCCAATGTCTTCCATTCATCGGCCCTTGTAATCAGCGAGGCCTCAAAGGGAAACAAAGTGGGGTGTATTGCTTGCAGCTACTTTTCAAAGAACCTGCAAGCAATACATCATCTGGGTCTCCGCCTCGAACACCCGAATCTCGCCTGTCATCTCGTGCCGGAGCCCGTCTAGCGTCTCCACTGGCTTCATCAATAGTGTGTCGATATGCCTGGCAAGTATCTGCTTAACGACCTCTGGCGGCTCCTGCAGTGCAGCGTCAATTCGTGCCAACTTCCGCGTGACAAGTTCCATTGCCTCTTCCTCCGAGAGCGGGGAAGTCACAACTTCGGAAGCCAACAGGAGGTCTTTGTCGATGGCAATGAGCTCTTCCTCGATACTCTTCAACCGTTTGGTGCAATAGGCATTTCTCATTTCTCGCCAGTCGATTTCGGGAAGGTGATTGACAGATGTGAGCCCCTGCAGGTCCAACCCAACGGCATAGAAATCTTCACCATTGATGGAGGCTTTATTGATTGCGCCTTCGCGATGGACGATGGATCCTCACAAGAGGGATATGACTGGCCCCGGCGACTTGTCCACAAGGCTAGCGCGTCCAGGGAAGTTTAGCCGGCCCGAATTTAGCACACGGCGATATGGCTCCCCTCAGGTGGCAGTCCTGAGCAGGTCTACCTGATGGGAAATCATCAACTTCGGAACCGGTATCCTCACCTAGTCGTACAGCCGATCGAAGTATAGCGATCGCGATATGGTGGTCGAACTGATGCAACCCGTCGGTAGTTTTCCGACGGCTTTCACCGGGTTAAGTCCGAAGACTGTAGCTATTATTGCCCATAACCATTCGGTGAGGAGCGTACGAGTCGATCATGTTCAGATGGCGTACGATTTCTCTTGCATATTTGATTGGAGTTTTCTTGGGGAGTTGAATCGCTGCAACTCCCCGGTCCATTCGATCAATGGGTCTCTAACCGGCTATCTTTTCGCCACGGCGACGAAGACCTGTCGCTGGGGCCGGTCTCTGCAGCTTGCACTCCAGCAGAGACCGATTCAGATTCACCGGCTATCAACAATGCCCTTAGTGGATAATGACCACGTTGATGCTCCACGGGACGAGGGTTAGAGTTAGAGGCAGGTCTTGAGTGCCAAGATTGGTAGTGGTTGGCGCGGCCCAAACTTCGCTTGCCGACTCGGCATAGATGCCCTCGTCGTAGGTCGTTTCGATGACGGACGATGAGGTGGTCTTTCCAGACACATTTATTTCCACCGTCTCATTGTTGTTTTCGTTGCGGTTGAACAGGACCAGCGCTTCACCGCCGCTGTTGGTGGCGGCGTAAGCAACCACATCGGTCGTGTCGCCAGTGACGCTCGGGGTTAATACATGCTCCCCATTGATAAGCACTTGGCTGAAGAGCTGGAACGCTCGCGCTGTTGGATTCATGGTACCGAGCGGTCCCGCGTTCGGACAGCCGCTATCGGCAGACCCATCGGAGAAGACATTGTAGGCCCCCCAGTCCTGGAATCCGTAGAGAGAAGCACTATCGTTTCCGGCGGTACCGTTGCAGTTGCCGAACCCAATCCACCACGTTGCGCGCGATATCCCGTCGTTCATCATTTCGCCCAACACCTGGCCTGCAAACAAACCCTGGGTAATTGACCAGCTCTGTTTGCCTGGATTGGAGGATACCGAGCCCATCTCGCCCACGTAAATGGGGGTGCTGGAATGACCGGCAGTGCTCAGTTCAGCCTTGATGGTGTTGAGGTTCGTGGTCAACTGCTGCGCCGCCTGCTGCACCAGGAAGGTATCGCTTTCACCGCCCGGGCTTTGCGGATAGTAGTGGTATTCGACAAAGTCGTACTGCGAGTTGCCGAGCACAGTCGGATCCCAACCGGCCGTGACATCGTCGAACGATGGCGCTCCGGCGTCGACAGCGACACCCACCAGAGTTTTCGGCGATGCCGCTTTGATTTGCTCGTAAAATCCGTTGCTGGTGCTGTTCCCTACAGCGGCGGCGTAGATTGAGGGATCCCACTGCGGAGAATGCATGTCGGTCTCCCAGTGCCCGTATTCTTCGTTGCCCACGGTCATGTGGCTTACCGTGACACCGAGGGTCAACGCGTTCGCCACCCATGCGGCAGCCTCGCTTGGCTCGCCGCCCCCATTGCAGGCCGCATTGGAGCCATAATCCGCCGTAAGCGCAATATCCAGGCCGGCCGGAACCGCCAGTTCGCTGACGAAATCCGCAAACGCCGCGCTCGGAAAGGCGAAACTGCCGGTCGGGCACATACTGGGGTTCGATGGGTTGTTGCCGGTGCCTTCCCAATGGTAGTCGTCGGCAGTCGATCCGCCGGGCCAGCGCACCGCCTTGATGCCGGCGGTCTCGAACGGGGTCACAGCGTCCGAGAGGGTCGTATCGTTCCACACGGCCATGTTCATTCCAAGAAGTTGATTGCTCACGGCGACACCCGGATTCGATGGATTTACCGTGACGGTCGCGTTAGCCGATTGGGTCGAGGGATTGACTGTAACCGCGACGCTGGTCGTCACTGGGGTGAGCGAGCCGGAGGTTCCGGTTACTGTGATCGTAGCCGTCCCAGTGGCTGTGGAGCTGGCCTTTAGTGTCAACGTGTCGCCGCTGACCGTGGCAGTTACTCCGCTGTTTGAGCTGGTCGCAGCGAGACTTACTGCGCCCGCAAACCCGTTCAGGTCTGTCACCGTAATGGCGTCGGTGACGCTTGTACCTTGGGTGATTGTCTCGTTAGCCGCTGTAGGGGTAATCGTAAATCCGCCTGTTCCTCCAGCTTCAGTAATCGTAAACGTCTGCGTGCTCTTGCAATTGGCGGTGTTGGTATAGGTCGCCACATACACATTGACGCCTGTACTCAGCGCAATGGCATTGATCTGCCGCGCGGCGGAAGTGAATCCGTTGGGTCCGGTCCAACTCCAGGTTCCTGTCACAGGCTGCGGGCCAAGGCTCACCGTGGCTGCGGCAGGTACCGATGCGGCAGCTATTTGTTGCCAGGCTGCTCCGTTCACCTGAAGAAAGGGAGTGATCGCAGTAGGTGTGCAAGTTCCGGAGTTCACGGTGACCGCAATGGTTGTGGTCTGTTTCAGAGAGCCGGAGGTTCCGGTGATCGTGACGGTAGACGTACCGGTGGCTGTGGAGCTGGCAGTGAGTGTTACAACATTGCCGCTGACCTTAGCAGTGACTCCGCTATTTGAGCTGGTGGCGGCAAGGGTCACCGCGCCGGTAAATCCGTTCAGGTCCGTCACTGTAATTGCATCGGTGACGCTGGCGCTCGGGGCGATCGTCTCGGTGGCCGCGGCAGGTGTAAGCGAGAAGCTTCCCGTTGCGGCCCCACCGCAGGTGGTTCCATTGACTGCAAATGAGGCGGGCGCCGCATTGGTGACGCCGTTCCACGTGCCGTTGAACCCTACGCCTGTCAAACTGCCTCCGGCGGCGATGCTGCCGTTGTAACTCTCGTTGGTCACCGTAACATTGGAGCCACTTTGGATTTCATTGCCGTTCCACTGCGAAGAGACGGTCTGCCCGTTGGCGAATGCCCATGTCAGCGACCAACTGGACCAGGCGGTGGTTCCTGTGTTCTGAATGGTGATAGCCGCTCCAAATGCGCTGTCATTTTGAGGCGATATTGTGTAGACAATCTTGCACCCAGCCTGAGCGTAGGCGCCCGGCGCGACAAGGGTTAGAAGTAGAGCCGAGAGTACCGTAAAGTACCCACTCAATCTGCAAACGCGTGCTTGCCAGCAAGGGGGATTGAACTGCTGAGCCATGGTTTCTCCTTGTGCATAACTCACCCATATCCATGGATGAGCGCCTTTTCGGCACATAATGCCGGTATAGGAGCCGTCTACCGCAGGACGGGCGATAACCCTCCGACCCGTGCTCCGAGTTAGTGCGAGTTACCCAATGAAAACGTAAACAATGAGAGGACATGGAAGTTGGGATTGCTCCACGTGCGAGCGATTGATCGCGAATAGCTTCGGGAAAACCGATGCCTTTATGCTCGGCAAGCGATTCTCACGGCTAGAATTCTGCCGAGACAACGAATCAAATAAAAAGGCAATTAGATCCGCCGTCGATACCGTCCTAAAACAGCCGGGGATAACACAGTTGCATCCATGACCTTTTTTCCAGCTATATTCTGTGCGCGTACAGATGCGGGCCAAAGCTAAAACGTTTAAGTAAAGAAGTCAACACACGGTAGGACACCACCCTAAAGTAGTCGATCCTGAAAAGCCAATAAAACCCCTATAAATCCTGATGAAATGCGTCATTGGTTGGTCTAGAATTTCCCTGAAGGCGCAGCAAATGGCCTGAAAACTGGGGAAAAACGATGCAACCCAAGCGCGAGCCGAAGCAGCCACAACGGGAGATGTTTCAGATAGATTTGGAGCAGTTGATCGACATGAGCCATCCCCTGGTTCATCTCGGTCTTGTCATCGACTGGGAGTCGTTCGAGCAGACTCTTGGCGGCACCTATCATCCCAGTCAAGGTGCGCCCGGCATCTCGACGCGCCTGATGGTTGCTCTTCACTATCTGAAGTATCAGCATGACCTGAGCGATGAAGACGTTGTTGCCTTGTGGGTTGAAAATCCTTACTGGCAGTACTTCAGCGGCATGCGGCATTTTCAGCATCGGATGCCGATCGATCCATCGAGCATGACGCGCTGGCGCAAGCGGCTGGGCGATGCCGGGGCCGAGCAGATGCTGCGCGCGACGATTGAAGCGGGCATCGCGATGCGCGTGATTCGTCCCGCCGAGTTGAAGCGCGTCAACGTGGACACGACAGTTGAGACCAAGGCGATTCGTTTTCCCACCGATGCCAGACTTTACCAGCGCATGCGCGAGCGGCTGGTGAAGGCGGCGCGCGCCGAGGGCCTCGCGATCAAGCAGAGTTATCAGCATGTGGGCCGCCGCCTGCTGATGCAGTCCAGCCGTTATGCCCATGCTCGTCAGATGAAACGCGCACGTGCCTGCACGCGTAAGCTGAAAACCCAGTTGGGGCGCGTTATTCGAGAGGTTGAGCGCCAGACAGCGGAACCGTCCATGAAACTCGACAAGTTACTTCAGACCGCGCATCGAATCTACACGCAACAGCGGCATGACAAGAACAAGATTTACTCGGTTCATGAACCCGAGGTGCAGTGCATCGCGAAGGGCAAGGCAGGCAAGCAGTACGAGTTCGGCAACAAGGTGAGTGTCGCGGTGAGCAGTCGTGGTGGATGGTTCGTCGGCGCCAAGAGCTTCACAGGAAACCCCTACGACGGCCACACGCTGGCTGCACAGATGAAGCAAGTGGAAAGCCTGATCGGTAACAAGGTCAGCGAAGTGTACGTGGACATGGGCTATCGAGGCCACGACTATGACGGCCCGGTCGCAGTGCACGTGGACAAGAGACGAAGAGGACGGACCTCAGCACCTCGATGGCGATGGATGAAACGTCGTGCCGCAGTCGAGCCCAGCATCGGACATCTGAAGAGCGAACACCGGTTGGAACGTAATCGGCTGAAGGGCACTGCCGGAAACGAGATCAACGCAATCCTGGCAGCCGCCGCGATGAACTTCCAAAAGCTCCTCAGAGCTTTTTGGCGCATTTTTCTGTTCTTCCTGATCGAAGTACGGAACGGCTTGCTTGCCTTGAAAGCCCCGAAGGCCGGCAACACTCAACTTCAATCTGCCTGAAAATCACTTTTTCAGGATCGACGAATTACTTGTCGGCCTCGCCAATCTGATGCGCGGAAAAGCAGAAGGCTCAGTGCCCCGCCCATGCCGACGACGCCTGATTCCGTCAATTTAGGATGCAACCCCGGATGCGAACCGGCATCGGGATAGGCTGGTACTTTCAAACGAAACGATCGCCCTCTACAATCAACACACTGAGGGTCTCGGGATGGGTAGCCAGCCAATTCGCATCTTGAGCGTCGAAGATCACCCCGTTTTCCGGGAAGGCTTGAGCACGATCATTGCTTCTCAGACTGACATGATTCTCGTTTCACAGGCAACCGATGCCACTGAAGCGTTGTCGGAGTTCCGCCGTCTTCGCCCGGATGTTACTCTCATGGATCTTCGACTTCCTGGCACGAATGGTATAGACGTTCTGGTCGCGATTCGCGGACAATACCCGCAGGCGCGTATTGTCATGCTGACTACCTCTGACGGTGATGGCGAGATCCAGCGGGCTATGCGTGCCGGGGCGTCCGGATACATTTTCAAGAGCATGCCGAAGAACGAATTGCTGGGGGTGATCCGCACGGTCCACGCGGGTCGGCGGTATCTGCCCCCGGAGGTTGCGGCGCGCCTCTCGGAGCATTTCGGCGAAGATGATCTTACCGCCCGGGAGTTGCAGGTGCTCCAACTCATCCGAGACGGCCATCGGAATAAGCAGATCGCCGATCAACTCGCAATTGCTGAGACTACGGTCAATTTCCACATCAAGAACCTAGTGGACAAACTGCAGGCGAACGACAGAACTCATGCTGTCACTATTGCGGTGAGACGAGGTTTGCTCGAAATCTGATGTCGTACTGTAGAAAACTGCAGTCCACGAGCAGCAGATTATGACATTCCACGAATACTTAATTCCGCTTAAGATGAAACGCTGAAGCGAGTCGTTGTTGATGCGAATGCCGTGGAATTGATGGCTTCCCCGCAGCGGCATAACATTAGCCGCAGGAATTTGCTCTGTGCTTGTTGCGCAACCGGGAGCAGGGCGCATAGAAATCGCTAAGGTGGCCAAGTTGAAGACCTCGCGTTCGCTCCGAATCTGTTTGTTCTTCCTGTGGACAACTTGCACCGCGTGGGCGGTCGATCCCTACAAGCAGATTTCTCAATATGGGCATACCGCATGGAGAATTCAGGACGGCTTCTTCAGCGGTGCACCGAACGCGATTGCGCAGACGCGAGACGGATATCTATGGATCGGGACGGAAAATGGGCTTATCCGTTTCGATGGGGTTCGCTTTGTTCCGTGGGTTCCACTTAAGGGAAAGCTCTTGTCAAGCGGCATCTTTTCGCTCCTGGCTGGAACGGATGGGAGCTTGTGGATTGGAACATCAACGAACCTGGCCCATCTTCAGAACGGCAATTTGACCAACTATCTGGGTGCAGACGGACGCGTGAATTCTATCGTCCAGGGCCACGACGGAAGAATCTGGATCACGCGCTCACGAGTTCATGACGACAAGGGTCCTCTCTGTGAAGTCACGGGCGCGTCGCTCCGCTGCTATGGAAAGGCTGATGGAATCCCTTTTCCTTATGCGGTACCGCTCGCTGAGGACTCGGAGGGTAACCTTTGGATCGGCAGCGTCAACCTTCTAATACGTTGGAGTGCGGGCTCATCCACCGTGTTCACTCCTTCAAAGGAAAGAAGTGGAGAAGGGCTGAGCGGCATTCAAGCCATTGTGGCCGACTCGAACGGTTCGATCTGGAGCGGAATGGACCGCCGCGGACCAGGGCAAGGGTTGCAGCAATGGGTGCATGGCGTTCGGAAGCCTCTCAACCCGACATTGAACCAGAGCGCCCTTCAGGTTAGTGTGTTGTTTCTAGACCACGAGAATGCCCTGTGGATTGGAACCCAAGACCGGGGTATATATCGCTTGAACGGCGACAAGGTCGATCGGTTCTCGAGTGCGGACGGTCTGTCCAGCGACTCCGTAACTGGCTTCTATGAGGACCAAGAGGGAAACATCTGGATTTCAACGAGCGAAGGAATCGATTGTTTTCGAAACGTTCGCGTCACGACATTCTCAACTCGACAAGGGCTCAGCACCAATCTGGTCGATTCGGTTCTTGCGGCGCGGGACGGAACGATCTGGATCGGAAATCATGGTACGCTTGGGTCCCTTCGCGGAGACCGGCTGTCATCCATTCAATTGCCTAACGGTTTACTCCGCCAGGAAGTGACATCTTTGTTTGAAGATCACGCGGGGCGACTCTGGGTGGGAATCGAAGATGCCCTGTACGTGTATGAGAGCGGTAGATTCAATCCGATTCGACGGTCCAATAAAACTGCTATCGGAGTCATACTTGCGATCACGGAAGATCAGGACAATAACATTTGGGTGAGAGTCCTTGGAAGCCCCGCGAAACTACTTCGCATTCAGGGTCGTGAGGTCCGCGAAGAACTTCCTGCACCTCGCATACCGGCCGCCAGTTCCCTCGCCGCCGATCCCCACGACGGCATCTGGCTGGGCCTTGTCGACGGCGGCTTAGCTCGATATCGGCAGGGGCGGCTTGAAACCTTTTCAGCCGGGAACGCGGCTAAATCCCCGGTGCGACAGATCCTCGTTCGGGCTGATGGATCGGTATTAGCCGCTACCTCATCTGGACTTATTGAATGGCAGAATGGAACACTGCGGACTCTGACCAGCCAGAATGGTCTGCCTTGCAACGACCTGTACGCTTTGGTTTCGGACAACAATAATGCTCTTTGGTTTTACGCACAGTGTGGCCTCATCAGGGTTGCGGACACAGAGTTGCGGGAGTGGTGGGATGGTGCCAAGGTTAGCGTGAAGGCCGACACTTTCGACGTGTACGACGGCGCAAGGCCGTCGTCATCAGCGTTTCAACCCCATGCCTCTCGCTCTCCCGACGGGCGTTTGTGGTTCGCCAATCCGAATGTCGTGCAGATGATCGATCCGAATCATCTGGAATTGAATGTTCTACCCCCGCCAGTGCATATTGAGCAGATCGTTGCGGACAGAGTGAACTACTCAGCAGGCGGTCAAATCGGGCTTCCTGCGCTTACACGCGACCTGGAAATCGACTACACCGCCCTGAGTTTCGTCGTGCCCCAGAAAGTGCGCTTTCGTTATAGATTGGAGAGTCACGATCTTGTTTGGCAGGAACCAGGAACAAGACGCCAGGCATTCTATAGCGACCTCCGTCCAGGTAAGTACCGTTTTCACGTGATCGCCTGCAACAACGATGGCGTCTGGAATGAACAAGGTGCAATTCTAGACTTCAGCATTGCACCCATGTGGTATCAAACGATGTCGTTTCGGATTTTATGCGTAGCCTCTTTCGTCGTCATCGGGTCGATTCTCTATCGCATTCGCGTGCAGCAGGTCGCAAAGGCCATTGGCGTTCGCTTCGATGAGCGACTGACGGAGCGCACGCGGATGGCACGGGAACTCCACGATACGTTCCTTCAGACGATTCAAGGCAGCAAATTCGTCATCGACGATAGCCTTGAGGAGCCACTGGATCCGGAGAAGATGCACCATGCATTGGGTCAGGTCTCTGGATGGCTCGAACAGGCCATTGCGGAAGGCCGCGCGGCTCTTAATTCGTTGCGGTCCTCGACGACATTGAAAAACGATCTCGGGCCGGCGCTGCGACGGGCTGCCGAAGGTGGAGTTGTCCCCGACAGAATGACGGTGTCGGTGTCTGTCATTGGAGATGCACGAGAGTTGCATCCGATCGTTCGCGACGAGCTGTATCGGATCGGACACGAAGCGATTCAGAATGCAAAGGCGCACTCTCACGGAAGTCTCCTGGGGATCGACCTGGCCTACGGTCACGATCTCGTGCTGCATGTAAGGGACAATGGGGTCGGCATTGATCCGGGCTATGCCATAAGTGGGAGAGAGGGCCATCATGGCCTGCAGGGCATGCGCGAGCGCGCTGCCCGCATCCAGGGAAGATTGACAATCCTCAGTTCCGCCGAATCTGGAACTGATATCTCCGTGATCGTGCCCGGCACCGTGAGCTTCTTGCATCCTGACGGGGGCATAATCTCCAGGGTTCGTAGTCTCTATCGTCGCGCCATTCGTAATCGTGACCCGTTCTAGGTTCCCTCGTATTTTCTATCAAAGTGATCAAATCACACCTACAGAAAAAGGCAGGGTGTTTTCTATAGTTTCGAGTGTGTTGCGCGTCCTGGGATATCTCTATCGTGTAGTTAGAGTGGCAGTGATAAAGCACGCGCCCCCTAAGGCATAGCAAATGGTGAATCTTCGGCACTATCTCCCCATGGTGAAGAATCGAGAACCGTATGCGTCATCGGGAATCGAAGCGGAATCGTTGGCAGCTGGAAGAGATCGCATTTTGTGATGCGAACCTGATCATCCTGGCGGAACGCGAATTGGCGGCTTTTTCCAGAGCGGTGAGAGAGTCGTTTGGCTCCGAACAGACACGTGTGTCCGTTGAGGAGTGGATCGAAGAGCTGGAGTGCCTGAACTGGCCAGCAAGACCAGGAGTTTCAGACTTTCGTCGCATTACGACCGCAGCATCGGCAAGACTCGCTGATCGACAACTATCCCCATGTTTCATTCAATACAAGGTGGAGGCCTCGCACACATGAATACAGCCAACCAAGTCCCCACTGTCTGGAATCAACTCGCCGAGGCGATGTATCTCAAGGATTCGCTCACGGCCCAGGTCACCCTATCCGAACATGACTCGTTCCCGTTTGCGAGGGTTCAGAGCAGCAAAGGTCTGCCGGAAATTGCACGTCCGATCGTTAAAGAGGAGGGTTTTATCGTTGCCTTGCAACTCAAAGGCATACCATTTATCGAGCAATTCTTCGGAAGGACGAGGGTATCGAGTGGTTCTTACCCCATCGGTGGCGTGAGTGCAATCGACTTACGGGAAGAGCCCGCAGTTCTGCTCCCGCACCCCTTCGATGCATTGGTGCTGCGTGTCACTCAAGCTTCGCTGGATGAAGTTGCCTATGCTCATGGGGCGCGACGCGTGGAGCAATTGGCATGGCCGCTTGGGCATTTCGACCCCGTCGTTTACCACCTTGGAAAGACCCTTCTCTCCTCGCTTGAGCGACCCCATCACACTTCAAAGCTTGTCGTCGACCATGTTTTGCATGCCTTGAACTGTCATTTTGTCTGCACCTATGGCGGTGTGAAAATGTCGGACCCGCAATTTCGTGGTGGACTTTCTTCGTTTCAGAAGCGAAGAGCAACAGAACTATTGGAGGCCAATCTGGATGGGAAGATAGCCCTCCAGCAGGTTGCAGAAGCGTGTGACTTGTCGGTAGGCCATTTTGCTCGGGCCTTCAGGCAAACCTTTCGCAAGCCGCCTTACAAGTGGTTAACTGAACGGCGCGTGGATAGAGCCAGAGATCTCATGACGAATTCTCGCCTACCCCTTGCCGACATCGCCATTCAGTCCGGATTCGCCGATCAATCTGCACTTAACCGCACCTTCAAGCGACTTCACGGGGTAGCTCCTGGAATATGGCGGCGGACGACGACTCGCGGCCCCATCGGATCAGGCAGTTCAAGTGGCAATGACGCTGGTCCATTCTGGCAAATGCCTGCATGACATGCGAACACGCGACTTATTCATCAGGAATGGCCAACTCCTGATGGCTTTCGCCTAGATGCCTCCCCTCATCCAGAACTAGGCTCACATGTATCGGGAAAGCGTGTGTGAGAATGGCCAGAAAATTTTGGGCACACGTAGCAAAGGGGACAGGATGAGAGGACAATTCATGAGAACAGGAACAACTTTCCAATCAGTTTTGAGTGTCGGACTTCTGCTGACGGCAGGATTCCATAGCGTTGGCTTCGCCCAACAGGCGCCACAATCCTCGCAAGACAGTTTGAAGCACGGTGTCAGAAACATCGTTCTGGTTCACGGAGCCTGGGCTGATGGCTCAAGCTGGTCCGGCGTGATTCCTCTGCTGGAGGCCGATGGATACCATGTTGTCGCGGTGCAACTTCCTCTTACATCTTTAACAGACGATGACGCCGTAGCGCAGCGTGCAATTACGCGCATTACAACGGCATATCCGGGGCCCGTGCTGCTCGTCGGGCACTCATATGGAGGCGTTGTGATAGGGGACACGCCCGGTAATGATCCAAATGTCGCAGGCTTGGTTTATGTTGCCGCGTTTGCTCCCGACAGCGGTGAATCCGCGCTCTCACTGCTGGAGACGCTTAAAACCCCTTCTCCGATCACGCCGTTTCTTGTATTCGACGCGTCCGGACAATTCGTAACAATCTCTCCACAGGGTGTGGCTGAGGCCTTCGCTCAAGACTTATCGAAACGTGAGCAGGTGCAACTGACGGCCACGCAAGGTCCTGCGTCCGTTGCAGTCCTCGCGGCGACGCCTACTGTCATACCCGCTTGGCGAACGAAGCCTTCATGGTTCATCGTCGCCTCTCAAGATAAGGCGATCACTGGTGGTCTGGAGGAGTCGATGGCGGAGAGAATTGGGGCCACGACGATCACGCTGCCAACCTGCCACCTCACAATGCTTCAGGAGCCACACAAAGTTGCAGAGTTTATCGAGCAAGCCGCGACATCGGCCGGAAGCCGGTAATAACCTGGATGAAACGGGAATTCCTGCAATGCAAATGGACACGAATCTGGATCCATTTGCATTGCGGGCTTTTGGTCTCTGCCTGAACGAACCCGCTGTAACGGGCTCCTGTTGGGAAGCATCCATCCTGGCTCTTATAGGCCCAAGTCGGTCAACCCTGGATGATCATCGGGGCGTCGTCCGAGGGGCCAATGGAACTTTCGTTGATCCTCATTGATCCGGAGTTCATTGATGCTTGCGTGTCTCGTATGCATCAGCCCTTCAGAGTCGAATTCCCAGTTTTCATTGCCATAGGCCCGAAACCAATTGCCCGAGTCATCGTGATACTCGTAGGCAAACCGGACGGCAATCCGGTTGTCCAGAAATGCCCAGAGTTCCTTGACAAGTCTGTAGTCCAGCTCTCGGGTCCACTTCCGCGTGAGCAACGCGACGATCTCTTGACGCCCGTTGGCGAACTCGGCTCGATTTCTCCAGCGCGAATCCACGGTGTATGCAAGGGAAACTTTAGCCGGGTCTCGGCTGTTCCAGCCGTCTTCTGCCAATCGAACTTTTTGGATTGCGGTTTCCAGAGTAAAGGGAGGTAATGGGGGGCGAGGCGCCACGAGAATATCCTTTCTGTTCTTCGCTCAATTGGATTCAAAGGAAGGCACCGGTCCCAGTCCAAGGTCGACGGCCTCCAACCGCTGCTCGCGTGTCTTGCTGGAACGCAGTGGCCTGCAAACTACTCCAGCCGCTTCAGTTCACCAAACACTGTGGGAATCAGCTCGGCGATTGTCGGATGAATGTGTACCGAGTGCTGCAGGAGCGATACCGGCTTGCGGGCATACATTGCTGTGAGGATGCAGTGAATAGCCTCGTCGCCGCCCGTGCCCAGGATCGTCGCGCCAAGTATCTCCTTCGTCTCGGCATCGACCAACACTTTCATGAATCCATCCGTCTCGCCCTTCTCGACAGCACGCCCGACCTTGGTCATGGGACGAATCCCTATCAGCGCGGGGCGTCCACGCTCGCGAACCTCACGTTCGTTCATGCCCACCTGTGCCAACGGAGGATCGATATAAACAGCATGGCACGGGATGCGGTCGTCGACGCTGCGTGTGCCGCCGTCAAGCAGGTTTGCCGCAACGATTTCATAGTCGTTGTAGGAGGTGTGCGTAAATGCGCCGCGTCCGTTGCAGTCTCCAATCGCCCACACGCCAGGTATGGCTGTCTCCAGCCGCGCATTTACAGGGACGTATCCGTTCTTATCGCGCGCGATACCCGCCGCTTCAAGTCCAAGGTCATCCGTGTTGGGAGTTCGGCCTGTCGCCAGCAGCACATGGCTCGCTACGATCTCTGGGGCATTTTCCTGACAGTCCACATGGACCACGGGCTGCGAATCTTGCATCCCTAACCGAATGCACTCGGCCTGCGTGCGGATTTGTATGCCTTCCTTCTCAAGAATGGCGCGCAAAGCGTCCGAAACATCGGCATCTTCGTGGTTCAGCAGTCTGGGCTGCCGTTCCACTATAGTGACATCCGAACCGAAGCGCCGAAACATCTGCGCAAACTCCATCCCAACGTAGCTGCCGCCAACGACCACCAGGTGCGATGGAAGAACATTGAGCTTGAGTATTGTGGAGTTGGTCATGTACGGGACCTCGTCGATGCCTCCAAGTTTTGGAATCGCCGCCCTCGTACCCACATTGAGAAAGATCTGCTTCGCCTGCAGCATATCTCCGCTGACGGTAACGGAGACCGGCCCAACAAAGCGTGCTTCGCCATGGATGACCGTGCAATGCTTCATTCCGCCCAGCCACTTCTCAAGACCCTGGCGCGACTTCGCTACGATCGCATCCTTCCTTCTCTGGATCGCAGCGAGGTCAATGCCGGAGAGGTTTTGTCGTGGCAAACCCATATCCTCCGCAAGACGAATCATCTGCGCCGCCTTGGCGCTCGCCACCAGCGCTTTGGTGGGCGTGCAGCCCGTGTTCACACACGTGCCGCCGAGAAGGTCTCGCTCAATCAGCGCCACGGTCTTCCCTATATCGTTGAACCGGCCCGCCAGCGAGGGTCCTGCCTGGCCGGCGCCAATGATGATTGCGTCAAATGTTTTGTTCATTCAAACCTCGCCGCTCCGGCATCAAAAATACGAACATCGATAAGGCTCACATGATTGTTCATGCATCAGCACCTCTAAAGCTAGTCATAGGTGAGGGAACATTATTTGCAGAAAACAACACAATTTGGCTATCCATGATGGATACGTCGAAAATTGCAGGTTATCTCAAAGTATCGAGAACGTGGATGAGGATTCAGCATCCATAATGGACATACTTCGGCTCGATAGCGGGCCTCCAGTTGTGTGGTGTGCGGGTAAAGGCATGTTGGAGTAACCATGCTACATCGTGTGCACGCCATGAAAACTCAACGACATGAATCGATCACGCAAGACTCTAACAAGAGATGGCAGGCGGAATAAACTGGCGGCCACTCACAGAGAGGCTTACGCATATGATCAAACCCGCTGAGTCCATTGCGTTGATCGTCGCAGTAGTCGGCGGCCTCATAGGCACTCCAACCGGTTCGAACGCACAAGCCGATGCGCATCGCGTTCACAATATCGTCTTGGTTCACGGCGCGTGGGCAGATGGCTCTGGCTGGAA
>Ga0302265_1000317_pt1 | contig 33956 bp, 24 predicted proteins | sample III_Bog_E1_1_FD_194556 | JGI IMG/M metagenome (GOLD analysis project Ga0302265, IMG submission 194556) | Peat permafrost microbial communities from Stordalen Mire near Abisko, Sweden - III_Bog_E1_1 | ecosystem: Environmental > Terrestrial > Soil > Wetlands > Peat | place: Sweden: Abisko...
ATCAGCGCGTGTTCAAAACTATTGACGGCTGTGAAGCCGCCGCCTACGTCGCCTTCCGACTGAACGAAGCGATGGCGATTTATCCCATCACGCCATCATCGCCCATCGCCGAGTGGTGCGATCAATGGGCTTCGGAAGGCAAAAAAAACATCTGGAACACACAGCCGGCGATTGTCGAAATGCAGAGCGAAGGCGGAGCCGTCGGCGCGGTGCACGGCATGTTGCAGACCGGTTCGATCAGCACGACGTTCACCGCGTCGCAAGGTTTGCTGCTGATGATTCCGAACATGTTCAAGTTCGCGGGCGAATTGTTGCCGACCGTTTTTCACGTCACCGCGCGCACGGTCGCCACGCACGCGCTTTCGATTTTTGGCGACCACAGCGACATCATGGCCTGCCGTTCGACCGGCTGGGGCATGCTCGGTGCCGCTTCCGTTCAAGAGACGATGGATTTCGCGCTCATCGCGCAGGCGGCTTCGCTGCGTTCGCGTTTGCCGTTCATCCATTTCTTCGACGGTTTCCGCACGTCGCACGAAGTTTCCAAAATCGAAATGCTCGACGAAACGGTTTTGCGGGCATTGATCGATGACAAAATCATCGCCGAAATCCGCGCCCGCGCCATGTCGCCGGACAAACCCGTTTTGCGCGGCACGGCGCAAAATCCTGATGCGTTTTTTCAAGGCCGCGAGGCGGCGAACAGTTTTTATTCCGCGTGTCCCGACATCGTTCAAAAAGTCATGGACGAATTTGCGGAACAAACCGGACGCAAATACAAATTATTCGATTACGTCGGCGCGCCGGACGCGGAAAATATCATTGTGCTGATGGGTTCCGGCTGCGAAGCGGCGGAAGAAGCAGTCGAACATTTAAGTCGCCATGGCGAAAAAATTGGCGTGCTCAAAGTGCGTTTGTATCGGCCGTTCGATGGCAAACGTTTTGTCGAGGCGCTGCCGCCGTTCGTGCGGAAAATTGCGGTGCTGGATCGCACCAAAGAACCGGGCGCGACCGGCGAGCCGTTGTATCAAGATTGCCTCACCGCGATTCTCGAAGAATTCGCCGCCGGCCGTTCGCAGCTGAAAACATTGCCGAAAGTCATCACCGGCCGCTACGGTTTATCGTCCAAAGAATTCACGCCGGCGATGGTCAAGGGCGTGTTCGACAATCTTGCGAGCGATTCGTCCCTAAACCATTTCACCGTCGGCATCAATGACGACGTGTCGCATTCCAGTTTGCCGTTCGATCCGAATTTTTCCACGGAAGCTGAAAATGTGGTGCGCGCTTTATTTTACGGACTCGGCGCGGACGGCACGGTTGGCGCGAATAAAAATTCCATCAAGATCATCGGCGAAGAAACGGAGAATTACGCGCAAGGCTACTTCGTTTACGATTCAAAAAAATCCGGCTCGATGACGGTTTCGCATTTGCGCTTCGGGCCGAAACCGATCCATTCGACGTATTTGATTTCCAGCGCGAATTTCATCGCCTGCCATTTGCCGGGATTTTTGGACCGTTACGAAATGTTGCGCAGCCTGGTTTCGGGCGGAACGTTTCTGCTGAACACACCGCATTCGAAGGAAGAAATCTGGGCGAATCTGCCGTCGCCAGTGCAAGTAACCTTGCTCGAAAAAAAGGCAAAGTTTTTTGTGATTGATGCGACCAAAGTTGCGCGCGACAGCGGCATGGGCGGCCGCATCAACACCATCATGCAGGTCTGTTTCTTCGCGTTGTCTGGAGTGTTGCCGAGAAACGAGGCGATTGAAGCAATCAAAAAATCCATCAAAAAAACTTACGGCAAAAAGGGCGAAGAAATTGTGAAGATGAATTTGCAGGCCGTGGACAACACGCTCGCGCATCTGCACGAAGTCGCGGTGTCGAACAATAAATTAAATGGCACCGGACCGCTGCTGCCGCCCATTTCGCCGGAAGCGCCGACTTTTGTGCGCGACGTGCTCGGCAAACTCGCGTCCGGTTTTGGCGATGAATTGCCAGTGAGCGCCTTTCCGCTGGACGGTTCATTTCCGACCGGCACGGCGCAATTTGAAAAACGGAATCTCGCGCTGGACATTCCGGTCTGGGACGAAAAAACCTGCATCCAATGTTTGAAGTGCGTGGCGATTTGTCCGCACGCCACGATCCGCGCAAAAGTTTATGACGCGACGGAATTGAACAATGCGCCGGCCACTTTCAAAGTGACGGACGCGCGCGTGCCGGAATTCAAGGGCCTGAAATTTTCGCTGCAAGTGGCGGCGGAAGATTGCACGGGCTGCGCATTGTGCGTAGATGTTTGCCCGGCCAAAAATAAAACCGAGGCGAAACTCAAGGCCATCAACATGCGTGCGCAGGCGCCGCTGCGCGCGGCAGAACGCGACAATTGGAATTATTTTCTGACGCTGCCGGAATTTGACCGGCGCAAAATCAAGACGACGACGCTGCGGCAACAGCAGATTTTGCAGCCGCTGTTTGAATTCAGCGGCGCATGCGCGGGTTGCGGCGAGACGCCATATATCAAAATGCTGACGCAATTGTTCGGTGACCGCGCGGTGATTGCAAACGCGACCGGCTGCTCCTCGATTTACGGCGGCAATCTGCCGACGACGCCTTACACCAAAAACAAATGCGGACGCGGGCCGACGTGGTGCAATTCGCTGTTTGAGGACAACGCGGAATTTGGCCTCGGTTTTCGCGTCTCAATTGATAAGCAAAAAGAATTTGCGGAAGAACTGGTCAAAAAACTTGCGCCACAACTGGGCGATGAATTTGTTACGCAAATTTTGCTGGCCGATCAAAGCGACGAAGCCGGTATTTACGATCAGCGGAAACGCGTTGTTTCGCTGAAAGAAAAATTGGCGACAATTGATTCGCCCGAAGTAAAATCATTGCTGGGCGTGGCCGACCAGCTCGTGAAAAAGAGCGTGTGGATTCTCGGCGGCGACGGCTGGGCTTACGACATCGGCTACGGCGGCTTGGATCACGTGCTCGCGAGCGGCCGCAAGGTCAATGTGCTCGTGATGGACACGGAAGTTTATTCCAACACCGGCGGGCAGATGAGTAAATCCACGCCGCGCGGTGCGGTGGCGAAATTTGCGGCGGGCGGCAAGCCGGCGGGCAAAAAAGATCTCGGCCTGATCGCGATGAGCTACGGAAATATTTACGTCGCGAGCGTGGCGATGGGTGCGAAGGACGAACACACGTTGAAGGCTTTTGTCGAGGCGGAATCGTTTCCCGGCCCGTCGCTGATCATCGCATACAGCCATTGCATCGCGCACGGCATCGCGATTGACACGGGCATCGGCGCGCGGCAGCAGAAGCTCGCGGTCGAATCTGGTCAATGGCTTTTGTATCGTTACGATCCACGGCGCGCAGAACGCGGCGAGAATCCGTTGCAGGTGGATTCGAGCGCGGCGAAATCGAAGGTGAAAGATTTCATGCTGACGGAAAATCGCTTCAAGATGCTGACGAAAAGCAAACCGGACGAGGCGAAAAGATTTTTTGCGCAATCGCAGTCGGATGCCGATAAGCGCTGGAAGCTTTATCAATTCATGGCGGCGCGCGACACCAAAACCGAAGCGGCAACTCCGGCCGCGCAGTCCTGAAAAAATTCAATTAAAAAATTATGGACCTCACCACAACTTATCTTGGTTTGAAATTGCGGTCGCCGCTGGTCGTCTCGGCCTCGCCGTTGTCGGAAGATGTGGACAACATCAAGCGCATGGCCGATGCGGGCGCCGCGGCGGTTGTTTTGTATTCAATATTTGAAGAGCAATTGCGCCAGGACCGGTTGGAGTTGCATCGCCATCTGGAAAATGGCACGAACAGTTTTGCGGAGGCGCTCAGTTATTTTCCGGAACCAAGCGAATATCGCCTCGGGCCGGAGGAATATCTGAAACACATCGCGGCGGCGAAAAAGACGACGGGGATTCCCATCATCGCGAGCCTCAACGGTTCGTCGGCGGGCGGCTGGACTTCGTTCGCGAAACAAATTCAAGCGGCGGGCGCGGATGCGCTGGAGCTGAATATTTATTATATTCCGACAAGTCGCGATCTCACGGGCACGGAAGTGGAAATGACTTATCTGGATATTTTAAAGGCGGTGAAAGCGAACGTGACGATTCCGGTGGCGGTGAAGTTGAGTCCGTTTTTCAGCAACATGGCGAACATGGCGAAGCGGCTGGATGAGGCAGGCGCGAACGGCCTGGTTTTGTTCAACCGTTTTTATCAGCCGGACATTGAGTTGGAATCCCTCGAAGTGAAGCCGAATATTTTGTTGAGCACGCCGATGGCGATGCGGCTGCCGCTGCGCTGGATTGCTTTACTCTACGGCCAGCTCAATGCGAGTCTCGCCGCAACGAGCGGCATTCATCGCGCCTCGGACGCACTCAAAATGCTCATGGCCGGCGCGGACGTGACGATGCTTTGCTCCACGTTGCTGCGCCACGGCATCCCGCAGATCGCCGCGATCGAGCGCGACATGATTGACTGGATGGACGAACGCGAATACGAATCGGTGGAACAATTGAAAGGAAGTTTGAGCCAGAAAAATTGCGCGGAGCCGGCGGCGTTTGAACGCGCGCAATATATGAAAGCACTGACGGGCTACACGGCGGACCACTGAATTTTTTTCAGGCGATTAAGATTGAGATCAAAACGAAAATCCTGCGGCGTGCGTGCGGGATCTTTTTAAAAACAAACGCCGGTTTAAAAAACTTCTGTTTTCACGCCGGCGAGTTGGCGCACGGTCTGGGCGATTTGCGAAAGCACGCGCAGCGGCAAATGGCCCCAGTCGCTCTGGCTGCCCGGCCGCGCGGCGGAATAAATTTGCACGAGCGATATCTGCGCGCCGGCCGCCTTGAGTTCCTTTAATCGCAACGCGAATTCCCGGATCTCGTCAAACGGCGGTTCCTCGCCATGCAGCGCGGCAAACAAACTTTGAATCACCACCGATCGCTGCCGGCCGACAAGCAAAATATTTTCCAGAATTTTTTCCAGCGGCACGCCGGGATGGTTGACTTTTTCCAAGAATGACTGCGTGCCGCCATCGAGTTTGATCCAGAGTTCGTCGGACTTGGTCAGATAATCCAGGCCGCGCAAAACGTCCGGCTGATCGAGGCCGGTGCCGTTGGTGATGAGGACAATTTTGAAAAAATCGCCAAGCGCCCGCACCCGCACCACGGCCTGCAAGGCCGCGATGAAATTTGCCGCCAGCGTCGGTTCGCCGTCGCCGCTCATCGCCACTTGGCGGAGCTGCAATAATTCTTTGGGCAAAGTGCGATACGCCGGATGCGCCACCAGCCGGCCGCTGCGAATGAAGGCGATGGTCTTGCGCAACTCCTGCGCCATCACGTCCACCTCCAAAATGCTTTCGCGCGCCGGCACGCGCCGGTCCACTTCGCAATAGGCGCAGTCAAAGTTGCAGCGCTTGTCCGGATTCACGTTCACGCCCAGCGACAATCCGCCGGCGCGCGAGGAAATCACGGCATAAACAAACCGGTTGCCCAGAAAATCACGCGGGCGATCAAAGGCCGTTTCGCGCGACGGCGCGTGAAAGGAAACGGCCGGTCGCTTTTTATGCAACGCCGTCACGAACGGAGGTTGATGATTTTCGCTTGCCACAATTTCAAAATATAGATACCGCAAATCCGGTTTCAGCAACCACCCGACGATTGTCCAATCATTAGCAATTTTTGCACTGCGCCCAAGACGGTCGGCAGCGGCAAATCCCGTCAACGACCAGCTTTTGCATATATTGCCAAAGACCTCACCCTTGTTGGCAAAATCGCCGCGGTTACTTGGTGGCCGCGCAAAACATGTTAAAATCGGGTTATGAATGCGAACCGATTTTTTCCCCGGGCCGAGGGCGTCGGCGCAGTGCCCAAGCACGATCGGACGGCTTGGTTGAAAGGGGACGACGCCCTTTGCGCGATGCCGCCGCGCCAGCCGTTTGGCCAGGCGTGGCGCATCATTTTGCTCGGCGCTCCGGGCGTCGGCAAAGGGACGCAGGCGGATTTATTAGGCGAACGGCTCGGCTGCTGTCACCTTTCCACGGGCGATGTTTTCCGCGCGGCAAAAGGCTGCGGCGGTTCCCACATTTCACCGGCGATGCAAGCCGCCGTCAATTACATGCATCGCGGCGAACTGGTGCCGGACCGGACCGTGCTTAATTTGGTGGAAGAACGGCTGCGCTGCTTGAAATGTTCCGGGGGATTTTTGCTGGACGGTTTTCCGCGCACGGTCGCGCAGGCCGAGGCGGTGGAGAAATTGCTGGCACCGCAACCTCTCAACCTGACCGTGGTGTTGAACTACGAGTTGCCCGTGGAAAAAATCGTCACACGCATTTCCGGCCGGCGGATATGTGCGGACTGCAAGCGGGTTTATCATGTGCAGACCCAGCCGCCAAAGATTGCCGGCTGCTGCGATGCGTGCCGTGGAAAATTATTTCAACGCGATGACGACCAGCCGGAATGTGTGCAAGTGCGGCTGGCGGCCTATGAACACAGCACGCGACCATTGATTGATTTTTATACGCAGCGCGGACTGCTCATCAACATCTCCGCCGAGGGTTCGCCGGAGGAAATTTACAAACGCACGCGGCTCCTGGCGTTGACGCGCTAAAAAATTCAACAAATCCGCGGCAGCTGTTCTCCGCTGGGCATGTCGAGAATCCGGCGCGCGCCGATGGAGCTCTTGATCGTGACCAGCGGCGCGGATTTTTCCCTATCCGTGCCGATCACTGCCGAACCCATTGCGACTTCGTGGCGACGCATGATTTGCACGGCGCGCGCCGCCTCGGCAGCGGCAATAAAAGCCACGAAGCGTCCTTCGTTCGCCACGTGCAACGGATCCAGCCCGAGCATTTCGCAGGCGGCGTGAACATCTTCGCGCACCGGAATCAACTTTTGTTCCACGGCAATTTTCACGCGCGCCGCCTCGGCGATTTCGTTGAGCGCGCTGGCCAGGCCGCCGCGCGTCAGATCGCGCAGGCAATGAATTTCGATGCCCGCGCCAAGCAAATCCAAAACCACTTCGTGAACCGGCGCGGAATCGCTTTCGATGGCGCTTTCAAATTGCAGGCCTTCGCGCACCGCCATGATCGCCATGCCGTGCCGGCCCAGATCGCCGCTCACAATCACCGCATCGCCCGGCTGGACATATTGCGGCAGGATTTTTTGCACGTGGGCCAATACGCCGAGGCCGGCGGTGTTGATGAACAGCCCGTCGCCATTGCCTTTATCCACAACCTTGGTGTCGCCGGTGACGATCTGCACCCCACATTTTTTCGCGGCGTCACGCATGGAACAGACCACGCGCCACAAGGTTTCCATCGGCAAACCTTCCTCGATGATGAACGCGCTCGGTCAGATAGCCGTTTTGAAAACAGCCGCCGCTCAACGCGACGCGGACGAGGCCAGTTTTTTTGGCCACGTCAACGATGCTTTCCGCCAGCGCATTGTGAAATTTCGCGGAAATTTCCGGCACGGAAACACCGCCGTTCACGTCCGCCAAAATGTCGTGGATCATCAGCGACCAATCCACCACGAACGCGCCGGGCCCGCTGAACAGCGGCAGATGATAACGCGCCTCGGTGTTGAAGCCGGCCATCGCAAACTCCAGTTCCATCGCCGCTTGACCTTCGAAATGCATTTGCTGGCGCAGATTGACCAGCGCGGCCACGACATCGAACAAACGGCCCACGCTCGAGGTGAGCGGCGAGTTGAACTGGCGTTGCAGCATGCCGCGCAGGGTGATCATTTCCACCGGCGGCATTTCGCGCAGCGGCGGCAGATGCTCCATTTCAAACGCCGCCTCACCGTATAATTCAAACAGCAAACCGAGCGCGGCCCGGCGCGGTTCTTTCACCGCCTTGTCGCCACCGGGCAAACGGAATGGCCGCAGGTGCGCCACGCGCTGGACATTTTCCGCATTCACGCGAAAAAATTCGCCGCCCCAAATCGTGCCGTCCGGGCCGTAGCCGGTGCCGTCCCACGCGACGCCGAGCGCGGGCAAGGGAACTTCGTTTTCGGCGATGCACGATAAGACATGCGCGACATGATGCTGGACATCGAAAACTGCCGCTGCTCGTTTTGCACGGCACGAAAATCATCGGCGAAGCCACGTTGCACCAGCGTTTCGGCGGCTGGAAACGGCATGTGGGATTGATCACGTTGCTGACGCATCCGCAATATCGCGGCCGCGACGTCTCGAAAATTCTCATCCGCGAACTGATTGACATCGCCAAGCATTGCGGGCTGCGCCGGCTCGAAGCCGAGGTCAACGGCGAACGCAAAATCGCGTTGCAGGTGCTCTCGCAATTCGGCTTTAACAAATTAATGCATCTCGAAGATTATGTCCTCGACATGAAAGCCGTGACCCACGACTATGTTTTTCTAGGATTGGATTTGAAAACTGACGAGGAATATCTCGGCGTTGGCGGCTGAAAAAACAAAAAACGTGGGACGAAAAACAAATTCCACCCAGCCGAAACCGCCGGAAAAAATTATTTTTTGAATCATGAAAATCGCTTCAGGAATTTCACCGGCTTTTCGTGGGCTGCTATTCACCGCAGCATTGCTGCTGCCATCGCTCGCGCAGGCGCATCCCAATCACGGTGCTGCCACGGGTCTGGCCAGCGGTTTCGCGCATCCGCTCAGCGGCTTGGATCATTTCTGCGCGATGATCGCCGTCGGCTTGTGGGCGGCGCAACGCGGCGGCCGCGCGCTGTGGGCGGTGCCGCTCGCCTTCGTCTCCGTGATGATGCTGGGCGCCATTCTCGGCATGGGCGGAATCCACGTTCCCTTTACTGAACAAGGCATTGCCGCCTCGGTTTTGATTCTTGGAATTTTGATTGCCGCCGCCCTGCGGCTGCCCCTCGCGGCCAGCGTCGCGATCGTGGCTTTGTTCGCCTTGTTTCACGGTTACGCGCACGGCGCCGAAATGCCCGCCACGACTTCCGGCTTCCGCTACGGAATCGGTTTCGTCGCGGCGACCGTTTTGCTGCATGCGTGCGGAATCGGGCTGGGGCTGGCGGCTAAAAAAATGGCCAACGAAAAAACCGTTCGTTACGCCGGCGGGGCCATCGCGGCGTGCGGTTTGTATTTAATTTTCGCCGCGTAATTTTCGCCGCGTGAATCAAACGTAAAGCGCGTTTTGCAGGTCGCGCACCATCACGCCGCTCAGCGGATAGCGCCGGTTCGGATCGCGCTCCAGACATTTCAACACGACTTTTTCCAGCGCGGGCGGCACATCCGGATTATGCTCACGCAACGGGATCGGCCCGGAAGCTTGCAGCTGCGCGGCCAGAATTTCCCCGGGCGAATTGCCGGGAAACGGTTTCTGGTTGGTCAACAATTCATACGCGGAAACGCCGAAGGCAAAAATATCCGCGCGCGCGTCGATCGGCTCGCGCTTCAATTGCTCCGGCGCCATGTAGCCGGGCGTGCCGGGATTTTTCGAAAATTTCACCGGCGTTTCGGGAATCGGCTGCGCCATGTCGAAATCAATCAGGCGCACCGCGCCGTTGCGCGTGACCAGAATATTTTCCGGCTTGAAATCCAGGTGCATGAAGCCGCTCTCGTGGACGTGGCTCAAAGCGGTCGCGGCATCAATCAAAATCTGCGCCACGTTCTCCGTCAGCACCGCGTCCTGCCGCGCGTAAAGTTCTTTTAAATTTTCCGCCTCCACATAATCCATCAGCAGATAAAGCGTGCCAGCCGCGCGGCCGTGCTCGACGTAGCCGACGATGTAGTCGCTCTCGGTGAGTTGCGACAACACTTCGCAGCCGCGCTTGAAACGCCGGCGCGCGGTGAAATTGAAACGCAGTTCCGGCTTCAATTTTCGCAAGGCATACGGCTTGCCACGACCGTCCGCCACCAGCCAGATTTCCGACATGCCGCCGGTGTTGAGCAGCTCGCGCAAATGAAAACGGCCAAATTGCTTGGGGCCGCTGTCGTCATTTAATGTCAATGTTTGCGCCATCATAAAACGACTAACACACGCTGGCACTGGCGGCGAACAAAAGTTTTTCACGAATTTGCTTTCCGCCGCGGCGCGAAGAAATAAATTTACGTCATGGTTTCGGCGATTCACCAATCGCAAGCTTTGGTCCGCGCGGGCCTCGGACTGATTTATCCTGAGCTCTGCCAACTCTGCCGCGAACAGCGCGCGCCCGCGCACGACGGCTTTGTCTGCGCGAAATGCTGGACGCAGGTCCGCTTCATCCGCGCCCCGTTTTGCGAGCGCTGCGGGCTGCCCTACCCCGGTGATCTTACGACCACTTTTGAATGCACCAACTGCCGGGAAATGGAATTATTTTTTTCCTCCGCGCGTTCCGCCGTCGTCGCCAAAACCGTCGTGCTCGAGGCCATCCACCGGTTTAAATACCAGCGCGCGCTGTGGTTTGAAAATTTTCTCGCCGACCTGCTCATGCGCGAAGCCGCGCCGGTGTTGCGCGGACAAAATTGGGATGCCATCGCGCCGGTGCCGCTGCATCCGCTCAAATTGCGTGAGCGCGAATTTAACCAAGCGGCGCGCCTGGCCGCGCCGCTGGCGACAACGGCGGGCATTCCGTTGAACGAAAAAATCCTTGAGCGCATCGCCCCCACCGCGACGCAGACGCTGCTCACGCGCGAGCAGCGGGCGACGAACATGAAAAACGCCTTTGCCGTGCGCCGGGGCGTTGACCTGGCCGGCAAGAAAATTATTCTGGTGGACGATGTTTTCACGACGGGCGCGACCACGAACGCCTGCGCGCGGGCGTTGCGCGGCGCGGGCGCGGCGGATGTTTGCGTCTGGACAGTTGCGCGCGGAATTTGAATAATCTGCTCCGCATGGCTACCACATTTTTGACAAAGCAGGCGATGGGCGTCCATCAGGTCGAACCGGCCCTGACCCCGCCATCGGTCAAACCGATTTTGCCGAAAAAACCCAAGCTCGGCAGCGGCAAACCGCGCACGAAGAAACGCGATATTCCCGAAGGCCTCTGGATCAAATGCCCGTCCTGCGAGGCGATGATTTTCGACAAGGAGCTGGACGAAAATTTCAAGGTCTGCTCCAAATGCGCGCATCATTTTCCCATCGGCGCGCGGGAACGGATTCATTCGCTCGTGGAGACCTGCACGTTTCAGGAACTGGACGCGGACATGGAGAGCGTGGACGTGCTCGGTTTCAAAGGCGCCTCGACTTACAAATCCAAACTGGATTCGTATCGCAAAAGCACCACGTTGAAGGACGCGGTCGTGACCGGCCTCGGCAAAATCGGCGGGCACCGCGTTGCGCTCGGCGTGATGGATTTTACTTTTCTTGGCGGTTCAATGGGTTCGGTGGTTGGCGAAAAATTGACGCGGTTGATCGAGCGCGGCACGTCAAATAATTTGCCCGTCATCATCATTTCCACCAGCGGCGGCGCACGCATGTATGAAGGCATGTTCAGCCTCATGCAAATGGCCAAGACCAGCGCCGCGCTCGCGTATCACGCGCAGCATCGCCTGCCTTATATCAGCGTGCTCACGCACCCGACCATGGCCGGCGTCATGGCCAGCTACGCCACGCTGGGCGACCTGATTTTGGCGGAACCGAAAGCAATGATTGGTTTCGCCGGCGCGCGCGTCATCAAAGACACGACGCAAGCCGAACTGCCGCCCGGTTTTCAAACCTCGGAATTCCTGCTCGATCATGGGCTGATCGATGCGATCGTCCCCCGCAAAGAAATGAAGGAACAGCTTGTCAAATATCTGGATTACCTCGCCGCCGGAAAAAAATCTGCCACGTAAAAACCTTTCCACTTAGGAACGCAAAAGGCCGGACGATAACTTTTCGTCCGGCCCGATTTGCTTTTTTAGGGTTGGCTGACGCGCGAAATGTTACTTAAACAAGACTTCAAATCAAGCAACTTATTAAAAACATTCAACAGGACTTTTGAGTGAGAAGGCGTCAGCGCCGACCGTCATACCACAGATATGCCTGCTCGCGGCTGCGCACGGTGCGGCGATGGTTGAAAATCGAGCGCAGAAAAAAGTTGGTCATCTCGCGCGGCGCGTAAAGCTTCATCTTCCGCGCGGAAGTGGTGATGGGATGGCGGTGCAAAATCACGATTTTTTTCCCGGTCGCGCGCGCGAGTTTTTTCAGGCGCTGGCTCAGGTCCAGTTCTTCCGCCGCAAAAAACTCGTGGTTGAACCCGCCGATTTTTTGGAACGCCGCCGCCTCGACAAAAATAAACGAACCGGCCATCCATTTTTTGCAACGGCTCGTCCAGTTCCACAAAGTTGTCACGGCCCCCGCCGCGAATAATTTTTCATCCAGCCGGATCGTCACGCCGCCCGCCAGACATTTGCCGGCTATGATTTGCTCCGCGACATCCGCAAACAATTCCGCGCTCGGATGCGTGTCGGCATCCACAAACACCAACCACTCGCCGGTGGCTGCCGCCGCGCCGGCGTTGCGCGCGCGGCCGATTTGATTGATAGGTTCAAACACGACCGTGGCACCGGCGGCGCGGGCAATTTCAGCGGTGATGTCCGTCGAATTATTATCGCAGACGACCAGTTGAAATTCCCAGCCGCGTGCGCGGAATGATTGGGCGGCGTTTTGAATTTTCGCGAGCGAGGCGGCCAGCAGCTTGGCCTCGTTGAAGGCGGGCACGATGACGGAAATTTTCACGGCGTCAAGGTAACGGCATTTGCAGTTAATTCAACCGCCGGCACGTTTTTGATTGTGCTTTGGCCGCGCGAGTTTTTTAATGGAGCCATGACAATTTGGATTCTGGCGATTTTTTTGATGATCGCGCTGGCGCTCGCCGGCTGGCGGCAAGGCGCGATCCGCGGCGCATTCATGTTTGGCGGCATTTTGCTGGGCGTGCTGCTGGCGGCACCGTTGGGCAGGTTGTTTCATCCGCTGTTGCCCCATTTGGGTGCCACCAATCCCATTCTCGCGTGGGCGCTGGCCCCGCTGGTCGGTTTCATCGTGGTGCAAGTTCTGGTCGCGTGCGCGGCGTTCAGCGTGCATCGCAAGGTCGAACATTTTTACAAATATCAAGCGGGCGACCTGCGCCTTTCGCTGTGGGAACGCGTGAATGGCCGGCTCGGCATCTGCCTTGGACTGCTGAACGGCGCGGCGTATTTCATCCTGATCTGCTTTGTTATTTTTACCCTGACCTACTTTACTTCGCAAGCCGCGGCGTCCGCGAAACAACCGGCACTCATTCGCTTCGTCAACCAGATGGGTGCCGATTTGCAGTCAACGGGCCTGGCGCGGACCGCCGCCGCCGTGGGCACACCGCCGGAAATTTATTTCAAAGTGGCGGATTTGTCCGGGCTGCTGTTGCAAAATCCGCAGGTCGCGCCGCGCGTCGCGGATTATCCCGGGCTGACCTCGGTGTGGCAACGCGATGACATGCAGTCGCTGGTGCAGGATGCCACGGTCACCAACGCGCTGGCTTCCGGCGCGTCGCTCGGCGACATCATGAACGCGCCGTCCGTGCAGGATTTTTTGAAAAACAAGGAACTGACGAAATTTTTCCAGGGATTTCTTCGGACGAACCTCGATGACTTCACGACATATCTGCAAACCGGCAAATCGCCGATGTATGACGGCGAAAAAATTATCGGCGCATGGCAGTTGAATGTCGGCGTCACGGTCGCGTGGTTGCGGCAGGATCAGCCGCGGATTCCCGCCAGCGAAATGCGCGTCGTGCGGGCGTGGATGACGACCGCCTACGCGCAAACCGTTTTTCTGATGACGGGTGACAACCAGCTCTTCATCACCAGCCTGCCCCGGCTCAAACCGGCCGGCGCCGGCCAGCCACCGACCACCGAATATAATAACTGGAAAGGTGATTGGAGTTTGGATGGAACCAATTATACCTTGCACGCCACTTTCAATGGCGAGGATAAATTCATGTCCGGCGTGTTTGCCGGCACCCGGCTGCAAGTCAAAGACGGGAAAAATTTGCTGATCCTCGACCGCGCGAATTGATTCGGGACACCTTGGAAACTTTTTGGACACTCCGAGCAAAGGAGTTTTGTTTATTGGCAGATTTTTTCCCGGCCTGATTCCTGCTCAAAGTCGGGCATGAGTTTTTCCGATATTTTTTCTGCAGTGCTGAAAGTGCGCCGTTTCGTCGCCATCGCCACCGTCATCGGCGGTGCCGGTTACAAACTCGCCCCGATGGTCTGGCACAAAGCCGAAGCGCGACCGGTGGCGGCAAGAATTGCCACGACCAATTCCATTGCGGCAAATAGTTCCGGTTGCGATCTCGGCGAAGTGACGCTGACCAATCATTCCGAAACCTGCGTGAAGCTGGGCGGCGGCAAGGATTGTATTTTAAGCCCGAAGGTTTTGGATGGAAACAATCTACAGATCACTTTTGCTTTGGAATCGAAAAGCACGGCGGGCAAGATTCACGATCTGTCGGTGGCCCAAGTGGTCACGCAATCCGGCAAATCGGTGGATGTGGCTTTTGGCACTTATAACATCACGCTCACTCCCCTGATGGCTTCTGAATAAACCGCGGCCGCAGGTCACAAGCAAAATACCAGCGGCTGTTAAAAAACCGCTGGCGGAAAAACTGATGGCCGGCTCAATTCGCCAGCAGAAACTGCACGAGCTTGGCGATCATGCCAATGCCGCAAACGAGCGAAACCGACCCGAAAAAATCCAGCCGCGCGGTGCGCAGCGGTTGGCCCGCGCTGATGACGGTGATCACTTGAAAGAAGCGGCTGCGGCTGTATTTTTTTGCAATCATGGCTCATGGAAAGCATAAGCCTTGCCAGCAAAATTTTCCGACCACGGCCCTCAATTTTTTTGCAATAAAAACACCCGCGAGGATTTGCGGCCCAGTTCGGACTCAACTTGAAGCATCGTTGGATAGTCCTGTGGATTGATGATGGCCGGCGTGATTTCGAATTCGTCGGTGAGGTCAAATTGGCTGTCTTTGTCCGAAGTGGTGATCCGCGCCTGACCCGCGCGCGCCGGTTCGTCCCACTGCTCGTTTTTTGGCGCGATGACCACCTGATGAAATCCCGGCGGCAATGAAATCTGGGTGCGGATGATATTTTGACTCGGTTTGCCGATCAAGATGGGCAGCGCGCGCCGATCGGAACCGACGGGCAGGAGCGAGGGTGTGAACGGCAAATCAAAATAAAGATAGTTGCCATCCACGACGCTGTAGTTGTCAATGTCCACCGTGAATTGCTCAATCCCGGGATAGGTGTCGAAGCTCGTGATCAAATCCCCTACGGGCCGCGCACCTTGGGCCGCTGCGGAAACCAGCTCTTGAAAATAGCGTCGGCGTTCTTCGGGCGGCAGCTCGGAGAAAAATTGTTTTTTGCCGTTGAAGCTGTCGCCGTAATATTTTCGGGTCACGTGCACGCGCGATTTGCCGGCGTCATTCATCGTCAGTTGATAAACAGTTTCCATTTTGTCCGCGCAATCTTTGGCGGCGCGGATCACTTCGTAATTTTGGCTGGCCAGCGCGATCGCCAAATGGCTGTCGTTTGGCGTGGAACCCAGCTTGGCGTATTGGTCCGTGTCGTTCAGATAATACGCCTGGCCGTCCAAGATGATTTTGACCAATGGCCCTTGAAACCAATTCGGCAGCGGAAAAATTTTCGCCACCTGGGTGAGGCTGTTGATGGACGGCATGCCGGAGGCGAGCACAAATTCGGGATGCAAACCGGCGGCTGACAACATCGCGTGCAGCAAAATGGCGCAATCCGCCGCGTGGCCATATCCATCGGCCAGCGTCGTGTCCGCAGCGGAGAGTTCGCTCAACGGCAAATCCGTGAAGGCCGGGCCAGCGACCCGGATGGACTTGGCAACAAAATCGCGAATCGCTTTGACGGCATCGAGCTTGGTTTTGCTCTGGCGGGTCAACTGACGCACGAGCACCTCGGTGTTCTTGCGTTTTTTGGAGCAGGCCAACATCGCTTCATTCAAGTTTTTCAAATAGGATTTCAGATCGCCGACAAAGTAATCGACGCCCGCGCTGTAAACCCACTCGGGCGGCAATTGCGATTCCGCCGGCAAAGCGTCGACGTGATCCGCGTGCCAGTCGAATACTTGTAATTTCCCTTCGCGTTTGGCTTGTCCCTGCACCAAGCCCGGTGCGCCGCTCAACATTTTTTGTATTTTGAGATTGCTCGGCGCCGTCAGGTGAAATGTCTTGCGGTCCAATGCGTCCGGCATTTGAAACGATTCGTGGCCGGCGATAAAAGCGCGGCCTTTGCTGGTGACTTCCAGCTCTACTTCGAGCGTGGAACCGATGTCCACGCCCGGCAGATTGGCGACCAAAACCTTGCCGCCGGTGTAACGCTTGGCCGAGGCGTTCCAGCCGGCATCCATGATATTGATTTCATTGGTGGAAATTTCCTGGCGCTGGCCGGTCTTGGAAATGACGACGCCACGGATGATGCGGGCGGTTTGCGTGGCCGGATTAAAATCATACTTCACCTCGGCCTCGCGGATTTTTCCAGCATAGTTGAGAATGCGCTTGGAGTATTTCACTCGATAGACCGCCGTATGCGCGTCGGTCACATCCAGTTCCTTGTCGCTATACAAAATCTCGGCGTTGGATTCGATGGGTGGATTGGCGATGGCATCATCGGCGGTGGTCGGCTCAATCGTTGTCACGTCAGACAAATTCAATACCGGCGCTTTGCGTTCATCATAGTCCAAAGCTTTCAACGTCTGCTTTAGCTTAACATATTCGGCGGGAGAAAATTCAACCACCTTCAGCTTCAGTTCGCGCGAACAGTCCAGCTCTCCATTGGTGAAATCATAGGTGCGCTGGTAATCCAAACTCTGATCGTCCACCGGCGCGCAGGTCGGCATGGAGGCAGCGCTGATGAAATCATCAGAAAGTTTGATGGAAACGTCCTCGCGCAAACCGCACGCCACAAACGTGCGCATGGGATATTTCCGTTTGTCGAGTCCGCAGCCGCCCAAAATAAAATTCACCACTCCCAGATGTTTGCCGATCCACGGCACGACCACCACGGCCTTGCCGTTGCCGGTGGCCGTCATGCCATCGGCGGAAAATTCCAATTCCGCGTGCACCGGCACGGACACATCCAGCATGTCCTCCGGCGTCAGCGTGAGTGATTTTAATTTGGCGCCCGGCAAGGTCTGCTTGAGGTTGCGCTCAAAAAAACGGCGGATGTCATCCGGCTTCATGTGCGAGAAGAGGTTGCGGTATTCGTCGTCGTTGACGCCCTCAAAAGACAATTCCGATTTCGCATCGAGATGGCCATCGGCACTGATGACGCCCGCCGTCATCACCCGCATCATGTGATCATCCGGCGGTTGCACTGGGCTGACTTTGAGGTCTTCGCCTTCCGGCCGGCACACGAGATAACTCTGGTCGCTGTCGCCGGACGGCAACAGTTCGCGCGTGTTTTCATCGGTCGGGTCCATCAAAGTGTATTCCCGAGGTTTCAATTCCACCGCGACGATGGCATGGTTGAAAAACGTATCCGCCACGTCCGGATCGCGCTTGGAACCGACGCTGATGAGCACGGGATATGAATTGAAGCCCGCCGCGCGCAACATCGCCACGAGCAACGCCGCCTTGTCGCGGCAAACGCCATATTTTTTGCCGAAGGTGATTTTCACGTCATGCGGCTCGAAGCCCGGGCGGTCTTTTTCCGGCGTGAGCCCCATGTAACGGATGTTTTTGGAGACGTAATAAAACACCGCCTTCACTTTTTCCAAATCGTTAGTGATGCCGGCGGTCAATTTATTTACGGTTTGCTTCATCTCTGGCGTCGTGGCTTCCAGATGCGCGCGGCTCAATTCCCAATACCATTTGGAAACCGCCTGCCAGTTGGACGTGGTGCTGACCAACACTCTTTGCAACACCATTTCGTAAGGCGGCATATCCGGCTCGTCAAACATGCGCGGCACATTGTTCACTTCCCAATGATGAATCGTCGTGTTGCCAGTGCCCGGGTGCGTGGAATATTTGATGGTGCCCGCAACTTCGTCACGCAACTTGATGCTCTTCAGCGGCCGCTCCGCCGGCGCCTGCACTTCGTAAGAGGTATGTTTGATAAAACTATCGCCCTCGAAAACATTTTCATCGGCGAATTCACCGGGCATGATCGGGCGCAAAATCGTCTGGCGCGTCACCGCGTGAACCGTGTCGCCGATTTCAAGCTGCGGAATATTCACCTGCAACAGCTTGCTGTTGGGATCATAGATGTTCATGGACATCTGGCTGTCATCAATTGTCTCCTTGGAATTGGCCGCCACATCCACGGGCACCACGCTGCCATCCGGTTTCATCACCTCTAATTTGGGCACCTCAGCCGTGGAATACGGCAGCATGAAACTCAACGTGATCGAGCGATCGTTGCGTTTGCCCTTTTCGGTAAGCACTTTCACGAACGATTCATCCTGCATTTCGGCCGTGCCATCGGCGCGATAGACGCGCAGCATTTTTCGTTCGACGGTCGCGTCATCGCAGTCGGGATACTTCGCCAAGGTGATTTGCGCCGCCGCCGCTTGAATTTGGGGCGCTGGAATGAAAGCCCATTGATCACCCGCATAACGGTTGGTGTCGTCGGCAAGCGCCGGCCACGCGGCTGTGATTAAAATCAAAAGGCGCAGGCTGCCAGGCGGGCGGATCTTCAAACCAGCATTCATAAATTGACGCATGAGCCCTGAGAATAGCGTCAATGAAATTTCCCCGCCAATTATTTTTCACGTGCGACCCAGATAAATTTTTGAACGCGCGCGACGCCCGAGCTTATTCCAAACGCACCATTACAATGGCAAGAGGGCTGATCCATGCCGGTCATTGGCCTTGAATGCGATAAAACATGCCGGTATTGGTCGGTGAAAGAATCAGATTCGTCACGCTGCCAAGGCTGCCAACATTTTGCCAAACTGGACTGGCCAGATTCGTCTTGGTCTGCAACTCATACGGTGAAACTCCGCCACTCCAACTGAGCATCAGATTGCCGCCCTGACGCAGGATGTTCTCGTAAATCGGCACCGCTGTTACATTCACCATGAAAGTGGCGGCGTTGGTCAAGCCAGCCAGGTCGGTGACGCTGACTACAAAGCTATTGATGCCGGCGTTGGTGGACAGGGGCATTCCTGATAAGTTGCCATTCACGGCGATACTCAACCAATTCGGACCACTAACTTTGGAAAAGCTCAACACATCGCCAAAATTGGGATCGGTTGCATTCGTGGCAATGGTGGTCGAATAGGTCTGTCCGGCTTTGACTGTTGGCCCGGTGAACGGATTCAAAATAAATGTCGGCGGGCTGTCCGCGTTCACCTGAATTGATGCAGAACCTATGCCCGCCAATCCGCCGGAATCCACGACCAATACTAACAGGCTGTTCAAGCCCAAATCCAGACTGCTTGGCACCCCCGCCAATCCGCCATTGGTCGACACACTGAGCCATGCCGGCCCGGTAACTTTATAAAATGTAAGCACATCGCCTGCTCCAAGATCGGGGTCAACAGCATTCGTGGCGAGCGTCGCGGCATACGGCTCTCCAACCGTGGCGATGGGCTTGGTGAAATTTTGCGGCACAAACATAGGTGGACTATTCACATAGATGGACATCATGGTAATGTTCGAAGAACCGCCCAGATCCGTTACGCTGACAGTAAAGAGGTTGGTGCCGCCATTCAATCCCTGCGGCGTGCCGGAAAGGGTTCCGTCGGCAGCTATATTCAACCACGCGGGACCATTGACTTTGGCAAATGAAAGAATGTCTCCGAGTCCGAGATAAGGTGCCGTGCCATTGGTCGCAATATTGCCTGCATAAGCTTCGCCGACATTTGCCCCCGCTTCGGCAAATGGACTGCTGATAAATGTCGCCGCCGGATCGGCAGCCACGCTAATGTTCATGCTAGCGGTGGCCATGACACCGTTGGTGTCAGTCAAGCTGACCAAAAAGATGTTCATCCCAATATCCGAGTTTATGGGTGTGCCAGAAAGAAAACCGTTGCTGGAGACATTCAGCCACATTGGGCCGCTGACCTTGGCAAAGGTAAGCGTATCTCCCGCCGGCGCGATGGCTTTGCTTGCCATCGTTGCGCCATAAGGCAGACAGGCAATACTCGGAGACATGGTAAACTGATTAGTTATAAAAATCGGCACCGTCAGTCGGAAAATGATTCCATTGCCACCACCGGCAGAAGGGTTAAAGCCGTTTCCACCCAATGGAGTGGTGCCATAGAAGTTGCCATCGGTCGCTTGCACTAAAGCGGCTTGCGGATCAGAACCGTTAAGACCGTCAAATAACAACAATGTGGTCAGAATGCCATTGGTGGTGACCTTGAACACCGTGCCTTGGCCACCGGCGCCACCGGCGGCCGTGGTGCCATAAAAGTTACCATCGGTGCCCTGCACCAACGCCCCAGTCGGACTACTGCCATTGGTGTTGCCAAACGAACAGAGCGTAGTCAAATTACCGTTAGTTGCCAGGCAGAATACGGTGCCAAAATAATTGGAACCGCCTTGTAGAGTTGTGCCATACAAGTTGCCATCGGCACCTTGGGTAACTCCGGCCTGCGGATAGCCACCATTCGCATAGTTGAAGGACACGATGGTGTTCAAAGCGCCATTGGGTGTCATTTTGAAAACTGTTCCATAACCGCTGGCACCTCCCTGCAGCGTGGTGCCGTAAAAATTACCATCCTTGCCCAAGACCAGCCCGGAATAAGGATACGCACCATCGTCTGAACCGGTAAATTCATATAGGCCGGTAACCGAACCATTAGGCGTCATCCGATAGATCGAACCGAAAGAATTTGCACCGCCCAGGTAAGATGTGCCGTATAAATTTCCGTCCGGGCCTTGCACTAGTCCAGCTGGTGGATTGGCACCATCCAGTCCACCGGAGAAAGAATAAAGGGAATTCACGACACTACTGGCGGTCATTCTAAAAAGTGTGCCGTAGCCGTTGGTGCCCCCTTGACTGGTCGTGCCATAAAAATTGCCGTTCGTTCCCTGCATCAAACAGCAATAAGGGTTCGCTCCGGTATTCCCGTCGGTGAAGTTGAATAGCGTTGTCAGTCCGCCGGCAAGCGTCATCCTGAATATCGTCCCATAAAAACTGGTGCCGGCACCTTCGGCAGTTCCGTAGAGATTGCCATCTTTGCCCTGGATCAAGCCACCGTATGGAAAAGCTCCGTCATTGACACCGTTATTGCCACCGGAAAACAAATGAATGTCGATGACGGACGCCGAGGGCGCTGTGGCTGGGACGACAGTAAGTGCCGCCTTGGTGCTAGACACGGCAAACAGAGCATTGCTGATGATTACTAAATAGCTGCCGGCATTGGCCAAGCTCAAGTTACTAATTGTCAATGTGCTTGTGGTAGACCCTGAAACGGTCGGTGCATTAGTCAGATTAGTTCCATTTTGTTGCCATTGGTAATATAAAGGCTGGTCACCGAGGGCGGCTACAGAAAATGTCGCGGTGGTCCCAGCCACATGGGTTTGGCTCATTGGTTGGGTTGTGATATTAGGTGGAGAAAACGCTACTGAAAGCACGGCATAGTCGCTGGCAGCATAGTTATAAGCATTGCTAACAGTTACCGAATAGAGTGCGGCATCATTTAGCGTAACATTGGTGATTCTTAGCACGGCGGTGCTGGAGCCAGCAATATTTCCACCATCCGTAAGATTGATCCCATCCTGCTGCCATTGGTAATAAACAGGCGCGCTGCCGGATGTCGCCACGGCAAAAAGCGCGGTGCTTCCGATATAAGTTGATTGATCAGCCGGTTGCCCGGTGATTTGCAATGAGCCACTAATGTTGATTTTAAAAATCGTCCCATCGCCAGCAACCCCACCAGTCTGAGTTGTCCCATATAAATTGCCATCGATTCCCTGCACCAGAGCGGCAGAGGGATTAGACCCATTATAATCTTCAAACTGGACCAGCGTTGTCCACGATCCGGATGGGGCCATTTGGAATACTGTGCCGAAACCATAAGTGCCGCCGGATTGAGTGGTGCCGTAAAAATTGCCATCGGTAGCTTGCATCAGCCCGCCCCAAGGAGTTGCACCATCGCTGCCAGTAGTAAATGAATGAAGTCTGCTGAATATCCCTGATGTGGTGATCTTAAACACTGTGCCGACGCCGAAGCTGCCACCTTCGTAGGTTGTGCCATAAAGATTACCGTCCACGCCTTGCACCAGGCCGGCAATTGGGGTCTCGCCATCCGTCGCACCGTTAAACGAATATAGTGTTGTGAATATGCCGGCAGGTGTCATCTTAAATACCGTGCCAAATCCATTGGTGCCGCCGTTTTCAGTCGTGCCATAGAAATTACCGTCATCACCTTGCACCAGCACAGGTGACGGATACGCCCCATCAGTGTTATTGAATGAAACTAAGGTCGTCAGTATGCCGCTCGTGGTTAAGCGAAAGATGGTGCCATAACCATAAACCCCACCTTCCAGCGTCGTTCCATAAAAATTACCATCGCTGCCCTGCACCAGCCCACCGACGGGATACATGCCATCATTGCCATTTAATGTCGTCAGGATGGAGATGGACCCACCTGTGGTGATCCGAAACACAGTGCCATCACCATAGATTCCGCCAGTGAAGGCGGCGCCATATAAAAAGCCATCCTTGCCCAGGTCGAGACCAGCGTAAGGTATGGCACCTGTGCTGCCGTTGAATGAATACAGAGTCGTCAACATCCCATTGGTGGTGACCCTGAAAACTGTCCCGTCACCCAATGCACCACCTTCAATCGTCGTTCCATAAAAATTACCGTCGTTGCCTTGCGTCAATGGACTATAAGGAAATTCACCGGAGCTTCCGTTGGTAAATGACGACAGTGTCGTCATCGTAACTCCCGGGGACGTGACTACAGCCGTGGACAGCAACGCATTTGAACTGGTCACGGCGCCGAGAGTGTTGCTAACGATGACTGAATAAGTGCCCGTATTAACGGCGGAAACGCTGCCGATCGACCAAGTGCTGTTAGTTGCATTATTCAGATTAGTGCCATTTAACTGCCAATGATAGAAATAAGGTGTGTTGCCGACCGCCTGCACACTGAAACTGGCGGGCGCTCCGGGCAACACGGTCTGGTTGGTAGGCTGCAAAACAATCACCGGGGGCGATGACACGATCGAGAGAAGCGCATTTGAACTGACCAGCAGGCCGGCGGCGTTGCTTAAGATCACGGAATAGGCTCCCACATTGGTCAAGGTAGCATTTCCGACCGTCAAAGCGCTGGTTGCGGAACCCGATATATTGGCGCCATCGGCCAGGTTAGCGCCATTATATCGCCACTGATAAAACATCAGCGCATTGGAAGCGTCGCTGACATTAAAATTTGCAGTCATCCCCACCAACAGCAACTGATTGGTCGGCTGCGTCGTGATCAGCGGCGGTGTTACCACCGCTAGCGTAACTGGACGAGCCTGAACAAAATTATCATTCTGGTTCGAAAAAAGCATGACCGCTGAATAACCTCCAGGCGGTAGATTGGTCACGGTCGGGACAACACTTATTAAAACGTTAGCGGACGGACCACCCCGCGTCAGCGAACCGTTTGTCGGAAAAACATTGAACCAAACAGAGGTATTGATGACACTCCAACTCAATAAACCGCCCGCAGTGTTGTTCAGCGTATAAGTCTGGTTAGTCGGGCCAAACGAACCACCGACCGGACCGGTTATAATTGTGCCGCCTGCGGGCGCGATGCCCAGTGGCTCCGGAATGGCCAGAGCAGTGAGCAGGTTACTTCCGATTGGCGTGCCCCAACCAGTGCAAAGATCGTAGCCGGCCACTGCAGAAAACTTGCTGGGGCTGCTTGAATTTTCATTATTGCCCGTGGTGATGTCATGGAATAGCGAGGTGTAATTTAAGGCATTCGAACCTTTGCCCATGCCATAAACCACGGGGTTGATAAAGCCGACGGTTGGTTCACCATTGGTCACGGCAAGTTGGTTGACCAATGCGGTAAAGGCTGCCCAGAGAGGCGTAGCGCAACTGGTCCCACCAAAGGTGCCAGTCTGGCCATTGCCATATGTGACGAAAACATTATCAGCCGTGAGTGCCACATCGGGAAGGTTTCGCCGCGTGGTGGAACCTTGGTTGGCAGTCATATCTATACCTTGTTGCCAGCTCGGAATGGAATTGATGGTGCTGATGCCGCCGCTGCTGCCAACGCCACCACCCCAATTCCAAACAGTTTCGGAAACCCAGGCTCCACCGGGTCCTGTGGTGGTTAAAGTAGTGCCGCCGACCACGGTTATGTTTGGATCATCCGCTGGTGTCGGTATCGAACCGGCATACGCATCGCTGTCGCCGGAAGCATTGAAAAAAGATTGGCCTTGAGCGGCAAATTGCAAGAAGGCCTGATCGCTGTTGGCATCCATAGGATAAGTCCATGAAGCTCCGATTTGCTTAGCCAAGTTATCTGTTGCCATGCGATTGAGTATATCATCCGTTGTGGAACCTTCATAGACGATCACGCTTTTTAAACCGGGCGCCATGGATATCGCCATCTCAATATCTAAGGATACTTCGTCATTGCCGTCGCCCGCACCGCCATTATAACCATCCAATAAAACAGCTCTGACGGGAACATTGGGCAGGCCAGCCAGGTTTTCGTAGGCGTTGATGTCACTTTGATAATAGCCGGAATCAAATTCGAGTAATCCAACGGTTTGCCCGGCTCCAGTCAGCGGGACACCTGGAATATAAGCCGAACGGAAATCATTCCCCAAATAGGCACCATTAGGACCGGACCCAGTCAGATTCGGCTTCGCCTGGCTGGTCGAAATCGGCTTCAAGCATGGATGTGGGATGACATAGTTATCAAGTCCACTAACGTCAAGAATGGGGACGGCGAGATCAAGCGAAGGATCCGTATCTGGCGCAAAAAATGTCCGCGGTTCTTTTGGGTGCTGATACTCGTGCATGGTCACATGGAATGTCCGTTGGATGTCGGCCACCGTTCCCCGCACGCTGACCAGTGTCCGGTTCGAATATTTTCCGGTTACAATCAACCCATGAGACTGCGCGAAGTTGACGACGGTTTGATAGTCTTGTTCCGACGGGCCAAACCGTTCGGCAAACTGTTGGGGCGTTAGAAAATGATGATAGTTGGTGCTGGCCGGATCGTATAATTGTTGGAGCAAGTTGGTGAGACCAGTCCGGTCACGCAATGGCAGTCCAATAGCCAAGTCCAACCGCTTCCAACGTGAACTTGGATGGAGTGGAACTGCATTGGTCAACAACGCTGATATTTTGGTGTGAAGCACTTGGCGCCCCGCCGCCATGGCCAGTTGACCTCGCAAAAGAAGCAAACCAGCGCACAAAAAACCGACGCGGGCGATGAAGGAGAAGCCCGAGGCATAAACAATTCGGCGCACGACCAATTGGCTTTTTTTCATGGAGTATTTCCTTTTTGAATTCCGGGGTTAGTTCAAGAAGACTTGCACAAAAACCATTGTTCCCAAAGTAAAAAATGCGCGGAGCAAACAATGGCAACCGATGAATCGGAAGAACACCAAACATTGCACTTCCGCAGATTTGAAGAGAAAATCTGCCTCGCTGAGAAAATAAGCGCCGCCATTGCACTTGATCCAGCCAAAAAGTGCAATTCCATTTGCCTTTAATTTTCCCAGCACGCGTCTTTCGAGTGAACCAGCCATCAGATAATGATTCAAGATAATTTTTAATGATCGGTCAAATTCACATTCCCAACCATCTAAGGCCATGTTGCGATTCACGTCTCTTAATTCAGGAGAAAACCTCGATACATCAACGGAGCATGCTGGAGTCTAGATGGCGAGGCTGTGTCAGTCATATTCTAATTAAAGCTCGCGACAGTTGAAACGCCCCCTGTTGACCACGTCCGTCCGGGTCCTATTTAAGTTTTGATTTACGCGTCCGCGGCTATGGTCTCAGTTCCTTGGACGATAACTCCGGCACGCAGCCCGAACTCTCGCATCATCCGTGCCCGACCATTCTTCGGTCATAATCATGCTTATTTTCGCAGGAATATTTGCGGCCTCCAACAGCAATCAATGTGAAGCATTGTTTGAGTGAGCGAAATTAATCGGGACGGACTTGCGGTTCAACTGCCCATCAAAAATGATTTTTTAGCAATTATATGAAAACCAAACTTACCCTGATCTTCTGCGGTTGTTTGAGCTGCTGGCTATGCCAGCATTGCGGGCGCAACCGGCCAATACTAATTCTATCCCGCTCACGCAAACCCTGAAATATCAGCTGGCATTAGAAAACTACCTTTTTTGTGTTTATTGAATGCAGATTACGTTTAATGCCTCATGGCGTCCCGGACGAATGCTGGGCAGGGCTGACGACAGCGGGCATCGAAAAATAATTTTACCAGTCGGAGCGTATTATTTGCCTCAGCTTTCTGGCCTTTTCACTAGGTCGCATCGGGCGGTCTGGGCGAGCAACTAATGCCGGCAGAAATAGCTGCAAAAGTAGAAGGTTTTTCCATTATATTCGTCGCAGAGTGCGATGGCCTCGTCAACTGGCACGCCGCCAATGGGAGCAACTCACGTTTCTTGATTCATCCATGTTAAATTTCTTATTTCAGGTTTAATTCATCGACAACGGTTCAGGAGTTATTGCAGTTATTTGCACGGCGGATTTTTGGGAAGTGCAAAGTAAAAAGTCGCGCCGCCGTTCACCACTCCTTCCGCCCACACCCTGCCGCCATGCCGCAGAATGATGCGCTGGACGTTGGCCAGTCCAATCCCCGTGCCTTGAAATTCATCGTAACTATGCAGGCGTTGAAACACGCCGAATAATTTGTGCGTGTAATCGGGATCAAACCCCGCGCCATTGTCGCGGATAAAAATCACCGTTTCGTCCGTTCCGTTTTTCGCACAGCCAATTTCAATTTTGGCCGCCGCGCGCGCGCTGGTAAATTTCAGCGCATTGGACAACAGATTCACCAGCACCATGCGCAACAAGGCGCGGTCCGCCGGCACGTTGGGCAGCGGCTGGATTTGCCATTGGATATTTCGCCCCGTCGTCTCCGTCTGAAAATCGCTCACGACTTCCCGCACCAATTCATCAAGTTGAATGTCTGCCTTGACCAGCGGCAACCGCCCGACGCGCGCGAAAGCCAGCAAGTCATCAATCAAACTTCCCATGCGATTCACCGACTTGGAAATCTTCGCCAGCCGGCTCTGATTGTTGACCGAAAATGACGTTCCGCCGTCTTGTCGCATCTGTTCCACCAAGACCTTGACCCCGCACAATGGCGCCCGCAAATCGTGGGAGACGGAATAACTGAACGCTTCCAGTTCCTGATTCGCCGCCTGCAGTTGCGCCGTGCGGGCGGCCACCCGCTGCTCCAGTTCGGCGTTAAGACGATGGATTTGCTCCTCCGCCTGTTTCTGCTGGGTGATGTCACGAATGTTGCATTGAATCACATCGTGGTCACCCGCGCGATAGACATTGCTGACAAATTCGACAGGCACATAACGTCCATCCCGCGTTTCCAGCGGCAGGTTTTCGTAGCGAACATAGCCCACTTTCTGCAACCGCTCCAGCATGACCCGGTTCGGTTCAATGTCCTTGAACGGACTCAACTCGCCGACCGTTTTGCCGATCATTTCGTTGCGCGAAAAACCAAGCAGTTCAACCAAGAAAGGATTCACATCATGGATGCGGCCTGTTTCGGCGTCCAAAATAAAAATGCCATCCCGCGCCGCTTCGAATAGTCGCCGGTAACTGACTTCGGAGGCGCGAACCAGCTCCTCACTTGCCACATGATTTGGCAGTCTGCCGGCATCGGCTGCTTCGGCTCGGGGCTCGGTTTCAGTCATAACCTTGACAACTCCATCGTGAGTTTAGAGATATTTTGGAAGGAGCGCCTCTTTGCGATCATCCATCCCATCGTCAGGATCCAGCACATTTCTGACCGTGGCCAGAAGTTCCCCATCGGTGTAGGGCCGTTGCAAAGTGGCTTCGGGCTTAAGCCACGGCCGGCGTGCAAATTCCTCGGTGGGCAAGTTGCCCGTGGCCATGATGACCGGGACCGTCATGTGGGCAGCCTGAAGGTTCTCGATCATTTCCAAGCCCGTCATTTTGGGCATGTGATTGTCCGTGATGACCAGGTCGTAATCATTCGTCCGCAGCGCCTCCCAGCCCGCCGCACCATCAATGGCGCTTTCAACCTCGTAGCCGGCGGACGTCAACAAATCCGATTGGAGTTCACGAAAATCGCGATCGTCATCCACGAGGAGGATGCGAGTCTGCGATTTTTTTTGCACTTGAGCTGGCGCGGTGGGCCGTGCCCTGGTTTTCAGCATTTGATTTTCATTCATAACTTTGGGGTTTTCGATCACGCGCAGGAGGTTTTCCATTGTGGTCAACAACTCGGCGGCGGTAAAGGGTTTGGCCAGCATGGCGTCAATGCATAGCTCTGGAATCCGTTGCAGCTCTTCGCTTGGCATCAAGCCGGAAACCAGAATCACGGGTTGCCACATCGCTTGGTCGCGCATTTGCCGGATGAGTTCCAGCCCGGTGACCTTTGGCATCTTATGGTCCGTGATGACCAAATCGTAATGTGTTTTCAACAGCTTCTGCCAGGCTTCGGCCCCGTCGCTCGCGGCATCAACTTTTTCATAACCGGAACGAATCAAATTATTCACAATGATGTCACGCAAGTCCAAGGCATCATCCACCACCAGAATGCGCAATGACGCTTTCTGTGCGGCGTGGCTGGATATGCCGCGGGCCGCCTTCTCCAATTCGGTTTTGTCATCGTTCATTTTTCGCAGTTAATGTAATAGCAAGAAAAATTTCAAATGAAGATAGGGTGTTTTACCCATAAGCCAATTTGCCCTTTGACCATATAGCCCCCGCAGCCAGAAGCCGGGTGGCTGGTATTTTCTTGCTCGTTTTCGCACTCTTGGCGGCAAGTGCCGATGCCCCGCCGCAGTTCAACATTATTTACAATTTTACCGGGGGCGCGGACGGCGCGGAGCCAGTGGTAGGCCTGCCCCATTCGGCGGACGGCACTTTGCATGGCGTTTGTGCGGCGGCCGGCAACCACCCGACTTATTTGTTTGGCGGCACTATTTTTCGCATAAGCACGGGTGCAAGCCAGCACGAACCCGCCGGCCGGCCGGGTGGTTTGACCTCACGGATTTTGTCCCGCCCAATTCACCTTTTATTTTTGTGGACCAAGCCGCTAGCAACTCGTTCCGCTTCTACCGCGCCGCGACGCCCTGACCCCATGCTGTCCCAATATCCGAATTAGGCTGCCGTTGCCGAGATTTTTCGAGGTCTGACAAAGCCGTTGGACGCTGGCGGATCGAAGTTGGAGTTGCCATCATGTGGCGATAAATCAATTTACTTTTTTGGTGCGTTGCAGGGTCGGTTGGACGGCAGAAAATGGGTTGTAGAAATTCTGCCCCGCTACCGGCGCAACTTTTACAGACCGGCTTTAGCGAGGATATCGGAAAAGGTTAGGTGCAAGTATGACCAACTCGCCCCCATGGGGTGATCTACCCATTTGCCAAAAATCCAGAAATGGTTATTGTGCCATCATGAATACAAACCTGCGCCGCGCGGTGCTTTCGCTGCTCCTACTCAATATTGCGCTCGCGATTTTAGCCTCGGGTTGCGCCACCCGCGATGAGCATTCCTACAATCAGGATTTTAACCAGAACTTGCCCGCGTCGCCCAATTATTCCATTGAGAACAAGGATGACAACCATTTTGAGGTCACGGTGACGCAGGGCGTCCCCCTGACGGGAATGGACGGAGTTATTTATGTGAAACAAGCGGCTTCCATGGTGGCGGGCACCGAGGCCAAAAGCCGGGGTTGGTCAAGCTGGGATCTCAACTATATTCAAGAGCGCAATCAAGGGTGGATGCATGTGGTCATAGCAGAAGTAACCCGAAAAAACGCACCCGAGCGGACATCGGACTCAATCCGCTAACCATCCATAAGTGAGAATAGGGTAACCGCATATGATCACATCGATTAAAGAAGCATCTGTCAAAAGCCGCCGCAAATTCGACGCAGCCTTCAAACGTGAAGCGGTCCAGAACTGGCGCGCGGCGGCAGGTGGATGACGGATGAGCCGGCGCCCCTGTTAGGTGTTCACTCCCATTGTTTAAAAATCCAATCAGATTAATAATTTCATCATAAAAAAATTACGCATTCACGGACAGCTTCGTCTATTTGTAAATCTATCTTCGTCTCTCCATCGTTTCCGTTCAGAAAGGCACGGCACGAATGACGGCCTGTGCATCGGCGGATTTGAGATTTAAAACCTCACCCCGTCCCGCAGTAATCTCGTCAATTGGTTTATTGGCAGAAGGCGCGGCATCGGCCAAAGCTGATCGCCAGACTAGTTTGCGCGGTCCCTGATTGCGATAACCCACCACGAAGCGTTCGAAGCCGTTTTCTCGGTGCGGCGGATACGCACGGTGATTCCGTTCCTTTTGAATCGGTTTGATTAGTTCTGAAGTGTCTCCTTTCATCTGCCTGCATGAACGACTAAGGAGAGATTTTTGTCAAATAACCAAAGAAACCCAATAAATGGTCGGGGCGGGGAGATTCGAACTCCCGACCTCTTGCACCCCAAGCAAGCGCGCTAGCCGGGCTACGCTACGCCCCGAACCAAGTTTCCAATGGGCAGGCGGATTTGTCCGTAGCATTCCATCGGTCACTCATTTTGACCGGTTCCCGCCGAAGGGCAAGCTGATTCGTCAGCGCTGCCAAAACCAAAATATTTCCGGCGCCCACTTGTCGTTGGCGGTAAACGGTGAAAAAATCGTTGCAAAAAAAACTTTGCGTCGGGCCGGCATTGCCGGAGATTCTCCGAGTGCAAAAGCTTGGCAAAAATCTTGGCGGTTACCACGGCGAGGCGATTGATATTCGCGCCGCGCTGCGCGCGATCGCTGCCGCGGCGCAAACGGGCGGTTGGACGGCAGAAGTTTTTCACGAGGCCGCCGGATTCAAATGGCAGGCGTTGCACCGCGCGCCGTCTTCAAACCGCGCTTGGCGATCCGCCATCCGCATTTATATTTCGGCGGGCATTCATGGCGACGAGCCCGCGGGACCGCTCGCGGCGCTGCGATTGATGAAGGCCAACCGCTGGCCGGAAAACGCGGAAATTTTTTTACTGCCGTGTTTGAACCCCGTCGGCTTCACTTTGAATCAACGCGAGGACGCAGAAGGCTTTGACCTTAATCGCGATTATCGAAATCCCAAAACGGCCGCGACGCGCGCGCATCTTGTCTGGCTGGAGCGCCAGCCGAAGTTTGATCTGTATCTGTGCCTGCACGAGGATTGGGAGGCGCAGGGCTTTTATCTTTATGAGCAAAATCCGGACAACAAAATTTCGGTCGCGGAAAAAATGATCGCCGCGGTGAAACCCGTTTGTCCGGTCGATTTGTCCGAAAATATCGAAGGCCGCGCGGCGCTGGGCGGGATCATTCGCCCGAACATTTCGCCGCAGGACAGGCCGGACTGGCCGGAGGCGCTGTATCTCATCAGCCATAAATCGCGGCAGGGTTATACGCTGGAGGCCCCGTCAGATTTTTCGCTGACCACGCGGGTCAGCGCGTTGGTTGCGGCGGTGAATGCCGCGATGGATTTTTAATCGCTAATGCGAGCGGTTAAAAAAATCCCCGCTAAGATTTAGTCCCCATTTCAACCGAGGTTGATTTTCTGCTCGCGCCGCGCGGCGGTGACGGACAGCGCGATGGAAATGGAGATGATGCCGAAAACGACAAGCAATGAAATGCCGGTGGAGATTTCCATCTGGAACCAGCGCGCGGTGCCTTCGTGCGGATCTAGCAGCATTTTGGCGCCGATGAAAACGAGCACGATGGACAGACCGATTTTCAGATAGCGAAACAATCCAAGCGCGCCGGCGAGCAGAAAATATAGCGAGCGCAGGCCGAGGATGGCGAAAACGTTTGAGGTGAAAACGATGAAGGCCTTGCGCGTGACGGAAAAAACGGCGGGCACGGAATCCACGGCGAACAACAGATCGGTCGTCTCGATCAAAAGCAGCACGAGCGCGAGCGGCGTAAGGGCGTTCCGGCCGTTGAGCCGCGTGAGAAATTTATTGCCATCAAAAGCGGGTGCGACGGGAAATAGTTTGCGCGCGAGGCGCACGACGGGATTTTTTTCCGGCGCAACGTGTTCGTGGCCGGCGAAGAGCATTTTGCCGCCAGTGAAAACCAGGAACGCGCCGAAAAGATAGAGCACCCATTCGAAATGTTCAATCAACGACGCGCCGGCAACAATCATCACGCCGCGCATGGCGAGCGCGCCGAGGATGCCCCAGACGAGCAAGCGATATTGAAATTCCGGCGGCACGCGAAACGAGGCAAAAATGAGCGCGATGACGAGCAGGTTGTCGAGCGAGAGCGAGAGTTCGATCAGATAGCCCGTGACGAATTGCACGGCTTCATTGCGTCCACGCCAGTGCAGCATCAGCGCGGCAAAAACCATCGCCAGCGCGAACCACAGCGCGCTCCACGCCAGGGCCTGTTTGAACGTGACTGCGTGGGAGCCGCGATGAAAAATTCCCAGATCGAGCGCGATGAAAAATATGACGCACAGGATGAAACCCGCCCAATGCCACGGCGTGATTTCAACGAGCGCGAACATGGGGTGTCAGATGGCCTTGGCCGGCGTGGCAACCGAGGCGGGGTTTTGCACCGTGACTGCCGAGGCGCCGATGTTGGGGCGTTCGCCTTTGTGCCATTTCAAAACGATCCAGCTGGCAACGTAGATGGACGAATAGGTGCCGGTGATGATGCCAACGAGGAAGGTGAAAGCGAAGTCGTTGATGACGCCGCCGCCCCAGACAAACAATGCGCCGGTCGCCAGGAACACCGTGCCGCTGGTGATGATCGTGCGGCTCAAGGTTTGGTTTAGCGCCTGATTGATAATGTCCTTGAACGAGCCGCGCAGGCCGAGCTTCAGGTCTTCGCGGATCCGGTCGAAGATGACGATCTTGTCGTTGATGGAAAAACCGATGATGGTCAGGATCGCCGCGACGACGGTGGCATTGAACTCGCGGCCGGAAATGTAATTCGCGATGCAATAGCAGCCGATCGCCAGCAGCACGTCGTGCAGCACGGCGATGACGGCGGCGACGGCGAAGGAAAATTCGTAGCGGAACGAAACGTAAACCAGGATGCCAAACATGGACAGCAGCGAGGCGATGATGGCCGAGCGCTGGATTTCGCCGCCGATCGTGGCGCCGACCTGCTGTTTGCCGATGGCCTTGAACTGCGCTTCCGGGAATTTCGCGACCAAGGCTGCTTCAACTTTCGGCTCCGAGTCGCTGGAGGTGGTGATGCGCAAGGTCTCCAAGCCGCCACCGATGTCTTTTTGATATTGGATCTGTGAATCCTTTTCACCGATTGCCGTCAGGACGGAACGAATTTCATCCACGCCCACTTTTTGCGCGTAGCTAAAGGTCGTGCTGTCGCCGCCGAGGAAATCCACGCCGAATAATTTTTCACCGCGCGTGAAACCAAAGCCGAGCGAAAGGACGATAAACGTCCAAGACAAAATGAACAGCGGCTTGGCGACGCCCATGAAATTGATCTTGGCGCTCTTGATGACGTGCATCATGGACAATGTTTTGATCATGTTGCGGTCGAGCATGAAATTGAAAATCAGGCGTGTCACGACCAGCGCGGTGAACAAACTTGCGGCCACACCAATCGTGAGCGTTACACCGAAGCCTTTGATTTCGCCGGTGCCCATGAAGATCAAAATGACGGACGAAATAAGTGTCGTGACGTGCGAGTCAAAAATCGTGCCGAAGGCGCGGGCGTAGCCGGCTTCAATCGCGCCGCGCAAAGATTTTCCTTTCGCGAGTTCTTCGCGGATGCGTTCGTAAATCAGCACGTTCGCGTCCACCGCCATGCCGACGGTGAGCACCATGCCCGCGATGCCGGGCAGCGTGAGCGTCGTGCCGATCGAACACATCACCCCGAACA
>Ga0302265_1000338_pt1 | contig 32923 bp, 26 predicted proteins | sample III_Bog_E1_1_FD_194556 | JGI IMG/M metagenome (GOLD analysis project Ga0302265, IMG submission 194556) | Peat permafrost microbial communities from Stordalen Mire near Abisko, Sweden - III_Bog_E1_1 | ecosystem: Environmental > Terrestrial > Soil > Wetlands > Peat | place: Sweden: Abisko...
TGGAAGGTGCAATTTACGATGCCTAGTGCCTTTACACTTGACGCTTTGCCCAGACCTGATAACCCTATCGTTAAACTTAAATCTGTATCGAGCTATAGGAGCGTTGCTATTCGCTTTTCTGGATGTTGGAATAATAGAAATTTACAAAAATATTTAAGAATTTTAAGTACTTTTATCAAAGATAATAACTTCAACATAAAGTCAGAAGCAGTTTATGCTTTCTACAACCCTCCATGGACCCTTCCATTTCTCAGACGCAACGAAGTGAGCTATATTTTAAAAGATTAATACATATTTCTTCGTCGTATGTTTGGTCGATATTGATTATACCTAGGTACAATTGATTCGTTTTTCATCTCCCCTTAAAATAATTTCTTGAAGTTAACTATTTAAATTCAGGAGAAAATAATGAAGGAAAATAATTCTGTTGTAGCAATTTATGCATCTCATACAACTGCCGAAGTGGCTGTTAAGGAACTTCAACGCTCTGGCTTTGATATGAAGAAATTATCGATTGTTGGACGAGACTATCAGACAGATGAGCAGGTAGTTGGTTACTATAACACCAGTGACCGCATGTTAGCGTGGGGTAAAACGGGTGCGTTTTGGGGTGCATTTTGGGGATTTTTGTTTGGTTCCGCTTTTTTTTGGGTTCCTGGAATAGGTCCGCTTTTTATAGGCGGACCATTGGTTAGTTGGATCGTTGGGGCCTTAGAAGGTGGCGTTATCGTAGGAGGTTTAGGCGCTATTGCTGGAGGATTATGCAGCATCGGAATCCCTAAGGACAGCGTCTTACAATATGAAACTGCTATCAAGAATGGCAAGTTTGTTCTAATTGCTCATGGCACTGTCGAGGATACTAATCGTGCCAAGAAAATTCTAGATCGTACAAAGCCAGAGGTTATAAATCAGCATCTTTTAGAAGAAACGTCACAGGTTACCTATTAAAAAAGCCCTTCTAGGGTGTTGGCCTAAACTTGCTTCAGCGGAATGATAATTAAGTAATTATCATCTCTTATTGGCTTGGAGCAGGAGTATATACTTTAATAAAGATAGGAGCAAGCAAGTGCAAAATAGAATAGTAGCTATCATTGATGATAATCAGGATTCCCTGAGAGAACTTGAGATAATTCTAAAGATGGCCGGGTATATCCCTGTCTTGGTTAACGATGTTTTGGGGGCCGTAGATGCGGTGATCAATAATAAGCCGGATGTTATTTTAATGGAATTAAAAATGCCTCATAAGAACGGATTTGCACTTGCCGATGCGATAAATCGAGTCTTTGGGACGAAAAAAATTCCGATCATCGCGATGTCAAATATTTTTAAAGATGAATTTAAATGGCTTATGGATTTTTGTGGCATAAAAAGATGGATTAAAAAGCCATTTCTTCCTCTGGATGTGATTTGGGCAGTAGAGAATGAAATGCCGGAAGATAATAATTGGAATATGGTAAAAGAAATAGCCGATGTAGAAATTATGGCATAGTGCAAAGATGCTATAAAACTAAAAAAAGTTTCTAGGCTAATAAACGAGGGTGATTCGAATACACAAAAATAAAAAGGAGTAAATTAATGGGCATAGTAATTTATTTAGTTATTATTGTAGGTTTTATTATCATTTCAGGAGTAAGGATTATCCAACAGTATCAAACAGGAGTTGTGTTCCAGTTGGGAAGATATTCCAGAACGCTACAGCCTGGCCTTAACCTCATCATTCCTTTAGTTGAGACCGCAAGTGTAATTGATATGAGGGTCATGACCATTGATATCCCCAAACAGCTGGCAATTACCAAGGACAATGTGCCAGTGTCCATTAATGGGGTTGTTTATTTTCAGGTCATTGTTGCTCAATCAGCGGTGATTAAGGTGCAGAATTATTTATATGCAGTATCCCAATTTGCCCAAGGTGCCTTGCGGGATGTGGTCGGAGGGATGAGCTTTGATGATCTATTGGCAGAACGGAAGAAAATTGGTGATGAAATTGAAGCCATCATTCAAAAACAAGCAGCGAATTGGGGTTTAAATGTATCAGCGATTAAGATATTAGATGTTGATGTGCCGCAGGAACTCAAGGAAATGATGTCACGGCAGGCTTCAGCAGAACGGGAAAAACGTGCCACTATCACTAAGGCTGAAGGGGACAAATTAGCCTCAGTCAATCTTGCGGCAGCGGCAAAAATAATGGCTGAATCACCAGGAGCCATGCAGTTAAGAACGCTTCAAACTATTGATGGTCTTGGGCCTTCAGCATCCAATACTGTTATCCTAGGTGTTCCTATAGATATCTTGGAATCGTTCAGAAGTCTGACAGCCAAAATTACAGAAAAGAATTAGGAATAAATATGGAGTACGCTTTAGGGCATTGGTTATGGAAAAACTATTAACTATCTTGGTTATTTTTTGGATAGCAGCTTTATTGGTAGTGACAGTAATGGCTTGCTTTAATACTGCTTACGCTTAAAAAATAATCGGAGGTTCATATGAATAAATTAAATATTAAAGCCTTGGGATTAACATTGGGAATTGTCTGGGGAATAGGGATTTTGTTTTTAGGGTTAACCTCTACTTTTTGGAACTGGGGACTAGGCTTTGTCACATTAATGGGTTCAGTCTATATTGGTTATAATTCGACTTTAGGCGGAACATTGATTGGCACCATATGGGGATTTTGTGACGGGACTATTGGCGGTATGTTGATCGCCTGGTTTTATAATAAACTTAATAGATAATGGAGGAATTATGAAAAACTCAAAATCAGCAGTCATGGAAAGTTACAGAGATTCTCAGAAAATTGAAGTATTGATCCAGAAGGGGGAATCAAAGAAATTCCAAACAAAGAATACAATCAGTGAGAAAGTCAGAGTACAGATGGAGACCATTTTGCAAGACCGTCTTGCTGATTCAATCGATCTACAGACCCAAGCCAAGCAGGCACATTGGAATGTGAAAGGACCCGGCTTTATCGCTCTTCATGAGCTATTTGACAAGATTGCGGAAGAATCAGAAGAATATCCAGATCTTATTGCTGAGAGGATTGTCCAATTTGGTGGAGTTGCGGAAGGTACGGTACAAGTTGTTGTGAATCGCAGTAATCTTCCAGAGTATCCTTTGGTGCTTACCACCGGCCATGAACATGTTGAGGCTCTTTCTCACTCACTCGCTGTGTATGGTGAACTCATCCGTACTACCATCAAACAAGCAACTGAGCTTGATGACCCGGCAACTGCGGACATATTTACCCAAATTTCACGTAGTGTTGATAAGAATTTATGGTTTTTAGAGGCTCATAATCAAGCTGAGAAATAATGCAGTGATAAATAGTAAAGTACCGAAATATCCAAAGATCTTGGCGTTCTTGAAATTGATTGAATTGCCAATGATTTTCTTAAGTTTCATTTGGTTTTGCATACTTATCACTGAGCTTGTTAATGGTGTAAGTCCAATACTGTCAGGTTTTGGGACAGGTATTTGGGTTTTATTTATTTTATATTTCGCCATGCGTCTGGCGACCGTTACCAATAAAATAAATCTTCTAAAACAGAATTGGCTATTCGTTTTAGCAATTTTAGTCACTACACTACGATTTTTCCCTTTTTTGCAGTCCTTTCCACTGGTGCGTGTAATCACCGCAACTTTCGGCATACAGATGATTTGGATTTTTGCTTCAGCATTTGTAGGTATGCGGATCCTTCGTAGGAATATTGGGCATCGCGGTGCAGGTTACGTGCTTGCATTGACTTTTGTGATATTGTTCTCTGGTGCAGCAGGAATGCTTCATTTTGAGGGTAACGTTGAAGATCCACAAGGCATCCACACTTATTTGAGGGCCCTTTGGTGGACAGCCATGCAGCTATCAAACATGGGTAGCGGGTATGTAGTAAAGACAACAGGTGGAAGAATTATCGATCTTTGCGTATCAATTTACGCGGTCGTGATATTTGGATATATAACTGCACTTTTGGCATCTTTCTTAATTGACCGTGAGGTCAAAGATCCAAAACCAGAAATTGCCTATCAGAAGTCACTTCAAGCGCTTCAAGAAGAAATTATTCAATTACGCCATTTAATTGAAGGATCTTTTAAAAAAGAATCAATACCCAAAATTAGATCCAAAAGCAAAACAAATTCAATCCTGCCTTAACTGTTTTCAATACGTCTTATTATACCTTGGTACAATTGAAGCATTCTTGTATATCCTTAAAATAGTATCTTAAACATATATAAATACGACGGAAGAATAATGTTAGTTGAAAAAGAATTAACGAATATAAGTTTACTTGCTGGAAAGCCACCAAATTCAGGGATGTTAGTTAATATCCCTAAATTGATTACATCCTATTATTCCGATGTGCCTGACCCTAGTGTGAAGGCGCAGAGGGTATTATTTGGTACCTCCGGGCATCGTGGTTGTGCATTTAAAAAATCATTTAATGAATGGCATATACTTGCCATTACACAGGCGATTTGCCTATTTCGTAAGCAGCAGGGTATTAATGGCCCTTTGTTTCTTGGAATGGATACACATGCATTATCCCAACCGGCACGTGCAAGTGCACTCGAGGTGCTGGCAGCTAATGGGGTTGACGTTATGCTTTCAGAGAATGATGAATATACGCCGACCCCAGTAATCTCTCACGCAATTCTTTCCTATAACCGTAGTCGTAAAAGTGGTCTTGCCGACGGTATTGTTATTACCCCTTCCCACAATCCACCCCACGATGGGGGATTCAAATATAATCCGCCCAATGGGGGGCCTGCGGACTTAAAGATCACCGATTGGATTGGAATGATAGCGAACACATTTCTCGAATCAAAGCTGAATGGTATTAAACGAATACTTTATGAAAAAGCATTAAGTGCTTCCAGCACACATCGCCATGATTATCTGAATACCTACATTGATGATTTAGAAAACGTGATCGATATGGGTGTTATTAAAGGATCAAATCTTAAGCTCGGAGTAGATCCGCTTGGTGGGGCCGGAGTCCATTATTGGAAACCCATTGCCGAGCGTTACAAGTTGAATCTTGAAGTGATTAGCGAGAAAGTTGATCCGACCTTTAGTTTTATGACAGTGGATTGGGATGGGCAGATCCGAATGGATCCGTCTTCTCCTTACGCTATGCAGCGATTGATCAGAATAAAGGATCAATTTGATATTGCTTTTGCTTGTGATACTGACCATGACCGTCATGGGATAGTTACTAAAGTTGTAGGCTTATTGCCACCCAATCACTACCTTTCAGTTGCTTGTTTTTATCTTTTTCAACATCGGCCAAGGTGGAATCCTAAAGCCGCCGTTGGCAAGACCTTGGTCAGTAGCCAGATGATTGATCGGATTACTGCCAAACTTGGCCGTAAGCTTTACGAGGTGCCTGTTGGTTTCAAATGGTTTGTTGAAGGTTTGATGGATGAATCTCTTGGGTTTGCATGCGAAGAAAGCGCGGGTGCTTCATTCTCACGTTTAGATGGAAGCGTTTGGACAACAGATAAAGACGGAATAGTTCCAGCATTGCTGTCGGCAGAGATCACTGCACGAGTAGGAAAAGATCCGGCCGTAATTTACCACGATTTGACAGAAGAGTTAGGAGAGTCCTTTAGTGAACGCATTCAAGCACCTGCCACTCCAGAACAAAAGAAAATTTTAGAGAATCTTGACGCATCACATGTGAAGACGACAGATTTGGCTGGTGAGAAGATTAAGGCTATCTTGACTAATGCTCCGGGTAATGGCGCTGCTATAGGCGGTTTGAAAGTAGAAGCAAAAAACGGGTGGTTTGCACTTCGCCCATCAGGGACTGAGGATATTTATAAGATTTATGCGGAAAGTTTTTTGGGACAAGATCATCTGAAATCTATTTTAGAGGAAGCGCAGACAATAGTGAGAGATGCAATATGAAAATGATGAAAATAGTGTTTACTGCGGCTATCTTAGGGCTTTGTTTGGTGTCATGTACAAACAATATACAAACTATCTCGAAGGCGGATTATCCTACGAAAATTGTAGGAACCTGGAAAGGTACAGTTGGCAATTTGAAAGAAACGATGTCAATTAAAGGTGATGGTACCTTTGTCTGCCGGCTGCATCCAGGAGGATTCATTGCTAATATGATTTATCCAACTGTCCCAGGGATGATTTATGGAACATGGAAAATAAATGATGCAATTATTGCTTTGAGTATTACTGGTGCCCAAAACGAGAATCTGAGAAGTAGTGTTGCTTTAAGTACGATCGTTTCATTTAAAGAGGGCGAGCTTGAATTGAAATCTGATCGAGGTGAGACCTCGTTATTTCAGAGGGTATTTGTTCTTTAACTTAATGTTTATGAAGGAGAATGCATGAAAAACAAGATACCTATTAATGCTACAGTAAATAGCTTACGACCTAAAGATATCGATGGGTTTGATTCCTTAAGACAAATTGCCCTGGATTTACATTGGTCATGGAACCATAGTACTGACCAAATTTGGCGGCAACTGGATCCTGTATTATGGGAACTAACACATAATCCTTGGATTGTTCTTCAGACAGTGGCGCGAGAAAAGCTAGGGGACCTTTTGGCTGATCCTGCCTTTCGTGGACAAGTTGATGCTCTATTGCAATCCAGGAAAAAACAAGCTGAGACCCCTGCATGGTTTCAACAAAATCATCCAAAATCGCCATTAACCTGCATTGCGTATTTCAGCATGGAATACATGTTAAGCGAAGCTCTCCCAATTTATTCGGGTGGACTTGGAAATGTGGCTGGTGACCAACTTAAAGCCGCAAGTGATCTTGGAATACCAGTGGTTGGTATTGGTCTTTTATACCAGCAAGGTTATTTTCGTCAAGTGATTGACAAAGATGGGGTTCAAGAAGCTCTTTATCCTTATAACGATCCTGGACAATTACCGATTACACCGTTACGGCAGGAGAATGGAGAATGGCTGCGTTTAGAAATAGCTTTGCCTGGATATTCAGTGTGGCTGCGTGCCTGGCAGGTTCAAGTTGGTCGTGTGAAACTATATTTGCTTGATAGCAATGACGCAGCGAATTTTCCGGCACACAGAGGCATTACCAATCAACTTTATGGCGGTGGTCCAGAACTGCGTTTGAAACAAGAAATGCTTTTAGGGATCGGCGGTTGGCGACTGCTTGAAGCACTTAAGATTAGGCCAGAAGTATGCCATCTTAATGAAGGGCATGCGGCTTTTGTTGTATTAGAGCGTGCTAGATCTTATATGAAAGAGAGTGGTAAACCCTTTAATGTTGCGCTGGATGTCACTCGTGCAGGAAATTTATTTACGACACATACGGCTGTTGAAGCAGGATTTGATCATTTCCTGCCGGAACTTATTGAACAATATCTTGGGGCTTATGCTAAAGAAAAATTAGGTATTTCCCTTCAAGATTTATTAGCTTTAGGACGACAGAATAGCTCAGACGTTTCTGAACCTTTCAATATGGCTTATCTGGCCATCCGAGGCAGTGGAGCAGTTAATGGAGTCAGCCGTTTACATGGTGATGTCAGTCGTCATTTATTCTCATCTCTTTTTCCTGGCTGGCCTGTTAACGAAGTTCCTATTGGATATGTGACTAATGGAGTTCATGTGCCAAGCTGGGACTCTGCAGCTTCTGATGATCTTTGGACAAAAGCTTGCGGGAAAGATCGCTGGATGGGAACTACAGAAACTCTAGAACAGAATATTCGTGGTGTATCTGATGAAAAATTGTGGGAAATGCGATCTAAAAATCGTCAAGGTTTGGTTGAGTATGCCCGTGAAAGATTGCCTAGAGAATTAGCTATTAGTGGTGTATGTCTTGAAATGATTGATCGTGCTAAGAATATTTTTGATCCCAATGCATTAACTCTAGGATTTTCCCGACGTTTTGCTGCTTACAAGAGACCCAATCTTTTACTGCATGATACTGCGCGATTACTTCGCATTTTGAGCGATCAAAAATGTCCAGTACAACTGATTATGGCAGGTAAGGCGCATCCAGCAGATAAAGCTGGACAGGTCTTGATCCAGGAATGGATCCATTTTATCAGAACTACCCCAGCCCGTGATCACGTCATATTCCTCAGCGATTATGATATGCACATGGCAGCTCATTTAGTGCGTGGAGTAGATGTCTGGATTAATACTCCACGACGACCATGGGAAGCCTGCGGTACTAGCGGAATGAAAGTTCTTGTTAATGGAGGTATTAATCTTTCAGAGTTGGATGGATGGTGGGCTGAAGCATACACTCCAAAGGTAGGTTGGGCAATAGGTGACGGTCAGGAACATGGCGAAGATCCAGCTTGGGATGCCATCGAAGCCGGAGTTCTTTACGAAATTCTTGAACGTGAAGTAATACCTGAATTTTATAAAAGAAATGATAAGGGTTTACCAATTGCTTGGCTTTCACGCATGCGTGAAAGCATGAGCTCTCTGACCCCTCAATTCTCAACCAATCGTACAGTACGTGAATATATCGATAAATATTATCTTCCTTCTGCAATTGCCTTTCGTCAGCGCTCTGCTGATAAAAGCAAGGTAGGTACAAGCATTATTAATTCAGAAAATACTCTCAAAGAAAAATGGGGCAAATTGCATTTTGGCAACATGAAGTCACAGACAAAAGCGGATCAAAATATCTTTGAGGTAGATGTCTATCTTGATGATATCGATGTGAACCTAGTCAAAGTTGAGCTTTATGCTAATGGTATCAACGGTGGTGATTCAATTCGTCAGGAAATGAATCGCATTGGTCCGCTGAACGGTGCGTCGGGTGGCTATGTTTACAGTACTTCTGTGTCTGCGGCCCGTTCAAAAACAGATTATACGGCACGCATTATACCGTTCTGTGATGGGGTTACAGTGCCTTTGGAAATTGGTGGTATTCTTTGGCAAAAGTGAAAGAAAATTTATGCAAGAGTTAAAAGAGAAAATAAATTTAAAGATTCACCTTCGGGATGGAACATCATTACCACTTGGCCCTAGTCAATGTGGTACTGGTGTCAATTTTGCGATTTTTAGTCAATACGCAACCCATGTAAGGCTTGAGTTATTTAACCATCATGAAGATGCTAAAGCGGCAAGCGTGATTAATTTGGATCCTATTCACAATCGGACAAGTAATATTTGGCATGTTTGGGTCGAAGGGATTGAACCTGGTCAACTCTACGCTTATCGGGTGGATGGCCCCTATAACCCTAAGGATGGTCATCGGTTTAATTTTAACAAACTTCTTTTGGATCCCTGTACTAAAGAAATTTCGAGATTGCCTACTTGGGATTTCGGGGTAGCTCGTGGGTATGATGTGTCGGTTCCTGATGTGGATGCGGTACGTTCGATGGTCGATGATGCAGGAAGCATGCCTAAATGCGTTTTCACGGACGAGCAATTTGAATGGTATGAGGATCATTCTCCAAAGCTTCCCTGGTCAAAAGTTGTCATCTATGAATTGCATGTCCGTGGCTTTACAAATCATCCAAGTTCCGGTGTGAAAAATCCTGGAACCTATAGGGGTCTAATGGAAAAGATTCCCTATCTTAAAAACTTAGGTGTGACAGCGGTTGAACTTATGCCGGTACAAGAGTTCAATGAAAATCAGCCAACAGGCAAATATTCACCTAACGGTCAACCTCTCAAGAATTATTGGGGTTATGACCCAGTAGCCTTTTTTGCGCCTAAGGCTTCCTATAGTAGTTTGGAAGGTATTGGGCATCAAAAACAAGAATTTAAGGAAATGGTCCAAGCTTTACATAAAGCAGGGATTGAGGTGATTTTAGACGTAGTTTTTAATCATACTTCTGAAGGGAACGAACGTGGGCCGACACTTAGTTTTCGTGGAATTGATAACAGGATTTTTTATATGTTAGCAGACGATAAACGTTTTTATAAGGACTACTCAGGTACAGGCAATACTATTAACGCCAATCATCCTGTTGTGAGGGACCACATTTTGACAGCGTTACGATATTGGGTTGAAGAAATGCATGTTGATGGATTCCGTTTTGATCTTGCCACAGTGCTTGATCGTGATTGCGAAGGAAAATTGTTGTCCAATGCTCCAGTTCTCGAGCTTATTGCTGATGACAGGGTATTAAGGGATGTGCGGATAATTGCTGAACCGTGGGATGCTGCCGGAGCGTATGAGGTTGGGAACTTTTCAAAACGCCGTTGGGCAGAATGGAACGGTCGATACAGGGATGTTATCCGAAGGTTTTGGCGTGGTGATGATGGGGTTCTTGGTCTATTTGCAGAACGTATCTGTGGCAGTGCTGACATTTATTCTAAATCTGGCAAAGGACCGGAGAGTAGTATCAATTTTATTACCTGTCATGATGGTTTTACTCTCAATGATTTGGTGAGCTATACATCCAAGCATAATGAAGCAAATGGAGAAAATAATCAGGATGGAACTAACGAAAATTTAAGTGCCAATTATGGTGTTGAAGGCAAGACACATGATAATCAGATTGAGGATACTAGAAAGCGCCAGATCAAGAATTTTCTTTTAACGCTTTTGATATCGCGTGGTGTCCCGATGTTATCTGGTGGAGATGAATTTCGCCGCACGCAAGAGGGTAATAATAATGCATATTGTCAAGATAATGAAATAAGTTGGTTTAACTGGAGTCATTTGACGGAACATCAGGAAATTTATAATTTCACCCGTGGTTTGGTAGCTATTCGTCGCGATCATCCCATCTTAAGCAAGGAACAATTTTATACAGATGCTGAAATCCAGTGGTTTAGTCCTCATGGAGAATTACCTAATTGGAATGATTCAAAGAATAAGCAGTTAGCATGTTTGATTCATGAAAATGCTCAATCAAAGATCTACATATTGTTTAATGCTGGTACACAAGGGTTTGATTTTATTCTGCCAACAATATCTTTTGGTCATAGTTGGCATTTGGCTGTAGATACGTCGCATTTATTTTCACAAGAGATCCAAATTAAGGACACAAAGGCGTATTACCTTCAAGCCCGGAGTTGCGCGATACTTTTGATACGTAAGAAAGATAATTCATAATGGAGAAACGATCCTCCGGAGTGCTGCTGCATCCAAGTTCACTTTTCAATCAATATCCTATTGGTGATATTGGTCCCATTGCTGCCTGTTTTGTAGATTTTCTGGGAACGAGTGGGCTTTTGTTTTGGCAAATGCTTCCTATAGGTCCAACTGGAGAAGGGAATTGTCCTTATCAATCGATGTCTGCCTTTGGAGGTAATCCGTTACTAATGAGTCCTGATCGTCTGGTTGCCCAAGGATTTTTGGAAAGTTCTGATATAGAACATTACAGACAATCTAATGAGGGACAAGTAAATTATGCTGGGACGGAAGAATTAAAGACAAGGTTGCTAAGACGTGCTTTTGAAAATTTTGAGAATAAACCCCAAGATAAACGCAAAATTGATTTTGATGCATTTAAAAAAGTAGAAAAATATTGGCTTGATGATTTTTCATTATTCTTGGCGATTCAAGAAAAACAAGGCACTTCAAATTGGACCTTATGGAACCAAGAGCTGAAAACACGCCAGCTAGATGCAATTACCGGTGTACAGAAAGATTTGGCTCATGAGATACGTTACCATGAATTTGTCCAATGGCAGTTTGCAGTTCAGTGGAATGAATTAAAAGTTCATTGCAAATCCAAGGGAATCCGATTGATTGGCGATATTCCTATGTTTGTAGCCCATCAAAGCGCTGATGTTTGGGCGCATCCCGAACTTTTTAAACTTGATGCTGATGGAAATCCTTCTGTAGTCGCAGGCGTTCCTCCTGATTATTTTTCTAAAACGGGACAGCTTTGGGGTTTACCGGTTTATCGCTGGGATGTTTTAGCACAACAGAAATATAGCTGGTGGATTGAGCGTATACGCATTGCTTTAAGACGTTTTGATCTTGTTCGGCTGGATCATTTTATTGGTTTTGTTCGTACTTTTGAAGTTTCTGCGAATGCGAAGACAGCTGAGTATGGGCAGTACACAGCTGGAGGAGGGTCTTCTTTTTTCCAAGCAGTACGAGAGGCTCTTGGTGTATTACCTTTTATCGCTGATAATCTCGGGGTCGTAACACCAGAAGTGACTTCTTTAATGCAACAGTTTCAAATTCCAGGAACGCAGGTTCTGCAGTTTGAGTATAGCACTCAACTAAAGAATAATTTAAACCTATCAGATGATCATCTGGAAAATTCAGTGCTTTATACAGGGACGCATGACAACAACACAACAGTAGGTTGGTATGAACAATTGCCAAATGAACTACGCAACAGTTTGCAAAAACAGTTGGGCGTAAATGCTTCGGATATTGATTGGGCCATGATCCGCAAGGCTTTTGGCTCTCAGGCCAAGACAGTCATTATTCCCATGCAAGATTTTCTGAATTTGGGGGCAGAAGCCAGGATGAATTTTCCAGGCGTTGCTGATGGAAATTGGCAGTGGCGGCTTCAGGATGGGGTTTTGAACCAAGATCTCAGTGAGAAAATTAAGAATTTAAATAAAACGAATGGCCGCTTAAGTGAGGGTATATCTAAATGAAAAAGGATCTTCCTATTACGACGTTATTTGTAGATATTGGCGGTGTCTTGCTCACCGATGGATGGGTTCAAAAATATCGATCCTTAGCGGCTAAGACTTTTGATTTGAATTTTAAAGAAATGGAAATTCGGCATTATCTGAATTTTAACACCTACGAGTCAGGTAAACTTAGTATTGATGAATATTTGAGACGTGTGGTGTTCTATGAGGGGCGTAGATTTTCTCTTAATGTTTTCAAGAAGTTTATGTTTTCACAATCCAAGCCTTATCCTCAGATGATCAATCTCATAGCCCAGCTAAAAGCTAAGTATGGATTAAAGATAGTCGTGGTTAGTAATGAAGCGCGGGAATTAAACGCTTATCGTATTCATACCTTTAAGCTTGATGTGTTCGTGGATTCTTTTATTTCCTCTTGCTATGTTCATCTTCGTAAACCAGATGAGGATATCTTCCGGCTAGCTTTAGATATCTCCCAAGTAAACCACAAGCAAATTGTTTATATCGATAATACATTTTTATTTGTTCAAGTGGCGGAAAGTTTGGGTATAAAGAGTATTTTTCATAGAGATTATAAAACTACGCAAGCGAAATTAGCTTGCCTTGGATTGGTATTAGACAAATGAAAAATGTATTAGCCATCAATGGCGGTTCATCAAGCATCAAATTTGCCTTATATGAGGCTAATGAGGTATTACGAAAGAAGTTTGAGGGAAGCATTGAAAGGATTGGATTGCCCAATGCTTTCTTACGAGTTAAAGGTATCGATGGGGCTGATAATTTTTCAAAGGATATAGATGCAGGGGATCAAAAACAAGCTGTCGGATTTTTAATGGATTGGATTGAAAAACGTATAGGGGATGATGCATTGTCTGCTGTAGGACATCGGATTGTTCAAGGAAGCCCTAAAGATAGTGAAACGCAATTAGTAACGAAAGAACTTTTAGATGATTTATATCTGTATGAAGCGCTTGACCCTGAGCATTTACCTCAGGAACTTATGATTATTGAGGCATTTATTTATCGATTTCCGGATACACCTCAAGTTTTGTGTTTTGATACAGCATTTCATCATGATATGCCACGAGTGGCCAAGATATTGGCGATTCCTCGTCGATATGAAGCAAAAGGTGTTCGTCGGTTAGGATTTCATGGTATTTCTTATTCATTTTTGATGCGAGAATTGGTTCAAATAGCTGGAAAAGATGCGTTTCCATCTCGAGTCATCCTTGCCCATTTGGGTAGTGGAGCCAGTTTGGCGGCAGTGGAGAATGGTAAAAGCATTGATACCAGCATGGGGTTTACACCAAGTGCGGGTTTAGTCATGGGAACACGTTGTGGAGATTTAGACCCTGGGCTTAACTACTATTTAGCACGGACAGAAGGGACGGACGCGAGTCAATTCCAGCATATGGTGGATTACGAATCAGGGCTTCTTGGAATTTCTGAAACAAGCTCGGATATGAAAGATTTGCTTTTGCATGAATCTAGTGATGTACGGGCAAAAGAAGCTATTGAGGTGTTTTGTTATCAAACTAAGAAATGGATAGGTTCATATAGCGCAGCACTTGGCGGTCTTGACACGCTGGTATTTGCTGGAGGTATTGGAGAAAATGTGCCAGTCATTCGTTCTAGGATCTGCAAGGGGCTTGAATTTCTAGGAGTTGATATCGATGAAAATCTCAACAAGGCCAACGAAGGGATAATTTCTAAAAAGATGGGCAAGGTTGCGGTTCGCATTATTCGTACAGATGAAGAATTCATGATTGCACAACAGGTAAGTCAAATGCTCAAATTAGATACGGCTATCTAATAAAAACGTATTTTATGAAAGGACTATGAATATGTTAAACAAAGCTAAAACATTAGAAGGATATAAATTGGATAGCATCGACGGGGATATAGGGAAGGTCAAAGACATTTATTTTGATGACAAGTTCTGGACAGTTCGATACTTAGTTGTGGAAGCGGGGAACTGGATTACGCCGAATATGGTATTGATTTCACCCTATTCTCTTATTGATGTTGATCAGGAAGACAGGGATATCCAGGTTGATTTGACCAAAAAGAAGATCAAGGAAAGTCCGTCATATAATTCAGACAAACCCGTCTCACGGCAATTTGAAGATGCCTATTATGGTTATTACGGATGGCCCTCCTATTGGGATGGTGATGAAATGTGGGGGAGATATCCATCTATTATGCGTGATCCTAAAAAATGGGGAATAGCGAATCAAGGGGGCAAGACCTGGAATTCTCATTTACGAAGCACCCATAAAGTGGCTGGCTACCATATACAAGCGACAAACGGAGAAATTGGCCACATCGAGGACTTTATTATTGATCATGATAGGTGGACGATACGGTATCTAATTATTGATACGAAAAACTGGTTGCAGGGAAAACGGATATTAATTTCACCTCAATGGATCAAGAACATTGATTGGAGGAATTCTAAAATATTTGTGAATCTTTCTTGTGAAGAAATTAAACAGGCGCCGGAATACACAGAATCTTCGTTACTAACGCGGGAATATGAATCCAAATTGTATGGACATTACAGCCGTCAAGGGTATTGGGACGATGAACTTGTCCCTATGAAAGGATCAATATGAAACTAAATAAAGTTAAAACATTAGAAGGTTATACATTGGATAGCTTGGATGGAGAAATCGGGAAGGTCAAAGATTTTTACTTCGATGATCAGTACTGGGCTATTCGTTATCTGGTTGTTGATACAGGGAATTGGCTTTCTTTTAATCAAGTATTGATTTCACCGTACGCTCTTATTGCGGTTGATACGATAGAGCGAAATATTGCGGTTAGTTTGAGCAAAAAACAGATTGAAAACAGCCCGTCATTGAATAGTGACAAGCCTGTTTCCCGACAATTTGAGGATGCTTATTATGGGTATTACGGTTGGCCAACGTATTGGGGTGGACAATATATGTGGGGTGATACACCAAACTTTACAAGGATGCCTACTAATTGGAAAGCTTCAAATCAAGGAGGTAAGGCGTGGGATCCTCATTTACGAAGCACTCAACATGTAAGTGGCTATCATATTCAGGCAAAAGATGGGGAGATAGGTCATGTCATTGATTTTATTGTTGATGATGATTCATGGGCAATCAGATATTTAGTCATTGATACTAAGAACTGGTGGGCAGGTAAGAAAGTTCTGATTTCTCCCAGATGGATTGACAGCGTCGGTTGGAGTGATTCAAAGATTTTTGTAAATATGACTCGAAAGTACATCAAACAAGCACCGGAATATTCAGATGAGCTTTTAGTTACCCGTGAATATGAAACTAATCTTAATAGGCATTACAAACGACCGGATTACTGGGCTGAAGATCTAATTCCTAAAGGCCGAATTTCTAATAAGAGCATTAAGGAAACGGCACAAATCTAGAATTATTTAAGAAAGTAAAGCTTTGGAAGGAGCTTTGATATGAAAAACAGGGTAAAAGAAGTTGTTAATGGGATTCCGGAAGGAATAATTAATCCTGATAAACCATTATCAAATGATTTACTTCAAAAGATAAATGCCTATTGGAGAGCGGCCAACTATATATCTGTTGGGCAAATTTACCTATACGACAATCCTTTACTTAAAGAGCCTTTGAAAATGTCACATGTTAAGCCACTGGTGGTAGGTCATTGGGGGACAACACCTGGTCAGAATTTTATTTATGTGCATTTAAACCGTGTTATCAAAGAATTTGACTTAAATATGTTTTACATCGCGGGTCCCGGACATGGGGGACCGGCAATTGTGGGGAATGTTTATCTCGAAGGTACATGGAGTGAAGTTTATCCAAACATAACACAAGACGAAGCTGGGATGAAGAAACTGTTTAAGCAATTTTCGTTTCCAGGGGGGATTTCCAGCCATGTAGCGCCAACAACGCCGGGTTCAATCCACGAAGGCGGGGAACTTGGCTACTCACTCAGTCATGCTTTCGGAGCTGCATTTGATAATCCAGATTTAATTGTTGCTTGTGTCATCGGAGATGGCGAATCAGAAACAGGTCCTTTGGCAACTGCTTGGCATTCCAATAAATTTTTAAATCCAATATCTGATGGTGCTGTACTTCCTATCCTGCATCTTAATGGTTTTAAGATTAGCAACCCAACAGTGCTCGCTCGTATTGAACATGAGGAATTGGAGAAATTTTTTCAAGGTTGCGGTTGGACACCTTATTTTGTTGAAGGCGATGATCCAGCCCAGATGCATCAATTGATGGCAGCTACATTGGATCGTGTCATTGCAGATATTAAGACTATTCATACCAATGCACGTGATAAAAAAGACAATACCCGTCCGCGTTGGCCGATGATCGTTTTAAAATCACCTAAAGGTTGGACAGGTCCAAAAATGGTCGATGGTTTGCAAATAGAAGGCACATTCCGAGCCCATCAAGTTCCAATTCTTGTCGACTCTGATCATCCCGATCATCTAAAGTTGCTTGAAAGCTGGATGAAAAGCTATAAGGCAGAAGAATTATTCAATCAAGATGGGCGTCTTATTCCGGAATTAGCCACACTCGCACCCAAAGGTATTAAACGTATGGGCGCTAATCCGCATACCAACGGCGGGGTTCTATTGCGTGAATTGCGTATGCCTGATTTTAGAGCTTATGCTTTAAAAGTGCCTTCACCTGGAGCTGTCGATGGTCAAGATACACTAATTTTAGGTAATTTTTTGCGTGATGTAATAAAGCAAAATCAAGAATACCGAAATTTTAGGCTTTTTGGTCCTGATGAGACGATATCAAATTTACTTGGTGCTGTCTTTGAAGTAACCAATCGCCAGTGGGATGCCAGGGAAGTCAAGAATGATGAATTCCTGTCACCTGATGGAGGAGTCTTAGATTCAATGTTAAGTGAACATCAGTGTGAGGGTTGGTTGGAAGGATATTTATTAACTGGCCGTCATGGGGTATTTAACAGTTATGAGGCCTTTATCCGCATTGTAGACTCGATGTTCAGTCAGCATGCCAAGTGGTTAAAGGTAACCTTAGAACTGCCATGGCGCCGGAAGATTGCTTCATTAAATTATTTATTAGCTTCCCACGTCTGGCAACAAGACCATAATGGTTTTACTCATCAAGATCCTGGTTTCCTTGATCATGTGATCAATAAGAAAGCGGATATCGTACGCGTTTATCTCCCACCAGATGCTAATTGTTTACTTTCGGTGATGGATCATTGCCTACGTAGCCAGCATTATGTCAATGTCGTGGTTGCAGGAAAACATGCTTTGCCCCAATGGCTGACCATGGAAGAGGCCATCGTGCATTGTACGGAAGGTATTGGTATCTGGCAATGGGCCAGTAATGATCAAGGTTCAGAACCTGATGTGGTCATGGCCTGTTGCGGCGATACGCCGACACTGGAAATATTAGCTGCTGTTTCTATCCTTCGTCAACATCTGCCAGATCTGAAAATACGGGTGATTAATGTTGTAGATCTAATGAAACTACAATCTGCCAGTGAGCATCCACATGGACTTAACGAAACAGATTACGATTCATTATTTACTAAAGACAAACATATCATTTTTGGTTTTCATGCATACCCATGGCTAGTTCATCGCCTAACCTATCGCCGAACCAATCGCAATATGCATGTTCGAGGATACAAAGAAGAAGGAACGATTACTACCGCCTTTGATATAAGGGTACAAAATGATCTGGATCGTTTCCATCTAGTACAGGATGTAATAGATCGTTTACCACAATTAGGTACAAAGGGTGCTTATCTTAAGAAGATGATGCAGGACAAGCTCGTTGAGCACAAGATTTACATTGATAAAAATGGCCAAGACTTACCGGAAATTCGTAACTGGAAATGGTCTTAATAATAGGAACATTCTATTTTTAAATGAAAGGAATATCATCATGAAAACATATCATTATCTGACAGGGGGCGTATTCGCCGTCGTTGCTTTAGTTCATTTGTTAAGAATTATTAATCATTGGCCTTTAATTCTGGGATCTTGGGATGCTCCAATGTACGCTTCTTGGCTCGGACTTATGGTTGCAGGATTCTTATGTATTTGGTCTTTTCGTTTATTACGTGTTTAAGTTGCCATGAATAAAAGGGGATAAGAAAGTGAAGACACAAGAATTAATCAATACGGTAGAGAAGCTAATGGCCGATGATAAAGGGTTGTTGGCGATGGATGAAAGTAATCCAACCTGTAATAAACGATTTGCCAAATTAGGAATACCGCAAACTGAAAGTTACAGACGTGTTTATCGGGAGTTAATTATTACTACACCCGGTCTTGGAGAATACATCAGTGGGGTAATCCTATACGATGAAACAATCAGGCAAAAGATGAAAGATGGTACTTCATTTATAAAAGTTATCAATGATGTTGGAATCTTACCTGGCATTAAGGTTGACATCGGGGCAAAAGATATGTCTGGGCATCCTGGGGAGAAAATAACTGAAGGTCTCGATGGTTTGCGTGAGCGACTGATGGAATATTATCAAATGGGAGCTCGATTTGCCAAGTGGCGTGCAGTTTTGGCTGTAGGCAATGGGATTCCAAGCCGTGCTTGCCTTGAGGCTAACGCACAGGCCTTGGCTCGTTACGCATCCTTATGCCAGGAAGCAGGGCTCGTTCCTATCGTTGAGTCAGAAGTTCTGATGGATGGTGATCATACCCTTGAGCGTTGCCGCAGGTTAACAGAGGAAGCTTTGGAAACAGTATTTAATCGTCTTTTTGTGCAAGGTGTAATGTTAGAAGGCATGATCCTAAAACCTAATATGGTTCTTCCGGGACTCGCTTGCCCAAAACAAGAATCGATTGATGAAGTTTCCGAAGTTACAGTAAAGTCTCTTTTGCGAGTTGTTCCTGCCTTAGTAGGTGGTGTTGCATTCTTATCAGGTGGTCAATCTTGTGAATTGGCTTCAGAACGATTGAATGCTATGAATCATAAATTTAAATCACGATTACCTTGGCCCTTGGCCTTTTCATTTGCGCGTGCTATCCAGCAGCCGGCTTTAGATATTTGGTTAGGCCAAGATGTCAATTATTTAGCTGCTCAAGAAGCATTATATCATCGAGCAAGGTGCAATAAGGCAGCACGACGTGGTGAATACTCTTCAGAATTAGAGAGGGTAATAGCATGAAATCATGGAAAGCATTAGAAGCGCATTACAGGCAAGTTCGGGATTTACATCTTTGTGATCTTTTTAAAGAAAATCCAGATCGAGGCAAGCAAATGAGCCTGGAAGCTGTGGGTATTTATTTTGATTATTCCAAACATCGTATTACTGACGAAACGCTTAGATTGCTTATACAAATAGCCAAAGACTCTGGTTTAAAGGCACACATTGAGGCTATGTTTCGTGGTGAAAAGATTAATGTCACAGAGAATCGGCCTGTCCTACACACAGCTCTGCGTACACCTCAAGGTAAATCCATTGTGGTGGATGGTATTGACGTCGTGCTACAGGTTCATGCCGTTCTCGACAAGATGGCTGATTTTTCAAATAAGGTTCGATCTGGGGAATGGAAGGGACATACTGGAAAACCGATACGTAATGTCATTAATATCGGTATTGGTGGATCTGATTTGGGACCTGTCATGGCCTATGAGGCATTGCGTTATTATAGTCAACGTGATTTGAATTTTCGTTTTATCTCGAATATAGACGGCACTGATTTCTTCGAAGCAACAAGGGATATTAAAGCAGAAGAGACACTTTTTATTATTTCATCGAAAACCTTTTCAACCTTGGAGACGATGACCAATGCTCATACAGCCCGTGATTGGGTCCTTCAAGCTTCAAAAGATCCATCGGTAGTTGCTAAACATTTTGTCGCTGTTTCAACTAATGCCCAGAAAGTAAAGGAATTTGGAATTGATCCAGCAAATATGTTCGAGTTCTGGGATTGGGTTGGCGGACGCTATTCAATGGATTCAGCCATTGGATTATCAACGATGGTTGCCATCGGTCCTGATAATTTTCGAGCCATGCTTGATGGTTTTCATCAGATGGATGAACATTTTAGAACAGCTCCTTTTGAAATAAATATGCCTGTTCTGATGGGACTCTTGGGTTTTTGGTATAACAACTTTTTTGGGGCTCAAACGATAGCAGTCCTTCCTTATGAGCAGTACCTAAAGCGATTTCCTGCCTATCTGCAGCAATTGACTATGGAGAGTAATGGCAAGCATGTGACCCTTGATGGCAAAAAAATAACATATCAAACAGGCCCCATTTATTGGGGTGAGCCCGGCACCAATGGCCAACATTCTTTTTACCAATTAATTCATCAAGGAACCAAGCTCATTCCATGTGACTTTATCGCGTTTAATCAACCACTACATCCCATGGGTCTTCATCATGACATGCTAATAGCTAATGTTTTTGCTCAAGCTGAAGCGCTTGCCATGGGTCAATCTTCCCAGCAACCCTACAAAGATTTTGAGGGCAATCGTCCTTCCAGCACGATTATATTGGATCGTTTGACACCGCAGGCATTAGGTAAACTGGTTGCATTGTATGAACATAGTGTTTTCACTCAAGGAACTATTTGGAAGATTGATTCTTTTGACCAATGGGGCGTTGAATTGGGCAAGGTGCTTGCTGAGCGCATTATTCCTGAACTTAAAGTTGGAGCTGGGTGGTCCTCAAGCCGGACACTCGCAGGAGCTCGGAATCTTGCGCATGATCTTAACCATGATAGTTCAACGAATACCTTGATTGAGCGTTACGTAAAATCAAAGTACGGGAGTTCTTTATGAAAGACAATGAAGAAGCTATTAAAAATAAATCTAAATCTAAGACGGGATCTAAGCCAAATACGAGTAACGAATTAAAATCCTTACCTATGCCTGAGTTGGAGAAGAAATTAGAGTCTTCAACAGAAGGTTTAAGTCAATCAGAGGCTGAAAAACGTCTGACTCAATACGGGCCTAATGAGATCACAGTTGAGAAAACGAATATGTTTTTAAAATTCCTCAGTTATTTCTGGGGACCTATTCCCTGGATGATTGAGGTAGCTGTGATTTTGTCAGGTGTTGTCCGTCATTGGCCTGATTTTTTTATAATCCTTGTTTTACTTATGACAAATGCTGTGGTTGGATTTTGGGAAGAACGTGAAGCAGGAAATGCCATTGCTGCTCTAAAAGCTAAATTAGCAATTAAAGCTCGAGTGAAACGTGATGGAAAGTGGATCAACCCACCAGCGCGTGAAGTTGTTCCAGGGGACGTTATTCGTCTTCGTTTAGGAGATATTGTGCCAGCGGATGCGCGTCTACTCCAAGGTGATTCAATTGAGGTAGATCAGTCCCAATTAACGGGAGAATCTTTGCCAGCCTCAATTAAATCCGGGGGAGCCGTGTTTTCAGGTTCGATCATTCGACAGGGTGAAATTGAAGCAATGGTTTATGGTACGGGTGAGAATACTTATTTTGGAAAAACAGCGCAGCTCGTTCAGCAAGTGCATACGGTTAGCCATTTTCAAAAAGCAGTGTTGAAGATTGGTAATTACCTGATTATTCTCGCGGTAGCTTTGGTGGCGGTAATAATTACTGTCGCGATCTTCCGTGGGGATCCCATTTTAACCACTTTGCAATTTGCTTTGGTGTTAACTGTCGCTGCCATTCCCGTAGCCATGCCAACGGTATTATCTGTGACAATGGCGGTTGGAGCGCGTCTTTTGGCTAAAAAGCAAGCCATTGTCAGCCGTTTAGTCGCGATTGAAGAATTGGCTGGTGTGGATATTCTATGTGCAGATAAGACAGGTACATTGACCCAGAACAAGCTTACCTTGGGTGATCCGTTTAGTGTTAATAATATACCTGTTGATCAGATTATTCTCAATGCCGCCCTCGCATCGCGAGGTGACAATAATGACACGATTGATCTGGCTGTTCTTGGTGGTATTAAGGATAAAGAAGCTTTAAAGAATTATCAGATGGTGCATTTTCAACCCTTTGATCCGGTGCATAAACGCACAGAAGCCCTCATCAAATCCAAGGATGGAAAGACTTTTAAAGTGACCAAGGGTGCGCCGCAAGTAATTCTGGCCTTATCAGCCAATCATTCCGCAGTTAATACCGCCGTTGAGAAGGTAGTCAACGAATTTGCTGCTCGTGGTTTTCGTTCTTTAGGTGTAGCAAGGGCAGACGCAGATGGATCCTGGCAATTTCTTGGTGTCTTGCCTTTGTTTGATCCACCAAGAGAAGATGCAAAATCAACTATAGCGACTGCATTGTCTATGGGTGTCAAGGTCAAGATGGTTACAGGTGATGCTTTGGCTATTGCTATAGAAACAGCCAAAAAATTAGGGATGGGCATAAATATTCTTGATGCCGCTAGCCTTGGTGACTCAAAAAAGAAAGAGACTACAGAAGAGATTGATTCTATAGAGAAAGCAGATGGTTTTGCTCAGGTTTTTCCTGAACATAAGTTTCACATTGTAGATATTCTGCAAAAACGCGGTCACATCGTTGGTATGACAGGAGATGGGGTCAATGATGCACCTGCTTTGAAGAAGGCTGATTGCGGGATTGCGGTTTCGGGGGCCACAGATGCAGCACGCGCTGCTGCAGCAATCGTGTTATTAACTCCTGGTTTATCAGTGATCATTGATGCTATCAAAGAAAGCCGGCGTATTTTTCAGAGGATGAATAGTTATGCCATTTACCGTATTGCTGAGACTTTGCGTGTCCTGTTTTTTATGACATTGGCCATTCTAGTATTCAATTTCTATCCTTTGACCGCAGTCATGATCGTGATGCTGGCCTTGCTTAACGATGGGGCCATTCTGTCGATTGCCTACGATAATGTCCAATATAAAATGCAGCCTGAGGCCTGGAACATGCGCATGGTCTTGGGTATTTCTACAGTATTGGGTATCATAGGTGTCGTCTCTGCCTTTGGCTTGTTTTATTTAGGCGAGCGTGTTTTTCATATTGATCGCTCTCATATTCAGACGATGATGTACTTAAAGTTGTCGGTCGCAGGCCACTTGACGATTTTTCTCACACGCACACGAGGGCCCTTTTGGTCCATTCGTCCAGCCAAGATTCTACTGATTGCAGTATTTGGTACACAAGCGTTAGCTACCTTGATGGCCGTTTATGGGATATTCATGACACCACTAGGATGGGGTTGGGCATTATTTGTTTGGGGCTATGCCTTAGCATGGTTCCTCGTTAATGACCGTATAAAACTTCTCGCGTATCATTTTCTTGATAAAACAAAAGCTAATCCTAAAATTCTAGCACAATCTGAAAAACTTAGTTCTGATCCGACAACAAGGATCGCCAAACGAGCTTATGAAATATACGAGAAGCGGGGAAGTCAAAAAGATTTGGCTGCTCAAGATTGGAAGCAAGCTGAAAGGGAGATACTTAAAAAATGAAAAGTGATTTAAAAGATTTCCGTGTTCGGCCCGGAGAAAAGATCAATCTAAGCAAATGCTCGACAATGGAGCAGCCCTTTTGCAATTCAAAGAAGAGTTATCATAAAGTTTTGAAAGATCATGTTGCCAAATTGAGTTTATTCCAAAATATTCATTATGCGTCTAACAGGTTTGCATTATTGCTGATTTTCCAGGGTATGGATGCGGCAGGTAAAGACGGAGCGATCCGGCACGTCATGTCCGGGGTCAATCCGCAAGGTTGTAAAGTTTTTAGTTTCAAAAGTCCAAGCGCTGAGGAATTAGAACATGATTTTTTATGGCGCACCACTTGTTGTCTTCCTGAACGTGGACAAATTGGGATATTCAATCGCACTTATTATGAAGAAGTATTGATCGTTCGTGTGCATCCCGAGATTCTTCGCACACAGGGGCTTTCAGAAGAATTGCGTAACGAAAAGAATATTTGGGCAGGGAGATATCGTTCCATTGTAGATCTTGAAGAGCATCTTTATCGTAATGGCACCAGGGTCATTAAATTCTTTCTTCACATTTCGAAGGAAGAGCAACGCAAGCGATTCTTGGAGCGTATTGATCAACCGGACAAAAACTGGAAATTAAGCCTTGGGGATACTCATGAGAGAAAGTATTGGAATAAGTATATGCAGGCTTATGAAGAGTGTCTCAATGAGACAAGTACCCTTCACGCACCTTGGCACATCGTTCCTGCCGATGATAAGCATAATGCGCGTTTGATTGTTTCCCAGATTATTCTTGATGCTTTTAATGTGCTAAAGATGACCTATCCTAAAACAACTCCCAAACATGAGCTGGAATTGAAATCAATTCGCAAACAGCTTGAAAGGCAGAAGGATGAACAATAAGCCAAAATTAGAAGAATTAAGCATTAATACTATACGTTTTTTGGCTGCTGACGCTGTTGAAAAAGCTAATTCCGGACATCCAGGCACTCCTATGGGCTTGGCCCCCTTAGCCTACGTTTTATGGGAGAGATTTTTAAAACATAATCCAAAGAATCCCGAATGGCCTGACCGTGATCGTTTTATTCTTTCAGCAGGTCATGCTTCCATGCTTCTTTACAGCCTACTTTTTTTGACAGGGTATGATGTGACTCTTGAAGATATAAAGCAATTTCGTCAATGGGGCAGCCGCACTCCGGGACATCCTGAGTATGGAAAAACTCCAGGTGTCGAGACAACCACAGGACCTTTAGGTCAGGGGTTTGCAAATGGAGTGGGAATGGCTATGGCTGAGCGTTTCCTTGCTGCTTACTTTAACAGGAAGGGACACACAATATTCGATCATTATATTTATTGCATTGCCTCTGATGGCGACATGATGGAAGGGGTCACGTCTGAAGCAGCATCTATTGCCGGAAATCTTGAGCTTGGGAAACTCATTTATTTTTATGACAACAATCATATTACGATTGAAGGTAAAACGAGTCTGACTTTTTCAGGAGAGAATGTCAGAAAGAGATTTGAAGCTTATGGATGGCAGGTATTGGTTGAAGATGATGGTAATAATATTGAAGCGATTGCAAAATTGATCGTCCAAGCCCAAGAAGAAAAAACAAAGCCTTCATTAATCATTGTCCACACCCATATTGGTTATGGCAGCCCGAAGCAGGACACTGCAGCAGCTCATGGAGCTCCTTTGGGTGCTGAAGATTTGAAACTTACAAAACAAAATCTTAATTGGCCTCTGGAACCATCCTTTTATGTCCCTGATGAAGTTTTGAATCATTTAAGGGAAGCTGTAGAAAAAGGAGAAAAAGCTGACAAGGAATGGATTAAACGTTTTGACGCATACGCCAAGGAGTATCCGGATCTTGCTATAGAATGGCAAAAGTTTAAAAGGGGAGAGTTGATCGATGGTTGGGACAAGGATCTCCCTGTTTTTGATTCTAAAAAAGGACCTATAGCAACAAGAAGTGCATCAGGAGAAGTATTAAATGCGGTAGCTTTGAAGATACCTAATCTTTTTGGTGGTTCTGCTGATCTTGCTCCATCTACGGATACGTATTTAAGAGGGTTGGGTGATTTCTTAAAAGATGATCATATGGGTCGTAATCTTCATTTTGGCATTAGAGAACATGCCATGGGATCAATTCTAAACGGAATGTTTTTGCATGGTGGCATTATTCCCTTTGGAGCCACTTTTCTTATTTTTTCAGATTATATGCGTCCGCCAATCCGTTTGGCTGCGTTAATGAACATTCCTGTAATTTTCATTTTTACACATGATTCAATCGCTCTGGGGGAAGATGGTCCAACTCATCAGCCTATTGAACAACTGGTCACACTAAGGGCGATTCCTAATATGACAGTGATTCGTCCTGCTGATGCTAATGAGACTCGGGAAGCGTGGTGTTATGCGTTAACTAACAGTCGAGGTCCTGTTATTTTAGTATTAACCCGTCAGAAATTACCCATTATCGATCAAAAGAAATATGCATCAGCAAATAATCTAACAAAGGGAGCGTATATTTTGTCTCCCTCGAAAACAGAAGCTCAAGTGATTTTGATTGCGACAGGATCTGAAGTAAGCCTTGCACTTGCTGCGCAAGAAAAATTAGCAGAAAAAAACATAAGTTCATCAGTGGTAAGTATGCCTAGCGTAGAACTTTTTGATGCCCAGCCTAAGGAGTATAGGGACAAAATTTTGCCTCCGTCAATAAAGGCACGATTAGCCGTTGAGGCTGGCAGTCCAAAAGGTTGGCGGGAATATGTCGGAGACGAAGGGGATATTATAGGAATAAATCATTTTGGCGCATCCGCACCAGGACCTGTTGTAATGGAGAAGTATGGGTTCACTGTAGAAAATGTTGTCAAACATGCATTAGCATTGATTAAGAATACGAAAGGTTGATTTTATGAAAAAAAATTCTTTAGTAGAGCTTGAAAATGATGGTCAGGGGGTTTGGCTTGATTATATACGCCGTGATCTTTTTTCAAGTGGTGAATTAAAACGGCTCATTAATGATGATGGGATAACAGGGATGACGAGTAATCCTAGTATTTTTGAAAAGGCAATTTCCAGCAGTACTGCTTATGATGATCAATTGCGTGAGTTACTTAAAGTGGATCCTAAAACACCGGCTGAAACTTTGTATGAAAAGATAGCGATTAAGGACATTCAATCAGCTGCAGATCTTCTATTACCTGTTTATAAGCGTTTAAACAAATCCGATGGTTTTGTGAGTTTGGAAGTTTCACCTTTATTAGCCCAAGATACACAAGCGACCGTCAAAGCAGCGTGTCGTCTTTGGAAAGCGGTGGGGCGGCCAAATCTTATGATTAAGGTTCCAGCAACAGAAAAAGGCATTCCAGCGATCGAACAATTAATTTCAGAAGGGATCAATATAAATATCACTCTTATGTTCACCATGGAACATTATGCGGCTGTGACTGAGGCATATATCGACGGATTGGAAGATTGTAAAAGCCCGGAAAATGTTGATTCAGTAGCTTCATTCTTTGTGAGCCGTGTGGATACCGCTATAGATAAGATTTTAACAGAAATTGGCTCAAAAGAGGCTCTTGATTTGCGTGGTAAGGTAGCTATTGCCAACAGTCAAATGATTTATCGCAGGTTTAAAGATATTTTTTACGGAGATACTTTTGCTGGGCTCCAATTAAAGGGTGCTCGTGTTCAGCGTCCTTTGTGGGCCAGTACATCTGTGAAAAATCCAAATTATCCAGACGTCCTTTATGTTGAGGCTTTATCTGGACGCCATACAGTCGATACAATTCCTCCCGACACTTTATATGATTTTCGTGATCATGGTATTGCGAAAAAGGATGCCGTCGAGAAAGGCAAGCCGGAAGAAGTGCTTTTTCATTTAGATAAGCTGGGCATTGATCTAAAAACAGTCGGAGAAAAATTACAACAAGAGGGTGTTGATTCTTTTGCGTTGTCATATAAGAAATTACTTCAAGCACTAGAAGAAAAAAAGAAAACCATTCTTTCTAAAGCTTGAATTAACTTGGGATGTAGTTAATGAGATGCAACATTAAAAAACTTGCTTTGAAGAGACAAAAAGGCCGATCTTTGATGCTCGCCGGTGATATTGGAGCGACGAAAACTAATTTGGGGATTTTTCAATTGGATCGTGGGATTTTCAAATCAAAGAAAGTTTCTAGTTTTCCAAGTAGGGATTATCAAGACCTGAAATCTATTTTAAAAGAATTCATAAAAGATCATCACGCAGATTTCGATGGAGCCTGTTTTGGAATTGCAGGTCCAATCAATAAAGGTATTTGTAAAACAACAAACTTACCATGGGTTGTAGATCGGGCAGTTCTTAAACGCCTATTAAGAATTAAAAATGTATCGCTTATTAATGATATGCAGGCAACAGCTAATGGTATTCATGTATTACCCAAAAAAGCTTTTGCGGTGTTAAATCCTGGTAAACCTGAACCAAAAGGAAATATCGCTGTACTTGCTGCTGGAACAGGTTTAGGTGAAGGGATGGTTCTTTGGAATGGTAAGAGTTATCGTGCTGAAGGTTCAGAAGGCGGACATGCTGATTTTGCTCCGTGTAATAAGTTAGAACTCGATCTTTGCAGATACCTTTTTGATAAGTTTGGTCATTCAAGTTACGAGCGTGTACTTTCAGGCCCAGGACTTTTAAATATTTATCAATTTCTCAAGGAGAAAAAAGGTGTTCAAGAACCTGCTTGGTTAACTAAAGAACTGGCACAAGATGATCCAGGGATTGTAATTACAGAAACTGCTCGTCATAAGGAAAATAAGCTTTGTGTGAAAACAATGGATGTTTTTTGTGCAATTTATGGTGCTGAAGCAGGTAATCTTGCTTTAAAAATTTTAGCACGGGGTGGTGTTTATTTAGGTGGCGGGATTGCTCCCAAAATTCTTCATAAACTTCAGGATGGAACATTCAAAAAGGCTTTTCGAAATAAAGGTCGATTCTCAAGATTCTTATCTAAAATTCCTGTTTACGTTATTTTAGAAGAGAAAACAGCGCTTTATGGGGCTGCCTTGTACGCTTTACAAGCCTACAATTGCTGAGTAAGAAATAGGGAATATTAAGAGGGGGAGTATATGCAAATTGGATTAATTGGACTTGGAAAAATGGGAAGTAATATGGTTTTAAGACTCTTGAAAGATAAGCACGATGTTGTTGTTTACGATAAAAGTCCTGAACCTGTTAAAAGTTTGGAAAAACAAGGTGCTATTGGCGCTGTATCTGTTGAGGATTTGCTAAAAAAATTACCAAAACAGAAAATTGTTTGGTTTATGGTCCCATCAGGTGACACAACAATTCAATCAATCAGAGAAATTTCAGTTCAATTGTCCAATGGGGACATTGTGATCGATGGAGGCAATTCATTTTATAAGAATTCTATAATGATGTCCCAAGAATTAGCAGTTAATGGAATCCATTTTCTAGATGTTGGAACAAGTGGCGGCATTTGGGGACTCGAGAATGGTTTTTGCCTAATGATTGGTGGAAGAAAAGACATCTTTAATCAATGTGAATCGGTTTTCATGACACTCGCTCCTGAAAATGGTTATCTTCATGTCGGCCCTAATGGGGCAGGGCATTATGTGAAGATGATCCACAACGGGATCGAATATGGAATGCTTGAAGCGTATGCTGAAGGTTTTGAAATTATGAATGCGTCTGATTATAAACTAGATTTCACGAAAATTTCCAAGCTTTGGAATCAAGGAAGTGTTATTCGTTCATGGATTTTGGAGTTGGCACAACAAGCTTTTGCAAAAAACCCTAAACTTACAGGTATTGCAAGTTATGTGGACGATTCAGGTGAAGGAAGATGGATTGTTAATGAGGCCATTGAAAGAAATGTGGCGGCTCCAATCATTTCACTTTCACTCTTTGAGCGTCTACGTTCCAGGGAAAAGGAATGTTTTAGCGCAAAAGTAATTGCTGCACTTCGCAATGAATTTGGTGGGCATGCAATAAAGGCCGTTAATCTAAAATAAATTATGGAAACGGCACATATCTAGAACCAATTTGAAATAGTAATTTATAGGAAGAAAGAACGTACATCTTGATAAAAACAATTGCTCCTCTAAGAATATCATCTCAAGAACATTTTAACGATTTCCAAAAGCCTGATCCTTGCGGAATTATTATTTTTGGAGCTTCAGGTGATTTGACACATAGAAAACTAATGCCTGCTCTTTATGAGCTTTATCGTAATAAATTATTGCCTTCGAATTTCTTTATTGTGGGATCAGCACGCACCCGTTGGAATGACAAGATATTCCGTGAGCGGGTTTTAGGTATGTTAAAACATATTGAAAAACCTGATCCATCCTTGCAGAAGAAATTTGTGGAACATATTTACTACGCATCAGCAGAATATTCCAACCCTGATTCACTTAAAGGTTTAGCTGCTTTAATTAAAGAACTTAATATCAAACACAAAGTTCCTGAAAATTTAATCTTCTATTTTGCTACTTCCTCAAATGTTTACAGTGACCTGATCCAACAATTAGCAAAAGCTGGGATGGTTTTAAAATCAAAGAATGGTAAACCATGGATGCATGCAGTTTTTGAAAAACCCTTTGGGTTTGATTCTGCATCAGCACACAAATTAAATAAGGTCATACTTAATGTGCTTGATGAAACACAAGTCTACAGAATTGACCATTATTTGGGGAAAGAAACCGTTCAAAATATATTAATGTTTCGATTTCTCAACACTATTTTTGAACCTCTTTGGAATCGTAATTATATCGATCATGTGCAAATAACTGCTTCCGAAATCCTGGGTGTTGGTCATAGGGCTGGTTATTATGATAAAGCAGGTCAATTACGGGATATGTTTCAGAATCATATGTTCCAATTGCTTACTCTTATTGCGATGGAATCGCCGGTTAAGTTTGAAGCTAAATATTATCATGATGAAAAGTTAAAAGTTGCCGAAGCCATCCGTTCCATTCCAAATAATAAACTGCATGAATTTATCGCCTTTGGGCAATATGGGGATGGAAGAATCAACGGCCATAAAGTTTGTGCCTATCGTCGTGAAAAGAATGTGCCGCCACATTCAAAGACTGAAACTTTTGCAGCTCTTAAACTGTTTATTGATAATCCCCGTTGGGAAGATGTTCCATTTTATCTTAGATCAGGTAAGAGACTTAATCATCCAATGACGGAAATAGCGATACATTTTAAGAAAATCCCACATTCGATATTTACACATTTAAAAATTGATCATTTTGAGCCCAACATCCTATCGTTTCGTATACAGCCAAATGAGGGTATTTTCTTAAGTTTTGAAGCAAAATATCCTGGGCCTAAGGTCAGCATAGCTTCTTTGTATTTAGGGTTTAATTATAAAGATGTTTTTAAAACAATACCCATGGGGCCTTATGAAAGATTGCTTTTAGATTGTATAAAGGGAGATCAAATGCTTTTTGTGCGTGAAGACTTAGTTGAAGTTTCCTGGAATGTTATAACTTCTATTTTAAAGGAGCGAGAAAAGTTGCTCCCACGGGCATTTCCTAATTACCGTTCTGGGTCATGGGGACCAGAAAGAGCTAATGAAATTATTGAAAAGGATGGTAGAAGATGGCAAGATTTCTAGAGGCCAATCAGTTTATATTAAATATCTCTGAGAACTATCAGGAACTTTGTGAGAATGTCACAGAAAGGATATTGGCATTCTCGAATGAAAAGATTGCGATCCAGGGAAGGTTTACCATAGTTCTTTCAGGTGGGTTAACGCCCAAGGGGGTTTATCAATGCATGGCCAGGGCTTCTTACGCCAAGAAATTCCAATGGGAGAAGATTTATTTCTTTTTTAGCGATGAAAGATGGGTATCCAAGGAAGATCAAAAAAGTAATTATCGAATGGTTTCCAAGGCTTTATTTTCAAAGGTTAAGATTCCAGATAAGAATATTCACCAAATTCAAACAAAGGATTGTACCCTTCAAGAATCAGCTTGTAAGTATGAAGAAGATATTAGTGATTTTTTTAAATTGAAGAATGATGAGTTCCCTAGATTTGATCTTATTCTTCTGGGCTTAGGTTTAGATGGGCACACCTCATCGCTTTTTCCGGGAAATGCAGCTCTTTTGGCGAACAGCCGTTTAGTTGTAGATGTGACTGATAATAAATTAACAGAAGAGAGGGTTACCTTGTCTCTTCCTGTGATTAATCTGGCTGATATGGTCATTTTTGTTGTGAGTGGGGAACCTAAGGCAGGTATAGTTCATCAGATATTAGAAAGTGATGCGACAAGTACAATTTATCCAGCTAATGAAATACGTCCTGCCCAAGGAGAGCTTTGCTGGTATTTAGACAAAGATGCCGCTTCCCAAATAAAGAATCCAAATGTTTTTATTAAAACTCCAAAACGTATAGGTATAGCCGCAGACCATGCAGGTTATCAACTTAAGGAAGAACTGTTAAAGCTATTGCGCGATGCTAATTTTGAAGTTATAGATTTTGGTGATCTGAAACTAAATTTAGATGATGATTACCCGGATTATGTGGTTCCTTTAGCTCGGGCGGTCGCTGAGGGACAAGTTGATCGTGGTGTTGCCATCTGTGGCAGTGGGGTAGGTGTTTGTATCGCGGCCAACAGAGTGGCAGGAGTGCGTGCTTGTTTGATAAACGAAGAATTCTCAGCACGGCAAGGAGTAGAAGACGATAATTTAAATGTCATTTGTCTAGGAAGTATAGAGACCAAAAAGGAACATGCCTGGGAATTGGTATCTATATTCCTTGCTTCACATTTTAGCGGAGCCAAACGTCATCAACGCCGATTAGCAAAAGTTGCAGCATTGGAAAAATAATGTCTAAATCTATTGAAGTATCTGCAAGCATATTAGCTGCTGATTTCGCAAATTTAGCTTATGAGATTATACGTTCTCAAGTAGCCGGAGTGGATCATTTTCATATCGATGTGATGGATGGTCATTTTGTACCTAATTTAACAATTGGCCCCATCATCATCGAAGCCATTCGCCCCTTTACTAAG
>Ga0302265_1000341_pt1 | contig 32667 bp, 30 predicted proteins | sample III_Bog_E1_1_FD_194556 | JGI IMG/M metagenome (GOLD analysis project Ga0302265, IMG submission 194556) | Peat permafrost microbial communities from Stordalen Mire near Abisko, Sweden - III_Bog_E1_1 | ecosystem: Environmental > Terrestrial > Soil > Wetlands > Peat | place: Sweden: Abisko...
CCTTACAATGACCGTGCCCACGCGGGCTTTGCCCTCCAGTTGCCATGAAAAAGCTAAGGGTACGCACGGCCATCATCTCGGACATCCACCTGGGGACCGCCGACTCGAAGGTCCAGGAGGTGAACCATTTCCTGAGGCATGTCAGGTGCGAGAAGCTGATCCTAAACGGCGACATCATTGACGGCTGGCAGCTCAAGCGCAACGGCCAGTGGACCAAGGCGCACACCCATTTCATCCGGATCGTCCTTAAGATGCTCGAGAAGCGAGACACCCAGATCGTTTACCTGAGGGGCAACCACGACGATATCCTCTCAAAGTTCCTCCCGCTCGAGTTCGAGAACCTGCTGATTGTCGACGAGTACCTGCACGAGGGGGTGAGGGGTCGCTACCTGGTGCTCCACGGCGACGTCTTTGACACGATCACCAAGAACTTTGTGTTCCTGGCCCATCTGGGTGACTGGGGGTACCACGCCCTGCTGATGATCAACCGGGCCTACAATGTCTGGCGGTCGTGGCGGGGCCTCGAGTACTGGTCCCTGAGCCGGGCGATCAAGGCGCGGGTAAAGTCTGCGGTCAGCCACGTGTCGAATTTCGAGGAGCACATAGCCGAGCTTGCGCGCAGCCGAGGCTGCTCAGGGGTCATGTGCGGGCACATCCACACGCCCGCCGACAAGATGCTCGGAAACATCCACTACCTGAACTCGGGCGACTGGATTGAATCCCTGACCGCCGTGGTGGAGCACTGGGACGGCAGCTACCAGCTGATCGAGTACTCGGATTTCCTTAAGGAGTTCCCGGTGGAGGTGGAGGCCGCCTCAGCTGAGGAATCCGAGCTGCCGGTCTCCCTGCCGGCGACCCCCGCCCAGGACCCATCCCGCGCGCCGTCTACGGTCGTTTGACGGTTGGATTGACAGGGGCCTTGGCGCCGCTCGTCGTGGACATGCCGTGCAAGAGCGTGAACGAATCCTAGTGGCCATGTCCGGGGGCGTAGACAGCTCGGTCGCTGCCCTCCTTCTTAAGAGGCAAGGGGCAGACGTGACGGGCGCCTACATGAAAAACTGGATCAACGAGGACGGGGTCGTCGGCCATTGCCCGTGGATGCAGGACATCGAGGACGCCCGCAGGGTGGCCGACCAGGTGGGGATCCCCTTCCACGTCGTCAACCTGATGCGGGACTACCGCGAGAGGGTCGTCCAGTATCTCTTGGACGGGTACGCTAGGGGCCTCACCCCGAATCCCGACATCATGTGCAACCGCGAGATCAAGTTTGGCGTGTTTCGCTCGTGGGCGAAGGAAAACGGATTCACGGCCGTCGCCACCGGCCACTATGCGCGCCGCGCGCCCGGCCCCGGCGCCTCGATGACACTGGTCGAGGCCGCCGACGGCAACAAGGACCAGACGTATTTTCTATCCCTCCTCAGCCAGGACCAAGTCCGTGACGCCCGCTTCCCCATAGGCGACCTTGAGAAGCCGGAGCTCAGGCGCCTCGCCCGCGAGGCGGGCCTGGCGACGGCGGAGAAGAAGGACAGCCAGGGCATCTGCTTCATCGGCGAGGTACGCATGAGCGACTTCCTGAGGGCCTATGTGCCCGACAAGCCCGGTCCCATCTTGAGGGCGTCCGACGGGCGCGAGCTCGGCGAGCACCGGGGCCTTCACTATTACACCCTAGGCCAGCGCAGGGGCATCGGCGTCCCCTCCAACACCGAGAACGAGCGCTACGTGGTGGTCGGCAAGCGGTCCCTGGACAACGCCCTCCTGGTGGCCTTCGACCACCACGACGCGCCCGGGCTCTTCCAGAGCGAGGTGCGCGTCCATTCGATCTCGTGGACCGCCGATCCGCCCGGACCCGCATGTTCCCTGGAGGGCCGCGTGCGCTACCGCGATCCCCGCGTGCCGCTCACCCTCTTGCCCGAGGGCGGGGCGACGGGGCTCGTCAGGTTCAAGCAGCCGCAAAGGGCGCTCGCCTCGGGCCAGATCCTTGCCCTCTACGAGGGGCCACGCCTCCTCGGCGGCGCGGTGTATGCCTAGGTGATCGAAGCGAACGCCAGGGCTGCCGCAAGGGCCAGGAGGACGCATCCCATGGCACGATCGATCCAGTACCCGCCCCGTATGAAAGCGGCCCTCACCCGCTCCCGGGTAAACAGGAATGAGACCGCGATGAACCACGCCATCGTGGTGGCCGACATCCAGAGCCCGTAGGCTCCCTGGATCACCTTGGGCGTCCGCGGGTCCACGATCGTGGCGAAGATCGCCACGAAGAAGAGCGTCGCCTTGGGGTTGAACACGTTCGTCAGAAACCCCGTGGTCCACGCGGCACGGGGTGCGGGCTCGGCAGGCCGGGCTTTGCCAGGCAACCCGAAGGGCGACTCGGAAACCTCCCTCCTTGGGCGGCTCATCACGCCCTTTATCCCGATCCAGGCGAGGTAGCCGGCCCCGACGAATTTCATCACCTCGAAAGCCACAGGATACGTCTTAAGGAGGATCCCTATCCCCAGGAGCGCGTACGACACATGCACGAGAATCGCGGTGCCGATGCCCACGCTTGTCCATACCGCAGCGCGCCGACCGTGGGTGAGGCTCTGGCGGACCACCATCGCGAAGTCGGGCCCGGGGCTGGCAACCGCCAGCAGGTGGGCGATCGCGATCTTTACGAACTGGGGCCAGTAGCCGTGCACGGCTTACTTACGGCGAGATTTCCTTCAGGCCCGGGTCTGACGCCATCCTGTCCACGCCGTTACCCCCCACGAAGCTGCGCAGCTCCCGGTCGTCCGGGTGCTTGGAGTAGGCCTTGGCCACCATGGATTTGGCCTCGTCCGTGCGTCCGAGGATCACGAGCACGTAGGCTTTTCTCAGGACGGCGAGCGAATTGAAGGGCTCCCGGCCCATGTCGTCGGAATAGGCGGAAAGTGCGGACTTAAAAGCGCTCCTGGCGCCGTCCTTGTTGCCCATCCTCATCCTGACCATGCCGAGGTTCACCCACGTGTCTCCCTGGTCGGGACAGAGAGCAACCGCCTTAGAAAAGAGCCCCTCCGCGCGTCCCCAGTCCTTCAGGGTGACGGCAAAGTCGGCCTCGCTCACGACGTTGGCCGCCTCCTTGCGCTCAAGCGAGGTGATCTCCCTGCGATGGCAGCCGGAGAGCACGAGCACAGCCAGCATCACCAAAGCCGTGCGATGTCTCATCCGATATCAGGGGGGACCGTTGAAATGGCCTCCTCCATGGTCGAGAGCCCCTCCTTCACCTTTAGGAGGCTGTCCTGGTGGAGGGTCTTCATGCCGCCCCTTTGGGCGATCTTCTTCAACTCCGCCGTCTCGAGCTTTTTATTGATGCCCTCAATCAGCTCCTCATTGGTCACCATCAGCTCGTGGATGCCGACGCGGCCACGGTAGCCGCTGCTGTTGCACTTCGGGCAGCCTTTCGGGTTGTGCTTAAAGATCGGCCCGCTCCAGCCAATGGCCTTCTCGAGGATCTCCTTCTCGCGAAGCTTGGGCTCATACTGGACCTTGCACTGCTTGCACACGCGCCGCATCAGGCGTTGGGCGCACACGCACAGGATCGAGCTGGAGATCATGAACGGCTCGATGTCCATGTCGGTCAGGCGCGCGATCGTCGAGGGGGCGTCGTTGGTGTGGAGCGTCGAGATGAGAAGGTGCCCGGTGAGCGCCGCCTCGACGGCAATCTCGGCCGTCTCCACGTCTCGAATCTCACCCACGAGGATGATGTCAGGGTCTTGGCGCAGGAAGGAGCGCAGCGCCGCAGCGAACGTGAGCCCGATCTGGCGGTGCATCTGCATCTGGTTGATGCCGGGAAGCGTGTATTCGATCGGGTCCTCCGCCGTCCTGATGACGATGTCGGGCGTGTTGATCTCGTTGAGCGCCGAGTAGAGCGTCATCGACTTTCCGGAGCCGGTGGGCCCGCAGTGCAGGATCATCCCGTAGGGCTGCCTGATGCAGTCGCGGTAACGGGTCAGGTTCTCCTCGCTGAAGCCGAGGGAGGTCAGCGGCAAGGTCGACTTCTGCTTGTCGAGAATACGCATGACCACGCCCTCGCCATAGTTGAGAGGCGCGGTCGAGACGCGCAGGTCGAGGTCGAGGTTTTTCTTCGTGTACTGCTTGAAGACAATGCGGCCGTCCTGGGGGAGCCTGCGCTCGGAGATGTCCAGGTTGCACATGATCTTCAGCCTGGCCACCAGGGCCGGCCCGACCTTCACCGGCAGGCGCAGTTTCTCCTGGCACATGCCGTCCACGCGGTAGCGGACAATCACATCCTTCTCCTGGGGCTCAATGTGGATATCGCTCGCCCCGGCAAAGTAGGCGTCCTCGATGATCCGGTTTCCGAGCTGGATGATGGGTCCCGACTCCTCGTTGACGTCGGTGTCGGCGAGGATGTCGCTCTCGGCAGTTCCGTACTCGGCGCCGATCTTCTGGACGACATCGTCGAACCCAGCGGACCTGTCGTTCGCCTTGCTGAACTTCTCCTTGATGTCCTTCTCGCGTGCCAGAAGCCGGATCACGCGCTTGCCCGTCATCTCCTGGATCTTGGCCGGGAGCGTGACCTCGAAGGGGTTCGCAAAAGCCACCAGGAGGAGGTCGCCGACCTGCCCCACCGGCAGCACCAGGTTCTCCTGGCAGAACTCCTGCGGGATCCGCTCAAACGTCGACGACGCTATCTTGTAGCGCGCCACGTTGAACGGCGCCAGGCCAAGCGCCCGGCCCTTGGCCACGAGACATTGGAAGGCGGTGATCTTGTAGTCGTCCTGAAGGAGCCGGTCGAGCGCATCCCCGTTCAGGTCCTGGGGGCGGGCGGCTATCGCGTCGCGCTGGTCCGTCGTCAGACGGCCCATGGCTATCAGTTTCGCGACAATCAGGGACTGTACTTTGCCTAGGGGCATGAGGAGCCGCGATTACGCCGAGCGCGCCACCGGAACGGGGGCCGCCGGCTGTGCGGGATGCGCGGTAACTGGGGCCGCCGGGGCCGAGGCTGCGGCACCGGGTACCGGGAACGGCGCCTTGGAATTTCCGGGATTGCCGATCCTGTCGAGGTGCTCGGCGACGCCCTCAAGCGTCGTGCCGAACCACAGGAGCGGCCCCTCAAAGCGCTTTTCCCAGTAGGCGCGCACAGCCGGGCTCAGGTAATAGGCCGAAGCGATGAACGTGAAATCCTCCTCCTGGTCGAACGGGACAGACCATGTCGCCCAGCAGGCATCCATGTCCAAGCCCTTCTTCGTGTCGTCGGGCGGCTCGTAACCCCTAAGGTCCACCAAGCCAAGGCCCTCGGTCTCGACGAGGTGCTGGAGCACGTCTTCCTCTCGGATGACCTTCAGCTCGTAGGCCAACACGCCGAGGACGGTCGCCTGGCGTGGCTGGTTTGAGGCGATGATCTCAAGCAGGCGCTCGTTCGCCTTCTCGAGGTCCTCGATTTTGACCAAGTTGTGCTCCACGAGCCCCGCTCCGAGGAGCCGGTTGGCCCGCATCATCAGCGATCTGTTTTCGGGCGACATTGAGGATCCAGTTGCCACGTTACCTTGTAGTATGCGTCACGCGCTGGTCGCTGGCGACACCTTTTCCTTGCGCCGCAGGATCGTGACGCGCTTTAACAATTCCTTCTTAAGCCGATCGAGGCCTGCCCCCTCCAGGCATGAGATCTCGACCACATCGACCTTGAACCGACGTTTGAACCGCTTCAGGTTTGCGACGGCCGAAGGCAAGTCCATCTTGTTGGACGCCAATAGTCTCGGTTTTTTCAAGAGCGCAGGGTCATAGAGCTTAAGCTCCACCAGGAGCTGGCGGTAGTCCTCGGCCGGGTCACGCCCGTCGTTGCCCGCCATATCAACGATGATCAGGAGCAGCGCACAGCGCTCCACATGCCGGAGGAACCGGTGCCCGAGGCCGCGGTTCTCGCTGGCCCCCTCGATCAGGCCCGGGATGTCGGCGAGCAGCAGGCGCTTGTCGCCCGCCACCTCGTCCTTGAACTCGATCACACCGATTTGAGGGTGGAGCGTGGTGAAGGGATACGCGGCCATCTTGGGGTGCGCCTTGGTGATCGCATTGGTGAGCGACGACTTCCCTGCGTTCGGGAAACCGACGAGGCCCACGTCTGCGATCGACTTTAGGACAAGCCGGTACTCGCCTTGCTCGCCAACCTGCCCCGGGTTGGCGCGCTTGGGGGCGCGGTTGGTCGAGGTCTTGAAGTGGGTGTTACCCCAGCCGCCATTGCCGCCCTTGCACAGCACGACCCGCTGCCCGTCCTCGACCAGCTCGGCGACGACCTTGCCCGTGGCCTTGTCGGTCACGATCGTGCCCAGGGGAAGCCTAAGGACGGCGTCATCGCCCTCCTTGCCATTGCAGTCTTTTCCGAGGCCGTGCTCGCCGCGGACGCCCCTCCAGTGCTGCTTGAACTTGTAGTCGACCAGGTTGTTCGTGTCGTGGGACCCGAGCAGGACGACGTCGCCTCCCGCCCCGCCGTCCCCTCCGTTGGGCCCACCCCAGGGTTCGTACTTCTCTCGGCGGAAGGAGATACAACCGCGTCCACCGTCGCCGGCGGACGCTTTTATGACACATTCATCAACAAACATGGCGGGATGCTACCGAAAACGTCTCCGGGATCAAATCGCTATCTTAATTCCTTTTCGGAGGTAGGTCGGAACGTCCAGATCCTGCCCGTCAAAGAGATTGCGGTCGGTGCGCTCGAACTGCCCTCGGCTCTCAACCTCGCCGAACCCAAACTCCTCCTGTGTGGGCTTGGGTCCCAGGGGAACAGGGGCATCCTGGGCGACCGGCACCCCGCTCGTGGCCTCAGGCCTGGGGGTGGCATCCTCGGTTCGTGGAGTCCCGGGCCGCAGCCTTGCAGGCGCGGGCCTGCGCGTGATGGCACCGCGGGTACCCATGTCGCTGGTTCCCAAGACAGAAATCTCCACCCTGCCCTGCATCCCCTCGTCGATCACCGCGCCCATGATGATGTGCGAGTCGCGCCCAAACTGCTCGGCTATCGCATTCATGATCTCGTTCACCTTGGGCAGCGTCAAATCGGTACCCCCGGTGATGTTGACCAGGAGCCGGTCCGCCTTCCGCGAGAATTCTGGAGTGTGCAGCAGCGGACAGAGCTTGAGGCTCGCGATCGCCTCCGCCGCGGCGTTTTCGCCGGCTCCCTCCGAGAGGCCGAAGAGCGTCTTAGCCCCGCGGTTCTGGAAGGCCTGGCGAAGAGTCGCAAAATCCACGTTAATCAGGCCGGTCTTCGACAGCATTGACCAGATGGACTTCACACCCCGGCCAATCCACTCATCGGCACGCGCAAACGAGTCCAGGACGGTCTCGTTGTCGGCGGCCTCCTGCAAAAGGATGTCGTTCGGGAGCGGGATCACGGCATCGCAGGCCCGCCTGAGCGCCGAAAGGCCCTCCTCGGCCTGCTTGAGCCTGCGCCCCCCCTCAAAGCTAAAGGGAAGCGTCACGAAGGCGATCACAAGGGCCCCCTGCTCCGCCGCGATCTCCGCCACGATGGGGGAGGCGCCACCGCCCGTTCCGCCGCCCATTCCGGCGATGATGAACACCAGGTCGCAGTCCTTGACCACGTTCGCTATCTTCTCGCGGTCGTCTTCGGCCGCCTGCCTTCCAAGCTCGGGATCCCCGCCCGCGCCAAGGCCGCGGGTCGAGCCCATGCCAATCAGGACCTTGTCCTGCACGGGCGAGCTCGAGAGCGCCTGGCTGTCGGTATTGATCACGCAGAGCTGGAGCCGCTCCAGGCTCTCCATCTTCAGCCGGTCCACCGCGTTTGAGCCTGCGCCGCCAACTCCCACCAGCTTGATCGCGACACTGCGGTCGCAGAGGATCTGGGGCTCGAGAGGAAGTTCGTTGGGGCTCACGTGGATGCGAAGAGGCGCGCTACATTGTGGAGGAATCCGCCCTTGCGCCGCGCGCTCGCCGCGCGGTCGCTCTGGACGCTGACGCCGTAGTAGAGGATGCCGAGCGCCGTGTGGAAGCCCGGGTCCCGGACGTTCTCGTTCACCCAGGATGGCGCCTCGCCGAGCCGGGCACAGGTGCCAAAAACGTTCGAGGCGCACTCGGCCAGCGCGGGAAGCTTGGCGCCTCCTCCGGTGAGGACCACGCCGCCGGCACAGCTCTCCGGGGAGAACGAATGCCCAAGCTTCTTCTTCACGACCTCGAGCAGTTCCCAGGCCCTGGCCGATGTGATGCTTTCGATGGCCTGCCTGGAGAATTGGCGGTCGCCGATCGAGAAGTTTCCGTCGAGCCAGACTTTCTCGTTCTTGTCCCTGGACTGGACCGTGGCCCGGCCGAATCTGAGTTTGAGCTTCTCGGCCTGTCCCTCGGTGAGCCTGAGGCCGATGCTGATGTCGTTTGTGAAATGTCCCCCGCCCACGGCGACCACGCCGGTCGTGTGCGGCGCGCCGTTTCGGTAAAGCACGTAGTCGGTGGTCCCGGCACCGATGTCGATCGCAAGCACCCCGTTCTGCCTTTCCTCCAGGCTGGTCACCATGTGCCCCGAAGCCAGGCTCGACAGGACGAGTTCTCGGACCTCCAGGTTGAATCCGCGGATCACGTGGATGTTGTCGGCGAGGCGCTGTTCCTGGCCGTGCACCGTCCAATAGCCGACCTCGAGCTTCTGGCCCACGAGATTCTCGGGCGAGGTCGGCACGAGGCGCCCGTCCACCCGGAAGGGCCTGCGGATGTTGTGCACCACCATCCTGCCCAGCGGAAGCTCCTTCGCCTTTGCCAAGTCGCACACCGTGCGGATGTCTCCCAATTCGATCATGTTGTCGGCAGCCTTAACGTTCAGGGAGGCCTCATTGTAGAACCCCTCAAGATGGCCGCCGGTCTGCGCTAGGTAGACGCAGTCAATGCGCTCGTTGGCGTCGCGCTCGGCTATCTCCAAGGCACTGTGGGTGCACTCCGTCGCGGCCCTGTAGTCAACGACCGAACCCTTGATCACGCCGCGCGATGGGCACTCGCCGCAGCCGATGATCACGATTTCCCTTCCTGTGTATTCGCCAATCAGCACGGTGACCTTTGAGGTGCCGATTTCGACTGCCCCTATGAAGGAGGTTTTTGAGCTCACAAGTGTATGCCGATCTGCGGTTTAGAAATCGAAGGGAAAACGATCTGCGGCCTCGTTGATGACGCGTTCAGGGCGCTAGCCGGCTGCCCATCGAGCATCGGCGCCGCCTTGCCGTAGGAGACCGGGACCTGCGCACCAAGCGCCAGGTTCACCTCCCGGAGGGGCCGGGTCGGGTCGCTGGAAGCGTCGACAAGGAGGTCAAGGCGTGCGATCTGCCTCAGGTAGTCCTCCTTTGTTCCAAAGATGATCTTCATCCCGTCGCGGGTATGGATCTCGATCTCACCGTCCGCCGAGAGGCGCGCAAGCGAAATGACCTGCCAGGTGCGGTAAAGATTCTCGGCCTCGAGCTTGGCTGAAGCCAGGAGGTCCGAAACCGCCTTCATTCCCTCTATTGGCGCGAGCGATGTGCCGACTCTCGTTATCTTGATCCCGTCAATCCACGGCAGCGTCTCGACCATGGCCGGGTCAAACCCCGTCCCCGCAAAGGCGACACCATCCCGTGAAACGAGAAGCATCTTGGGCGCGGCGCCGTCGGCTTGGGCCATCATGCGCGCAACCGGCGACCGCTCCGAGATGCGAACCGTCAGGGCATCCGGAAAATTGCGAGCAATCGCAGCAGAAGCCACTTGGCTGTCGGAAAGCACCTTCAGCCGGAGCTGGTTCAGGTCGAGCCCCATGAGTGTTGAATCAGGCGGAATCGAAAGGGTCTTGGCTAGCCAGACCTTGTCGAGCACACCGTCCGTGACCAGGACGAGGCTGCGGACTCGGTCGGTCTTCGCAGCCTCGGGCATCGCGCTCGGATTGTCCCGGAGGACTGCCGTGATTCCCCAGGCTCCCCAGGCAACACCGGCAATCACCGCGGCACCAATAGCGACGCGCACCCCTCCCATTGCCATGCGCCGGCGGCCCTCGCCCGACATGGCGCGCGGCCTCACCTGCTGGGGGATGTCCCTCCAGGAGCGGGTCTCGGGCAGAATATGGGTGTCGTTGCTCACGGGCGGCGGACGGCTGTGCCGAGTCGAAAACGCTCAACCGCTGGCGAGACCATTTCCCGAACCAAAGCCGTGAAATCCAGTCCCGCGCAGCGAGCGCTCATCGGCAGCAGACTGGTTTCTTTCATGCCGGGAAGCGTGTTGATTTCGAGCAAAAACGGCTCGCCCGCCTCCGAAACCATGAAGTCCACCCGGGCATAGTCCCGGCACCCGCACGCCGCGAAGGCCGTCTCGGCGGCGGCGTGGACCTGAGCAGCCAAAGCATCGTCGAGAGGGGCGGGAGCCAGGTATTCGGTCATCCCCTTGGTGTACTTGCTCGCGTAGTCGTAGACCCCGGACTTGGGCCTCACCTCGACTATCCCCATCGCGCCCCCGCGGAGTACGCCCACTGAGAGTTCACGGCCAATGATCCTGCGCTCAATGATCCAGCGACCCTTTGGGATCGAGGACAGGGTGGACGCTATCGCCGCCTCATTGTCGGCAAGGGTCAGGCCCACGCTGCTGCCTTCGCTATTGGGCTTAATCACTACCCGGCTCCCGAGCTTCTGCACGACCTCGGGCGCTTCGGGCTTCGAGCCTGCCTCAAATTCGATGCCCTCAACGACGGGCACCCCCCTTTCCGCGACGGTCCTCTTTGTCAGGCTCTTGTCCATGGTGAGGGCGCTCGCGGCGGCATCGCAGCCCGCATAGGCCCCGCCGGCTGCGTCCAAAAGGCGCTGCATCGCACCGTCCTCCCCAAAGGTGCCGTGGAGCGTCGAAAACACCACGTGGCGCGCCGGGTCATACCCCTCAGGCAGCGCCTCGTCGATGACCGGGAAGAGTCGGGTCGTGAAGGAGCGGGAAAGCGCGATTGCACACGCGGCGCCCGACGCGGACGACACCTCTTTTTCGGCGGACACTCCCCCAGCGAACACAGCTATGATGGGACTCGTCATAAGTAGTCTTTCCAGTCCTTTCCGTAGAGGAGCACCTCGGGCTCCAGGTCTATCCCCTTGGCCTTCTTGACGCCCTCCCTGACACGGCGAACGAGCTCGAGCACGTCGCTGCTGGTGGCATCGCCCATGTTGACGACAAAGTTGGCGTGGACCCGCGACACCTCGGCGCCTCCGACACGGGTGCCCTTAAGTCCGCTTTCCTCTATCAGGCGGCCCGCGGAGGAACCCGGAGGGTTTTTAAAGATGCATCCGGCGCTCGGCTCCCGGGGCTGGGATTCGTGGCGTTTGTTGCGATAAGCCGTTATCTTTTCGGTCACGGACGCAGCGTCGGCTTTAGACAGGGGCCTGACGACGGCCCAGAGCGCGATCGCGTCCTTCAGGTCGGTACAGATCCGGTATTCGACGTTCATGGCCGACCTCGGGAGATTGTGCACCGCTCCGTCCATCGACATCACGCGTACCTCGTCCACGATGTCGAACATCCATCCCCCCATTGCGCCCGCATTCATTCTCAGCGCCCCTCCAACGCTTCCCGGTATTCCCTCCAGGAACTCGAATCCGCCCAGGCCCGCAGCCGCGGCAAGGCCGCAGAGGTTTTTCAGCCTTAGGCCGGCCCCTACCCTCACCCTACCGTCGGTAAGGGTCTCAAAGCCGGACCAGTATTTCTGGGAGAGGGAGAGGATGAGCCCGTCGACGCCGTCGTCGGGCACGATCAGGTTCGAGCCGCGCCCGAGCACGTACAAGGGGATCCCCTCCTCCCGGGCCTTCACAATCAGGACGCGCACGTCCTCCTCGGTGGCCGGCTCCGCGTAAAGACGCGCGGCCCCGCCAACCCTCATGGTGGTCTTTGCCGCGAGGGGCTCCTCGCGCACGAGCCGGGCCGCCTTGGACAACCGGGGTCGGGCCTCTTCCACAAAACGGTCCCAACGGCGCCCTCGGGTGATCCCCGCCTTGAGCGCCTCGACCGCGGCATGCGCGGTACGCTCAATGTCGCCGGCTCCAACGAAGACGATCAGGTCGCCCGGCCTCGCCTCTCTCACCAGTGCAGGGATGCACGCGGATCCTTCTCCCGGCAGATAGCTCACCGGGAGCATCGGCCCCCCCCTCTTGATCTCGGCGTAGATGTCGGCAGTCGTGCCGCCAGAGACCGGGGATTCCCCGGCCGAATAGACGTCGAGCAGGTGCACGATGTCCGCCAGGGTGAGGGCAGCGGCAAATTCGGCCTTGAACCGGGCGGTCCTGCTGTGGCGGTGCGGCTGGAAGACCGCGATCAAGCGCCCTCCGGGGGCCAGACGCTTCCTCAGGCTCGGAAGAAGCGCACGGATCTCCGCGGGGTGGTGAGCATAGTCCTCCATCACGGTGAGTCCGCCCTCTTTCATGATCACGGCCTGTCTGCGGCGCACGCCCGGGTATTCCGATAGAAGGTTCCTCGCGGGCTCCACGCCCATGAGCTGCGCAGCCGCGAGCGCGGCCGTGGCATTCGATGCGTTGAAATCTCCAGTCGTGGCGACCAGCGCCTCGGCAGGCTTGAAACGCCCCGCCAGGAGAAGCGTCATGCGGCCGTCCTTCTCGGCCGCCACGGTGCCCGTGAAGCTGCCGCTGCGGCCAAAGGTCAGTGCGGACGGCGCGATGCGCAGCGACTGCGCGCATGCGTCGCTCACAAGCACCGAGCCCTTTGTCCGCGCGCAGAGGGCCTCGAACGCAGCTTCAAGCTCAGCCGGGCTCCGGTAGCGGTCCGGATGGTCCCAGTCAAAATTGACGATCACGGTGATCTCAGGGGAGAAGCAGCCGATCGTGCCGTCGCTCTCGTCGACCTCCGCCACCACCCAGTCGTTCGATCCGACGTCCGCAGGGGGCGTCGAGTCGTTGAACAAGCCACCCGCCACATATCCTGCAGGGAAACAGGCTCGGCGCACCAGCGTGATCAGCATCGCCGTTGTCGTGGTTTTGCCATGGGAGCCGCAAACGGCGACCAGCTTTCGGCCTCGCGTCACCTCCGCCAGCATCTCGCCCCGACGCACGGTTGGGATGCCCGCGGCCGCCGTGGCCGCGAAAGAAGGATGCGACTCCGGAATGGCCGATGAGCGCACGACCAGGTCGCAGCTCTTGGGCACGGGACACAAGGTGACTCCGGCGGCGCCAAGGAGCGTCGCGACCTCGGGATTCATCGCGTCGTCCTCGCCCGAGACGCTCCACCCGGAGCGGGCAAGGTAGATGGCGAGCGGGGCGACCCCCATGCCCCCGATACCGAGGCAGTGGATCCGCTGCACCTTGCGGCCGAAGAGAAGCGGAAGGGGCGAAGTCCTCATGCGCCAGCTTCGATCGGGGTGCCCGCCGGCATCCCATGTCCGGATCGCGCCATCTCCTCCAAGTCGGCAAGCATCAGCTCGAGCGAATTTGCGCGGTCCATCCGCTTCAGGTTCGCCCGGAACTGGCGCAGCAGCCAGTCGTTGCCCGCGAGCTCGGCCACCTCGTCGAAGAGATCCCCAAGCGTCGCTTCCTCAACGACAAGGCCGCCGCCCTGGCGCTCGAAGAACGAGGCGTTCGCCCTCTGGTGGTCCGATGCCGCGTGCGGATAGGGAATCAATATTGCAGGTACCTCGCAGCGAATCAGTTCGGCAAGCGTTCCGGCGCCCGCGCGGGACACGACCAGATCGGCAGCGGACAGAAGCTCTGCCACACGGTCACAGAACGGAACGAAGAAGGACCGGACGGGATCTCCTGTCTTGGATCGGAGGGTCACAGTCTCAGGTGCCCCCTTGCCAAGACCCGTCACGCAGTACACCTGGATCGACTCAAGGGCCAGCGCCTCGAGCTTGGAGCGCGCCCACGAGTTGAGGGCCGAGGCGCCTTGGCTTCCACCCAGAATGACCAACACCTTCTGCTCCTGATCCAGCCCGAGCGCCTCCCTCGCGGCTGTGGCCGATGTGCGCACAATCTCGCGGCGGACAGGCAGGCCCGCGTACCGCGTCACGGTTGGGCGGACGCCGGGGACGCGGATGCCGAGGGGCACGTACAGCCGCTCTGCGAGCCTTCCCAGGAAGCGGATGGCGAGTCCCGGGACCCGGTTCGCTTCATGAAGGGCAACGGGAATCCCGTGCATACGACCGGCGAGCGCCGCAGGAGCGCACGTAAACCCTCCAAACCCCACAATGACGGCCGGGCGCTCAGCCCTGACCATTGCTAGGCAAAAACGCAGCGCCGCAACCTGTGAGGCCACGAACCGGGCCATGCGCACGGGATTCCAAGAGAATCCCGTCCCCGGCATGCGCTCAAACCTGAGGTCGGGGTATTTTTCGATGAGCCGTGCATCCACCTTCTTCTTGCTGATGAGTAACGTCACCTCGTGGCCCCGGGCAACCAACCCCTCGGCCAATGAGATTCCCGGCGAGAGGTGCCCGCCGGTGCCACCACAGGAGATGAGAAACCTGCTCATGCAAGGACCTCGCGCATCGATCCGGCCCCCGTGGGCAGGGCCGCGCGGCCCCACGTGCGCTGGGTATTCATGAGGATGCCAATAAGGAGCCCCATCAGGAGAAGGTTGGACAGGCCTGCGCTAATGAAGGGCAGCGACATCCCTTTGGTGGGGAGTACCCCCGTCACTACGCCCAGGTTGATGATCGACTGCAGGCACATCAGCAGCAGGCAACCCGTCGCGAGCAGGAAATGGAACAAGTTGGGCGCCCTCCTCAGATGTGCTAGGCCCGCCAGGAACATGACCGCGAAGACCGCGACCACGCCGAGCGTGAACCAGAGGCCAAGCTCCTCGCCTACGACAGCGAAGATAAAGTCGGTGTGGGCTTCGGGAAGAAAGTTGATCTGCTGGCGCCCCTGGCCCAGGCCGGCGCCCGAAGTGCCGCCGGCAGCAAAGGCCTCGAGCGACTGGTAGAGCTGGTAGGTCCCCCCCTGCTTGTTGCCCTCCACGTCCATGAAGGCCGTGAAGCGCCTGAGCCGGTTCGCATTGTGGGCCACAAGAACGGCGAAAGCCGTGGCCGAGACAGCGATCGTTGGCAGGATGTACCGCCATTTGGCGCCCGAGAGAAAAAGCAGGATGAGCCCGACGGATAGGGCAAGCGCGGCGGTGCCAAAGTCAGGTTCCAGGAGAATCAGACCGGTGAATGCGCCGATGATCCCGAGGGGATAGAGGTAGCCGCGCTTCAGGTCGCCTATCCTCGTCTGGTTGAGGGCAAGGTAATGGGCCAGGCAGAAGACCATGGCCAGTTTTGCAAATTCAGAGACCTGAAGGCGGGCGGCACCGTAGCCGAGCCAGCGGCGGCTTCCCTTGACCGATACCCCAAGGTGGGGGATCAGCACGAGGACCAGCAGGAGGAGCGCAATGACGGCGATCCAGACGGATGCCCTGCGCGCGTAGTCGAGGTTGATCCGGCTTGCCAGGAAGCAGAGGAATGCGGCCGCAAGGACGCCCACCACCTGCTTATCGAGATAGAAATAGGGGTCCTGTTTTAGCGAGACACTGGCGCTGAAAAGGATGGTGAGACCCAAGAACGTGAGGCCAATCGCGCATACGACAATGACGGCGACAGGATTGGCGATCGACCGCGGGCGCAGGTTCTCGGCGGGCCTTTCGCTTTCCATGGTCTCTGCCTCAGGGGCTCTTCGGTGCTGGCCCCGTAGCGGGGTCCTCGATTTTCACCACGGGAACTTCGGCGGCGCTCGGAGGCTTAAGACCGGCATCGAGGTCCTGGTCGGCGGCCGGCGCCGCGGCCGTCTTGTTAGCGGCTGCACCCGTGCCATCGGACTTGGAACCCTTGGCTTGCTTGCCCGCCGAAGCCGACCGCGCTGGAATGATCAGCTCCTGGCCGGGTTGGATCTTCTTCGGGTCCGTGATGTTGTTTGCGACCGCGATCTCGCCCTGCTTTACGCCGTATTTCCGCGCGATTGCGCCCAGCGTCTCACCGGGCTTCACCGTGTGCTTGGTGGCCTCGGTCATAGGACCCTTTTCGCCCGGGGGCATCTCCGCCGCCTTTGCCTGGCCAGCTGGCGCGGCTTCAGCGGCGCTCGTCTCCGCTGCCGCAGGTAGGCCTGACTTCGCCGGAATGATGATCTTTTGGCCGACATGGAGCACCGTGGTCGCCTTCAAGTGGTTCGCCGTAGCCAGGTCCGCTTTAGAGAGACCGTTCTTCTTCGCGATGCTCCAGAGGCTGTCTCCCTTGCCCACGGTGTAGGTCGTGGCGGGCGTGACGTCGGAGACCGGCTGGCTCGATAGCGCGGAGGCCACGGTCGTGCCGGGGCGCGTCGGGCTGTAGCGTATCCCCACAGTGTCGGGGACGGTCACGGTTGCCGCCGCCGAGGAGGCCGCCGAGTCGCCGCTCGGCGCCGAGGATATGGGCGAGGACTCTGGGGCCGCCGCCTTCGTGTAGCTGCAGCCTGGGTTTGCAAAAATGAGGATCAGCGCAAGGGCATGGACGCCCGCCGCGATTCCTAGTATCTTTAGTATTTTCATGGGAGAAAGGGTTGTTCTATTTTTCAGCGCTTAGGTTGTCGGTTGTTTCCGCCAATGCTATATCAAACTCGGGCCGCATGGAGCTCGTTAACGGCTTTTTCGAAGCGGTTTCCTCGGTCCTCGTAGTTAAGGAACATGTCAAAGCTAGAGAAGCCGGGGCTCAGGATCACGTCGCCGCCGGCGGGAGCCACCGAGGCGGCTGTGCGGACTGCGTCCTCCAGGCTCGCGCAAAAGGAGTGCGGGAGGCCTATCGCCTCGCACGCGGCGCCAAGCTCCGCGGCTGTCTCGCCGATCAGCATGGCGTGAATGAGTCTGGGAGCGATCCGGTTCACAAACCCCGCGGTATCCCCGCCCTTGGATCGGCCGCCCGCAATCAGGACCACGGGCTTCTTGAAGGCAGACAGGGCTGCCTCCACGGCGTGGAAGTTGGTGCCCTTTGAGTCGTTCCAATAGGTGACCTCGTCGATGGTCGCCACCCTCGTGATCCTGTGCCGGCCCACATGGAAGCTTCTGGCCGCGGCATAAAGGTCCGCCTCGGGCATACCCTGCGAACGCCAGAAGGCTGCAGCCAAGATGAAGTTCTCCCTCTGGGGATAGGTCGCGAAAGCCGACCCCTCCAATTGCGGGTCTTCTGGCTGCCCCTCCGTGGGAACGCACGATGACGGCGCAAGCATGCGCCCAAACTGGGCGGCGTAACGCTGCACCGAGCTGCCCGCAAAGAAGCGGCTTGAGGGTGTGCGGAGCACAAGTTCCCACTTTGCGGCGAAATAGGCCTCCATGCCGTTGTGCCTCTCTAGGTGGTCCTCGGCGAAGTTGGTCCAAAGCAGGTTGTCCGCGCAAAAGTGCCCGAGCCGTTCCGACTGAAAAGAACTCACCTCGCAGACGGCGGTCACGTTCTGGCCGCCGCCCTCCTGGTCGGCCACCAACTGGGAGAACGGAACACCTATGTTGCCCGCGGCGTAGGCGAGCTTGCCCGAAGCAGTAAGCGCGTGCGCTAGGAATTCGGTGAGGGTCGTCTTCCCGTTCGTTCCGGTAATCGCAATGATCCGCCCCCGCCAGAAAAGGGACGCGAAATCGATTTCCGCCATGCAGATGCATCCCGCCTCGCGGGCCATCCTCAGCCAGGGGTGGTTGGGGGCGAATCCCGGCGAATAGACGACAAACCCGTGTTTCTGGGAGGCCTCCACGGTGAATTCTAGGGCCTTGCGATCATACACCACCGCCGTGGCTCCTATCTTCGTCAGGAGCGAGACGGCCCCCGCGCCGCTCACGGCACCGCCGAACACGGCTGCGGGCCGAGCCAGGCGCTGGCTTAGAAACTCGGGGATGGACTGGTTCATGGTTCAGCGGATCTTGAGTGTCCCAAGACCTGCCAGAGCAAAGATAAGCGAAAGGATCCAGAACCGCAGGACGACCTTGGTCTCCGGCCAACCCCGTTTCTGGAAATGGTGGTGGATCGGGGCCATCAGGAAGAAGCGACGGCCCTGGCCCTCTCTCCTTCGCGTGAGCTTGAAGAACCCCACTTGGATGACGACCGAGGCCGCCTCCCACACGAACACCCCCCCTACGATCACGAGGGTCAGGGGCTGCTGCACCATGAAGGCGATGATACCCAGGAGGCCGCCGAGCGCGAGCGAGCCGGTGTCGCCCATGAAAAGCTCCGCCGGATGCGAGTTGTACCAGAGGAAAGCGATGCCCGCGCCCACCAGGGCGCCGCAGACCACCGCAAGCTCCCCCGTCCCGTTGACGAAACTGATGAGCAGATAGTCGGCGATCTTGGCGTTTCCGGCAGCGTACGCCATGATGCCGTAGGTCAGGGCCACCGTGATTGTGCACCCTATTGCGAGTCCGTCCAAGCCGTCCGTGAGGTTGATTGCGTTAGAAAAGCCGACGATCCAGAGGTAGACAAAGATGACAAGGGCCGCGATGGGCATGCTGGCGATGACCGGGTGCTTCACAAAGGGCACCCATAGCTCGCGGATTTTCACTGAGCTGGCTGGGTGCAACAGGAGCGCTGTGAGTGCCACGAGCGTGATGACCGTCTGCCAGAAAATCTTCGCGCCGGAGGAGATCCCATTGCGGTTCTTGCGCACCACCTTCAGGTAGTCGTCGCGGAAGCCAACGGCGGTTAGCGCCGTGTAAACAAAGAGCGCCACGCCGACCCAGATGTTCGGGGCCGCCCAGAGAATGGAGCTACCGATCACACATGCGAATATGAGAAGCCCCCCCATGGTCGGGGTGTTCTTCTTGTCGAAGCGGTTCGCCAGGTCGCCGGTCCTGTCGTCATCGTAGTTCTGTCCAAACTTGAGCCTTCGCAGGTGCGCGATCAACCAGGGCCCTATGATGAATCCGATGAGGGCCGCGGTGCCCGCTGCAAAAAGGGTGCGCAGCGTGATGTAACGCAGGATGCGCAAGGGGCCGAATACGTCGTCGTAGCCTGAAAGGATGCTAAGCATGGGAGGATTCCGCGCACATCGGGTCCGCAAAGGCCTTCTCCAATTCATGGCGCCTGCTGCCCTTCACAAAAACGGTCCCTCGAAACGCCGAGAGGCGCTCCGCGAGGGGAGCCACGGACTCAGAGACGGTGATCTGCTCAGGGCTCGCACCACCCTCAACCGCACCCTCGCGCACCACTTCAGCAAGGCTGCCGACCACCACGAGCTGGTCGCCCGCGCGAAGCCCAAGGGACCTGCCAAGTTCGAGGTGATAACGCCTGGACAGCTGGCCGAGCTCCTCCATGCAACCTAGCAGGAACAGCCTCGGCTCATCGCGCGGGGCGAGGTCGTTGAAGATCGCAAGCGCATCCACCATGGAGGACGGGTTCGCGTTGTAGCAATCCAGGTATAGCCTGCGGCCAGCCGAGCTCCGCCATTCGCCTCGCAGCGGTGCGGGATTCCAGGTGCTAAGCCGTTCCCTCATCGTGCCGCTAGCGATCCCGAGCCTGTGCGCTACAACGAGGGCGAGTGCTGCATTCTGGGCCATTCCGTCGGAGACCCTGCGGAGCTCGAAGGCGTCCGGCCCCGAAGGAGCGAAGAGCGTGACGGTCGTAGCCGTCGGCGAATGGGAAACGGCGAAGGGGACTCGACCCGGGGAAGCCTTCGCTTCTGTACCCGCGGGCACCAGCACGACGCATTTGCGACGTGGCAGTTTCGTGAAAGCCTCAAACGCCTCGCAGGAGCTCGGGAACACACCGATGCCACCCGGCCTTACCGCCCCCACGAGGATCGCCTTCTCGCGGGCCACGCCCTCCGTGCCGCCGAGCTCCTCCAAGTGCGCCGGCGCCACAAGCGTCACAAGCGCCACGTCGGGCTCTATCATCGAGGCTAAAACACGCATTTCACCCGGCGCGCTTATCCCAGCCTCGACGACGGCAAACCTGTGCCGGGTGGGGTCCAAACGAGTCAAGGTGAGGGCGACGCCGATGTGGTTGTTCAGGTTGCCCTCGGTTGCGACCGCGGAGCCCTCCTCTGCCCCAAGCATGGTTGAGAGGAGTTCCTTGGTCGAAGTCTTGCCGGCGCTTCCCGTTATCGCGACAACGGGCCCGCGAAACGACCTGCGATGCTCCCTGGCGATTTTCTGCAGGGCCGCAAGGGGCTCCTCGACGACAAGTTGGGCAAGGGCTTCACCCTTATCGGCCCTGGACACAAGGGCGGCCGAAGCCCCCGCCCTTAGCGCCTGGCCGATAAACTCGTGGCCGTCGCGCTTGCTCGTCTTGAGAGCGACAAACATCTCGCCCGGCTTCAGGCGCCGCGCGTCCACGCAGAAGCCCGTTGGCGCGCGCTGCGGCCTCGAAGCCCATCTGCCGCCTGTCGAAGCCGCGAGGAGTGCTGTATCGAATTCCAGCATCAGGTTCTCAGTGCCTTTATCCCGATAAGCTCCCTGACGACCTGCCTGTCATCGAAGGGAATGACGGTGTCAGCAAACTCCTGATAGCCCTCGTGGCCCTTGCCCGCGATCAACAGGCTGTCCCCGGCCTTTGCGCTGTCTAGCGCCAGGCTGATGGCCCGGCGGCGGTCGTCGATCCAGGTAATCTTGGATGCATCTGCCACGCCCTCCTTCATGTCCTCAAATATCTTCCCCACTTGCTCGTTTCTGGGATTGTCCGCTGTTGCGAAGGCGTAGTCGGCAAACTCTTGAACGGCCTGGACCATCCTGGGCCTCTTTGTCTTGTCACGGTTCCCCCCGCAGCCGAAGACGACGAGCAGGCGGCCCGGCGTTATGGCACGGAGCATACCGAGCGCGTTCCGGAGCGCATCGTCGGTATGCGCATAGTCGACTAGGACGTTGAAGGCCTGTCCCTCCTCGATCCGCTCCATCCTGCCGGGAACCCCCTTGAAGTCCTTGACCCTTGGGAGAAAAGCCTGCGGATCGCGGCCCAGAGCCCAAGCCGTCGCAGCCGCCGCCAAAAAATTCGAGACATTGTAGCGGCCCACCAGAGGAGAATCCACGGGGGCCGTGCCACCGGGCCATGCGAGCCGAAAAGCGGTGTCCCTGAATTTGAGGTCGACGTTCTCCGCCCGGATGTCCGCCTTGGGGTTCTCCCCAAAGGTGATTAGCCGGGTGCCCGGCACCTCCGCGCGGATCTTTTCGGCCAGGCGCTCGCCGTAGGGGTCGTCGAGGTTCACCACCGCTATCTTCGGCACCGGGCCGATGGCGCCCGTGAACAGCCGCGTCTTTACCTCAAAGTAGGATTCGAGCGTCTTGTGGAAGTCCAGATGGTCCCGGGTGAGGTTCGTGAACACGGCGACGCCGAATTCGAGCCCCAGCACGCGCTGCTGGGCGATGCCGTGCGAACTGACTTCCATCACGGCATTGTGGCAGCCGGCGTCCCGCATCTGGGCGAGCATGCCGAAGATGTCGAGCGACTCGGGCGTGGTGCGGTACGAAGGCACGGTTCTCACCCCCAGATCGTAGCTTATCGTTCCCAGGAGCCCCACCCTCTCGCTGCCGTTGAGCAGGTGGCGCGTCAGGTGGGTGACTGTGGTCTTGCCGTTCGTGCCTGTGACTCCGACCACGGTGAGATCGTGGTCGGGAAATTTGTAGTAGCGCTGCGCAACGCGGGCGAGCATCGCTCGGGCGTCGGCGACCTGGATAAACGTGACCTTCGACGGCGGGTGCCCCGGCATCTTCTGGCCGACGATGGCGGAGGCCCCCCTGCTGACGGCCTCGTCGATGAACGAGAGCCCGTCCGCCCGAAGCCCGGGCAGGGCGAAGAAGAGGTTGCCGGGCACGACCCGGCGGCTGTCCATCACGAGCCCTGAAATGGGCCGCTCGAGGCTTCCCTTGATGGCGAGTACTTCGCCTTCCTTTATGTAGTCGGAGAGTATGGGTGCCATTTTAAACGCGCGGTTGTATTCGATGTACTCGCGGGTTCTGCGATGTGTCTTTGGCCGATCGCGGAATGCTCGCACCAATGCATGATCCTGTACGAGGTAACCAATCACTGAACCCCTCCCATCGCAAATGCCTGCTTGGCTTCGTTGTTTTCGATCGTTGGGCGAATATCCAGGTACTTGATGAGCCTCTCGCCGATCCGCTTGAAGGCCGGTGCCGCGACCTTCCAGCCGTAGGCAACGCCCCCGGGGCACCGTGCATCGGCGTCGTCGACGATGACGGAGATGGAGACCTGGGGGTGACTTGCGGGAAAAAACCCAACGAACGAGGCGACATGGTGCGTGTTGGAGTACTGCAGCATGGTTGTGCCGTTGGCCAAGGTGACAGGCATGAGCTTCTGTGAGGTGCCCGTCTTGCCTGCGCACTCAAACCCGGGGATCGCCGCGGTGGGGGCGGTTCCTTCGGTGGAAACAACCTTCTCCAGCATGCGCGCCACGATCTTGGCGGTCTGCTCAGAGATAACACGGCGCGCCTCTATACGGCCAAAGGTGTAAACCAGCTCCCCATGGGAGTCCCGGATCTGCCGGATGATCTGGGGCTTTAGGAGCAGGCCTCCCGAGGCGATCACCATCATGGCCTGCTGCATCTGCAGCGGCGTGGCGGTCACGGACTGTCCCATAGGCATCCGCGTGATGGTCATGCTGTCCCACTTCTCAGGGGCCTTCAGATTGCCAGAAATCTCCCCGCCCACTGGAAATCCCGTGCGCTGCCCAAAACCGAAGGCCCGCGCATAATCGTAGAATCGCCGGTCGCCCAGCCGCATCGCCAACTGCGCAGCGCCCTTGTTTGACGAGTGGGAGATGATCTCGGAAACGCTGAGCTGTTCGAAGTGGTCGCCCACGTTCTCGCGGGGAAGGTTCCTTGTGAGCCCATTGTAATCAATTTTCTCAATGGAGCAGTCGAATTCGGTCCGGGGCGTCACAAGCCCGTCGTTGAGGGCGCCGGATGCCGCGACGATCTTGAAAACCGATCCGGGCTCGTACTCGTCGGCCACGGCGATGTTTCGCATCTTACCCTGCTCGTCGCGGGGAAGCTTGTTGAACGTGTTCAGGTCAAAGGAGGGATAGTTGGCGAGCGCCAGGATGAACCCTGTCTGGGGGTCGCTGACGATGATCGTCGCCTTCTTTGGCTGGTATTGCTCGGCGATCTTGGCCAGCTCGTCCTCCGCGATATGCTGGACGGTGGCGTCTATCGAAAGGGACACATTGAACCCGTCGACCGCTGGCACCTCCCGTGTCCTGAACTGCGCGAGCTCCCGGCTCTTTCCGTCCTTTTCGGACTCCAACCATCCGTTCTCGCCCTTCAGGTAAAAGTCGGCGTAGTGCTCCATTCCGGCGACAGGACGCTCCTCGCGGTCCACATAGCCAATGATATGGGCCGCCATCTCATTGTGCGGATAGTCGCGCCGGTAAACCCGACTCCCGTAAACGCCCCGGATTCCAAGCTTGGTGATCTGGGTGTAGACAGACTCGGTCACTTGGTCGCTCAGCTTGGCCCAGCGGATCGGCCTGTTGCCCTCGGTATCGGGTTCATCCATCTGGGTGTCGTCGGCCTTGGCCACATCCTCGTCGGCGGGTGCCTGCGCGGCAGCGGTTGCCCCCGGGGAGCTCAGAGTGATTACGGCGTCGTGGCTCGGGGTTGCGACCTTGACCTCCGCTTTGCTTGAAACCGGGCGGGTCTTGGTCATGCAGATCCGCTCCACCTCGGCCGCGGGAACCCCGATCAGCGAAGCCAGCTGCGGCAATTTGCCGTGGTCCTCAGCACGCATGAACTGCGGGTCAACGCCTAGGACGATGATAGATCGGCTGGTCGCAAGGAGGGCCCCGTGGGTGTCGAGGATGTCGCCCCTGCGGGCATTATCGACAATCAGCTGCCTTCGTGCTTCGTCGACCGACCTCAGGAGTTCATCCCGGTCGATCACGTGGAGCCAAACCAGCCTGGCCTCGAGCCCGGCGAACATGGAAAGTACCAGGCTCGCGAGAAGGGCGATTCTGTAGCTGGAGGTGAAGCCCTTCGACATGGAAGTCGGCGGCGTCAGTGCGCGAGTGCGACGCGCAGGCTCACGGTCGCCGGCCCTTCCCCAAAGAGTTTGCGGTTGTGAAGCGAGGCGAGGCGCATGACCGGATCGTCGGAAATTCGCTGCACCTGGGTCTCGCCAGGAGGCACGAGCCCCAGGCCCCACTCGGTGTTCCTGCGGTCGAGCACAGCCGGGTCCTGCTCCGCAGAGATCGCCGCGTCCGTCTCCTCAATGCGACGCTCGACGTCGGCAATGGACGCCTCCAGCACCTTGTTGGCGTTGGCTGCTACCGAGATCTGGTGCCGCATCCAGACGGTACCAAGGCCGATCGATGCGCTGCCGCAGATGGCCACCAGGGTGTACACTAGGAACTGGTTCACAAATGCCTGGGAACTGGCCTTGTTCATGAAGCGCATGGGAGTTTCCTTACGGCCCTCAACTTGGCCGACCTGCTCCGCGGGTTGTCCGCGATTTCGTTGTCCGAAGGGGTGACGGGACGGCGGGTAAGCGCCTCGGCGCTCCGCGTCCGAAGGTCGTTCGGCATCGAGTCATCTGCGTTCTCGGCCTGCCCGCACATGCGGCGGAAGAACTGCTTGACCGGGCGATCCTCCAGCGAGTGAAAGCTGATGGCGCATAGGACACCCGCTGGCCGCAGCTTTTCGAAGGCGGCCGGGAGGGCCCGCTCGATCGACCCGATCTCGTCATTGACCGCAATCCGGATGCCCTGAAAGGAGCGGGTCGCTGGGTGGATCCGCGATGTGGCACGGTCGCGTGCCGGTATGGCGGCGCTCACCAGGGCAGCTAAGGAAGCGGTCCGGCTAAGGGCGCCCGTGCCGCGGGCACCCATGATCGACCGAACCACTCGGCGCCAATGGATCTCCTCGCCGAAGTCCCTGACCGCGTGCTCAAGCATCTCCTGCGTCGCCGTCTCAAGCCAGATGGCTGCCGGCACGCCCGCTCTCGGGTCCATCCGCATGTCGGCGGGAGCATCGGTTCGGAACGAGAATCCCCTTTCGGGATCGTCGAGCTGAAACGAGGACAGCCCGAAGTCGAAAAGGATACCGTGAAATTCGGCTTCGGCCAAACTCGCAAGCTTTCCAAAGTCCTTGTCGATCAGCGTGAACCTGCTTGGGAACTCTTCGGAGAGAGCCAGGGCCCGTGAGCCAGCTTCCGGATCGCGGTCCATGGCTATGACATGCACGTCGTCCGCCGCCTGGAGGATCGCACGGGAATGCCCGCCGCCCCCAAAGGTGCAGTCCAAGTACCGACCACCGGCCACCGGTGAAAGGAAGCCCAAGACCTCTTGGAGGAGGACGGGCTGATGGCCGGGAATCATGTTCGCTGGCGCGAATTCAGGGAGTGCCAGTCGCATGGATTAAGGTCCTGCTGCGCTCGCGGCGGCGCCCTGCAACCAGGCGGAGCACGAGACCGTCGCGGACGCGGGGCACGGCACAGGAATGTGCGACACAAAAGTCGTTCGCATCTATCCAGGCCGGAAAGGTGTGGGAAACGGCCAAGGAGGCGGCCTCCTTCAACAACGCACGGGTTGAGGATACCTTCGCTGAATGGTTCATGTTTAGATCCCGAGGCGGCGCATGATGTCGCCGAAGTTCTCCCCGGATGTGCGCGCCTCGACCTTTTGCCACCGGGACGGCGAATACATGTTGAACTTGGTCAGGGAGCCCACGAGGACCGTGTCCTTCACGATGCCCGCGTGCTCCAGCAAATCGGCCGAGAGGCCGACGCGGCCTTGCTTGTCGAAAGTGAACGACTGGGTCTGGGAAAAGAACCGCGACGCGAAGTCCTGGCCCGCGCCGTCGCTCAGGGCCATCTGAGCGATCTTCGCATTAAGCTTCTCGACCTCTGTCGGGGGCAGAACGGCGACGTATCCGTCCGGGTGCGGTGTCGCCAGGAACACATCCCCGTCGAGGTGCGCCGCACGCCAAGCCGAAGGGATTGTGACGCGACCCTTTTCGTCGAGGGTGTGCCTAAAAAGGCCCGTGAAAAATGCTTTGCCGGGATGAGCCATTGGGTGAGCGGTGGACGTACCCGTCCCACAACACCCCATTTCAACCCATTTTACCCCACTTGGGTCAAGCTAAGACTGCTGAATAAAGTGTAAGAAGTGGGCGCCCCCGGCTGGGGTGCCCGAGCGATGTAAGAAAGCATGAGCCAACCCGACGAGTTGCTACTCACGCCGACGGCAACAAACGAATGGATTCCGTTTGTCCTTCTTGCTCCGCCGGATACGGATCTCGCCGATACAACTCATGCCGACGTCCTTACAATTCGACCCCTCCGAAATTTACAGATTTCTCTGCGGTTAACGGCACGTTGTAAATTTTCGGACCCAGAATTCGTCCCAAATCGGGACAACTCATGCCGACGGGGTCGTCAGTGCATACGCCAAAACTATCCGTGAAGAACCCATGCCGACGTGGTTGAGTTTGCAGACGTGCCTCTGTCCTTTCCCGGCGGCCATCGAGGCGTGAGCACACGCAGTGGATTGCATGGAACGTGGACTCCGATTCTTTCGGCGTCTACGGCGGATCAAACGAAGCAAATCTAATGGATTTTGTCCTTAGTTGCCTGATGTCGTCTATAGATTACCAACCATCGCCCCATTGACACGAATACCTCACTATCCGACCACATCCACCAACCTCCAGCAAGAGAAGCAAGAGTTCGAAGCCCTGCCCGCTCGTAGGGGAAGAGAGCGGGGCCCGAACGCCTCAACGCCTCCTCCCATAAAATGAACTCCAGCCCGATCAGCCAACCTGCTGCATAACGCTCTTCGGAAATGTATGACATTAGGGCAAATAAGAGTTTCCGAGCATGTGATCGATTCAACTTAAGCTTAAGTCGCGGTTGGAGAACTGTTGTGCGCCTTTCTCGTTTGCGGGCCACCGCTGCATGCTCAATCGCTCCCATAGCCGAATTCGCGAGAGCGATCATAGGGTCGTCTTTCTTAATCGCGAAAAAGCCTGCACGGCGAACCCTTGCGCTTCGGGCCCGTCTCTTCTTAGCGCCAGTTTTTATGCGAAGTCCGACCCTCATAGTGGAAGTCAGCGCTCGTGAAGGGACTCGGGCGGATCAGGTGTATGATGGAGCCCAAAGCACCGACATCATAGTCCCCTTCTCATCAATCTTCGCGGTAAGCTCGAAAAGCTCCTCGTCTTCGCTGGCTGGGACATGAGGGAACCACGCATCCCAAGGCACAGGTACCAGCGAGCAATCGACACTACCATCGCGAGCTTGGTGGTACGCCACGCAATCCTCGCTTAACGGCTGCTTTGATTCGAGCCACAATCCGTCCATCCGGGTCCGGTTCTCCCTCCACCAACGAACGTTTGTGCCGTCGGAAAAGACCGCCATCACAGGTTCGCGTGCCAAATCCGCGTAGCGAATGGCAGCTGAAATCGTGATCACAGAAAATTGTTCGGCCAGCGCCCGAATCGCCCCCCAGCTGGGCTCTCCAGTTAGCAGTTTGGGGTCTATCATGAATTTTGGCATCAGGAGCTCGGACGCAAACGTGTTTGCTTCAAGTTCCGGATCACTGTGCCGGTAATCCCGCAGATCGTCGGCAGTACAAAAGAACAACTGCGAAATCTCCTTGTGCATCTGCCAGTGTCCAATCTCGTGACCCACTGCGAAGCGCTGGCTGCCGACTTCCACAAGCTGGTCGCTAAGCGTTATCTCGCCGACGTCGCCAATTCTTACTAGGTAAGCTTCCGCCCCCGACAACGGCTCGCATGTGATTTCTATTCCTAAATCCCACGCGATATCTTCAACGCAGATTTCGTCTGGACGTGAAATTCCATAGCGCTCTAGGAGTTTCAGCGCCTGAGCAGAAGCTTTGATGTGTTGAGCTTCACTTCTCTTCATGCTTACGCTCGGCTGCGCGAGCCGCGGTTCTAGCAAGTTTATCCCGCAAAGACTTTAGGTCTTCAATTGAGCTATTCTCCCATTTTCGCGCATAAACAGCCGCCTCACCACTCAACGAAAGCAGGCCTTTGATTTGGGCGACCAGGGATTCAACTGTCTCTCCAACACCGGCAGTCGAACCGGCGCGGGCTTTTGCCTTAAGGCGTTTGTCCCGTGCCTCAGCGAGCCTCAATCGTCCTTCTGCTTGCATTAGGGATTTTTGCATCTCTGCCCAACTCTTGTCGGGATCTACACCCATCTGAGTCAAATCAGAACGGATTTCTCCCGGGCTTGGCTTTTCGCCGCTATCCAAGGCGCCATGAGCAAGGTCGAACATCTTGCTCAGCTGGCGAATCGGATCCTTGTTTGTGGATTTGAAATCAGGGCCGCTCATCGATTTTGTCCCCAGATTCTCTAAATCTCCTGACCAACGTGGCGAGCCGCTTTCGGGAGGTGTAGATCTCGTTGATGTCCACCCCAAGCCCTTCAGCAAGAGTTTGGGCCGGTCCCTCCAAGTCCTCGTCCCTCAACAGGATCAACATACCATAAACAACCCGGTCTCCCCGGGCGAATTCCAGAAATCTTTGACTCCGCTCGGATGCGCGAGTCCGGGTTTCAGCCGACATGCGGTCTCCACTGGGATTCCAAAACGGTTTGGCTGACTCCATCAAATCGATCTCCTCCCCACCCGGTACCGTTGCGACCGAATCGCTCCGCAGCCTGCTCTCGGTCGATTCGAATGAGTGGCTAACCTTGCTGTTGATAATCCATCGGATCGCCACCTCGACAGGAATCTCCGATCGGAAGCTTCTAATGCATTTCCCGCCAACGCCAATCGTGGAAACATCCGCCACCACTTCGTGGAGCACATCCCGTCCGGTTTTTCCATTCGGCAGACTAGTACCATGTTTTCCGGCGCTCCAACTCCAACGCCGAACCTGCCATTCCGCGTAATGAACCATGGCCTCGTATCGCTGCCGATTTTCGGGGCCCTTGAAGTATTCAAAAACCCTTTTGCACTGGTGGGCGGCTTCCGGAGGCATTGCGGTAACCAGGAGCTTCTAAAAGCGTCCTCGGCGTTGCTGACGCGGCCAAGCACGTCGAGAATCTGTCTCATCACACTTTAATACCGACAACGTTCCCGAATTGGCGGTCTTCGGTGGAAAAAAGATTTCCTCCCAACGCAAATCGCCTGGGATGTAGGAAGAACCAACATAGAAAGAGCTCATATTGTCTGGTTTTCCGGACATTAATACCTACGGGAACCGGTACTCTTCAAGTCCGAAATCTCGGACAATGAGGAAACTCCCGCACCCGCTTAAAAATGTCGTTGGCCCGGCTATTCAACGGCGCCGGACAGAGTTGGGTTGGTCGCAAGCAAAACTTGCTACCGAGTGCCAGCTAGTAGGTTGGGACGTTTCCAGGAGCATCATAGCCGCTATAGAGGGGCGTGTTCGTTGGGCTGGCGACTACGAAGTTGCTCTCCTGGCAAGAATTCTCCGAGTCAGCATTGAGGCGCTTTATCCTCAAAATGTCGATTGGGCCGTTCTGGGACACGCCCAAATCAACATTTCACGCCGCTCCAAGCGCTAGTTCAGGCAAGACCATCGCTGGAGGTTCCGGTCGGGAGTGTGAGCGGCGGCGGCGAGAGGGGCCAAACTCGGCGATCTGGATAGGGACCACCTGCGCCGACTGATTTTCTTCAGGTTTGATCTTCTTCCGGGAGAGGTGTGACGAAGGGTCGCCGGTCAGGATAGCGCTTCGGGCTGGCCTTTCATCCGGTAGCTCTTTCCCTCGATGACGACGGTCTCGGCGCGGTGCAGGACGCGGTCGAGGATGGCGCTGGTGAGGCCGGCGTCGTTGTTAAAGATCTCCGACCAGCGTTTGTACTCAGTGTTGGTGGTCAGGATGAGGGAACCCTGCTCGTAACGCTGGCTGATGAGTTGGAAGACCAGGTCAGCGCCGGCCTTGTCGAGGGGCAGGTACCCGATCTCGTCGCAGACCAGGACGCTCGGTGCCAGGTAGCGCCGAAGCTCCGTCCTGAGGCGGTGGGCGGCCTTGGCGGCCACCAGCCGGTTAAGAGCGTCGATCGCACTGGTGAACAGGACCGAGTGCCCGTGCTGGCAGGCGTGGTAGCCCAGGGCGGCCGCTAAGTGAGACTTTCCGGTTCCACAACGCCCCATGAAGATCACGTTGGATTTCTGGGAGACGAAGCCCAACCGGAAGATGTTCCTGATCTGGGCCTCGTTGATCTTCTTGGGCCAGTCCCACTCAAAGCTGTCGAGAGTCTTTATCGCGCCGAAGCGGGCCGCCTGGATGCGCCGTTCCACGGCGCGGTGCTGGCGTGCCTGGTATTCACCCTCGAGAAGGCGCTCGAGGTATTCGACGTGGGTCCAGTGCTTCTGGGCCGCCTGCTTTGCCAGGGCCTCGTAGTTCTCGGCCACGTGGGGCAGCTTCAGGTAGTCCAGACGCTCGGGGAAGCCGGTTGATTCAGGGATGCTCATGGTTGTCCTGTTTTATCGTGGCGGTCGTAGAGCGACAGGTCCGGGGCTGGCAGCTCGATCTCCAGCTGGTCACTCGGCCGGGTCAGGTGGAGAGCCCCCGCCTGCGGCATGAACCGGCGCCGTTGCTCCAGGAGGTTCGCGATGTATTCGCAGGAAAAGGCCCCCAATTCGTGCGCATCGTCCAGGGCGCGGCCGACATCGTCGTCTCCGTAGATCTCGGCCAGGGCGACGATCTTCTGGACGTGATGGGCCCCGTTGAGCCGCCGCTCGGCCAACTGGTCATAGTAGCCCTGCGCCCGTCCCGAGAGCCGCAGGAACCTCAGCATGAGCGCCTGTTGCTGGGCCTTCCTGCGCTGATGCACCAGCTCCTTCACGTGATCGGGTATTTCAAAGTCCTGCCTTCGGTCGTAACAACGCACGTGCTCGGCAACGAAGGTGTCGCCGTCGAAGAGCCGCAGCCGCTCTGCGTAGAGTTTCAGGGTGAGGAGCTTCGAGGCGTACCTCGCCGGCACCGAGTACCGGTTCGTGTCCACAACCACCCGGCACCGGGCGCTCACGGGGGTCGTCTTCACGACCCCCGTGTCGTACGGCGGCAACGCCATCCTGAGCAGTCGCCCCTTCTCCTCGGCAAAGAGCTCCATCGGGCTCATCCTCGTTTCACCGTGGAGACGCACGTTGGCGACCGTATCGAGCCAGATCCGGGCAGCCGGATTTATCGCGGCAAAGTCGGTCGCCTCCAGGCCCCGAAGGAAACTTGTCTTCACGTACCCCACGCCCGATTCCACCCGGCCCTTCTCATTCGGCTTCCTCGGCCCACACGCCTTCACCGTAAATCCGTGGTGGTTCGCATAGTCCAGGTACCGGGGGTTGATGACCGCCTGTCCTCCCACGGGGTGCGACAGGACCGCCGTCTTACAGTTGTCCACCATGACTTCCGATGGAAGAAGCCCCCCAAAGTACTCAAACGCGTGCTCGTGGCACGCGAGCCACTGCTCCTGGCTCTGGCTGAGCGTAAATTCCAGGTAGGACCGCCTCGAGTAGCAGAGCACCATCACGAAGAAGCTCAGCGCCCGGCGGGTCGTCCCCACGCGGATGGTGCCCGCCGAACCCCAATCCACCTGCGCGCACTCTCCCGGACCGAAGTGAAGAGTCAAAAACGCGGGGGACCTCTTGGGCCTCACCAGTCGCACATACCGCTTCAAAATCGAGTAGCCTCCCGTGTACCCGAGCTCCCGCAGGCGGGGCAAGAGCTGCACCGCCGTATAGGCGTGCGACTCGAGGAGCCCCATCACGGTCCCCTTGAAGCCGTCCAGCTTCGATGGCCGCGGGACCTTCTTGCCACTCGGGATCGGCCCAAAGTTCCTTCTCCTTATCCACCGCTGTACCGTCTTCCGGTTTATCCCCAGCTTGCGCGCGATCTGGCGCACCCCCAGGTGCTCCTCTTCGTACGCGTGCCGGATCCGACAGAACATTTCGTAGTCGATCATGGCCGTTTCCCTTTCCTATCCCGGTCCGGCGCACCGACGGGCTCCGCGTCGCCGAGCGCAAGGACCTGATACAGCGGTTCCTCGTACGTGATCATCCCGGCCGCGATCAGCTGACGACGCGCCGCCGCCACCTCCTCCTCTTTAAGCGACAGAAGCCGGCCCACGGAGCCATCCGAATAATAGCTCAGCCCGTTCTCGTCGCCCACCGTCACCAGCAAGAGATAGAGCGCCCACGCCTGCGCGGGGGCCCGCATGAGGTAGCGCTGCCGCACAAGCCGGTGGTCCACCCAGGAAAACCCGGGCGGAGTCCGGCGCACCCGCTCGGCGCTCAGGATTCGTTTTTGGATAGGCATCGTCATAGGGATTCGCCCATCAGGGCTTGCCCACGAGCTACCAGACGATTCGTCATCGCGGCGATGTCCTCTGCGTAAGACAGACCCCCGAGATGTGCGATAAGCCCCATCAAAAGAGGCACTTGCACACGCGAGAGATCTTGTAAGACAGGTGAGACGTCTTGCTCTGCTTCCTCATGATGATCTGTCACTTCCGCAATCAAGAGATCTTGTAAGACTCCAGATCTCTTCTCTTTTCTCCGCTTCCAGTACCCGGGATGCGCCTTCTGCCAGGCCTTCACCCGCTCCCTGTTCTTCGGGTTGTCCCGGTGGTACCCCGCGTTCTCCGGCTTACCCATCCATCGCCTCTGGCTCGCCTCCTTGCTCGCCCTCCGGCACCGAGGCTTCATGCAGTACCGCTGGTGCCGACGATTGCGCGCGTCCGCGCAGAACACCTCTTTGCACTCCAAACATTTGCGGCTGCCAGCGGTGTACATATCCCGCACTCTTTAGGCGCGTCTGCGTCCCAACAACACCGGCTCCTCCGCCCA
>Ga0302265_1000344_pt1 | contig 32515 bp, 48 predicted proteins | sample III_Bog_E1_1_FD_194556 | JGI IMG/M metagenome (GOLD analysis project Ga0302265, IMG submission 194556) | Peat permafrost microbial communities from Stordalen Mire near Abisko, Sweden - III_Bog_E1_1 | ecosystem: Environmental > Terrestrial > Soil > Wetlands > Peat | place: Sweden: Abisko...
ACTTCCAATTGAATTACTTTGAAAATTACTTCCAATTGAATTATTTTGAAAATTACTTCCAATTGTGTTCATTGTAAAATTACTTCCAATTGAATTATTACTAATAAAATTACTTCCAATTGAATTATCATAAAAATAACTTCCAATTGAATTATCATAAAAATAACTTTCAATAGTGTTACTTTGAAAATAATTACCAATAGTGTTACTTTGAAAATAATTACCAATAGTGTTACTTTGAAACCTACTTCCAATTGTGTTATAACCACCGTTATAACCAAAATAACTTCCAATTGTGTTAGTACCAAAATAACTTCCAATTGTATTAGTACCAAAATAACTTCCAATTAAATTATTGTTAGAATTACTTCCAATTGAATTATAATTAAAATAACTTCCTATTGTATTATAATTAAAATAACTTCCAATTGAATTATAATAAAAATTAATTCCAATTGAATTACTTTGAAAATTACTTCCAATTGAATTACTTTGAAAATTACTTCCAATTGAATTATAATAAAAATTACTTCCAATTGAATTATAATAAAAATTACTTCCAATTGAATTACTTTGAAAATTACTTCCAATTGAATTACTTTGAAAATTACTTCCAATATTATTTTTGCTAAAATAACTTCCGAAAATAACATTATTAGAATCATTCATTAAATCAGTTTCAGATAAATCTGGAATTTCAATTATATTTGAATATGATGTATCATAATAAGACCAATCACTCCACATATTATAGTCTACATATTCACTTGTACATGGAATATTTATATATCCAATGTTCCAATTATTTTCACTATTACTTACATAACTCAAATTATTCCATTCAAATATTTTCCACACATTTTCATTATCAGTAGATGGATTAACATTAATTACATTATTAGATAAACAAACATATATAATTGTATTATCTGTTGTAACTACATTATTTTTATTATAAGTTGTACCTGAATCCCACATATTAGTTACATCAATCTGCCATCTACGAAACTTAACGTTTCTAAAATCAAATGGTATATCATTATTTTGTAATGTATCAATTCTTCTATAAATATAGCCTTTTGTACATCCAGGAACGTTATCTTGATTGTTATTCCAATCGTAATAAATAACATCTTGATTCCATAATGAAGAATATGATTCTGGCTTTAAAGTATTAGTTGAACTTGCAGTTACTAATAAAGGTTCTATAGGACCAGTATATAAATAATCATAAACATCTGTTCCATAATCCCATACGTTAGGTGTAGTGTTTGTAGCGAAAAATGGAACTCCGTCTGCTACATAACCTACATTACTAAAGTCATCTCCTGATGTCAATGTAGGTATTGTATATTGAATGCCTATTTGTAACGTACCGTCACTATACGAATTTTGGCTTGCGTTTGGTATAACATGAACCGTTTGGTAATCTGTAATTAGATATAATTCTCCATTTGTTAATCCACTATTATTGATTAATGTTGTTAAACCACTATATGTTACATTAGTAACTCCACCCCCACCAGTTGTGCCTGAAAATTCGTATACTTCATTGAAATTATTATTTATTTTAATAAATGAATTTCTTAAATTGTCGCCAGTTCCATCATTTGGAGATGATCCAATATTAATTAGTTGTTTGCTCATTTTTTATTTATTATTTTTTATTATATATAAAAAAATAATAAATAAAAAAAGTAGATTTTAAAAAATCTACTTTTTTTATAATATTGAAAATATTTATTTTCTTTTAAATCTACTCTTTATTCTATAAATTATATTTGGTTTATTCCTATATTCTGGTTTATATTTATTCATATCTATAATGTTATTAAAATCTAAAAAAATATCATCTTTCATTACCTCAATATTAAATTTGTAAATTTTAATTTGAATTAATACACAAGATAATTGAATGATTATAAATATCCATGCGATTAATCTTAATGTATTATTATTTGTAATCGCTGCAATAATATTAAATATAATTGATATTATACAACAAAAATAATTAATTAAAACATAAGTAGGCTGTTTTTTTATAAAAACTAAAATTTTCTTCATAATCTTATTTATTTTTACAAATATACTAATTAAATTTCATATAAAAAAATAAAAGATAGATAATTTATTATCTATCTTAATTTTGTTGATTCTTTATGATCAACTATGCTTTCTTGGCTTAAAAAAAGTTTATATTGGCAAATTAATAATATTAATTTATATAACTATTTTAATTATAAGTTGAATTTATTTGAATTTATTAAATATTCTAAATCTTCTTTTTTTTTCAGAATAATCAAATATTGATTTATAATAAAATTGTTTTATGTAAAAGAAACCATTGGAAAGTGTATACTTTTTAATTGTACTTTATTGTTTTTGTATATAATTACCATCTTTAGTCTTTTTGAAAAATGTTTCAATTTCATATGGAATATTATCATATCTAATATATATATTGTTTTTGTACCATAATCAATATTAATATTAATATTAATATTAATATTATCTATAATTCCTATAGTATTTTCTATAAAATATTTTAATTTTGTTAATAAATCATGACTACCACCATAATCATAATTATAACTACCTACTACATAATCGCCTACTTTATATTAAAATATTATTTTATTTATTTTATTATTTATTTTATAATTAATAAATCCAGTAACAATAATAGTAGATATAATATTTGATAACGTAGATGTTGTTGTTGTCAATCCAGATAATTCAGTTGTTGATGTTGTTGTCAATCCAGATAATTCAGTTGTTGATGTTGTTGTCAATCCAGATAATTCAGTTGTTGATGTTGTTGTTGTCAATCCAGATAATTCAGTTGTTGATGTTGTTGTCAATCCAGATAATTCAGTTGTTGATGTTGTTGTTGTCAATCCAGATAATTCAGTTGTTGATGTTGTTGTTGTCAATCCAGTTATATAATCAATAGAAACCGCAGCAGCTATAAATTGATATGTATCTCCTGTATTTGTTAATATAGGTTTTTTATCGTTGTATGTTTTTACTGCTATTGCGATATCTGCAGGATTAACTGTATTACCAGATGCAATTAATGATAAAATATTATTTTTTGCTAATGTATCTCCACTATTTGTGCTGGATAATATTTTTTTCTGATCTTCTGTTGGAAATACTCTATCTTTTGGTATCCAAACTCCTTCGCTTAATGATATTAAATTTGTCATATGATTATTTTTATTTCTATATATAAAATTATAATTATAAATAAAATATAAATAAAAAATTCTTAGTTAAAAATATTTAACTGAGTCTTTTTATTTTATGCATTTGCATCAACTATTGTCATTTTATCATATATGAGCCTTTTAGATGCATCTGAGGCAATAAATAATTCCTTGCTATAATTATTATATACATAATTTGCGGAAGTAAAATCTATACCAGAAAAACCATCACAAATAGTGTTCATTGTAAAATTACTTGCAATTGTGTTCATTGTAAAATTACTTCCAATTAAATTACTTTGAAAACTACTTCCAATAGAATTATAATAAAAATTACTTCCAATTGAGTTAATAGAAAAATTACTTCCAATTGAGTTAATATTAAAATTACTTCCAATGGTGTTAGGACCAAAATTACTTCCAATTGAATTATCATTAAAACTACTTCCAATTGAATTATTTTGAAAATTACTTCCAATTGAATTACTTTGAAAATTACTTCCAATTGAATTATTATTAAAACTACTTCCAATTGAATTACTTAGAAAACTACTTCCAATTGAATTATTATTAAAATTACTTCCAATTGAGTTACTATTAAAATAACTTCCAATTAAATTATAATAAATATTACTTCCAATTGAATTATTTTGAAAATTACTTCCAATTGAATTAATTTGAAAATAACTTCCAATTGAATTATTATTAAAATTACTTCCAATTGAGTTACTATTAAAATAACTTCCGAAAATAACATTATTAAAACCAGTCATTAAATCAGTATCAGATAAATCTAGAATTTCGATTATATTTGAATATGATGTATCATAATAAGACCAATCACTCCACATATTATAATCAGTATATCCAGTTGAGCATAATATTTGAGTATTTCCAATATTCCAAGATTCCGATGATGTACTAACATAACTCAAATTATTCCATTCAAATAATTTCCACACATTTTCATTATCAGTAGATGGATTAACATTAATTACATTATTAGATAAACAAACATATATAACTGTATTATCTGTTGTAACTACATTATTTTGATTATATGTTGTTACAGAATCCCATATATTAGTTACATCAATCTGCCATCTACGAAACTTAACGTTTCTAAAATCAAATGGTATATCATTATTTTGTAATGTATCAATTCTTCTATAAATATAGCCTTTTGTACATCCAGGAACGTTATCTTGATTGTTATTCCAATCGTAATAAATAACATCTTGATTCCATAATGAAGAATATGATTCTGGCTTTAAAGTATTAGTTGAACTTGCAGTTACTAATAAAGGTTCTATAGGACCAGTATATAAATAATCATAAACATCTGTTCCATAATCCCATACGTTAGGTGTAGTGTTTGTAGCGAAAAATGGAACTCCGTCTGCTACATAACCTACATTACTAAAGTCATCTCCTGATGTCAATGTAGGTATTGTATATTGAATGCCTATTTGTAACGTACCGTCACTATACGAATTTTGGCTTGCGTTTGGTATAACATGAACCGTTTGGTAATCTGTAATTAGATATAATTCTCCATTTGTTAATCCACTATTATTGATTAATGTTGTTAAACCACTATATGTTACATTAGTAACTCCACCCCCACCAGTTGTGCCTGAAAATTCGTATACTTCATTGAAATTATTATTTATTTTAATAAATGAATTTCTTAAATTGTCGCCAGTTCCATCATTTGGAGATGTTCCAATATTAATTAGTTGTTTGCTCATTTTTATTTATTATTTTTATTATTTTTATTATTATTTTTATTATAAATAAAATTATAATTATAAATAAATTAATATAAAAAATATTTATATTAAAATTATTTTATGCTATTTTTAACCTGCTGGTATTTAATATACTATTTTTAAAGAACCTGTTGTTGTATATAACTGTCCAACTGTTAATCCAGATGAAATTGCAGTAGCATTATCAGGATATTCAATCAAGGACTTAAAATCAACTGCGTTTACATAAATCATTTCTGATAAAATAGGTTGAATATGAGTAGGATCAGGTATAATGTAAGGTGAATTTACCTCCCTAGTTGATTTTAAAATATTCCCTGCTATTGAATTTGTCTCGTTAATATAGTTAATTAAATCAGAAATATCAGAACTTTGAGGTACTGAAAAAGTACTACCAGTCATAATAAAACCTCTTGAATCTGGTATAACGTGAAAGTTATAAAGTAATCCATATATTTTTTCTGGTATTATAGTTGGCATACCGTCAAACGATTGAAATACATAACGACCCTGTCCATCATCATCACCAAAAGTTAATATAGAATCTCCATTTGAATAAAATTTAGTGTATAAATTTTCTCTTAACCATATTTTATTATTAATTTTAGTTCCAGAATAAATGTGTCCTTCATAATCAGAATACGCATCATTTATAATTGTTCCATCTGTTAATAATAATTCATCTATAGTAGCATCTCTTAACAATCTAATGGAATACCCTCCAAATTTTCCATGATTATTAGTTAAATACATTGAAGTATATGAAGCATATAATGAATACCTTGTTGCAGTAGTACTATCTTGTTCAGTAGAAGTCCAAAAAAAACCTCCTCCTCCAATTATATTTGTTGGACCAGTACCAAAACTTCCATCAGCATTACTATAACCATTACCAAATAATGATAAATTAAAATTATCAGTACCATAGACAGAAGGGTTACCACTATCATTCCATCTTGGATGTACAGTGGTAGCAGCTGTAAAACCAGTTGCATTTTCCCATGTTTTACCACTATTAACCCAATCTTCACTTGCTAATTGTATATTTATCATAATTAGTTTATTTTTTATATTATATATAAAAAATATCATTCATTTTTTATTAAAAAATAAACAATATACTCATTATAAATAAAAATATTTTTAAATCAGATGAATATATTATTATATATAGTGATATGAATGGAATATATAAACCACCAAGAGTAGGAGTGAATCAATATGGTAATAATGTATCTACTATTAAACAACCAATAGATTTTAAATATCTAATAAATCTAAATATTAATAGTATTATAAATTTTGATAATGGTACAGATGAATTGAAAGATAACGGAGCAATAATACTACCAAGACACTATCATATATTTGTTGGAACTAAAGATGATGAACTAAAACTTAAACCATACGAATATGACCAATATAGAATTGTAGTAACTACCCATAAAGATATTATAATGAGTATAGATTCTTTAGGATAATCATAGTCATAAAAAATGGTATGAAATAATCACCTTTATAGGGTTTATATTGCATACCATTTTTATATAGATAATTATATTTTTATAAACTGAAACAGTCATCGAAATCATCTAACTCATCAATATCTATTTCGTCACAACCATTATTCTTATCAATACTATTATTCTTATCAATACTATTATAATAAAAATCTTCAGCATTACTATCTGATATATCAAATAAATCACCATCAAATGAATCACCACAAAAATCTAACTCTATTTTTTTAGTTAGTTGCATTGGTATCATAGTTGAAGTAGAATTAGTAACAGAACCTTGTTCTTGTATTTCTTCTAACTTTCTTCTACGAATATATTGCTCCAAACTCTTAATATCAATAAAAGCTAAAATATCATCTATGTCAATATTTACATTTAATTTCATATGTTTAATTTTTTATTCTTTATTTTAATCCTAAAAAGCTATCACTTTACATGATAGCTTTTATCCCTGGCGAGGAAGTTATATGATTATCCAAAGGTTTCATATAACCGTTATTAATTTGAAACACAATTTTTTAAATTATTCTCTCTAATATCATCAATAGAATTTTGATAATCTTTTAATTTGCTATCAAATTTATTATACAACTCTATAAGATGTTCATCTTCAATGTTATCACGTTTTAAAGTATTAAACGCTTTTCCAATATCATCTCTGGCTTCAGTTAATAACAAAATTTCTTTCTCTAATAATTCAATTGTTTCTGTCATGTGTATTATATATAATGTAAATAAAAAAGTTTTTAAATACTAGTTAATAATATTTAATTTTTGATATTTTATTAATTCTTCATATACTGTCAATATTCAAATCATATAATGCAAAATTTTTTAAGGTGCTATTGAATATACTATTTTTAAAGAACCTGTTGTTGTATATAACTGTCCAGCTGTTAATCCAGCTGAAATTGCAGTCGCATTATCAGGATATTCAACCAAAGACTTAAAATCAACTGCGTTTACATAAATCATTTTTGATAAAATAGGCTCAATATGAGTAAGATCAGTTACTGTTACAATGTCATAAACATTACTTTCGTCGTTATTGTAAGCGCAAACTGCCCCTACCGTGCCGCTAAAATCTGAAAGGATAGGATCACCATTTTGATAATGAGTTACTGCAAGGTTTTGTTGTAACCATACTTGTGTTCCAATTGTTACTGAGTGATAGGTATCTCCATCAATTATTATATCTCCTTCATTAGTTGAGTTATCTTTAATTAGGCGAATAGAATAACCTTCTTGCATTGAACCTCCTTGATTATTTGAGACATTTAAAACTTCTGCCCATGGCTGTCCTTCGTTTACTCTAAATATAGGAACTTCTGTATTATCTCCAATTAAAAATGAATTACTTGATGTTTGATAAAATCCCTGTGAATTAATACTAATGGAGAAATGAGTAGAGGGAACTACCATTCTTCCACCTGAAAATAAATCAAATTGATATATATTACTACCTGTATTATTTAATTTATCACCTGCCGTACCTAAACTCCCAACTTCGACAAAATCAATTAAAGTTTGCCATTCAGTCTGACTTGGTACGTGCCACCCAACAGGTGCAATATCTCTTACATCAGTTGCAGCATACCAATTATAAAGTCTACCGTATTTAATAGATTTTACTGTATTAACAACATTTTCCCATGTTTTACCACTATTAACCCAATCTTCACTTGCTAATTGTATATTTGTCATTTAAAATATTATTTTTTTATTATATATTAATTATTAAAAATATAAAAATGATAACTAATAATTTTGATATAAAAGTTTTATTATTTAAATTATTTTTTGTACCTTTGTTGATTAAATAATATAATATGACTAACGAAGAATTAAGCGATTGGTTTTTAACTAAATTAAATTTATGCTATCAAATTATTAGTGATAAATTTCCTAATAGAATATTTTGGATTTATGATTATCAATATATTAGGAAAAATAAATTGTGTGAGTTAAATAATAAAAAAATAACCGCACCTACTAAAATTAAAGGACATTGTTTATTCGAACAAGACACAAAAAATAAAGTTTTATTTTGTGATTATTATGAAATATGGTCATTTTATTCAAAAAATTATATTACTAATAATTTCCTTTCTATTCGATCATATCTTGAGCATATATTGGACTCTAATATCGATTTACACGAATATAAAGTTGATATTATTACAGGAATAGATATTTTAAAAATATGTTCTGAAATTGAACTTAAAATGTACTATGAATAAAGAACAAATGAGTAGCTGGTTTATTAATAAACTTAATTCTTGTTATCCCGTTAAACACGAAGATATACCTGATTCTATTTTTTGGATGAATGATGATAAAATTATACGCAAAATAAAATTGTGTAAACTAAATAATCAAAAAATAAATAATATTAAAGTTAAAGGTAAATGCTTATTCGAACAAAATATTAAATATAGATTATTTATATGTGATTATAATGAAATATGGAAAGTACTTGAAAATAACTACTCTTCTTATTATAATAATATTCAATATTTTGTATCTGATATAATAAATAATGAAAATAATGTATATACTGTAATGTCACAATCGTTAACATCTATATTATTTGTAGATAAATCAAAATTAAAATATGACGCCTATTAGCAAAATCTAACTGGAAAGTATTGTTTTAAAAATAATAATTTTAAATTGTATGAATACAAATCAAACAAAAAATTGACTAATTAATCAATTAAATTTATGCTACATATTGAAAAATTTAAAAAATACTGATATATTATTTTTGATTTATGATGATAAATTTATTAGAACCCTTAAAAAATACGATAGTGATTGTATTTATAAATTTGATGAATATCTTTCTTTTTTTTAATTTAACAGATTATTTAAAAAATCCTATATATTAAACACAATACTATTGAATACTAACTTAACTAATAAAAAATAATTTATGACTAAAAATATGAATAACGAAGAATTAAGCTATTGGTTTATAAATAAAATATCATCTTGCTATCCTGTCAAACCTATTATAAATAATAAATATATATTCTGGTACTACGATGACCAATTTATTAGAAAAATTAAAATTGGTAAAATAAATAAACAAAAAGTAAATAATCCTAAAGAAATTAATGGTTTTTGTTTATTCGAACAAGATATCATAAATAAAGAAATATGCTTTGACTATAATGAAATCTGGTCAGTTTTTTATGAAAATTATTCAAATAACTTTGAAGATATTCAATTCCTTATGATTGATGCATTAAAATCAACAGAATTTAAATCATTCACACCAGTTAAATATATGAGTATGAGTATGAGCGTGCTTACAAAAAAAGAAAAAAATCAAATTAAAACAAAAATAAAAATTATATTATCTAAAAATCAATTAAAACAAAAATTAAAATTAAAAGAAAAAAAGAAAAAAAATATGTTAATATTACCATCATATTATTTTAAATTCACTAAATTAAAATTATCACAATACATGTTTAGCGAATTCGCTGAAGTAGGAGTAGATCAAGAAAATTATTCAGAAATTTATATACCTAATTAAAATTATAAATCATTAATTATTAAATATTAAATACAATACTATTGAAGACGCATTCCTAATTATAAATTTAAAATATATGAGATATGAACAAAGATGATGTATCAAAATTATTCATTAATAAATTTAACTCCTGCTATCCAATTAAAACAGATTATAATCCTAATTTAATTTTATGGATATACGACGAAAATTTTATCAGAAAACTTAAATTGTGTAAAGTAAATAATCAAGAAATAACAATTCCTAATTTAAATATTGTTAAAAATGTACTTTGCTTATTTGTTCAAAATACAAAATCTAAAATTCTGTATATAGACTATAATACGTGGATAACATTTGAAAATAATATTAATATTTATGACTATGATATAATTTCTGATATAATTACACCTGATATATTAAAAAAACAATTACCTGATTATAAATATAAAAATGTACTTCCTTATAATATTCTCTCAGAAATAACATCCCAAAAAAATGATATTAATTTATCAGTATATACATCATATTTCTTTTTACATTTCGAATATCTAAATATTACTTATAATGAAACTATATGAAAAAAGAAGAATTAGCAAACTGGTTTTGGAATAAATTTAATTCATGCTATCCTGTTACTCATGATGATTATAAAAACTCAATTTTCTGGTTTTATGAACAAAATTATATCAGAAAGATTAAATTATGTAAATTAAATAATCAAGAAATTACTATACCAGATAAAGTAAAAGGAATATGTTTATTCCAACAAGATTTAAAAAGAGATTGTTTATGGTGTGATTATATGGATATTTGGTCATTTTTTGAACAAAATTATAACACTAACTATGATGATATTCAATCACTTATAAAGGATATACTATCAGACACTATTAAATTAAATGTATATACACCTAAATTATTTATATTAATTGACAATAAGCTACTATCAGACACCACTAAATTAAATGTATATACACCTTATTTGGCTTATAACGAGACTTTAAACAAACTATCAGATACTACCAAATTAAATGTATACAAATAAACTATATGACAAAAGAAGAATTAACAATTTGGTTCTGTAATAAATTTAATTCATGCTATCCTGTTACTCATGATAATTATCCAGAAAGTATATTCTGGTTTTATGAACAAAATTATATCAGAAAGATTAAATTATGTAAATTAAATAATCAAGAAATTACTATACCAGATAAAGTAAAAGGAATATGTTTATTCGAACAGGATTTAAAAAATCAATATTTATGGTGTGATTATATGGATATTTGGTCATTTTTTGAACAAAATTATAACACTAACTATGATGATATTCAATCACTTATAACGTATATACTGTCAGACACCACTAAATTAAATGTGTATGCACCAAAACCATATAGCGGATTCTATACTCAGGAACTGTCAGACACCACTAAATTAAATGTGTATGCACCGGAACCTAGTACATCCCTTTTTTCTGGAAGACTGTCAGACACCACTAAATTAAATGTGTATGCACCTATCTCTATGAGGAATAAAGAACCTAAAATACTGTCAGACACCACTAAATTAAATGTGTATGCACCTCGGAAAAGAATTTTCCCATCTCCATCTCAATATCAACTATCAGACACCACTAAATTAAATGTATATAAATATTCTAAGTTATCTGATAACTTATATAATTAAGCCAATTCTTTATTAGAATAATCTAATGATATTTTTATTAAAATAATCTGATGCTATTCTTTCAATGTATTTTATATATTTCATATTATATGTTTTTGTTAATATCTCCTATAAGAATTTTATATACTATTATCATATCATTATCACTTACAGTATCTTTATATTTATTAACTATATTTATTAACCTATTTTTTAATTTTGCTTCATCTACTGATAAATTTACTGTCGAATAATTTTGTTCTACAATAACATCATTTAAAATGTTTCTTAACATTTCATGATTAGAAAATTTTTGTGCTGATTTATACTTATTGAAATCATTAATAAATTCATCTAATTCTTTTTCAAAATCACTTGTTTCATTACCTGTGTACCAACTTTTAAATTCTATGATAAAGTTATCAAAATATTTTAATTTTTTCATAGTTTTTTATTCTTATATATTAAATTGATTAGCATAATATTTTATAGGATTATTTATTTTTAACCATTCATTATACCATAACCTATATCCTTCTATATCACGATAAGGTAATTTATTACCACTACAATTTAATTCGACTACTGAATCAGGTAATTCAGGTAACTCACCCAAATCATTATCACTACAATTTAATTCTTCTAATGTATCAGGAATTTTCGGTAAAAATTTTAAGTTATTATCTGAACAGTCTAAAAACTCTAATTTATTAGGTAAATCAGGTAATTCATATAATTCATTTCCTATGCAGTATAATTCTATTAATGATTTAGGTAATATAGGTAATTTTTTTAATGTATTATTTGAACAATGCAAATCTATTAAAGTATCTGGCAATTTTCCTAATATATATAAATCATCTTCACAACAAGATAAATATTCTAATTTATCTGGCAATTTAGGTAATTTTCCTAATACATTATTCGAACATGCTAATTTTTTTAATGTATTCGGTAATTTAGGTAAAGAAAGTAATATATTATCCCAGCAATATAACTCTATTAAATTTTTTGGTAACTCTGGTAACTTTCTTAAATTATTCGAATGACAAGATAATATAGTTAGTGTAACTGCTAACTCAGGTAATTCATATAAATCTTGTTCTGATAAATCTAATTTTGTTATTGCATTTTCAAAGTATTTAATATATTTCATACTATTTTTTATAATATATATTAAAAATTAAATTATAAAAAAAGAAGAACCTATTGTCCTTCTTTTAAATTAAAATATTCATTTTTTATAGCTATACATTCCTTTCTCATTATTATAACGAGAAGTACTATTTAAATTTTTCCATGTCAAATTTTTTGCGTAAATTTCTAATTTCACATTTTTTTATTTTTTTTTATATATTGAAATTTTTAGCTGCTCTTACTATCTCAAATGTTCCATTTTTTACTTGCTTAATATATATACTAAGATCTTTTTTTAAATCTTTTAATAACTGTAATATTTCTCTATAAATTTTTTTATCATCACTATCACTCATTTCATCCTTTATTTCAATTATCCTATCCTTTAAATCAATAATATCCCAATCATATGTAACTATAAAATTATAATCACGAGTTAAACATATCCTATATATTTCTCCTCCTTGATAAGGGTCTTGATATTCCTCTAAAACTTCTATATCATCATAAATAGAATCTAAAGGAAGATCTTCTATAGAATCTACACCTAAATCATCACTAGTTAATATTAATCCTTTATTCAATTTATTCTCATATAATTTAAATGCTGTTATCATTTACTTCTGATTTTTTATTGTAATGCTATATATTAATTAAAATATCTTATTTTTTTTATACTTCCCATTTTCATTATTGTAATGCTATATATTAATTAAAATATCTTATTTTTTATTATTACATATTAAAGTTACCAATATCATGTAATACTTCCCATTCATTATATAACTCTGGAAAATCTTTTTTAATTATTTTTTTATTTTCATCAGTTAATAAATCAAATGGATAATTATCAGAGAATATTTTTAGCATAAATTTATTTTTATTTTTATCAGATAATAAATCAATTTGAGTTTTTCCAATTTCTATATTAGGAACTTTCAATATTTTTTCTATGAATCCTATAATATTAGTTTTACAAGCTATTAATATCGCTGTTATACCAATAGAATTCGAATTATTTATAGTTTCTTGATGCTCTTTAGAATTTAATATATTATTAACAATACCTTGATATTTTGATACTATATCATAATCAAAATATTTTGATATTTCAAGTTTTTTTGCTAAGTTTTTTACACAATCTAAATTCAAAGAGGCTTGTGATTTTTTATTTTTAAATCTATAAATTATTTTTTTTGTATTTTTATCTAATTCATAATATTGATTAAATGTATATAATAATTTCATCAAAATAGTATTATCAATAATAGTATTATCAATATCATTTTCTTTTTCATTAAAGTTATCAGCCTGATAAATACCAATATTATATGGATCGAAAATATAATAAAAGAAATTTGATATATCTTTCTTTATACTATTCCAATCTATTTCTTTACGATTATTATCTTCTTTATCATATTCATTTATATTAAATAACATAATATCTAAATTAATACAACCATTAGAACAAGTTGGAAATCTATCAAACTCATAACCATGCGTATTGCAATCTCTATCATCACTAAATTCTATATGCATTTTAATACCTAAATATATAATATCAAATTCTGCAGCTTTTAAATAAGTATGCAATGTATACTTTGTTCTATAATCATTATACTTTGTTCTATAATCATTATATTTATATTTAATTGTATTATTTTTATATGCATCATCAATACTTGTTGTTGATATATAATTTTTTAATTTATCTGATATTAAATCTACTAAACCGTCTACTTTGTTATTGTTAAGCGTATTAAACTCTTCAAATAATTTTATACTTTTCATAATTTTATTTTTTTTGTAATGCTATATATTAATTAAAATATCTTATTTTTTTATACGAATATTAATGCTATGTAAAATAACCTAACTATTAAAGACGCGTCACTAAATAAAAATATCTGGTGAAAATCCTTAAAAATTTTTCCCGAAAAAATTTTTTAAATTTGATTCCTAACTAATTTATACAGTATATTAAACTATATCCAAAATTTTGAAATATATCTATAAAAAAACTCACAAAATACTCTAAAAATTTTTCCAAAAAAAAAATTGAAATTCAAAATATATGACAAAATTACTTAAAAATTTTTCCAAAAAAAAAAATTCAAACTCAAATTTATTATAAATTTATTCTGAGTAAAATACTCTAAAAATTTTTCCAAAAAAAAAAATTCAAATTTGATATAATAATTCTTAAAAAAAAATTCAAACTTGATATAACAATTCATGAGAAATTTTTTCCAAAAAAAAAATTCAAACTTGATATAACAATTCATGAGAAATTTCATGGGATTAAATGTTAACAAATATTAACAATTTTCGCCATGGCTGCCCTATACCTGTCTATACACCCTATACACGCAAGTCGTTCAACACCATCTCCAAGTCTACTACACAAGTGTTCATGAACATCCGACTGAAGTGTTCATTCGTGTTAACACTTAGTAAGTAGTCATAGACTTTTGCGCGTCATGTTCTCCGACAAATGTTCATGAACTTCTTCGCTCCCTCTCTTCATGAACAATCTCGTGAAGAAGTCTATAAAAATTCACAATAGTTCTCTCATAGCTATCAGATACCTTAGCAGCACTAATTTATATTGATACCAGATACCATCCAGTGGGTAGCACCCCAGTAGTGCCCACATCATGGTGAATAGTACTCATATCACAAGGTAGATATAAGTATATCATAGTAATAACTATTCATAGTATTATAATCAATGACATCAGTATAGTTATATGTATAAACTTATGAGTATAATAATCTACTGTATAGTATATGTATATACATATAAAGATATACTGTGTAGTGTATAGATAATAATACTATGAGTAGTGTAGATGTTAGTGTAGTGATCAATCAGTCTATGTGTATAGAAAATGTCTATGACATTTGTGTGGACGTGTTGTCCTTATGATTGTCCTTATGATTGTCCTTATGATATGTTAAGGTAAATGTCTATGACATTTGTGTGGACGTGTTGTCCTTATGATTGTCCTTATGATTGTCCTTATGATTGTCCTTATGATTGTCCTTATGATTGTCCTTATGATTGTCCTTATGATTGTCCTTATGATTGTCCTTATGATTGTCCTTATGATATGTTAAGGTAAATGTTTATGACATTTGCATGTAAGTATTGTCCTTATGATTGTCCTTATGATATGTTAAGGTAAATGTCTATGACATTTATGTGGACACGTGTGTACATATATTAAGTTATATATAATGGTAAGCACACATATGTTATAATATGTGGTCGCATTGTTATTATTTATATGTTAAACTTCTTAGTGTTGTTAATTACTTCTGGATGATGTATGGATATACCTATCTATTTTAGAAGTGTTTAATATGTTTCATAGGTTAAATTTATTAGTCATTGAATTAAAGTACCATTCTTTATATCCATCAAGGTTACCATATGGTAAATAATTATCGTTACAATATAATGTTTTTAATGAGTCAGGTAATTTTGGTAGTTCAGTTAATTCTTTATTAGAATAGAATATGAAGTCTACTTTTTCGAAGTGTTTAATATATTTCATAGGTTAAATTTATTTGCATTCATTTCTATTTTTAATTCTCCGTTTTTAGCTTTTTTTATATAATCATTAAGCTTATTTTTTACTTCTAATATTATTTTTATACGATCTGTTATAATTTTTATTTCACCAGAATACATAGTACTACCAAATTGATTTTTTTGATTACCTTTTTCGTCATGATGATCAGGATTAAAATTCATTTTATAATATCTTTTCATACTACGTATCATAGAATCTAAATCAATAATTTCATTATCTTTTGCAACTATAAAATTATAATCAGGAGTTAACCATATTTTATATTGCCATTGTCCTATCTGTGTTCCCCCAAAATTTATACTTTGTGGATCAACATCAGATGTATATAATAATTTTAAATCATAATTTAAATCTGTTATTGTTTCAAATTTACTAAGTCCCAAATTTTTTTTAGTTAAAACTAATCCGTTATTTATATTTTTGTCATATATTTTATAACTCATTATTATATGTTCCATATCCATTGTACTTAATATATTTCGATATTTATAATATAATTTTTCAAGTGTTTTATATAAATTTAATTTTTCTGTAGATAAATTTGAAGTCGAATTATAATGATTTAATATATCATAAAAAAATGTTCTAACATCATTTATTATAGAATCTTCTTTTATAGTATGCTTAATATAGTTATTAGATAATTTTGATGAACTATTTGGTATATTTTTTGATTTTTCATAATTATTTATATCTTTATACTCATCTATTATTTTACATATTTCATATTCGAATTTTGTAATATCATTATTACTTTCATATATAAATTTAATAAAATCTTTAATTTTTCTCATATGATATATTATATTAATTATTTTTTTATTTATCTCACTATTAAAATTTATTACTCTTATATATTAATTATTTTTTTTATTTATCTCACTTAACATATAACAAAAAATGTGAACCTTATCAGTTCACATTTTTTATATTAATGTCAATATTAATTAGTCTCCTAAAACACTATGGTGAACATTACCAAAAATTAAATGTTTATGTGGTATTTATCTTTAGCTCCATATTCTCTTAATAAAAGCAAAATAGCTGCAGATCCTGATGACAAAGCATAATCAGTAGGAGTATAACCTTGTTCATCTTCTTCATTGACATCAGCACCAAGTTTAATTAAATCTTCTACTGCTTTTATATCTTGATGTTTAATTGCATCTATTAATTCAGTTGAACCATTTTCTGGGCCAGCACCAGATACTCTATTTTTATGATATTTATAATCATATTCTGAATCAGTATTAAAACCAGCAATGTTTTCTCTGTTTTTATAAGCATAATCATATTCTGAATCAGTATCAGTATTAAAATCTTCAAACGTTTTTAATTTTTTCATATTTTTAATTTTTTTTTTTTGTAATGTTATATATTAATTAAAATATATTATTTTTTATTTTTTTTTTGTAATGCTATATATTAATTAAAAAAATTCATTTTTTATTTACCGAACATTATTGTGGTGTATCAAATTTATTAACATTATAAGAATATAAGATTAATGGTACCAGAAGAAATTTAAATATTTAAAATGAGTAAACTCACTAACAAATTTAACATATAACAAAAAATGTGAACTGATAAGGTTCACATTTTTTATTTAATGTCAATATTAATTAGTCTCCTAAAACACTATGGTGAATATTACTAGAATAATGAGAATGTCCATAACCAGTATTAGCACCACCATCTATTAATAATTTCTTTATAGCAAAATAAGTATCATCATTAATATCGGTTAACCAATCAATAGCAGTTTTACCTTGTTTATCTTCTTCATCTACATAAGCGCCAAGTTTAATTAACTCTTTTACTGCTTCTATATCTTTATGTTTAACTGCATCTATTAATTCAGTTGAACCATTTTCTGGGCCAGCACCAGATACTCTATTTTTATGATATTTATAATCATATTCTGAATCAGTATCAGTATTAAAACCAGCAATGTTTTCTCTGTTTTTATAAGCATAATCATATTCTGAATCAGTATCAGTATTAAAATCTTCAAACGTTTTTAATTTTTTCATATTTTTAATTTTTTTTTTGTAATGTTATATATTAATTAAAAAAATTCATTTTTTAATTTTTTTTTTGTAATGCTATATATTAATTAAAAAAATTCATTTTTTATTTACCGAACATTACTGTGGTGACTTCAATAATTTAACAAAAATTAACTCAAATATATTAGGTAGAATGAATATAAAGCGTTATCTTTGTCTTGATAACATGGACGTAGGATCATGGAGCCCGAGAGCGGGGTAATACGTAAATGTTAAAAAACTTCTTATTACTTAATGTTAACTTAACAATATACAAATCATTAACAGTTATAGCAGGAAATTAGTATTATACATAATATGTTATTATGCGATTTATGTTAATACATTTATAAATCATTGATACATAGTTATTTAAAATTGAATAATTATATGCATTTTATATACCGTATTAACATCTATAATTATGCGTTAATACTGTATATTTCCTGTATATCATTGTAAGTATTTGATTTAAAAGGTGTTGTACATTTGTAAAGAGTTAAATACTTAACAAGTTTAAAAAGTGTAGGTTAAAACAGTTAAAGTTATAACATTTAAAAATATGTGTTAACATCTACGTAATGCCCCGCTTTGGAGAATATACTCCAGTCATTACACTGTCAATCACAATACAAAGATAATACTTTATATTGATTCTACCTAATAATATGTAGTTAAATATCATTAAATCTTTTATAAGTTAAGTATTGTTAATTTTAACATATCACCACAGTAATATTCGGTAAATAAATTTTAATATATATGAATAAAAAAAATATAATATGAGTGATATAATATATTTGGCAAGTGAAGAATGGGTGACTAATATAATTAGTGGATTAACTGGTCCTACTGGTTCTACTACTGGATTTGATGGTATTGGTACTCAATATTTAAGTGTATTTGGAAAAAGTGATCCTAACACAAATGGAATAGAATTACAGAATGTATATAATGTTGCAAAGGCTTTAGTGCCTACATTATATAATCAAGTTAATATAATTATATATCCTGGATATTATGGAATGTCTTCTAAGTTAATATTAGATACTCCGTATATAAATTTAATATCATCTACTGGAAATATAGATGTTGAAATAGGCTATGATGGTACTAGTGTAAATTCAGATTATATTACATTATATGGAATCAAATTTCAAGATGGTGGAATAACTATTAATGGAAGCTACCCAAATTTATATATTGAAAATTGTGATCTTTTTGAAGGAAATATATCAAATACAGGCAGAGAACTTTCAGGAACATTTAAAAATATTAGTGGAAATTCTAATTTGTTTAATGGCTATTCTAAATATTCTGGAATATTTGAAAATATAGATATGGTAGGTGGACCAATTTTTGGTGGAAGTAACGATGCAGAATTTTCTGGTATATTTAAAAATATAACGATTGGTGGGGGTGGATCGTTACAAGGAAATATATTCTCAGGTACTTTTAATAATATATCAATAATAAATAATGCGGAAGGATTTAATGGAACTCTTTTTTCTGGTACATTTAGCGATATATCTACTTATGTTGGTTTTTATGCCCCATATTGGTCTACTGGAACTACTGAATATAGTGGAACTTTTGATAATATAGTTGGGACTTCTTCTATTTTTATTTCTAGTTCTAATTATTCTGGTATATTTAAAAATATAAAATCTCCAGTTGCATTTGAATCTGGAAATTATACAGGTGAATTTTTTGATTGCATAATAGACAATGGATTTAATAGTAATAATTTAGGAGGACAATATTATAATTGTGTAACTCAAGGCGGATTTAATGGTACTATGTATGGTACGTGTTACAATTGTATTGGTAATTTTAGTAGTGTTCAATCAGGAGCAATATTATATAATTGTGTAGGTGCTGGTTCTATTAACGTACAATCAGGAGCAACATTATATAATTGTGTAGGTGTTAATTCTTTTAATGATGCAACATTATATAATTGTATTGATGGTAATGGTAAAATTATTGGTGGACCAACAATTAGTGGAGTTTATTATCAAGAAGTGACAGGTGTTACTTCAGTGACAGTTTCATTAGATTCACCATTAAATAATACTGGATATACTATAAATATAACACCAGCATCATTAGATTCAGCTATTCAATATTATATAACTAATTTAACATTGTCTAGTTTTGATATTATATATGTGAGTACTATAACTGGTATAATTTCATTTTATTGGATTATAAATAAGTCATAATTATTTAAAAAATGTAATTAAAAACTCAGTTAAAATTAATTAACTGAGTTTTTAATTTTAATATATAACTGCATGAAATATATTAAAGAATTTGAAAGTAATACTGATAAATATGTAATAGTAACAGATGGTAAAAGAGGATTAGCCGTAGCTATTGATTGTGAAAGTGATCTACAACCTTTTCGTTATATACCAGCTATTAATGGCCGTCCAGTTAAAACATATACATTAAAAGAAGCTAAAAAAGCAATATCTAAATTTATTATAGAATATAATAATACGTATAAATTTAGAATTATGCCAATAGATGATATCAATTTATTAATAAATGTAAATAAATTTAACCTATGAAATATATTAAAAAATTTGAAGATATATATTTAAGTGATAGTAAATATAAAGTAGGAGATTATGTTATATCAACTACTAAATACAATAGAAATAAAAGTAATATAAAAGGTATCATATATGAAATTAAATATAATAAACGTAATAATTTTTTCGTCTATTATATAAAAGAATATATATCATTTTTAGAAGAAGATGATTTAAGATTAATGACTCCAGATGAAATAGAACAATATGAACTTGAAAAATTAACTGATAAATTTAATATTTAATAAGTTCGGTCAGGGAGAAAATGAACTTTTTTTAAAATGTCTAATATTTAATCAATATTAGACATTTTAAATTTCTAATAAATTTATTCAAAGTTCGGTCAGGGTGAAAGTGATATTTTTATTGATTTATACTAAATATTCAATCTATTTTACTATCTTTGTAAATTAAATATATTATATTATGACAAAAGAAGAATTAACTATATGGTTCTGGAATAAATTTAATTCATGCTACCCAGTAGTACATGATGACTATCCTGATAGTATTTTTTGGTTTTGTGATCCGAATTATATTAGGAAGATTAAGTTGTGTAAATTAAATAATCAAAAAATTATATTACCTAATAAAGTCATAGGGACTTGCTTATTCGAACAGGATTCAAAATATTCATGTTTATATTGCAAATTTGATGAAATTTGGTTGTTTTTTAAACAAAATTATAAAGATAATTATGATGATATTCAATCACTTATAAAAGAAATCCTGTCAGACACTACCAAATTAAATGTATATACACCAGGTAATCCTTATATGTCAGATCAATATGAATTGTCAGACACTACTAAATTAAATGTATATACACCGCTTACTGGGATAAAGCCAACAAGATTGCACCTGTCAGACACTACTAAATTAAATGTATATACACCAGTACCGGTACGTGAAACGCACCAAGTCTCCTGTCAGACACTACTAAATTAAATGTATATACACCGCTTGATACATGGTTCTCGCAGTGGCTGTGCCTGTCAGACACTACTAAATTAAATTTATATACATCTGATTTTATTGGAGCAATAGAAGATAGTAACCTATCAGACACTACCAAATTAAATGTATATACCCCCGAGGGATCACAAATTGGAATGAAGACATTCCTGTCAGACACTACCAAATTAAATGTATATACACCAGAAAGAAAAATAATAGACCGCAAAATATAAATTGTCATATAACAATAAATTAAATGTCATAATAAAATTATTTTGAAATATAAATGTTGATATTATATATTAAATTGTTTAGCATTATTTCTTATTATATAATCATCAATATCTTTTGATGTGGCTTTTCTTATTATTAAAGATCTTGGTAATTATATATGATTTATTATCCTTATTTATATCAGTTATTAACCATTTACCTGTGATAAATTGAAGTATTTTACCAACCTTTTTATCTTGAGAAAATTCGTTATTTTCAGTATTAAAATAATAATCATATAATACAATATTACCTATACTTGGATTATATTTGTTGATTTTATTATCTTCAAATGCTCTTCTTTTTTTATATGTTAAATTTATTTGTTTGTAATATTAATTCTAATTCTTCTTTATTTTTACTCCAATATTCTATATCATCACGTTTAAATAATATTACATTTATATTGTTTATTTTTTTATCAAATATATCAGCAGGTATATTATCATATGTTATTGCATAAGGATAATATCTCGGTATATAATCATTACGAATAATCTTACCTATTTTATTTTTAATAAAATTACCTTCATGAGTAGTATGACCGACCTTGATTGCAAATAACATAATCCCCTATTTCTGGGTTATCTTCATTCATTTCATATAATCTAAAATTTGTTATCATACATTTATATATTAATATATTTTTATTAAAAATCACCTTGTGAATTTTAATTAAATTGTGTATGTTATTTTAACTGTCATTTTGTCATAGTTAATAATAGTTATCTATCTGTATATCAATTAGTTATCTTTAAAAAAAGTTAATTAGTTGATTAGTAATTGATTAACTTCAAATTTAGGCGTATTATTTTAGATCGTTAAAAAAAGTGTGGACCACCCTTACTGGTTCATGTTTTTATTTTTACTTTTTAATATATTAATATTTAATTTATACAGTAAAAATAATGATTACAACATATATTACTCATATTTCAATCAAATTTGCACATTTATAGTATAAATTTATCAGTATATTTTTGCTCTTTTTTTATAATATTAATAAATTTGTTTATTTATCTGGTTATCAAATGATTGTATCATTTTAAATGATATTTGAATAATTTAGTATATAAAGTTTAGTGAGGGAGAAAGTAAGTTTTTTATAAATATCTGATAGGTGTTGTATATTAAGGATTTTCAAATTATGATAAATATTTTGGAAGTTTAGTGGGGGAGAAAGTGATATTTTTTGAAAAAATCTTGAAAAGGCATGAAAAAACATGATATGGTTGGTATGCGTCTTCAGTTGTGTTGGCTTGATTTTTTAAGTAAATATAAATTAATATATAAGAGTATGAAATTTATAAAAATGTTTGAGTATAATGAGGATAAGCCAAAGGTAGGAGATTATGTTATATGTTTACATGGTGTTTCTAAGGAAGAAACTAAATTTCTTCATGATAAGATAGGTAAGATAATTAGGTATTATGGTACTATGGCTTTTGATTATGGAATATATTATGACAATATACCTTTAGGATTATGTACTGGTAGAGATGAAATAGCACTTCGTGGTATGGATATTAGTTATTGGAGTAATGATAGAGAAGAATTAGAGATGATACTTAATGCAAATAAATTTAACATATAATATGAAGTATATAAAGAAGTTTGAGAGTATTACAACATTATTAAATTGTTCAAATAGACAATTAACTGAGTTACCAGAGTTATTTTATGGATTAGAAAAATTATATTGTAGTTTTAATGATTTAACTGAGTTACCTGAGTTACCTGAGACTTTACTTGAATTATTTTGTTCTAATAATAATTTACCTGAGTTACCTGAGTTACCTAAAAAATTAACGATATTATTATGTAATAATAATAATATAATTGAATTACCTGAATTACCTGATACATTAGATCAATTATATTGTGAAGGAAATGATTTAACTGAACTACCTGAATTACCTAATAAATTACGAAGATTAGATTGTAGTAATAATAATTTAAGTAAATTACCGATTTTACCTGAATCATTAGTAGAATTAAATTGTAAATTATGTAATTTACCTTATAAAGATTTGGATGGATATAATGAATGGTTTGATAAAACTTATCCAGAGGTAAAAATGTCTAAACAATTTAACCTATAAATTAAATAACTTAAACATTTTAATAATTTTACTTAAAGTTAAGTTATGAAGATAGTAATATTTATGAATAATATAATATCATTTTACCTATTATTGAAATATTTTTATTATCTTTGTAAATTAAATATTATAATATGACAAAAGAAGAATTAAGTATATGGTTCTGGAGTAAATTTAATTCATGCTACCCAGTAGTACATGATGATTATCCTGATATGTTATATATGGTTTATGACGAGCAATATATCAGAAAGATTAAGTTGTGTAAAATAAATAATAAAGAAATTACATTACCTAATAAAATTATAGGAACTTGTTTATTCCAACAGGATTTGAAATCTGAATATTTATGGTGTGATTATCAAGAAATTTGGTCATTTTTTGAACAAAATTATAAAGATAACTATGATGATATTCAATCACTTATAATAGAAATCCTGTCATACATTACCAAATTAAATGTATATACACCGAGTCTAGGAATACATCCAATTGTGAATATCCTGTCAGACATTACCAAATTAAATGTATATACACCTTATAGACATAATCATCAAGCAAGTTGGAACCTGTCGGACACTACCAAATTAAATGTATATACACCTTTATCACGAAGGAGTCCTAATGGATATCACCTGTCGGACACTACCAAATTAAATGTATATACACCAGCTCCAACGATCAACCGCGGAATAACTGTCATATCAGATACTACCAAATTAAATGTATATACCCCACTTCAATTATAAGGGCATCAAAAGAAATACCTGTCTGACACTACAAAATTAACTATATTATGACGAAAGAAGAATTAACAAACTGGTTTTGGAATAAATTTAATTTATGCTATCCTGTTACTCATGATGATTTCCCTAATAGTGTTTTTTGGTTTTATGATCAAAATTATATTAGAAAGATTAAGTTATGTAAATTAAATAATCAAGAAATTACATTACATAATAAAGTTACAGGAACTTGTTTATTCGAACAGGATTTAAAAAATCAATATTTATGGTGTGATAACGATAATATTTGGTCATTTTTTGAACAAAATTATAACACTAACTATGATGATATTCAATCAATTATAACGGATATATTATCAGACACTACTAAATTAAATTTATATACATCACTACTATCAAGTGTGAAAGTTGATAAAATACTATCAGACACTACTAAATTAAATGTATATACACCTTCTAACTTTACCAGCAATGGTTACACTCCGCTATCAGATACTACTAAATTAACTATACTATGAATAAAGAAGAATTAACTATTTGGTTCTGGAATAAATTTAATTCATGCTATCCAGTTATTCATGACGATTATCCAAATTGGATATATTGGTTTTATGATGAAACCTATATTAGAAAACTTAAATTGTGTAAATTGAATAATCAAAAATTTGTATTACCGAATAAAATTAAAGGTACTTGCCTATTTAAACAAATCCCAGATATAAATCATTTATATTTAGATTATAATGATATATGGTTATTTTTTAAACAAAATTATAAAGATAATTATGATGAAATTAAATTATTTGTGACCGATATATTAACAACTGGTGAATTTAATCCATTAATGATTAATTATTTTAATGAAAATATTATTACACAAAAACTTAATAAAAATGTTACAATTAGTGTTCTATGGTCATCACCTTTAACAGATTATCCAATAGGTATAGATCAAACTAAATTTAAAATATATCATAAATAAAAAAAGAAGAACTAAATGTACTTCTTTTTATTTTTAAATATTTCTATTAATTCTTTCTAACCTGTTTCTTATAATGATCTTTAAATGTTTTTATATATTTCATATGTTAAATTTTTTAGCATTCATTTCTATCTCTAATTTTCCATTTTTAGCTTTTTTTATATAATTAGTAAGCTCATTTTTTACTTCTTTTAATATACTTAAAATTTCTATATAATATTCTTTTGTGTCACCGTATGTATCATAACCTAATTTAATAAGTTCTTTATATCTATTTTTTCTATTAATTATTACAGAATCTAAATTAATAATATAATTATCTACTGTAACTATAAAATTATAATCAGGAGTTAACCATATTTTATATGAGTCTGATCCTTGACCTGGTTCAGGGATTGATGTATATAAAAGTTTTATATCATAATCTAAATCTTTTATATTATAAACTGGCAATTCTTCACATAATACCAAACCCTTATTTGATACATTCTCATACAATTTAAATTTTGTTATCATATATTAAATTTATTTGCTTGCAATATTTGTTCTAATTCTTTTTTATCTTTACTCCAATATAATATATCTTCAGAGTTAGTATAATAATTATTATCACCTTCTAAATTAGTATAATAATTAATATTACCTCCAAATTTATAATTATAATTTATTGTGTATTTATATGTAGAATCATAATTTATTATCTTACCTATATTATTAATTACAGCGTTTCTGAAAAGTTTATGAGATCCAATTAAAAATTTACCGCCGCAAATGACATAGTCACCAACTTCAGGCACTCCATCATTAAGTTTTTCATATAATTTAAAATTTGTTATCATAGATTAAATTTATTTGCTTGCAACATTTGTTCTAATTCTTCTTTATTTTCAGACCAATATATTATATTGTTTCTTTTAACTCCGATAGTTCTTTTTCCTTTAATTATATTATCATATAATCTATCTGGTATGTTATCATATGTTATAGCATGAGTATATATCTTATCATAATTTATATTAAGAATTTTACCTATTTTATTTTTAAAAAAATTATCATGATTATTATTTTCATGATCGCTACAAATGACATAGTCACCTATATTTGGAGCACCATTATCATTAAGTTTTTCATATAATTTAAAATTTGTTATCATAGATTAAATTTATTTGTTTGTAATATGGCTTCTAATTCTTCTTTATCCTTACTCCAATATAATATGTCTTTACGTTTAAATAATATAGTAGCAATTTTATTAACTCTACGATCAATTAAACTATCTGGTATATTATCATATGTTATATAATAAGGATAATAATTACTTTTATCATCTTTAAGAATTTTACCTATATTATTTTCTACAAATTCATCACTACTAAAGTCACTTTTTGAACAAATGACATAGTCACCTACTTCAGGCATTCCATCATTAAGTTTTTCATATAATTTAAAATTTGTTATCATAATATTTCATATTTAGTTATTTCTAACTTTATTTTTATTATAGCTATCAGCTAAATCAGATAAAAATTCGCCGTATCTAGATAAAGCGTTTATTACATTTTCTTATTTTATATATTAATTTAATTTTTTAAATTTAATTTTTTAATATATAACCATATGAAATATTTGAAAAAATTTGAATATATAACATCAAAGGTAATAGATTATATTAATAAAGGATTAACTGAGTTACCTGAGTTACCAAGTTCATTAAAAGAATTGACTTGTTATTGGAATACGTTAACTAAGTTACCTGAGTTACCATACGAGTTAGAATATTTATATTGTTATGATAATATTTTAAAATCATTACCTGAATTACCAAATACATTAAAAGAAGTATATTGTTATAATAATATTTTAACTGAATTACCAAAATTACCAGGTTCATTAAAAGAATTATGCTGTGGTATTAATTTTTTAACTAATTTACCAGAGTTACCAAAATCATTAGAAATATTATATTGTGAAGATAATAATTTAACTAAATTGCCAGAGTTAAATGACTCATTAATAAAAATAAATTGTTCTAGTAATAAATTAATAAATTTACCTAAATTACCCAATACATTAAAAGTATTAATTTGTTCTAATAATTATTTAACTGAGTTGCCTAAATTACCTGATAATTTAGAAAAACTAGAATTATATGAAAATAATTTAAGTGAGTTACCTAAGTTACCTGAGTCATTAAAATATTTAAGTTGTGAAGGTAACAATTTACCTTATGATAATTTGAAAGAATATAAAGAATGGTTATATAAAAATCACAAGGAATATATAAAAAATTTAGCATGAATTAATGAAATATATAAAGAAGTTTGAAAAAATCAGTTTAGAAACATTTTTCAGAAAATTGGAAACATTTTTCAATGAAATTAAACTAAAAAATCATAAAACTAAAACATATAAAAATCCATATACTGTTCAAATATATTATAATGAATTTGGTATATTTACTGTAGAAGATCAGATTATGTTTTATGAAAATAATGGAGAAGAACTATATCCATCATTAAATAGTTATATTGCGAGTAAAATACCTGGATCAGATGATAAATATTTAAATTTATATGATAAACAGAATAATCCAAATTATGTTATGTTTAGTAAAGAAGAATATGAATTATTTAAATATACAAATAAATTTAACATATGAAAATATTAAAATTTAATGAGAATTCAAATAAAAATGAGCCAAAAGTTGGTGATTATGTTATATGCTATTATTCAGATAATGATGTTGTCAATGATACTATCAATAATAAAATTGGTATTATAGTTAAAATTAATTATGATAATAATTATCCATTTAAAGTTAAATATAATATTTCGTATAGGGATAGATCAATAACTAGAGAATTTAAATTAAAAAATTCTAATAGTTTTGAATTTAATAGAAGTGAAATAATACATTTTAGTGAAGATAAAGATGAATTAGAAATAATATTAAACTCAAATAAATTTAACATATGAAGTACTTGAAAAGATTTGAAATGAATGAAAATAAAATAGATGTTGATGATTATGTAATATTGAATGATGATATTGATTATCAAAGTTTAGATGGTAATAATCTAAGAGATTATTTAAATTCTCATATAGGTAAAATATATAGAATAAGAACCCGAAGTAGAAATGATAAAATCATTCCAATATATGATATAGAATATAAAAATGCACCTGATGATATAAGAAAATTCTTAAGTTTTACTATCAATGATGATTTTTCTGAGAGTTATCTTGAACGGAGTAGAGATGCTTATGAAATCAAATATTGGAGTAAGAATAAAGAAGAATTAGAATTAATATTAAAATCAAATAAATTTAATATTTAATCGAATATTCTGAATAATCTGTCTCTAGATGATATATATTTAGCGTATTTATTTTAAATTTTTCAGTATTTTGTAATAATTTTGTAATAAATATTTTTATATCATAATTAAGATCATGATCACTTATTAGATTTTTTTGAAAAAATAACCATATTTCTTTATAATTGCACCATAAATATTTACTCTCCAAATCTTGTTCAAATAATATAATTTCTTTAATATCTTTAATTGATTTAATTTTTATTGAAGTTAATTTAGAAGGTAATGTGATATTATTTAATTTATTTAATTTAAGTTTTCTAACATATTTTTTATCATATACCCAAAAAATATTATGTTTACAATCATCACATTTAACTGGATAACAGGAATTAAATTTATCATAGAACCATATTGTTAATTCTTCATCTGTCATATTTATAATTTATTTTACAAATATAATCATTTTAAATTAAATATTATTATTTTATATGTTAAATTTTTCAGCGTCAATTATTTCTGGATAAGTTTTAGCAAACCACACTCTATATTCTTCTAAATTAGTAAAAGGAATATCTTTATCAGGACAATATATAGATATTAATGATTCTGGTAAGATTATTAATTTATTAGTCAACGTATGAAAATCAAAAGATAAATATTCTAATCCTTCAGGTAAAATAGGTAATTCTGTTAAATTATTATCATAACAAGCTAATTTTTCTAATGTTTTTGGTAATTTTGGTAATTTAGTTAATTTATTTCCTACACAATATAATTCTATTAATCCACTTGGTAATTCTGGTAGTTCAGTTAATTTATTCGCCATGCATTGTAATTCTATTAATTCACTTGGTAATTCTGGTAGTTCAGATAAAAAATTACCAGAGCAATATAATTTTTTTAAGTTTTTTGATAACTTTGGCAATTTAGTTAATTTTAAATATGCGTAAGATAATGTTGCTTCTATGCGTTCAAAGTATTTAATATATTTCATATAGCTATATATTAAATTTTTAGTTATTAATATTACTAAATAAATATAAAAATGTTGGTATATAAAATTATTTTAGTATCTTTGCTAATTAATTTAATTATATATGACAAAAGAAGAATTAACTATTTGGTTCTGGAATAAATTTAATTCATGCTACCCAGTAGGACATGATGATTATCCTGATAATATCTACTGGTATTATGACGATAAATATATTAGAAAGATTAAATTATGCAAAATAAATAATCAGGAAATAATATTACCTATTAAAGTTAATGGCATTTGTTTATTTAGACAGGATTTAAAAAATAAATCTCTATGGTGTAATTATGATGAGATTTGGTCATTTTTTAAACAAAATTATAAAGATAATTATAATGAAATTCAATCAATTATAAAGGAAATATTATCAGACACTACCAAATTAAATGTATATACACCCAATGAATATATTATGTCACCCAAAGACCTATTATCAGACACTACCAAATTAAATGTATATACACCAACCGACTTCTATTGTTGCGTGGGCTTCCTATTATCAGACACTACCAAATTAAATGTATATACACCCTGTTTTTTTAACCGAATAAATAGTTTATTCCTGTCAGACCCTACCAAATTAAATGTATACACACCAAAAGTTTATCAGTATGATTTAGACTATCAACTATCAGAAAATACAAAATTAAATGTATATTTATTTAACAAATTTAAATAAATTATTATTAAATAAAAAATGATATGACAAAAGAAGAATTGACTATATGGTTTTGGAATAAATTTAACTCATGCTATCCAGTTATTCATGATGATTATCCTGATAGTATTTTTTGGTTTTACGATGAACGATATGTTAGAAAAATAAAATTATGTAAATTAAATAATCAAAAAATTATATCACCCAATAAAGTCATAGGGACTTGCTTATTCGAACAGGATTTTAAAACTAAATATCTATGGTGTAATTATGATGATATTTGGTTATTTTTTAAACAAAATTATAAAGATAATTATAATGATGTTCAATTACTTATAAAGGAAATATTATCAGATACTACTAAATTAAATGTATATACATCAAATTTGAACTTTACCTATTCCAACTTTATATTATCAGATACTACTAAATTAAATGTATATACATCTCATAATTTTATATTAAATAAAAAGGTAGGATTGTCAGATACTACCAAATTAAATGTATATACGCCATATCAAATTCTTTATTCTGAATCAAACCAATTGTCAGATATTACTAAATTAAATGTATTATGAAAAAAGAAGAATTAAGTGAATGGTTTTATGATAAGTTTAATTCATGTTATCCAGTAGTACATGATGATTATCCTGATAGTATTTTTTGGTTTTACGATGAACGATATGTTAGAAAAATAAAATTATGTAAATTAAATAATCAAAAAATATCATTAACTAATAAAGTTAATGGTATTTGTTTATTCGAACAGGATTTTAAAAATAAACATCTATGGTGTAATTATGATGAGATTTGGTCATTTTTTAAACAAAATTATAAAGATAATTATAATGAAATTCAATCAATTATAAAGGAAATATTATCAGACACTACCAAATTAAATGTATATACACCCTATAATAAGTTTTTTATGACCAACTTATAATTATCAGACACTACCAAATTAAATGTATATACACCGAGAGGGCAGGGAAAGAGATCGGATTTCATATTATCAGACACTACCAAATTAAATGTATATACACCCGTTTTTCCAAAAACTGCAAACAGTTCTATATTATCAGACACTACCAAATTAAATGTATATACACCTATCCGGAGCTTCAACATTGAACCGGGATTATTGTCAGATACTACTAAATTAAATGTATATACACCCATATTCAACCATGACAAGAAAAGAGGAAAATTGTCAGATATTACTAAATTAAATATTATGAGTATCCGTTTGAGTACCTAAAAATATGTTATCTTTGTTGTTGTATAAACAACAAATAGTATGAATTTACTGAATTTTATATCTCAATTCCCTGATGAGGATAGTTGCAAACTTAAATTTAA
>Ga0302265_1000350_pt1 | contig 32295 bp, 29 predicted proteins | sample III_Bog_E1_1_FD_194556 | JGI IMG/M metagenome (GOLD analysis project Ga0302265, IMG submission 194556) | Peat permafrost microbial communities from Stordalen Mire near Abisko, Sweden - III_Bog_E1_1 | ecosystem: Environmental > Terrestrial > Soil > Wetlands > Peat | place: Sweden: Abisko...
CACCACAACCTCTTTAAAAGTATAGGTATTCGGTTCCAGAGCTATAGCTCCCAGATTATTCATCATGCCTTTCTTTTTAGGAACAACAATCAACCGTGTTTTGTATACCAGGTGTTTAACCCTGACACAATACGTTTTGATGGTATCAGCTTTATAAAAGGCAAAAAGCCCGTCCGAATTAGTCTTCGTCATTTCAACGGTGATACTGTCAGGTAACTGCAGCAACACCACACTGGCCCCTTCCACAGGTTTGGCGGTCTCTTTGTCGGTAAGGCTCCCCGTAATTACTTGCCTTGCATGCAAATTTGAGGCAACAAGACATAACAGTACTATGAGAATTTTATTCATCATCCTGTATATTATTGACAATTGATCCTATGTTGTTATTTCAACATAATGGTTTCCGATTCTGAATCCACCACAACTGGTATTTTCATCTCATTGCCATTATTTTTCATAGTAGTTATTCCTTCAATATGTCCTTTTGAGGTATTCTTCACTGTAAGTCCTGAAGATAGGTCAATGGTACCATCTGAAGTCATTGTTCCTTTTAATTCCTGAGTCATTTGAGCATTTGGATCGTTTGAAGGCAGGGATTCAATTTCGGTTTTACCTGTTACTGACGCCAGATTATTTTCCACGTTTTTTAGGTTATATGAATTTTGCGCCATCAATGACACATTGCTTGTCACCATGAAGAATGATGTTTCCCAGTTATCACCATTTTTCACAGGTGTTTCGGGCAGATAAGCAAATAAAGGTTCAACCATACTTTTTACAGCCGATTCTTTTAATACCCCATCTGCCTGCGTTTTTGCCTGATCTCTTTGGGAGGCAGGTATGGAATCCAGGACAAAAAGTACATTGTCTTTAAACTTCGCGTAATTAACAAAATCAATGAATTTTCCTGCAGTTGAGATTTTTGCTATAATTTTATACGTACTCATTTTGTGCATAATTTTCTCCAGAGGATCATTGCCACCGGCTTTTGCCGAATTTGTTTCTTTGTTAAACATTGGCGAACTGATTTTTGATGCAATCGTGTCAAATTTAAATTCAATGTCCATTACATCATTTTCCTGTTTTAAAACTTTGTAACTGGTTACATTGTTTGAATACACATCAATGGAAAACTGCTGGCCGTTGGCTGTTTGTTGAATTGCTTGTTTACTCGTGGATTTGATCGTGTACAATTTCCCCTTTTCGAGGTTTAATTTAAGGGTAACCGGCGTTTGTGCCTGGATTGAAATGCCCAAAAGAGCTAAAAAAACTGTTGAGATAAATGCTTTCATTTTTTTAATAGTTGATTGAGTTTATACTTGAAATTAAATTAAAATACTTCTTCAATGTAGTTTCAATGGATTGATTGCTCAGGTAACAAGTAAGAATTCCTGATTGTTTTTTCTTAATGGTTTACCCGACATGTTCCTTTTGCCCGGGGTCATCCATTCGATGTATGCAACCATCTAAAGATCAATGCTGACAACATATTTATAGTTCCTTAAAAAAAAGCCAAAGTTAAGATATTATTATTATCTGTAACAATTATTTTAATGTTATTTATGTTATTATGTAAAATAACTTGCTACATAGTGATTTAAATTTTTATACTCATTTAATTCCTATAACTTATTTCGAAAAATTTACCTGAATAACGATCTGAAATAAAAAATAATTCCTATTTTTGCAAGAGTATTGAATCAACTTTATCCATTGTGCTACCCGATTCAATAATCAACTCCACCAATAACATTTATCCCTTTTGCAGCAAATACCATTTTGCTGTAGATAAACCCATATCAGTTTCTTTTTGATATTTTAGCCTTGTAAAGGAGACTCAAAGGGAAACCTAAGGGAACCACGAGGGAACCCTAAATGAACATATGACTGTAAATTGCCCGGATTGCTTTCATTTTGATTATTTGATTTTGATGAGACAAATTCTACTTTGCTAAATTAAAATTAAACAAATAATTAAAACCATCCCGATAGCTATCGGGATCACAAAAGGATACAAAAGGATATAAAAGGATATAAATACAGAAGTAAAAAATACACAAAAGTAAAATACCTGACTGTATTTTAAGATTATATCCTTAGGAAGCTGGTTGAAAATATGATTTCTGTTGTGTCCTTCAATTGTAATCCCGATAGCTATCGGGATGGTTCGTTCTTAATTTTGGTAAAGTAGAACTAAAGAAGAAAAAAACTCAATTTATTTTCTTATCCTTTTAAACCAATAAATCAGTTTAACGATTTATCTCTAAATAACTTTTCAGTGCTTCCACATATTCTTCGAAAGCATCTACTCCTATCTCTGTTATTTTACAAACTGTCCGGGTACGTTTCCCGACAAATCCTTTTTTCACTTCAATATAGCCTGCTTCACTGAGTTTTTCTATCTGAACGCTGATGTTACCGGCAGTAGCACCTGTCTCTTCGCGTATAAACACAAAATCAGCTTCTTCCACGGATAGAAGTATTGACATAATACCTAACCGTAGTTCAGAATGAAGGATTGGATTGAGTTCTTTAAACATCTTTTTTCTTCCCTTTATAATTAAGTATGTGCCCGGGTATAACCATCATAGCAAGGTAAATGACTCCGAAAACAATTATTTGCTCATTTCCCTGTATAATAAATGGCACGATGCAACTTGCCATTCCAATGAAGCCACTAATAATGAGGGGTCTAAACTTTATAACCAGTCCTGTCAAAGCCGTTCCCATTCCCATTATCAGAAACATTGTGGTAAGTATGGGTATCTGGAAATAGATCGCACAAAAAGAAATTAAAAATGCTGCAATACCTGTTACAAACCATATATTACCGATTACACGATCAATAAAATTCCTGGCATGTTTTACAATACTCTTCCTGGAGATAAACATCCCTGTTGAACCGATTACAGGAATCAGAAACCAGAACCAAAAATAATGATAGTCTCCTGTAGTATTCACTAATAAGAAAACCAGCAGGGAAACAAAAAAAGTGGTGTAACCCCAGATAAGAAATGGTATTCCGTTTCCATCTTCCAACTTTAGCCGTGAATTTCTGATCATTTGCGAAATCAGTTCTAAACTTTCTTTTTCATTTAAATTTTTAGCTTCCATATTGAATTTATTTAAAAAAATAATTGTGATTTGATAACTGAATTAAATTGTTCAGAAATATTAATAGGTTTATTTTATAAACCATACAATATTATAAATTCAATTGCTACATTAACTTTATTTATATCTTTACTCTTTTACAGTATGTTTTCTTTAAATAAAAAAAAACTTCCATTTTATTGAAAGTACTATATAGTAATAGCTTATAAATTTTGATAAAATATTTCACTTAAATATATTCCTCAGACGCACAGGTATCATGTTATTTTATGTACTCATCCGGTTTCCTCCGTTTCTGTACCATGATACTAAATAACCGGATTATCCTTCAGGGATTGATGATCTGCGGGGATAAAAAAACCGCTTCCAAAAAATCTTTCAGAAGCAGTTTCTACAGAATAGAATGAACTTATTCGGCCTGTTCTTTCGTTTTCATCAAACCCATCATTTGGTTCACGGTTTTTTGCATGCCGTCGGTGGAAGCATCAAGGAATATAACATTCCCTTTACCTGTTTCCCCAAAATGTTTAATGGTTTCCGTCCACATACTGAACAACAGGAAGGAGGCATCTAAATCGGCTTCGGTCATTTCTTTCGCTGCCTGTGCCATTCCTTTGGCCACTTCTTCGCGAAACAAGGCAATCCCCTGTCCACGTTGTTGTGCAGCTTCTTTTTCGGCCAGTGCAGATATTTTAATGGCATTTCCTTCAGCCTCAGCAGCTTTTGTACGGGTAATCAACAAGGCCTGGCCTTCATTCTCAGCAGCTGCCTTCAGATTGTTCGAGGCCACAACACGTGACATGGATTTAATGATTTCATCGTCAAAAGTAATATCGTTCAACTGAATATCAATCATATGGAAACCCCATTCTTCCAGTGTATCATCCAGATGTTTTTTCACTTCAAGGATAATTTCAGTACGGAGTCCAAGGATCTCTGCCTGTTTCTTGGTAGCCACAAAACTACGGATCGTACCTTCGATAGTACGGATCAAGGCTTGCATGAAGCTACGTTCGTCCACAAATTTAAACGCGACGTTTTTAATCGTTTCGTCCGTTTGATTAAATACCGCATAAAGTAACATAGCCTTGAAATAAACGTTGGCCTGATCCTGGGATACTGCCTGAAATTCCAGTTCTGCCGAACGGTTCTGGATGCTGATGCGTTTGTACACCATTTCAACCAACGGTATCTTAAAGTTAAGACCCGGAGCCATTATACGCCTGTACTTTCCAAAAACGGTAATAACCGCCACATTGCCCTGATTGACGGTTACAAAACCGGCGCCAATAACAACTAAAACAAATACTCCAATAACAATGTAAGGAATTGATTCCATTTGATTTAAATAATTTAAATATGAATACTACAAGTTATTCCTAAGGGGAATTTAAAGAAAGTCAACTGACAAACAAATACTTAATTGTTGAATAAAATGGATTATATTTCCCATCCTTTTCAACTAAATACTCTGTTACAAAATCATTTAATTCTTGAGGGGATAAAATATCATCAATAAATGGTTCTATGGCTTTCTCTCTCATTTTATTAAGTTTATCTATTCCTAATTTGAGTTTTTCAATTGTAATAATTGCAGCATCATCAAGTTCATTAGCAGCTTCTATATGACCATCTATAGTATACTTGAATTTTCCCTCGCAATCGAGACTTAAAGGCGAAATAAAATTTTCTTCTTGAAACCAACTACCTTTACTATTTCCACAATGGCGTGGTTCACCTTTTTCAAGTTCGAGTTGACATGAACATAACAAATTATTATATTCAAGTTGTATTTCTGGAAATTTATTTTTATCCTTGGGTTTTAAGTGTTCTAAATGATAGTCATTCTCATTTAATTCTCTTTCACAATAGCAACAAATATAACCTTGCTCTTTACATATAACTTCACGCAATATTTCTTTTATATTTGTATGTAATCTATCCCAATTAGGTTTACCCCTCAAAAACATTTTATCCTTCTTTTTCCATTCAAGAAATTCAACTGGTTCTTCTACTTTTACAATATGTTTCATTTTCCAAGAATTTCTTTACGCTTAATTAGTACACTTGCTTTTACCAACTCAGGATCTTCTCCAATTAAATTTTTCAACGTAATAATTTCAGATTTTGCTTCTTCGATTTTATTATCTTGGATTAATTGAAATATTTTGTGAAGTTCTTTTTTCTCTTTACTTGGTCTTGCATCAACATCTAATAAATCCTCAAGAATTCTATCTGTATTCAATCCATAAGATTCTAATGCCATCGAATAAGACAATTCATTATTCTTATTTTTAAGAAGAAATAAACTTTCAGACTTAACCTGACTAATAACTTGTGGAGAATGTGTAGTAATTAAAAACTGGCAATTTGGAAACACTTTAGTAAGTTGGGAAATTATTAACCTTTGCCAACTTGGGTGTAAGTGTAAATCAATTTCATCTATTAAAACGATTCCTTCACCTTTTAATGGCATACTACTATTGGGGTTTGCAATAGCTAACCGTCGAGCAATATCTCCAACAAGAGTAATTAAGTTTTTCTCTCCATCTGATAATTGATCGATATTAAAAGTCTCTCCATTCTTATTAATCAACATAAGAGGTCGGGGAACTCTCGTCACTCTAAGAGATGAATAATCAGGTACGAATTGCTCAATAGCTTTTATTACTGTTTTTAGTTCCTTTCCTTCACTCCTGAAAGCATTCTTTTTTTGCTGAATTTCTCTTCTTATTATTTGTTTTAATGTTGTCGTTAATTCTTCATCTTGTGGATCTAAATTTGAATCAATGTGTCTAACTACAGGTAAATATTTTCGAAGTTCTCTTTCCATATCTCGTTTGGCTTTATCACTCATCCACCAAAGGCTGAGAATATTTGCTAATATGAATGATTCCCAGGTAAACTGTATTACACTTTTATCGCTCTCTTCAATTTGAAATCCATTTCTAAAATTTCTAATGATTCTATCAATCACTTCGTCATAAAGTCCACCTTCATTAATTAAATCATCTGGATATTCGCGACTGAACATTTCCATCTTATGAAACATATATTCAAGTTCATGGAATATCTTTTCATATTTAAAATGAGCAGAAGTATGCATACCCACTCTCTCAATTAAGTTTGACAGTTCGTGAAAGAGAAAACGAGGTTCTTCATAAATCATTTCGTCTTTTTCAAAACGTTTGATTAAATACGCATATTCATTTCTATCTAATTTATTTTCGCTATAAATATTTATCTCATTCATTAAATCAAGAAGTACTTTAACCCGACGTTTAATCCAACTCTTGTTTTGTTGCATCCATTTTGTACGGGACATTGCTTCTTCATTCACAATATCATCCTGTAACCTAAACCATTCGAAAAATGATTGATAATTTATCTTTCCTCCCAAAGCATTATCATAAACATCTAAAATATAAAGATTTTCTTTACCTTTTAACTCGGGCATAGTTCTATCAACAACTCTTGTCACCGGATAATAAGCAATTATTGGTAGTTTTGTTTCAGCGGTTAATGATTCCTGAAAAAGAGATGCTAATTCTGTAACCTTATTTAATTCTGATTTTTCGGCAGTATTTGTTCCTTTTGCTCCTTTAAATACTTTCCATTTAAATTCAGCTCCTTTTTCTTCTACAATTATTTGAATTGAAGAAAAAAAAGTTTCATTTCTAATATCAGCATCTGATATACTTTTCCCAACTGCATTCTGGCGTTGAATTTTATTTATTAACCAAGAAAGAGATGTAGTAGTTGCATCAAGAATCGTAGTTTTACCTGAACCATTAATACCTACAAACACATTAAGATTATCCATTAAATCAATTGAAATATCCTTTATGCTTCTGTAATTTTCAATTTTAATAGACTTGATTTTCATTTTAAATTCTTAATTATTTAAATAAATAAAGTTCAAAGATAATACATTTAATCAAGCTTTCAAATAAGGTTATTCCGTTAATATCAGAACTGATATTGTTCTTTTTGATATAACGCTATATTCTTTTATTGAAAATAAAATTGTATATCTAATCACAACATTCCCAAGAAGAATAAGAACCTTCAGTAGCTACTTGAAAGGAATATGATTGATCGATTTGAAGATTTTGATAGGAAGTTTATACAGGGACAATTATACTTGAATCCAAGAACTTGTCAGTTACGATAATTAGAGTTTATTTAAACAATTACAGTTTAGAATATTAAATAAACACACAGGAAAATATAATACTTCATTTTAAATCAATCATTGTTTTATGAAAGGTATTGTATTATGAGTATTCCTCACTGAAACACAATAGATAATTAGAAATCAGCTAAAATAATGCCGAATTAGTAAATAGGATTAATTAAAACCAACTGATAGATTTTCAACCTAAAATTGATACTTTTAAAACTGATATTGGGGAGTAAACTGTTATTCTTATTTTTTTTCGTACGCCAACATCTTCTTTTTACACTCCATTCCCCAGCGGAAGCCACCTAGTGTACCATCCGTACGGATCACACGATGACATGGGATCAAATAGGCTATTGGATTGGCTCCGATAGCAGTACCTACAGCACGTACCGCTTTTGGGCGTCCTATGTTTTCGGCGATTTGTGCATATGTGGTTGTTTTCCCGACAGGAATTCGTTGCAAAGCATCCCAAATGGAGATTTGAAATTCAGTACCGATAGGATTCAGGACAGGTCTTGACCCGTTTTCAAAGATCTGACGCACTATACGACAGGCTTTATCTTCATTCAATTTAAATTCGACATCCGGAAACCGGTAGTCTAAATCAGAGCAGGCACTTTCATGGCTTTCAGGGAAAGTAAGTGCACAAATACCATCGTTTGAAAAAGCAATGCAACATTCGCCAAATGGAGTGTTGGAGAAACCATAGGAAGGATTTGACTGGGGAGGTAATTGTCTCATAAGAGTTGAAATTTGTATACAAAAATAAAAGGACGCCTGAATACAATAATTTTTTATAAAAAAATTATAAGGAATAAGATGCTATCAAAAAGTCAAGTACATTTGTGGCAAAGTTAACGAATATTGTTGACTCAACGTTCATATCTATACAAAAAAATAATCTTAATCCCAAAAACTCACCCATTATTTATTAAACTAACATGAAAAGATTGGTTCAATTAACATTATTGTCAGTATTTAGTTTATTTTCCGGTGCAATGGCACAAGTCAGTACTTCCCATTGGCAGGATCAACCTATTGCAATTGATGGCGATGGTTCCGATTGGGGAACAAATCCCCGCTTTTTTAATGCCGAATCGAATGTAAAATACGAATTCAGAAATGATGCTCAGAATTTATATCTGATCATCAAATCAGCCGATCGTACCGTTCAAATGCAACTATTAAAGGCAGGATTCAATATCAGATTGAAGGTAAAAACATCCCCTCCGATACGAACAACCATTACTTTTCCTGTTTTAAAATCGATGGATAAATCTTCTGTAGTCAAAAATGAGGAACTGAAGACTGATAAATTGATGGATAAATCGATGTCCAATCAGGAAACAATGATAAAGGACACGGCAATACTGGATGGTTTTCAATATTCGAGAGGAAAAATAAGTTCTGAAAACAGAGATGAAAAAAGTATTTGTTTTGCACGTAGCAAATCACTTCGGGAACTTACCTTTTACGAAATTCGCATTCCATTACGCGAAATATTCGGGGATAATTATACAATGGAAACAATAAGCACTATTCCGATACAACTCCAGGTGAATATTAATGAACTTTCTCAAAATGAAATCAGGAAAATGAGAACAAAAGGTGGAGGACGTTCAGGTGGACGTTCAGGTGGAATGGGTGGTGGAGGCCGTGGCGGAATGGGCGGTGGAAGAAACGGCGGAATGGGTGGTGATTTACAGAGTCAACAGGATAACGATTTACCGGGTGGTAATGTGGGTGAAGTCCCCGGGAGTGATGAAATGGAGAGTATGCAGGGCAATGAGAATCGTGGTGGTTATTCGATGGACAGAAAAAGTTTCAGCATTGAATTTCATTTAACAGCGAACAAATAATCAAACACATTTCAATGCCTTTTCAAGGGATGGCTTTCGAAGGACTTTATTGCCTTCGGAATATATAAAAGAAGATAGAAAAAATATATGCTTTGGAATTTCGTACTTCGTAAGCACTTTCTTTAATTGAATATTCAATTTCTCAAGTTGTTGTAAGGTATATCTTTCCGATTCAATAATTAAAATAACTTTATTTTCCAATAATTCGTCGGGAAGAGATGATATAAAATAGCTGGAGGGAATGATTTCTTCCAGTTTTTTTTCGAGCAGTTCAGGATAAATTTTAATCCCTCCCGAATTAATGATTGAATCGGCACGACCTAACCAACGAAAAGCAGTATTCCCTTTTAATTCAACAATATCATTGGTCTGTATTTCGTTTTTTAACAGGTGAGGGGCACAAATAGCAAGGCAATCCCTGTTATCAAGATGAATAGTGACTCCATCAAGAACGGTAAAGTATTCCGACTTCTCTTTACCATTGAAACGACGCAAGGCAATATGCGAACAAGTCTCGGTCATACCATATGTTTCATATAATTCAGACGAGATATTTTCAGAAAGTGTTTCCAGTTTAGAAGTGACAGGTCCCCCTCCCACAATTATTTTATTTACTGTCTTTTTTTGAAGTGTACCGGCGGCATGAAACAATTGATAAGGAGTAATGGCAGCAAAATCAATTATCCCCTGCAGGTTTACAAAAGGATTAGACGAAGGTTCAACTGCTAACAGATTAAATCCACTTACGATTGCCCGCACCATCATCATTTTTCCGGCAATATACGTAGCCGGAAGGCAAAGCAAACAGACACTTTCATCGGTTAAGTCAAAGAAATGATTGGTCATTCTGGCGGAATTTATCATACTTTGTTTAGGCAATCGAATGCTTTTAGGTTTACCGGTTGAGCCTGAAGTTTTTACGGTGATAAAATCATTATCTGCGAACCAGTTTTGCAGAAAAAAATAAATGGCATTTCTCCATGAATCATCAGGTTCAGTACTATCTTTCAACAAATCGAGATTTTGAAGGTTATAAAGAACTCCGTTTAGTTTTATATTTTCCTGCTTCATGATAAAATTGAACTTACATCCCAACCGGTTGAATTCCTGTAAAACAGTTTTGCCTGTTCTATGGATAGAGGAGAAGGAATGTTATTATGATACAATTGCCCTGTCCCTAACCCCTGGGGAAGAGCTGAACCCAGTGTTGCCGTCCATTGTGCAATGGCATTCAACCCGATATTTGATTCGAGAGCAGAGGTAACCCACCAACTGATATGATGTTTCTCTGCCAGGCTTATCCATTCTTCCGACTGTTTAAATCCACCAATCAGACTTGGTTTCAAAATAATATAGGCCGGCTTTATTTTTTGCAACAAACCCTCTTTTTCTGACGACTTCACTCCTATCAATTCTTCATCCAGCACAATGGGGATTGGAGAATTGATGCAAATATCCGCCATGGCATGCCATTGGTGTTGCCGGATAGGTTGTTCGATGGAATGAATGTTAAATACCGAAAGCCTGTTCAATTTATCCGGTGCTTCCTGAGGACTAAAGGCCCCGTTCGCGTCCAATCTGATTTCTATATCTGAAGAAGAAAACTGCTTACGGATAGCCGAAATGATTTCAAGTTCGGTTTCAAAATCATTGGCTCCTATTTTCAGTTTAATACAATGATACCCTGCCTCAATCTTCTCCCTGATTTGTTTTTGCATAAAAGCTTTATCACCCATCCACACCAATCCGTTGATGGGTATCCCTTTTTCACCTTCCGTAAAAGAAGAAGCGAACAGATTTTTTGATCCTTTTGCAACAAGATCAAGCAGTGCCGTTTCAAGTCCAAAAGCAATGGAAGGATATTTCTCAAGATTAATATTGGAAAGGTCAATGCCTTTGTTTATCTGCCTGCAAAGTTCATTTAGTTTATGTGTATACGAGTCCTGTGGGTCAATGCTCAGGTCGGGAATAGTCGAACATTCGCCAATACCTTTAAATCCATCTTTCTCCAGAATAAGAAAGTATGATGGTTTATGCAATAAAACCCCACGGGATGTACCGGCAGGGAATTTAAACTGAAGATCTAATATTGTATATTGGGCAGAAATCATTTTGAATTAGAATCTTTTCAATTGTCGGGATTAGCTTATTGCCTTATAACTTACAGCCCAAAGGACTGAAAAGTTACATTTTGATAACATCAATCAGGTAGCATATTTAATTGAAATCCAATACTATATAATTACAATTTCAGCTTGAATGTCAATTCTGAATTTGTATCTCCTAAAAAAACTACAATTTAATTCGTTGTCAATAACTACAAATTTTTCTCGCCTTTTATTACATGCAAATGCTTTCTTATGTTTGTAATTACTAATATCCGGATGAGTTTCAATTAAAAATTGTATTGTTGATTCGAGTTGATCAATAGCATGTGATTGCCACGGTGGTATTTGATTCTTTAACTCAATAAGGAAAAGATGATCTTCAGTAGTAAGCATACAATCACAGCGTCCTCTTCCTAAAAATTCATTATCTTTTATTACACACTTATCAATTGCAGTAAAGATAACAGTTCTTCTATTATCATTATTAACAGTAGCAACCCATCTTATAGGGTCATTTACATTTGTATATGCTTTTTTACCATTTTCGTCATCACACAAACCAAATACTGTATGATTAAAAGGAAGTTCCTGACACCCGGCATTAAAGAAATCCATACTTATAGTTGTTCTTCAATTTCTAATAAAGAATCAAATAATCTGTTGCCTTCTCTTAACATATTATTTAAATAGTTTTTATCAGAAGGTATACCTTCTGAAGAAGAAAGTTTTTTAATACTTCCATTGGTTTCATCTAATTGATAAACAATAGTATCATTTGACGAAATTAAGGAATTTTCCGGAACGACTTGGATTAATTTATTGAGCAATTCACTTGGGTCATTTGATAGTAAGATTTTATGCTTCAAATAATCCCCTTGAATTGCAATACTAAGAAAATTTATTATATAAGGACTATGAGTAGTTAGAATCAACTTATTTTCTTTTTTTAAATTATTGTATTCCAATAATATTTTCAATATTTCCCATTGTGAATTAGGAAATAAATTTTGTTCAGGCTCTTCTACAATATTAATAAAACAGGTATTTATATATCTTGCACTAACTTCTCCAACGATTGCTTTTATGTCATTTTCAGAAACTGTACCATTAAGAATTAAAGCTGCAATTTCTTCTTTTCGTCGAACGCTTTGATATACATCAAGTTGATCTCTTGAAATTTTAGACTCCTTTTGCAAATCGTCGGTTAAAAATTTTGTAACTAAATATAAAGGCACAAGTGACTGATAACCGCTGGAAGATTCTAATAAATTTACTTCATAGTCAGATCCAATTAATGTCGAAGAATCATTATCTTTGTTATATTTAAAATTTAACTCACCTATTGGCAACCGAACTAAATCATCATTTAATTCAAGTTGGCCTTTTCTTAGCTCTTCAGCAAATGTGTAAAGTGTATCAGGTAAATTTTTAATACCATATGCTTTTTTTACCACGCTTAAAAAATTTCTTTCAGAAGGAACATACATTATTTTTGGTACAGCATATTCCTTGTTCTCTATTTTAGTAATTTCAGGAGAATCTAACCCCTTACTATATTTTAATGAGATTTTATCACCAATATATTCAATTTCAGTATCAGTATTAAAATAGTTTTTTACTCTTTGATATTCAAAAAAATGGAAAAAGTCATCATGAGATATTTTTTCTGATTCAACATCACCCCTATTTATAGCTTTTTCCAACCATGTCAGAGTTGAAATAACTTTCGCAACAGTACTCTTACCACTTCCCTGATTACCAATAAACAGGGTAACCTTTTTCACATCCATCCAACCATCATTTTCTTGATAGCCTTCCTTAATGGGACCGAAGTTTTTTATTCTTATTTTACTCATATTTATTTTCTTTGTTACAAAAATACTAATTTATGCCAATAATGCATTCATTGTTGAATTTATTATTAAACAAGAACTTTTTTTGATCTTCTATATAATCAATCCTATTCCAAAAGTCAGTGCAAACACCAGACTCGCCATCGACAAGCGGGGCAATTCAGGATACAATTGTAATGCATCTTTATAAGTAAACACTTTTTTCAGGTTTAAAAACAAGATGGGGAATGAAAGCACAAACAACCATTGCCAAAGGGAATGATAATTCAACAAGGTGTAAATAACCGCCAGTAAACCTCCCCCGGCAACTAAAAACAACTGATAATAAGCTGCCTTTTTCACCCCCATAGTGACAACAATAGTTGTCTTCCCGGCATTTTTATCGGCTTCATAGTCCCTCATATTGTTCATATTCAGGACACCGGTACTCAAAAGACCGATAGCTGAAGCAGGCAACAGGATATCCCAACGAAATGTTTGGGTATGCAGGAAATAGGTACCGGTCACTCCTACCAGACCAAAGAAAATAAACACAAAGATGTCTCCTAATCCGCGATAACCATAAGGATTTTTACCCACTGTATACTTGATAGCAGCAGCAATAGCTGCCAGTCCCAATAACCCGAACAGCAGCATATTTGTGACAGGAATGCCTTCAGTACCAATGATGATCAGCAACAGACCCGATAGGACACAGATTATTCCAATAATTTTAATTCCGCGCAACATAATTTTCGGTGTTATCTCACCCGATTGCACCATGCGCTTTGGACCAATACGTTCAGCAGTATCTTTTCCGTTTACAAAATCACCGTAATCATTCGCCATATTCGACATGATTTGCAGCAATACTGTTGTCAGAGCTGCCAAGCCAAATATGACCCAGCGAAACTTATCATCAGCCGCAGCAAGGCACGATCCGATAATGGTGTTGGACAATGCAAGGGGTAAGGTTTTTAAGCGAAAAGCAGTAATCCAGTTATTCATTCCCATTGAAAAATTATTTTATTGTATTAATCATTAAAGCACCATTTTTACTAACTTTATTACCCCATATTTTTATTGCTGATTCAGTTGGTATAAAAGAAATTTCAGATATTCTTTTGTTTTGAATCAGGTTAATAGCATTCCAATAAGTTAAACAAGGAGCTCCATCAATGAAATAAAAGATACTATCATTTGGATTTAAGTCCTTAATAACTTTACAATCGATAAAAACTTCTCTATTTGTTGGTTTAAATCTTAAAGCAGCAATCTTGTAAATGTCGTGATGGATTCCCCAAAGACCAAACCATGAAATAGCGGAATCCTTTTGAATCTTTTCTATCTTATCAGTTTTATCAAACTTTAGTTTGTTTTTATGGTGATTAAAAAAAATATCGGATTGCAATAAAACCCAATCGTTTACAATAATTAAATCACCATTTTTATATTTGCTTTCGAGTGAACTCAGGACATTTTTATTAGAGCTACAACCTAAAAGTAAAATTGACAGAATAAATATAAAGTTGGCCCTTTTCATGATTCATAGACTAAATAAATTAAAATGAATCTTCTTTGAAATGAACATCAAAAGACTTGATGTCATCAAACAATTAAATTCGTGTAATTCGTTTTAATTCGTGAAATTTGTACCTTACGGCATTTTAGGAAACTTTGAGAAGTCAGGTTTCCTTTTCTCAAGAAATGCATTTTTACCTTCGTGCGCTTCTTCCGTCATATAATAAAGCATGGTAGCATTACCTGCCAGCTCCTGAATGCCTGCCTGGCCGTCCAGTTCTGCATTTAAACCCGCTTTAATCATTCGCAGGGCTAACGGGCTATGTTGCATCATTTGTTTACACCATGCCACTGTTTCGTCTTCCAGTTGGTCAAATGGCACCACTTTATTGACAAGGCCCATATTGTATGCTTCGGCAGCTGAATACTGTTTGCAAAGGAACCAAATCTCACGTGCTTTTTTCTGCCCGACAACACGTGCCAGGTACGAAGATCCGAAGCCGGCATCAAAGCTACCCACTTTGGGACCGGTTTGTCCAAAGATGGCATTTTCGGAAGCAATCGATAAGTCACAAACGACATGCAATACGTGCCCGCCACCGATAGCAAACCCATTGACCATTGCCACAACAGGTTTGGGCAGACTACGGATGAGCTTCTGCAAGTCGAGTACATTCAAACGTGGAATACCATCCTTACCTACATATCCGCCAATCTTTTTTACATTCATATCACCTCCACTGCAAAATGCCTTATCCCCTTCACCGGTAATGATTACTGTTGCTATATCCTGGCTATCACGGCAAAATTCCATCGATTCAATCATTTCCCTGATGGTATCAGGTGTAAAGGCATTGCGATAACGCGGACGGTTAATGGTTATCTTTGCTATTCCTTCGAAATACTCGAACTTTATTTCTTCAAACTTTTTAATTTCATTCCAGATTCTCATATTGTTCTTTTATTGATCCCCATAGCCATTTAAACGGTCAAAGGGAGTTGATGTTTTTATATATTTTTATATAAAGTCTTATTCCCCTATAGGGTTAGGGCTCTTTATATTCTTAAAATAGCCTTTATAATTTGCAGTATTCAATTCTGCATCAGTGAAAATTTCAAGTACGGTAGCTTCATTAGAGGCAAATAGATCCTTTAAAGAGTCAATCAGTTCATCGCCATTAGTACATCCGATATATTTCAACCCATACGCCTCCACCAATGATTTGATATTCACATGATGGGGTGTGGTGAAAAACTTCTCACACCTGGACATTAATTGAGAATCACCGATAAACTTAAAGATATTCCCGCCATTGTTATTCATAACAACGACTTTAAAGTTTCCTCCAAGATAATTATTCCACATTCCATTTGAATCGTAGATAAACGACAAATCCCCTGTCAGGAACAAGGTAGGTTGTTTAGAAGACCAGGCATAACCTGCTGCAGTTGAAAGGCTGCCGTCAATACCCGAAGTCCCCCTGTTACAAAAATAGGATAAATCACTTCTTGTAGGGAATAATTGTGTCCAGCGGACAGAAGTACTGTTTGCAAGTTGTAATACTGTATCAGCCGGGACCAGTTTCAACAATTGTGTAACAGCACTCATATCCGATAATGGAGCATCTGCAACAAATGCGTCATGACGTTTGCCGATTAGAAGCATTTGTTGTTGATACAGGTTTGCAAAGGCACTTTTAGTTTTGCCGAAAGGCATTTTACCGAGGATTTCAATTGTAGTTCCGGGAACAATGGTTGTCAGGCTTTTATAGGTATCGGCATAAGGTAATGATGATTCAAATTGCCAGTGTTCAATAGGTTGATGGGCTTTTAAATACAATTTCATTTGTTTGGAGATTGCCGAATGTCCGACAGTTATTAATAACTCTGGTTGGAATATTTCCTGTTCCTCTGCTGAAAGTGAAGCAAAAAACACTTCGGGTCTGCAAATCAGTTTATCACCGTTTATATTCGACAGATTTTCACCAATTACCACTACGTCGGGTTCATTAGCAAGTTGATTTGCCAATTCATTTAGACTTTCATTTTTTAATTGAACCCCGATAATAATCAGTTTCTTGGAATATTTAGTCCATGTTTTGGTTAGTTTGTTCAAATTTTCTTTTGAAATGAAACTTTCAGCAGTGATTGTTTTTATAATTTTAGGCTGACTGTGCTGTTCCGGTAATGCCTCATAAATTGGCTCACGTAACGGGACATTAATTTGTACAGGGCCGCCGGGGATTGTCAGGGCAATATCAATTGCCTGGGATACCTGCCTGTCGGAGAAAACCAGATCATCAGGAAGAACGGTTTCAACAGGCAACTCAACACAGGTTTTAATATAGTTGGCATAAATATTTGATTGACGGATTGTTTGTCCATCTGCCTGATCAATTGTTTCGGCTGCACGGTCGGCAGTAATGACAATCAATGGCAGGTTTTGGTAATATGCTTCTGCCACAGCAGGAGCAAAATTAAGGACGGCTGTACCGGAAGTACAAATAATTGCCACAGCTTCCCCACTGTGTTGGGCTAAACCTATGGCAAAGTAAGCAGCCGAACGTTCATCGGTAATACTTAAGCATTCTATTCCCGGATAAGCAGTAAAAGCAAGAATTAACGGGGCATTACGTGAACCGGGTGCAATAATGGCCTTACGGACTCCTTGTTGAAAACAAATTTCGGGTATATTCTTAATTCCCTGTCTAAAATGATTCATTATACAATTTACTATTTTATCATTTACCATTTACTATTTAAATATCACCTTTTAGAAGGGGTTTCCATAGCATTCATCATAGTCAGCATTTTATTATCTGTTTCCTCCCATTCATTTTCTGCAATTGATGAAGCGGTAATACCGGCTCCACTGTAAAGTACAAACTGTTTCTTAAACAGTTGAAGGCATCGTAAGTTTACAAACAGATTACTTTTATTATTGATATTGACAGGACCGAGAAAACCAGTGTAATAGGTTCTGTCATGTTTTTCGTGTTTTAATATGAATTTTCGGGCAGCTTCTTTAGGCAATCCACCTACAGAAGGAGTCGGATGCAACGCTTTTAAGCATTCACCCAGCCTGTTTCCTAATTCGATTTCATCAAATTCAAAACTTGTTTTGAGATGAATCAAATTAGCTGCTTTGTAATTTGAAGGACCTGTTTTGTTATAATTTTCAATTTTTAATGTCTGCAGTGTGTTTTCAACAAAACCGGTCACAATACCTTGTTCTTCAATTTCCTTTTCGCTCCAACAATAAGAATCTATCTCTGCATCTGTTGCGATTTGAGTTCCGGCCAACGAGACAGTGTTTACTTTGCCTTCTTCGATCACCAGCAATGGTTCGGGAGTAGCCCCTATCCAACATCCGACTTCTGGAATTTGAACAATCGATACAAAAGCATGGGGATACTTTTCACATAACTGAAGGTAAAAAGCACCGGCTTCAAAATCCTTCTTTAAAGCTTCCACCCTGACTTTAGACAACACCACTTTATGGATTTCCCCTGTTGCAATATCCTTCTTTGCTTCATTTACCTGCCTGATAAAATCTTCAGGAGGTGTGGTAGTTAATTCCTTTCCCATTGACTTATCAGGGAATAGCAACCCGGGCTCTCCTGATAACTTTTTTATAAATCCGTCATCGATTTGATCGGATATAAACAGGTTATCAGGCTCCAGAAGAAATGATTCATGATTTGTTGACTCAAAAAAAGGGGCTATTATAAAGCCACTTTTCTTTTCAGGATGATCCATCAAATCTATTTTTTCAGGATATGATTGATACTGGACCAACGTAATGATTACCGGTTGACGGGGAAGTCTGTAGGATGCAAAAGGTATATTCTGTTCCATACAAACCCTTACTAATTTTTTAAGTGATGGATAGGATTTGTTATCAGAATTCATCATATTTCTTTCTGTTTTATGGGAATAATGCGGTTTGTGAGTCTACAAACTGATAATAGTGTACCGTTTTTATCTTTCACGTGTATTTCCCAAACATGTGAAGTTACTCCCTCATGAACGATATTGGCTTCTGCCATGACATAATTTTCTAAAGTCGTTCCGACATGACTTCCGCTAATTTCAACACCCAATACAATGAATTTTGATCTCTCTACTATTGCCAACGAACCTGCACTACCCACCGATTCTGCCAGTGTCATAATTGCACCTCCATGTAAGCGTTTCATGGGTTGTATAGTTCGATGGTCTATCGGCATTATTGCAACAACATGACCATTCGCCAATTCGGTAAATTCAATTCCCAAATGCTCTATCATCGTATTTTTACACAGATTATTAAGCTCTTCCACTGTTAGTATTTGCAACATTTTATAATATTAAATTGTAAAGAATACATTTTAACAAGAATGCAAAGATAAGAAATTATCTAATTTTGCCCTAATGATCTTTAGTTTATCTCTATCTGAAACTACCTGCGATGAAAGATGAAAATTAAATTTCATCTTTCATCTGATTTAATTAGTTCGACAGTATAATGTTACAAAAAAGAATGCCGTATTTTCCCACTAATTAGTCAGGAAAATACGACATTTATACTTTATCGGTTGATTGGTTAATTGGTTATCGGGTTATTAAATTTCAGAACTAATCTATTAATGATTAAAGATATAAAGAATTTATAAAAAATAAATGACTTCAGTTGATGAAAAGTTATGTATTTCTTACTTTTACAGGTTTTTTTGCAAAAATGGCATTCAATTCCGGAATTCCATAGAACCTGCGTGTAAATACATTGTATACCAGAATTCCCAGAAAGTAAAATACAAATGCAGTAGTGAATCCTGCAATAACATCAATGACATAATGGGCCTGAATATAAACTGTTGAAGTAACTAATGCTAAATAGACCGGAAATAAAAATGTCAACAACAAATACCTACGATTCTTTATGATCAATATCATTATTAAAGTAGTAATCCCTACATGTGAACTAGGGAAAGCTGCAGTTGGTCTTTCACCTACCTGTTGAGTGTTTTGAACCATTTGTGAAAAGAAGCCTGAATTATTTCCGGATTGTAACAGAGCCTGATGTTTGTCAAAATAAAAACCTATATTGGGAAAAATTCCGGAATTAACCTGATCCAGACCAATAGCCTGATAATAATATTGTGGTCCTGCTGTTGGGAAAAGAATGTAAATAAGATAATAGCAGAAAAACGAAAAAAGAACTACAAAAAAGAACTGTTCAAATGCTTTTTTGTTATTTAAATAGAAGTACAAACTTGTACCAATAATCAATGGATAATAGGCAAGATAACCCATATTCATGATTTCGCTAAACCAACGTTGTGTAAAATACTGATTGAATAACAGGGCAGGCTGTGAATTAAAAATACTTTGTTCCAAACCGGCTAACAAATAATCGTAATTTGGTATCATCCGGTTTATATCAAAGGTTTCTGGATACCAGTACACAAGCAAAGCACCTATAAAAGCGAAGCGGGAAAATCGAATTACCCACCAGTTTTTAATAGAGTTGAAATATGCCAGCATAATAATTACAATTGCAATCAATAACCTTACTCTCAATAACCCATTAATGACTGATATCTCAGGCTTCAGAGATATTATAATCAAAGCTGTTATTAATGAATAAATAAAAGTTAATTTCTCAACTGCAAAAAAACGAATTGATTGATTTGAAATCATTAGTTTTGAACAATGTTATTATTATTAATAATCAATTTACTTTTAACCGTTTTTTTATTTACAAGCCGAAAAATACAGGTTTATAAGAAATAGATGAGGAAGAATTGATTCTATCCTACTCATTATGTTTTACTTGTCAATATTCATACTCAATTGTCAGGATAAAACTAAAATAATATTTCCGAATGCAAAGATACAGTTTTTTATAATAAAAAGAAAACTTATTCAAAATTCAAATTATTTTTTATTTCATTTCTATTTCATTCATATGAAATCCTTACTAATTTTCAAAAACAGATCGGTATTTTTTCTACAATCAGAAGTATTTATGAACAAATTTTAATTGTGTAATCAATACATTTTTCTTATTTAGGTCTCTGTTATATAAACCAATTTATGGAAATATGAAAAGAATTTCCTAAATTTGCATTCTTTTGATAAGGAGATGTAATTTACATTTTACAAATCCATTTACAACCAGCAAAACTAAAATACATGATGAATAAAATTGGCGATAAATTGAAAGCTATTGGAATTTTTAACGATAGTTTTCCACCAATTATGGATGGGGTATCTCTTGCAGCACAGAATTACGCATATTGGTTACAAAAGAAGGGTCAACCTGTTTGCGTTATAACACCCAAGTCGCCAAATTATTCCGATAATGAACCCTATCCAATATACAGATATACTTCTATTCCTATCATTGGGCGGAAACCATACCGGATTGGGTTACCTGAAATCGATCATATTTTTAAAACAGAAATCGAAAAAATTTCTTTTGGGTTGGTTCATGCTCATTGTCCATTTAGTTCAGGCAAACTGGCTTTAAGCATTGCAAGGAGACAAAAGATTCCATGCATTGCAACATTTCACTCGAAATACAGAGACGACTTTGAACATTCTGTTCACAATAAATACATTGCCAAACAGATGACAAATGAAGTAATCCGGTTCTTCGAAAAAGCGGATGAAGTCTGGATTCCACAGGCGTCTGTGGAAGAGACTATCCGTGAATACGGATACAAAGGCAAAGTAGAAATTGTCGACAATGGGAATGATTTTGCGACAAATAGCCCGATTGGACCAATTAAAAAGGCTGCACGGTCAGACTTGAATATTCCGGAAAAAGAGATGGTTTTTCTTTTTGTAGGCCAGCATATCTGGGAGAAAAACATTCGTTTAATCGTAGAATCATTGGCTCGGATTAAAGATCTGGAGTTTAAAATGTATTTCATTGGAATTGGATATGCGGCTTCTGATTTGAAGCAACTTGTCGAAGAATTGGGACTAACTGATAAAGTTGAATTTGTAGGAATGATTTCTGATCGGATTCAACTTAAAAAATATTATGCTGCTGCTGATTTATTCCTTTTTCCATCAATTTATGACAATGCCCCTTTGGTGATTCGTGAAGCAGGAGCTATGCATACTCCTTCAGTGTTGATTGAAGGTTCATCATCAGCTGAAAACATTATAGATAATTTCAATGGATTCCTGATAAAGAATAGCATTGAATCTTTTACTGCAAAATTACGTGAATTAATGGGTGGTTCTCCGGAAAGGATTCAACTTGCAGGATTGAATGCATCTCAAAGCATTGCCCGTTCCTGGGAAAATGTTGTCGAAGAAGTACTTGACAGATATAATAAATTAATGCTCAGAAAATGGAGAAAATAGTATCCCCAATAATTGCAGAAAAAAAAGTTACTAAACCGTTTAAAACGTATCAGGTTCTGATTCCGGTTTTACTGGGTTTATTTGTCATTGGCTGGCTTTTCCTTGACGAATTTAACCCTAAAGTTTTTCTCTCTTTTAATTTCACCATCTTTAGCGTCATGTTTCTTATTCTGGCATTAATCCTAATGCTTATGAGGGATTTCGGCATGATGTGCCGTTTCCGTTTACTTACCGACTATGAATTATCATGGAAACAAGCTTTTCATATCAATGTATTAAGTGAATTTACATCGGCTGTTACTCCTGCTGCAGTAGGTGGTTCCAGTCTTGTTGTAATTTTTCTGATTAAAGAGGGAATAAATGCCGGACGAAGCACGACCATTATGTTTGTTAATTTGTTTTTGGATGAATTGTTTTTTTTGGTTGTTTGCCCTATTGTATTCCTTTTCATTCCAATCAACCAGCTTTTCAATTCTTCATCTGTCATTGTTTCTTCTTTTGCCTATATTTTCACCACACTTTATTGTACCCGTTTTGTTTGGACAAGTATTATGTTTATTGGTATTTTTAAAAGACCCGATTGGATAAAACATATTTTATTAACTATTTTCAAACTTCCTTTTTTGCGTCGTTGGTATTCGAATGTAGAATTACTGACTAATAACCTGGTACAGGCATCTCATGATATCGGGAATCATTCCTACTGGTTTTGGATACAAGCATTTGGGATGACTTTGCTAACATGGACATCCCGGTTTTTGGTTGTCAATGCAGTATTTATGGCTTTTAGTCCTCAACACATAAATCATTTAGTCGTTTTTGCCCGCCAGTTAATCCTTTGGGTATTTATGGTCATAAGCCCTACTCCCGGTGGAAGTGGGGTAAGTGAATATGCATTCAAGGAATATTACAGTGATATATTTTCTTCAAAATTCTCTGATAGTGCGATCATATTTGTTACATTGATATGGAGAATTATAAGCTATTATTTATACCTGTTGCTCGGCTTATTAGTTATTCCAAACTGGATAAAAAAATCGTTTACGAAAACCGCTCCTGATTCCGAAGAGACTACAGAGAATTAAAAATCATTTTTAATTCTTATTCATTAGTTTGTTTATTCTAAAGCAAACTATTTTATACTAATTCTTTAACTTTGAGAGTTCATTCCGGAAATCGTTTTTGAAAAGATCAACCCAAAAACTAATTTTCCGATTCCAATCAAATTAATTGTTTCCTTTGCCCTGAGTTCTTATTATTCTGGAATGAATAGAGAATCTTTTCAAAAACGCACTTTTAACAACTTTCCAAAAGGTCAATCCGAGCATTTTTTAATTTCTTTTGACTTTTATCTCCTGAACCTTGACTTTTAGATTTAATTTTTATGTTTATCTTTGTCGCCATCATCAAGAAATTAAGAAAGAATGATTAAGAAAATATTTTTTACAACTGCTCTGTTACTCGTTATTAATTCAGGATATGCATGTACCAACTTTTTAGTTGGCAAAGCTGCTACTCTCGATGGTTCCACATTGATTAGTTATAATGCCGATTCTTACTTTTTATTCGGTTGTTTATATCAATATCCGGCAACTACTTATCCTGCCGGTTCAATGCTCGATGTTCATGATTGGGACTCCGGAAAATTACTTGGTAAAATTAAACAAGTCGAAAAAACCTATTCTGTTGTCGGTAATATGAACGAACACCAGGTCAGTATTGGTGAAACTACTTTTGGGGGTCGTCCCGAATTAGTAGATTCTACTGCCATTATGGATTATGGAAGTCTGATTTATATTGCTCTCCAACGTTCAAAAACGGCTCGCGAAGCAATCAAAGTAATGACTGATTTAGTGGCTGAATATGGCTATTGCAGCGAAGGTGAATCATTCTCCATTGCTGACCCAAATGAAATATGGATCATGGAAATGGTTGGTAAAGGAGCAAATAATAAAGGTGCGGTATGGGTAGCTCAACGTATTCCTGACGATTGTGTCTCTGCTCATGCCAATCAGGCTCGTATCACAACTTTCCCATATGATGATAAAAATAATTGCCTTTATGCCGAAGATGTAATTGCTTTTGCACGCGAAAAAGGCTATTTCAAAGGGAAAAATAAAGATTTCAGTTTCTCTGATACATTTGCTCCCCTCGATTATGTAGCTCTGCGGGCTTGTGAAGCACGTGTCTGGGCTTTCTTTAGAAAAGTCGATCCATCTATGGAGAAATATATCACCTATGTAAAAGGGGAAACTGCTGAAAGAATGCCTTTATGGATAAAACCGACTTTTAAACTTACCGCACAAATGCTGAAAGGATATATGCGCGATCAGTATGAAGGTACTGAATTCGATATGACAAAAGGAATGGCTGCCGGTCCATTTGGAAGTAAACTCCGTTGTAGCCCGCTGACATTTAAAGTAGACAGCGTGGAATATCTGCATGAACGTCCGACAGCTACACAACAAACAGGTTTTACTTTTGTTGCCCAAATGCGTAGCTGGTTACCTGATTATATCGGTGGAATTCTGTGGTTCGGAGTGGATGATGCTGCAACGGGACTGTACGTTCCAATGTATTGTGGAATTAACCGCATCCCTGAATGTTATCGTCAGGATAATGGAAGCTTACTGGAATTCTCATCAACTTCCGCTTTCTGGACATATAACTGGGTTGCAAACTATGCTTACAGTAAATATTCATATATGTTGCCTGACATTAAAAAAGTTCAGTCGAAATGGGAAGCTGATTTCAACTCGCTTGTTCCTGCCATCGATAAAGTAGCGGTTGGAATGTCAGAACATGATGCCCGCATCTTCCTTACTGATTTCAGTGTTGCTCAGGCTGAGAATTCAACTGCTGCATGGAAAAAATTAGGTGAATATCTTTTGGTAAAATACATGGATGGTAATATTAAGGCTGAGAAGGATGGCAAATTTGTTCAAAACGAATATAAGATTCCACCTACCATCATTCGTGCGGGGTATCCGGAAGAATATTTGCGACAAATGGTCAAAGAAAACCCAGGTTTGCGTGTAAAATCTCAGAAAGAGTTGGACAACAGGAAATAATATTACTAAAAATGAGTTTACGAAAAATGAGAATTGATTTTTTTAAATCTTTTCTCATTTTTTTTAATCCGTTACTTTCCAATTTCTACAAACATTAAACGATTTAATCTGTTTATAATTTTATAGAAAATTACAGACACAATCATTTAATAGTTTAAATCATCAGCTATATGAAAGTAGTTATATTTGGGGCAAATGGTAAAACAGGTTTACTATTGGTAGAGCAGGCTTTGGCAAAAGGACATCAGGTAGTAGCCTATGTACGCAGACCTGAATCAATATCAATTGAAAATCCGAAATTAAAAATTATTGTAGGGAATCTGAATGAAATCCTTAAAATGAAGGATGCCATAACAGGAACTGATGCCTGTGTATCCACCCTGGGTAGTGGTTCCTTAACAAAACATTCACCTGAAACAATGAATGGAATTAAGAATATTATTTCAATCATGGAGAATGCAAAAGTCCATCGTTTTATATATTTGTCAAGCCTTGGTGCAGGTGAAAGTATCAGGCTAATACCACAACCTTTACGTTTTTTTTTATCCAATGTTTTTTTACGTATTCTTCTTGCAGATCATAACAGCAATGAGAAAGCAATTATGAATAGTAAACTTCAATGGACAGTGATTCGACCCGGGAGTTTAACTGACGGACAGATAACCGGCAATTTAAAATATGGAACTGATGATATGAAGTTGAAAAAGATTTCGGGTATTTCACGCGCAAATGTCGCTTCGTTTATCATAAAACAACTTACCGATACGAACTATTATCAAAAAGCAGTCTGGCTTTGCGAATAACAGACTAAGAATTACAATAACAAAAACAGAGGATTGAGATTTTCAATCCTCTGTTTTTGTTATTTCGGATCATTTTATTGACGGAAATCACTACTTTTGTACTGTCAAATCAACTTAAGAATGAAAACATTTACAATTTATTCAATTACCATTTACCATTAAGCCTTCCAACGAAACAAATTGTCGTACTGATTACTGGATCAACATGAATAACGAATCATCAACCCATAACCCGGAACACGGAACACGGAACAAATCAACAAAACTGATAAGTGTAATTAAAAATGATAGAAGACAAAAATTTTGAGCGTATCGATTATACATTAACTAATCTTCCAAGGGAAGAATATGAAAACTGCCGGTTCGTCAATTGCAATTTTTACGGTGGTGATATTTCGCATACTACCTTTCGTGAATGTACATTCGACAGTTGTGATTTCAGTCTTGCCAAAGTAAAAAATACAGCCCTCAACGATATCCGTTTTATTGGATCTAAATTATTGGGAGTACAATTTGAAGAGTGTAATCCATTTTTACTTTCTCTGGATTTTGAAAATTGTTTACTCAAACTGGCTGTTTTCTACAAACTTAAACTGAAAAAGACCCGTTTTAAAAACTGTAACCTGCAGGAAACCGATTTCACAGAAACCGATCTTACATCTGCAACATTTGATAATTGTGATTTGCAAAGGGCTATATTTCAGAAAACCATTCTTGAAAAAGCGGATTTCCGTTCGGCTTTCAATTATTCCCTCGACCCTGAACAGAACCGGATCACCAAAGCCCGTTTTTCAAGATTAGGAGTCGCTGGATTACTGGACAAATACAGGATTGAGATTGAATAATACTTTCTCGTCCTGAAATTTATTTACTCTTTTACTCTTTTCTCAACTGCTATCTTTACTCCCAACTACTTAATAATTACTACTTTCTCAACCGCTATCTTTACTCCCAACTACTTAATAATTACTACTTTCTCAACTGCAATCTTTACTACTTACTACCTGCTACCTACTTTTTCTTACCTCTTACTCCTTACCTCTTATTCCTCATTCCTCATTCCTCATTCCTCATTCCTACTTTCGTAAATCTCTCGCCCCTCTTACTTCCGTTGAAACTTCGTTAAGCCAGCCTGCCTGTTGAAAAACGGCTGTCTGTATCTTAATAAAGCGGATACTCTTTAGAGTAACTGCATTCCCTAATGAATCCACAGCATTGGAAATATCAAATTTATTCGCTCCAACCGTAGCATCATAATCCGTTCCATCCATGTTCTTTGCATATCCCCATATAAACCGATCGGGTGGAACGACCCAGTACTGTGTACCTCCGCTTGAATCATTGTCGTATGCATCCGGTAACCGGTCACCATGGAAAGTAATACTGTCAGTGAGTGTTGATGGCCACCACCAGCCGAAGGAATAGTTCGATCCAAAACCTGAGATCAATTCGCCGCTGGTTCCTTCACTGTCTTTCCATGTGATATTGGCTGAATCGGCTTTTGCTTTATAATAACGCACCCAGTAAGCGTGATGGCTATTGGCATACTGGTTTCCTTTAAGTTCATACCATGTTTCGTCGGGAAGTCCATCTCCATTTGTATCCTGCATCACGTATACGATCCCCGGTTCGGGCGAAGCTCCCTGCAATCCATACACTTCAAAATCGAAACTATCACCGTTTACGACATCATGATCGAATCCGGCCACTACATATCCGCCAAATCCACCCAGATACAACCATCCCTTATCATTCGATGGAGCACCCATAAAATTCGAAATATCTGTTGGTTTCGCTATCTGAGCATGTTGCCCCGGTCCATATACGTAGTCGAATACCTGTGTGATATAAGCAGATGATGTTTTAGGATCTGTATTACTTCCCTTACACGAAATTAAGAGACTGGAAAGGAGTACCAACAGGCAGGCAAAATGAAACGGGATCGATTTTATATTCTGAGAATGCATACAATCTTCAATTTTATAGTACGGGACAAAGTTACGGCTTTAAAACCAAAATTCGCATTTACTTTTTGTTGTCAGGGATGATTCTAACAAAAAAATATATCCGCAAAATATCTTTATGTAATTTTCATAGTTTGAATCAATCAATAAAATATTTCAGACTTTTTTGTAAAATTCTCAACTCTAACTTTTAATTCGTTCAAGATTTTTTTCTTGAATTTTCATAATCCCGGATTTTATTTACTATTCGTGTTATGTTAATCATGTAATATCGATTAGTAAGCAATGCGTCAAACCGTAAAAGAAACGGTTAGACGCTGCCTTGTTAATCATGATTATTTAGTATTGTAAATTTAATGTACGACATTTTAATCTTAACATAGCACTAGCTTCAATCTGAAATTTGCTTACATTTTATTCTTTATTCTTGGCTCTTGGCTCTTGGGGAAAAAGGGTTGTTAAATAAATTGCAAAACCATCTGTCAAAACTCCGGCAACTATCCCATAAGCTTTATTGGTTAAAAATTGGTTTGTTTTTGGTTTGGAATTCTATGTTGATTAAATCTGATAGTATATCAATATACATTTCACTTAGGATTCATATCTCTTATAAGAGAAGTGACTTTATTATGATATATAAATGAATATATAATGATATATAAGTGATATACATATCCAAACCAATTCCAAACCAATACTAAACCAATACAGCAGCCCGGAATATGAGTGGAGGCTCACCAATGATTTTTCCATATTTTAAAATATTAAAAGGATAATAAGAATGCAATTTTCACTTTAAAAACAAGAGAAATAGGACCCCGAAAAAATATTATCCGAAAAAACCTATCATCAGTTGATTCAACTAAGAGTTCGATTCGTGCGTAAAAGGGGAAGAAAATCTGCCAGATAGGTTGATAGGAGTTTATAAGTAAATTCAATAAATAAATTATTGGAAAATAAATATCATATCCGGGTTCCCAAAAACTACATTCAGAAGGTTTTTTATCTGTATTGGAGAATATAAAAAACTGCATAATATTCAATATTGATTACCCTCTCAATTTGACCGGAATAAAATATTTGAATTATTTTCATTCCTTTAAATCCAAACCAACAATTTGTTTCGTCTAATTTAAAACACGAAAATCATCTATTGGTGAACAGGTTAAGGGATAAGTCAGGATGGTTACTATCAATATATAAAAAATCAACTAATTTTCATTCTTTCAAATCCAAATCCACAATTTGTTTCGTCTAATAATTAAATAAGAAAAATTCATGTAAGAAAAAATTATAAATCGAGTCTATAAATTAAAAATAATGATTGAACACAAAATATAAATCTAAAACAAATAAAAAAAAATTATGAAAACAATTAAAAATTATCAGTTCAAAAGAGTGTTGGCTATAACAGGATTTGCATTCTTTTCATTTTTACTTAACGCAGAAAATTCAGGAGTTATTAAAGGCAGGGTGGTCGATGAAAATAATCAGCCGGTGGAATATGCCACTGCAGTGTTGAAAAATTCAAAGACAAATAAATTTGTTACCGGCGCAGTATGTAATTACAAAGGTGAATATGTCATTGAAAATGTAGAACCGGGTGAATATATACTATCAACAAAAATGATTGGGTTTGGTAAGACAGAATCACAAAAAATAGTTGTTGACAAAAAACAAAACAGGGTAATCGAGAAAGATGTTGTTATGAACGAAACTCCCGAAAAGAGCATTGTGGTGGTTGCCAAAAAAGCAACATACGCAAACAATCTTCAAACAGCAGAAAGATAAAATTGAACTCATTTGAAAGACAGGATGGCCTAAGGTCATCCTGTCTTTTTTTGAACTAATTATTCATCCTGATAAAGGATGAAACATTCGGAGGCAGTACTATTTAAACGGTTATACCGCGTTTGTTGTGGAAATAACAAAACGAAAAGAATCTCACCACAAAAGCCACTAAAAAACAAAAGGATAAGTTCTTAACGAAATGTGCATATTATTCTAATTCATTCTTTTGTGTTCCTTTTGATCGTTGTCTTCAATAAAACATTATAAACTTTTGTGACTTTTGTGGTAATGTATTTTTTTCTTTCTTCTTATTTTTTTGTTAGATTTTCTTTTTTACACGAAAACCAGTTATACCATTTAAACTAATTTCAATTCTGCATGAAAATTGATGTTCTGTTATCTTAAATTGATTAAATTTATTATTACTTTTGAAAGTTATTTTTACTTTATACATTGGAAGCTCTTTTTACTTATACTTTCATTGTGAAAAAGACTTGCAGTACCTTTCAATAAAAAACAAAGGCCATTTGTCAGGAAATAATATCTGTCAATCCTATTAACATGAATAATCCGATAACTTACCGGTTAACTAAAAGATTCCCTCAGAACAAGATGTTAAAGAATCCAACTATTGGATCTTTGATTATTTTTTGTTTCTTTTTTTTATTCATGTATATTTATAAACCACTCAATACCCATGAATCACAAATTGCAGGTTATAACGTCACCATGGCCATTTATGGCATTGCCTGTGCACTGCCGGTATTCGTACTGGGGAAGATAATCCATTCTGTAAAACGCTTTTCAAATGATGAAGAATGGACCCTCCTAAAGGAGTTATTATCCATTTTTTTTATTTTGCTTATTATGGGCACAGTGGTTTATTTTATGGCTTTTGTTGTTGAAAAGCCCGCTGACAGATGGAATTTTTCTACCTATTTTGACTCATGCAAAATTGTTTTTCTTATTGGGGTTATTCCCTTTTTATTTTTCTCCATCCTGAATTTCCGTTATTTTCGGTATCATACTATTCCCTCTATGAATGAGAAGATCGACTCGTCTGATTTAGCTTCTGAATTTTCGGAAGAAATCATTCAAATTGATTCCAAACTCAAGAAAGAAAAATTAAACTTCTATCCAAGCCAGTTCCTGTACGCTATGTCCGAAGGGAATTATGTAGAATTTTATTTGAATCGTGATAATCATATTCAGAAAGAAATCATTCGCAATTCCATCAGTAATATCGCAGGCCAATTAATGGGAATTCCATTCTGTGTGAGAACACACAGGGCATTTATTGTCAATGTAAAAAAAGTTCATCTTAAAAAAGGAAACACCCTGGGTTACCGGTTAAAACTCACGGGTATCGATGTAGAAATTCCTGTTTCACGTCAAAACATCAATACATTTATTCAACGGTTTAACGAGTTCAATTAATCCGTTTATCCCATAAAGTTACTGTCTGTAACAAAATTCAACTTCACAATCACTTCATGTTTCACCTGGCAACAAATCCTTGCTTTGTGTCCCAATAATTTGTGCCGTATTTTTTAATTCAGTCAATTTGCACTGTGATTCAGTGCAAAAGCGGACATGAAAGAATGTCATACTATCAGGTTTGGAATAAAAAGTAATTTAAAACCTGCTTATAATTTCAGACTTCCTGACTTCCAGCAGATTTTGTTGCCTGCAGTTAATTTAAATTTGAAAGTTTATCAGATTAAAAATAAGCGAATAAGGTTGGGGTTTGGAGGCTATTGGTTTTCTACTAAAGGTGCAAAAACATAAATAAGGTTTTGAAAATAAGGGAAATTCAGACTTCCTGACTGCGATAAAATTTAGTTGTCGTTATTTATTTCAAAATGCGAACTCTTAATTACACTGGCGTATGCGAACAGAATAGAACAAATAAAATGCTGAATGTACCGCCCCAAGCCCCTTCCGACAAGTCGGAATAAATGGCAGAAATGTTAAGAGTGGTCTCTGAAAGTTTTTTAAGTATTTTGGAAATGGAAGTTAAAGAGATGGTAGTAATCCACATCCCCTTTAGTGGTTTGGGGCAGTTTGTTTCATGAGAGTTTATCTATTTAAAATTAAGCGAATAAGGTTGGATTTTGGGGGCTTTTTGTTTTCTATTAAGTCCCCCACGATCAGAGATCGAACAACAATAAAAATAACTACGATAGGCTGAAAAATGCATTTAATAAGGGAATAAGGGTGGAATTGTGGTAGTTAGGTTTTCTACGAAGGGTAAAAAAGAAGAAAAATAAGGTTTTTTTAATACAACACAATAAACAGATAAATAGATACTTGCAATTAGTTATATAGTAGGGTGTAAAAAACAAAAATAAGGGTTTGAAAATAATGTAAATTCAGACTTTCTGAATCCCCGCAGATTTTGCTATCGTTATTTATTTCTAATACATCGGGGACTTAATTTCACCCTTCTAAATATTAAGAAATTACAGATAGAATAGGTCAAATTCAAGATGTTTGCTACAGTCAATTTTGTGATAGACACATTGAAATTTATTGATTTATATCATAATGTCAGGAAGTCTGAATTTTAGTTTTTCATAATTGACTATAAAAAATTATGAAGAAAAAAATTGAAATGCTAAATCCAAATGAAGTTCTTATTTCGTCTAATTATAAAAACAATTAAATTAATGTAAGATATTTTT
>Ga0302265_1000351_pt1 | contig 32245 bp, 31 predicted proteins | sample III_Bog_E1_1_FD_194556 | JGI IMG/M metagenome (GOLD analysis project Ga0302265, IMG submission 194556) | Peat permafrost microbial communities from Stordalen Mire near Abisko, Sweden - III_Bog_E1_1 | ecosystem: Environmental > Terrestrial > Soil > Wetlands > Peat | place: Sweden: Abisko...
CGGGCTCGCACGCACCAGGGAACGAACGACCTCGGTGCCGGCGACGCAAGCCTACTCTAAACCAGCAACGATGCCCGTTTCATCCCCCGTGGGTCGGCAACGCCGGTGGACGACTGTTACAAAGCGCACCCAAAGCGAAGTTTGTCAGCAAGCAAGAATTTTCGCGGCTAGCAAGCTCCATTTCTGCGGTTTTTTCTGCCGCAAGGATGGAAATCACCAAGCCAGTGCGAGCCTCCCGCGAGCGTCTGCCGCACCGCAGGTGCTTAGTCGGCGGCTTCGGCGGGCGCCATGACCGGAACGCGGCGCAGCAGGAGTGTGAGCCCGTAAGTGAGAAGCGCGACGGCAGGGATAGCCAGCAGCAGCCATGCTGCCAGTGCGTGGCCGAAGAGGCCCGTCAGTTGCGTAAACAGGTCGACCGGAGAGGTGTGGATCAACGCGGCAATCTGAGACGCGTGAATGGGGCCGGCGTCAAACAGCCATCCGCCCAGACGGACGAAGGGCACGATGAGCAGCAGTTGCAGCGGCATGGCCACGTAGTTGGCCACCTGGATCGCGGCGAGGTTCAGCCGCAGCGTTACGGCCAGGGCGGCGCAGATGAACGTGGGGATGATGACCACGGGAACGCAGCCGATGGCAAATCCCAGGGCAAGAGTGAGCGCGAGCCGGCGGGGCGAAATGCCCTTGCGCATCCAGTTGGCCGCCCAACGCTTTATCGCTTCCAGGGATTTCCGCACGATTGCCCTCACCGTATCCTGATGGTGACCTCACTCTACGGATATAGATGCTGTAAATGGATCATAGTGACGTGAAAGTTGGTGAAAGGAACCAGAATTGCCATGAAAAAGTGAGGAATTGAAGTCGGGCAATCGTTTGTGCGCGCGTCAACCGGCTGCGGCGAGCAAGCCTCGGCTGCGCATTTCGGTGAGCACGCGCTCCACCTTCCAGTCGAGCGCGCCTGCTCCGTCGACCACCAGGTCGGCGTGTACGGCCGAGGGCCGCACGATGGTGAGGCTGGATGGCCGGACCGTGGCATCATACTGCCTGCGCACGGATTCTGGCGTGCGGTCGCGCTCTTCCATGTCGCGCTTCAGCCGCCGTTCAAAGCAAAGCTCGTCCGGCGTGTCGACGTAGATGCGCAACTGGTAGAGCGGGAGCAGTTCGTCGTAGTAGAGAGCGAAAAGGCCTTCCACCAGCAGAAAAGCGCCTGGGTGCACGGTCTCTGTTCTCTCGGGATCACGGACATAGGTCGCGAATTTGTAGACGGGCCGGTTGATCGATTCACCCCGTGCGAGGGCGCGCACATGCGCAGCAAGCAGAGGGCTTTCGATGAGTGCAGGGTCGTCAAAGTTCTGTTGGGCGCGCTCCGCCATGGGCAAGTGCGAGAGATCGCGGTAATAGTTGTCGAAGTGGAAATGCACGCCGTCGAGAGTTCGCGCGAGTTCCGCGGCCAGCGTGGTCTTGCCTGAGCCGGAACAGCCGGCGATGGCCAGCACGACGGGCGGGAAGGGAAGGCGTGCGGCAACCTCCTGAAATTCCTTCTGGCTCATGTGGTCGGGTTCACCTGGATTCACTCACGATGCTGTCTATGCGATGGGCTCTGCGTCGGGCTCGGGTTCGGGCACTGTCTGGGGCTGAGTTTCAGGCTGATAGAGCGCGTCGATTTTGGGGGCCAGCAGTTCCAGAAGGCTGGCGAGGCGATTTTCGACTTTGCGGCCAGCCTCAAAGACGTCTTCGTGGCTGAGCTGCGACTCGCCCAGCCCCGCCGCAAGATTGGTGACGCAGGAGATGCCGAGCACTTCAAGCCCCATGTGCCGCGCGACGATCGCTTCCGGGACGGTGGACATGCCCACCAGGGTGGCGCCCAGCGCGCGGAAGGCAAGAATCTCGGCCGGCGTCTCAAAGCTGGGACCGGAGACGGCCAGGTAGAGACCCTCGCGCATGGGAGAGCCGGCAGCCTCGGCGATTTCGTGGACCAATTGGCGGAGGCGCTTGGAGTAGGCTTCGGTCATGTCAAAGAAGCGCAGCCCGGCGCCTGGCCGGTAGCCGAACTTCGGCTCATTGGGGCCAACCAGCGGATTCCATCCCATCATGTTGATGTGATCGCAGAGCAGCACAAGCTGGCCTACGCGGTGGCCTTCGGCAATGCCTCCGGCGGCGTTGGTGAGCACCACCGCGCGCAGGCCCAGCGCCCCCAGGACGCGCATGGGGAAGGTGACCTGCTGCGGCGTGTAGCCCTCGTAGTAGTGGACCCGGCCCTGCATGACGACAACGGGAACACCGCCCAGCAACCCAGCGACCATTTTGCCCGCATGGCCCACGACTGTGGATTGCGGGAAGTGGGGAATGTCGATGTACGGAACGATCACCTGGTCCGTAACCGCATCCGCGACTGCCCCGAGCCCGGAGCCGAGTACGATGCCGATGCGCGGCGCGAGGTCGCCGAGTTTCTCTTTGAGGAACTCCGCGGCTTTGGAGACTTTTTCGAAGTAGGTCATGGTCGCACCTGGGCTTGCACTTTGGGGGGAACGCTTTTCGAGATTCTACAGGGAGAGATGGCATGGATCAGACTGAAATTCCAGTAAAGTGTTGAACGGAGCATTAGTGTAAAGGAAAAGTGCCGGCAAAAAGGAGATTGAGCGCGATGTGCCGCAATATCAAGATGCTTTTCAACTTCGATCCTCCGGTGACGGATAAGGAGATTCGCGCCGCGGCATTGCAGTTTGTGCGCAAGGTGAGCGGATTCAGCAAGCCATCGAAGGCGAATGAAGCGCCGTTTCTGGCTGCGGTGGACGAGATCGCGGCGGTGTCGGCGCGGCTGCTCAGCGCACTTGAAACCAACGCGCCGGCCAGAAGCCGCGAAGAGGAAGCGGCGAAGGCGAAGGCGCGGAATGAGATTCGCTTCGCGAATAGGGACTGAGGGACGAGGGATGAAGGAAGTCTTTGATTGGCTGTTTGGGTTGGGGCTGGGGTGCAACGCGCTCTTGTTTGTGCCGCAGGTGGTGGCGGTGTGGCGGAAGAAGACTGACGAGGGGATTTCGCTGATCACGTTTGGCGGATTCAGCATCTTGCAGGCGATTGGCATTGTGCATGGCGTGAATCATCAGGACTGGTCGCTGATCCTGGGGATGACGGCGAGCTTGATGACCTGCGGGTCGGTGACGGGGCTGACGATTTTCTATCGCGTGCGACGGATTCGGGCGTCCGCGGCCAAAAGCGAGTGATGTACCGGTTGGACTATCATGGATCGTTGCGCGATGATCAATCCTCTCAATCATCCGGTCTATCAAGAGCTTCCTCAAAGGACTCAACGGAAGATGCTGAGCCCCATCTCGGAAGACAAGCTCACGTGGGACTGCTTCTTTGGGTTGAAGCAGGCAGAATCCCTTGGGCCGGCCTTATCCGCCGCTTTGAATCTTCCGCCGGACACTTTCAAGGAAGCTGAGCTGATCTTGTGGGGCTTTCAGATAGGAGAGTCGTCGTACGCGCCATGGGGACCACTCGCACGAGTTCTTGCCGAACTCGAATGCTACAACGACGGAAAGCCGGAGGGTCAGAAGACCGAGCCTGACGCAATCATCTTGAGCAGCACTTCCATCACAGTAATCGAATGCAAGAGAACGAGCAGTTTGGGGCACTGTTCGCGTTTCGGTAAGCGAGAGTGTCCCGAAGTGAATCTGGAACAGCGTAAGCGATTGTATTGCCAGTACTGGGCACGCGGCTTGAGCGAATTAATTACATTTCCCAAGCCCTTACCTGGAGCGGGGGCGGCGCACTGCGATCGTTTCTATCAGCTCATGCGCAATGAAATGGTCGGTCTTCGCCTGGCGCACCTCCTTGGGCTGCGTCTCCACCTGGTGACCGTGAAGGGGAAGAACAGCGCAGGATTCGCTCAAATGGAGGAAGATGTGAGGTCATTCAACGGCAGCATTTCTCTCGGCCCAAAGTTCTCCATTCTCTGTTGGAATGACCTTCGATTCGCCAAAGGCAAAGATCTGCTGGCCGCTTATGTTTCCGAGCTTCCACGCATTGCCTGAGAGAGACTCGGAATTCATCGTCACGCCGGAACCGTTGCTTTTCAACCCAGAAACATTCCCGCGATCGACGCTGAAATCAGATTCGCCATGGTGCCGGCTAACATGGCTCGGACGCCTAGCTTGGCGAGGTCGTTGCGGCGCTCGGGGACCAGTGCGCCGATGCCGCCGATCTGCATGCCGATGGAGCCTAGATTCGCAAAGCCGCAGAGCGCGAAGGTGGCGATGGTGAAGGAGCGCGGCGCGAGTGTGGCCTTTTCCGCTCCGAGGGCGATGTAGGCGATGACTTCATTGAGGGCCATGCGGGTGCCGAGCAGGTTGCCGATGGCCATGCAGTCGTGCCACGGGACGCCGATCAGCCAGGCCACGGGCGCGAAGGCGTAGCCGAGGATCTGGCCGAGGGAGCCGGGGATGAAGCCGATGTAGCCGTGGGTCCACAGGAGCAGGCTGTCAAGCAGGGCTACCAGTGCGAGAAAGCTGATGAGCATGATGCCGACGTTGAAGGCCAGCTTGCCGCCGTCGATGGTGCCGCGGGCGATGGCGCCGATCAGGTTCTCGTCCTTGTGCAGCTCGTCTTTGGGGATGACGACGCGGCCCTCGGTGGCGGGGACGCCGGTTTCCGGAACCAGCATCTTTGCGATAAGGATGGTTCCTGGAGATGTCATGATAACTGCCGAGAGCAGGTGGCGCGCTTCAACGCCCTGCGCGATGTACATGGCCATGATGCCGCCGGAGACGTGGGCCATACCGCTGGTCATGATGACCATCAGTTCAGAGCGTGTGGCCTTGGCGAGAAACGGCCGGATGGTGAGCGGCGCCTCGGTCTGACCCATGAAGATGGAGGCGGCCACATTCATGCTTTCGGCGCCGGAGATGCGCATGGTCTTGAGCATGACCCAGGCCATGCCGCGAATGATGACCTGCATGACTCCGATGTGGTAGAGCACCGCGAAGAATGCGGAGATGAAGATGATGGTGGGCAGTACCTGGAAGGCGAAGATGGAGCCCGATGTGGGTGCAATGAGCTTGCCGAATGCGCCGCCGTTGGGCAGGCCGAGCTGCCCAAACAGAATTTGGGTTCCCGCGAAGGTGGCGGAGAGCATGTTGTTGACCACGCCGCCGGCCCAGGACATGGCCTTCTGTCCGTAGTCGAAGCGGAGCACCAGGAAGGCGAAGCAGACCTGGAGGCCGAGTCCCCAGGCCACGGTGCGCCAGCGAATGCGGTTGCGGTTGGTTGAGCCCAGCCAGGCCGCGATGAGAACGGCCAGAATACCCAGGATTCCCGTGAATCGATCCAAAGAAGATGCTCCTGAAAAAGCAGGGAATAGGGATTAGGGAACAGACCTTTCCGCCCTTCTGGCGCGCTGTTAGCCTGACTTCTGATCCCTGATCCCTGTTCCCTGATCTCTGTTTCAACTACCTTACAGTATTTTGCAGGTACTGCTCCGCGGTTTCGCTGGTGAAGATTCGGCTGACCAGCTCGACTGGCTCTGGCGGAGTCTGCGACAGGGTGATCGCTTCCTTCAAGAGGGCCACCGGCTCGGCCAGCATCGCGGGAGTGGTTGCGTAGAGCGTGGCGATGGGCTGGCCGGGTTCGACTTGGGCACCGCGGCGTGCGTGGAAGAGAATGCCTGCGTGCGGATCGACAGGCTGGCCAGCCTTCTCGCGGCCTGCACCGAGGCGTTGGACGGCCCAACCGATTTTTGTTGTGTCCATGCTGGAGATGAATCCGCTTTCCCACGACTTGAGGACCTGGGTCGCTTCGGGCTTGTGAAAATGAGGATCGTCAAAGACGCTGGTGTCGCCGCCCTGGGCTTCAATCATCTTGAAGAAGACGGCCAGGGCCGATCCATCTTCGAGCGCGGATTCGGCCAACTGGCGGCCGATCTCTTCGCTTTGTGCCGCGCCGCCCAGGTAGATCATCCAACCGGCGAGGATGAGCGAGAGCTCACGCAGGTCTTCGCTGTGCGCGGGCCGTTTACCGCGCAGCAATTCAACGGACTCAACCAGCTCGATCCAGTTGCCGGCGGCCTGACCCAGCGGCTGGTCCATGTCGGTGAGCAGGGCGACGGTGCGGGTTCCCGCGCCTTCGGCGGTGGCGACCATCAGGGCCGCGAGATACTCCGCGTCTTCGCGCTTGCGCAAAAACGCGCCGGAACCGGTTTTCACGTCGAGCACCAATGCGTCGAGGCCCGCGGCAAGTTTTTTGGAGAGGATGGACGCGCAGATGAGGCCGGGGTTTTCGACCGTTGCGGTGCGGTCGCGCAGCGCATAGAGCACGCGGTCGGCGGGAACGAGCGCGGGGGTCTGGCTGACGATGGAAGCGCCGCAATTCATGAGAACTGTCTCAAATTCGGACAGTGTGAGCGCCGTGCGGTAGCCGGGAATCGATTCAAGTTTGTCGAGGGTCCCGCCGGTGTGTCCGAGTGCCCTGCCGCTGATCATGGGGACGGCCACTCCGCAGGCCGCGGCGATGGGCGCGACCAGGAAGCTGGTCTTGTCGCCGACCCCGCCGGTGGAGTGCTTGTCCACGGCTACTTTGCCAAGGCGCTCGGGCGAGAATTTTTCTCCCGAGTCGCGCATGGCGATGGTGAGCGAGCGGGTTTCATCAAGCGACAGGCCGCGAATCCAGGCAGCCATGAGCCAGGCAGAGAGCTGCTCCAGAGGAATGGATGCGTTGGCGGCGCCGGTGACAAGGAAGCCGATCTCGCGGGCGTTGAGAGAGCCGCCGTCGCGCTTTTTGCGAATGAGGTCGATGGTGTGCAAGGGAGCGGGCATGGTGGAGGGGGCCTCGATTTCGGGACTGATGAGATTATCGCAAGTGCCGCTGACCAGACCGACTAGCTTGCATGGCTGTACCTTTTGAGGTACAAATGTACTAAGTAAGGTGCAGTATGGCAGATGATCCGCAGCCGAACAAGATTCCGCTCGTTTTCTATTCAGTTGAACCCGGAAAGGAGCCGGCGCGGGAATGGCTGCAGGCGCTGCCTGCTGTGGAGCGGCGGGAGATTGGCCAAGATCTTTTGCGCGCGCAATGGCGATGGCCGATTGGCATGCCCCTGTATCGGGCACTCGGGAACGGGTTGTGGGAAATTCGAACGAATCTGCCTACGAAGCGCACGGCTCGTGTGCCGATCTGTTTGCATCTCGGGCATTTGGTTGCTCTTCTTGGATTCATCAAGAAGACACGGTCGACACCGGACGAGGATTTGGCTTTGGCGCGAAGGCGGCAGAAGGAGATGGAGCGATGAGTAAGAAGCATTTGGGATCGAGCATCGACGATTTTCTCAAGGATGAGGGAATCTTTGAGGAGGTGCAGGCGCAGGCGGTAAAGGAAGTTGTCGCCTGGCAACTGGCCGAGGCGATGAAACAGGAGAAGATTTCAAAAAACAGGATGGCTACGCTGCTGAAGACCAGCCGTACCCAGGTTGACCGCTTGCTTGATCCGAAGAACGACATTACGCTTTCAAGCCTGCAGCGGGCCGCGGCGATGGTGGGGCGGCGGGTCTCTATTGAGCTGATCTAAGGCCGATCATTCAAGACGAACCTGGCCTGGATTGCAAGCCACGGCGGGGAGTGCTTCGCCCAGCAGCCTATTTCAGTTTCATATCGAAGGCGAGCGGCAGCAGTTCGCTGAAGGGCATGATCCGTTGCCCGTCGGCGGCGGGGAAGACAACCGGCGCGTCGGGCAGCACGAATTCAGAGAGCATCTGGCGGCAGGCGCCACAGGGTGGGCTGGCGGCCTTGTTGAGGTTGGCCACGGCCACGGCTGCAATTTGGATGGCGGGGCCGAATTGGGACACGGCGCTGACCAGGGCGGCGCGCTCGGCGCAGATGGTGAGGCCGTAGCTCACGTTTTCCACGTTGGTTCCGGTGACGACGGCGCCGCCGGTGAGACGGATCGCCGCGCCCACGTGAAAGCCGGAGTAGGGCGCATAGGACTGGCGTGCTGCATCCCGCGCCTTTGTGAGCAGTTCTTCGAGTGAAGCATCAGGAGTGCTGTTCGGGTTTGGGTTTGCAACTGCCATGAAGTTTGAGGCTAAAGCATCACCGCGTCCCGTGTACATGGGAGGGGCGGATCTCCGATTGAAATGCGCGGCGGAAGAGCCCGGCTCAAGTTGCGCCTTTTCCCACCGATAAAGGGTTTGGGTGCTGCTGCGACGGGACACTCTTCCCGGCGCGGCGAATGAGTGGGCGCGATGGATGAATTGACGAGGGAGTTCCTGATCGAGAGCCAGGAGGGCCTGGACCGCATGGAGCGGTGCCTGACTGATCTCGAGGAGAGGCCCGATGATATGGGCCTGCTGGCGGAGATTTTCCGCTCTGTGCATACCATCAAGGGGACCACGGGATTTCTTGGCTTCAAGCGCCTGGAAAAACTGGCGCACGCCGGCGAAAACCTGCTTGGTCTGTTGCGCGATGGCAAGCTGGCCGCCGACCGGCGCATCATTACCGGCCTGCTGCAACTGCTGGATGGCCTGCGTTTCATCCTGAAGACCATTGAGACGGAGGCCGGTGAAGGCATTGGCGGAGACGCTGCGCTGATCGGCTGCCTGGAAGAACTGCAGGCTCAAGAGCCGAAAGAGGCACACACGCCGGCGATCCATTCCCGGCAGAAGGCGCGTGCTGGGGCGGCGTCATGTCCGGTTCCGGCAGCTACGACCACTTCGGCTGCGCCACCTGCTCCACCTGCACCTGCGGCGGAGCCAGTGGCGGCAGCACACGAGCCGGCGGTTGCGCCCGCTCCCGAATCTTCGGCGGAGGCGGCTGCGGGCGATATCAGCCGGCCGCGCGGGACAGCATCGGGAGCGGGGACCGCCGCAGAGAGCACGCTGCGCGTCGACGTGACGTTGCTAAACCGCATGATGAACCTGGTGGGCGAACTGGTGCTCACCCGTAACCAGGTGTTGCAGGCCACGGCAGCCGATCCCAACCTGACTCTGCTTTCGCGTCGTCTCGACATGGTCACGGCTGACCTGCGCGAGAGCGTGATGAAGGCCCGTATGCAGCCGGTCTCAAACATCTTCTCCAAGATGCCCCGCATTGTGCGCGACTTGTCGCAGTCGCTGGTCCGCCGCGTGCGGCTGCAGATGGAGGGGCAGGAAACGGAGCTGGACAAGAGCCTGCTTGAGGCCATCAAAGACCCGCTTACGCATGCGGTCCGCAACTCGCTCGATCATGGGATTGAGCCGCCGGATGTGCGCATTGCCGCAGGGAAGGACGCGGAGGGTACGCTCAAACTGCGCGCCAGCCACGAAGGCAGCCATGTCGTGATCGAAGTCTCCGACGACGGGGCCGGCATCGCCGTTGAGCGTGTGCGGCAGAAGGCTATCGAGCGCGGACTGATTACGCCGGACCGGGCTGCCCATCTGGGCGAACGCGAGTTGCTGCAACTGATTTTTCTTCCCGGCTTTTCGACTGCGGCCGCAGTGACCAACGTGAGCGGGCGCGGTGTGGGCATGGACGTGGTCCGCACCAACGTGGAGAAGATCGGCGGCAAGGTGGAGATCGATTCGCGTGCGGGCAAGGGAACCACGCTCCGGCTGCGCATTCCGTTGACGCTGGCCATCATTCCTGCGCTGATCGTGCGCAGCGTTGACCAGAGCTTTGCGCTGCCCCAGGGCACGCTCTCCGAGCTGGTTCATGTTCCCCCCGCGCAGGCGGCGAAGGCGATTGAGTGGATTGAAGGCGCGCCGCTCTACCGGTTGCGCGGGAAGCTGTTGCCGCTGGTGTTTCTCGATCGTCTGCTGATGCCAGGCGGCGAGCACAAAGACCCGTCCGAGCGCGACAGCTTCATCGCCGTGCTCGACGCCGATGGGCGCCGCTTTGGGTTGGTCGTCGATGGACTTGCCGATCCGGAAGAGATTGTGGTGAAGCCGCTCAGCGCAGTGCTCAAGGGCATTGGGCTGTTCTCTGGCGCAACCGTGCTGGGCAACGCCGATCTGGCGCTGATTCTTGATCCCGGCGCGATTGCCTTGAAGGCTGGTGTGATCATGACCGCCGAAGAAGAGGCCGCGCGCACCGCGGAAAGTGAGACCGATGTGGAGGCGGCCAAGAGCCTGGAGTATCTGCTGGTGGAGTCTGCCGAGCGCCAGGCAGCCGTGCCGCTCAAGGACGTGCTGCGCATTGAGCAGATTCCGTTCTCGCGGATCGAGTACATCGGCTACCGGCCGGTGCTCAACTTCGACGGACAACTGCTGCCGGTAGAGGATTCCGGTGGCGTGCTGGCCGCGGCGCAGGGCAATGCGGAGGCCCAGGTGATTGTGGTGGTCTGCCGCGAGGGCAATCGCCACGTGGGCATCGCCGTCTCCCATGTGCTGGATGTGGCCGCGGGCGGCGAGCTGTTCGAGGCCGGAACCAGCCAGCGCACGGGCGGGGTCACGCTGCTCAAGAAGCGCGTCACCGGTGTGGTTGACCTGGCCGGCGTGGCGCCGCTGCCGGCGGTTGAAAGCGGAGCGGGCCAGAACGCGTCCCAGGAATGGGCGGAGGTGGTTCAATGAGCGCCGAGAGAGTTGCGGCCCTTCGCAAGAAGAATGCGGAGTCGATGGACGAGATGTGCTCGGTACGGGTGGGGCAGACCCTGTTTGGCGTACCCATCAGCCACATTCTTGAGATTGTGGGTTCGGCCCGTCCGCAGCCGGTCCCGCTTGCTCCGAGCTTTGTGGGTGGGCTGGTTCACTACCGCGGCGACGTGCTCACCACCGTAAGTCTGCGGCAGTTGCTGGGCATGCCGGCGCGCGAGGGAAAGCAGGACATTCTGGTTCTGGAGAGTACGGGCGGATGTTTCGGCTTGCTGGTGGACTCGGTGTGCGAGGTGCTGAGAGTCTCGTCGGCAGACTATGAGCCCAACCCCTCCATTCTGGATGAGCGCCGGAGGGCCTTGTTTGCCGGCGCGTACAAGTTGCAGGACAGCCTGCTGGTAATGCTTGACCCGGAGCGGCTCGACCCCATGCGGCTGAGCGCGGCCCAGGCGGCATAGGGTGTAGCCACACATACCGGCGCGCAGCGACGGGAGCCATTTTTTCTCAGTTCGAGGAGTGGGGAGTGACGCATACCGGGTGTCTGCTAGCGACGATTGACGAAGAAATGAGGGAAAATGGCCCCGTCCCTTCGACTTCCACCCCAACGCGCAAAGTTCGCGCGCCGGGGGCCCCGGCGGGTTGCGGTGAAAATCCGGCCATACTTCATTGTCGGCCTCGAAGGTGGACCCGCCACAGTCTTCGGCCTCCGCTTCGTCTTCACCCCACGGACAAAGACCTATCCATGGGGACCCCGGGTCTGGCCGGATTTTCTCTCGCAACGCTGTGTGCCGGTATATGTGGTTACACCCTAAGACTCGGAGGCGACCGATGCGTGCTTTGATTGTCGACGATTCCCGCTTCGTGAGGAACTTTCTGCGCGGCCTGCTCGAAGGCATGGGGTTTGAATGTGCAGAGGCAGGCGACGGCCAGGCAGGCGTCGATTGTCTCGAAGCCGGCCCGGCGTTCGACGTGGCCCTTCTGGACTGGAATATGCCGGTGATGAACGGTCTGGATATGCTGAAACAACTCCGCGCGCAGGGATTCACCGACATGAAGGTGATGATGGTCACCACCGAGGCGGAGAACGACTTCATTCTCAACGCCCTAGAAGCGGGCGCCGACGAATACCTCATGAAGCCCTTTGACGAGGAGGCGCTTCAAGAAAAACTCGCCATGCTCGGTTTGGTGGGGGTCTAGGTGATGGCGGCCGGTCGCGCTACCGGGATCCTGATCGTCGACGATTCGGTCGTGATCCGGAGCCTGTTGCGCTCAGTGGTCTCGGCCGATGCGGGCCTCCACGTGATTGGCAGCGCAGCCGATGGCGCATCTGCGCTGCGCGAGATTGAGAGCCTTCACCCCGACCTGGTGCTGTTGGATGTGGAGATGCCGGTGATGGACGGTTTGGTCACACTGCGGGAGTTGCGCAAGCGAGGACACAAGATGCCGGTGATCATGTGCAGTTCGCTTACCCGGCGGGGCGCCACGGTGACCATCGAAGCGCTCGCCTCCGGCGCCTCGGACTACGTTGCGAAGCCTTCCGGGCAATCCGGGCGCGAGGCAGCAACCAAGGCGCTTGCGCAGGACCTGCTTCCGCGGATTCATGCGCTCACCGGGCATTTGCCGCCGCATCTTGCCGCTCCTTCTCCAGGTATTGTTTTCGGCGCGGGCCCCGCCGTTGCGCTCAATCCGGTGCTGCTGCCGATGGCGCCACGGCCCAGGCCACAGCCCATCTCTTCGATGCCGGTGGTCGTGGTCATCGGCGTCTCCACCGGCGGTCCGGCGGCGCTTGACATTCTGCTGCCCGCGCTGCCGGGCAGCTTTCCCTTGCCGGTACTGATCGTGCAGCACATGCCGGAAGTCTTTACCCGCCTCTTCGCCGAGCGCTTGAATGGGCGCTGCCACCTTCGGGTGCGCGAGGCCTCGGAAGGGGATCAGGTGCGCGCGGGAACTATCTCGATCGCACGCGGCAACTGGCACATGGAGGTGCGCGCCGGCTCACCGCCTGCGCTCCACCTGACCCAGGGCCCGCTCGAGAACCACTGCCGCCCCGCGGTCGACGTATTATTTCGCTCCGCAGCCGCGGCCTATGGCTCAGGCGTGCTGGCAGTGGTGCTCACCGGAATGGGCTCCGACGGCATGATCGGCTGCCGCATACTGCGCGACCATGGCGGCGCGGTGCTGGCGCAGGACCAGGCCACCAGCACGGTGTGGGGAATGCCCGGCGCTGTGACCAACGCCGGTCTTGCCAACAAGGTGCTGCCCCTCCAGGACATCGCTCCCGAAATCCTCCGGATCGTCGGCCGGACGCACTACGAAGCAACTGCGCTTCGGGAATCGGCGGGATAGCCATGCAGACTGCGTCCAGCGTCAACTACGGCTTCCTGCGCGAAATGGTCTTCGGCTATTCGCAGAACGTTCTTGACCCCTCGCGCGACTATCTCTTTGACACACGCCTCTCCAAGCTCATGCAGCGCCACGGGATGAGCCAGGTGGAAGAACTGGTGCAGTACCTGCGCCTGCGCAAGGACGTCACCCTGGAGCGGTCCATCGCCGAGGCCATGACCATCAATGAGACCAGTTTCTTCCGTGACAGCCGTCCCTTCGAGTTGCTGCGCACTGAACTGCTGCCAAAGATCATTGAGGCCCGGCGCAATACCCGATCAATGCGCTTCTGGAGCGCGGCCTGCTCCACCGGCCAGGAGGCTTACAGCGTGGCCATGGGCCTGCGCGAGCACTTTCCCTCGCTTGCCTCGTGGAGCATCCGCATTGAAGGCACCGACGTGTGCGCCGAGGTGGTGGAACGCGCGCAGTCGGCCCGGTATCACCGCATCGAGATCAACCGCGGGCTGCCCGCGCTTTTTGTGGTGCGCTACTTCGACCACATAGGCGAGGATTGGACGGTCAAGGAGGAGATTCGCAAGATTTGCTCCTTCCGCCAGGCTAACCTGTGCGGTCCGCACTTCCCGTTTCAAAGGACATCCGATCGCTTCGACGTCATCTTCCTGCGCAACGTGATGCTGTACTTTTCCCAGCAAACACGGCGCACGCTGCTGGCCAATATTCACAACCTGCTTGCGCCGGACGGGATTCTGTTCCTCGGTTCAAGCGAGCAGCCCGCCGATCCTTCGATCTGGGCCGCAATCCTCGCAGGGGGGACGTGCTACTACAGGCCGAAGTGAGGGAGAGGCAGGGAACAGGGACTAGCCACCCCGGCAGGGACTAGGGAACAGGGAACAGGGAATAGGGAATAGGGAACAGGGAACAGGGACTAACGATGAGGGGCTTCGCGCCACGGCATAGGTCATATGGTCTATATGGACGGGATTCCCGGTTGAGCAAACGTTTTCTCTCTTGCGTAGAAGAGGGGGCTTGAACTAGTCTGCCTGCATATGAAAAACCGATCCGTCGCCCTCTCTCTGCTGGCTGCGCTGGCTGTGCCATTGACCCTCGGCGCCCAGGCGCCTTCGCTCACCGTTCAGGCCGATAAGCCGACGGCGAAGGTGAGCCCCATGCTCTACGGGCTGATGACCGAGGAGATCAACTTCTCCTACGATGGCGGGCTGTATGCCGAACAGGTGCGCGATCGCACCATTGGACGCAGCTGGGAGGCGCTGGAACACTGGACGCTGGTGGCGCGCGGATCATCTGCGGCGCGGGTTTCAGCGGATGACAGCACGGGGCCGAGCGCTGCGCTGACACGCAGTCTGAAGGTCAGCGTGAGCGCGGCGACCGAGGCTGCGCCTGCGGGTGTGCAGAACGACGGCTACTGGGGCATTGCGGTGCGTCCGCTGGCTACCTACAGCGGTTCTTTCTACGCGAAGACCGACAGTGCGGGTGTGCCGGTGACGGTGAGCCTGGTGAACGACCAGACAGGCGTTGTGGCGGCGAGCTCGACTGTGGCCGGGCTGACGGGCGATTGGAAGCAGTATACGTTTGCGCTGAAGACTGCGGACGTTCCAGCTTCAGCGAACAATCACCTGATCCTCACCATTCCACGGGCGGGGACGGTGTGGTTTGACCTGGTTTCACTGTTTCCTCCGACGTATCTTGGGCGGCCGCACGGAAACCGGATTGACCTGATGGAGAAAATGGCGGCGATGCACCCGAATTTTCTGCGGCTGCCGGGTGGGAATTATCTGGAGGGCGATCACATTCCGGAGCGGTACCAGTGGAAGAAGACGATCGGGCCGTGGGTGGACCGGCCGACGCATCCCAGCCCGTGGCGGTATCGGTCTTCGGATGGGATGGGGCTGCTGGAGTTTCTGGAGTGGTGCGAAGACCTGAAGATTGAGCCGGTGCTGGCGGTGTATGCGGGCTACTCGATGGCACAGGAACACGTGGAGCCGGGAGCCGCGCTGGAGCCCTATCTGCAGGATGCGCTGGAGGAAGTTGAATACGTGACTGGCGGGCCGGATACGAAGTGGGGCGCGGAACGAATCAAGGACGGGCATGCTGCGCCGTTTCCGCTGCATTACGTCGAGATTGGGAACGAAGACTGGTTTGACAAGTCGAACTCGTATGACGGGCGGTATGCGCAGTATTACAAGGCGTTCAAGCAGCGCTATCCGCAGTTGCAGCTGATTGCGACGGCGCCGGTGAAGACGGTGACGCCGGATGTGCTGGATGAGCACTATTACATGAGTGCGGACCAGTCATTGAGCGATGCGGGGCATTATGACAATGCGGACCGCAAGGGGCCGAAGATTTTTGTGGGCGAGTGGGCCACGCGCGAAGGCGAGCCGACGCCGAACCTGCAGGCGGCGCTGGGCGATGCGGCGTGGATGACGGGCATGGAACGGAACAGCGACCTGGTGATCATGGCCAGCTATGCGCCGCTGTTTGTGAATGTGAACCCCGGCGGGATGCAGTGGGCGACCGACCTGATTGGGTACGACGCGCTGCACAGCTACGGCTCGCCGAGCTACTGGGCGCAAGTGCTGTTCGGCAGCTATCTGGGCACGGAGGTGGTGCCGGCGACGGTGAGCAATTGCGGGCCGCGCGTCTTTACATCGGTGACGCGGGATGAGAAGCGGCACAAGCTGTTTGTGAAGGTGGTGAATGCGTCGTCGGATGTGGAGAACATTGGGATTTCGCTGGATGGCATTGGCCATGTTGCGCCCGAAGCGAAGCTGATCACGTTGAGCGGCAAGACGCCGAATGCGACCAACAGCATTACCGACCCGAACGCGGTGGCGCCGGTGGAGAGCAAGGTCAGGCTGGCGGGAACGAAGTTTGAGCAGAAGTTTGCGGCGTACTCGATCAATGTGCTGGAGATCGAATACAAGTGAATAAGTGAATGAGTGAAGCAATGAAACAGTGAATGAGTGAGGAAGTGAAGCGGGGACAGGGATGGAAGGGCCTGGGCGTTTGGCCACGACCTCTGTCTCCTTCACTTGTTCACTCATTCACTTCTTCACTCGTCGACTCACTACCGATCTCTGACCTCTGGGCGGTTCGCTGCGATAGAGTTGTCTTATTGTGATTATCAATGTTTCACGGCGGGCGCATGACCATAACTGGGAGCTGGACCCGATTACGCGGTCGCTGCTGGATACGGATTTCTACAAGCTGTTGATGCTGCAGTTCATCTGGAAGAATTTCCGCACGACCCACGCATCCTTTACGCTGCTGAATCGCACGGTCAGCGTGCGGCTCGGCGAGGTGGTGGATGTGGACCAGTTGCGCGAGCAACTGGAGGCTACGCGCAAGCTCAGGTTTCACAAGTCGGAACTGATCTGGCTTGCGGGCAACACGTTTTATGGGCGGCGCGGCATCTTCGAGCCGGGGTTTCTGGAGTGGCTGGAGCAGGATTTCCGGCTTTCCGACTACGAATTATCAGTGAACGATGGGCAGATCTCGCTGGTCTTTCAGGGCCTTTGGACCGAGACGACGATGTGGGAGATCTATGCGCTCTCTGCCATCGACGAGCTGAAGACGCGGGCGAGTTTGAAGCGGCTGAGCGAGTTCGAACTGGACATTCTGTATGCGCGAGCCAAGACCAGGCTGTGGGAAAAGATGGAGCGGCTGCGCGGGGTTCCGAGATTGAATGTGAGCGACTTTGGAACGCGGCGGCGGCACAGCTTTCTATGGCATGAGTACGTGGTGAAGGCGATGAGCGACGTGCTGGGCGCGAGCTTTGCGGGCAGCTCGAATACGTATCTCGCATACAAGCATGACCTGGAGGCGATCGGCACCAACGCGCACGAACTGCCGATGGCGCTGGCTGCGCTGGCCGACAGCGATGAGGAGTTGGAGCGGGCGCAATATCGCGTGCTGGAGCTTTGGCAGCAGACCTACCAGGGCGAACTGCTGATCCTGTTGCCAGACACGTTTGGTACGACGCAGTTTCTGGAGAATGCGCCGGAGTGGGTGGCGGACTGGACCGGGCAGCGCATGGACAGCAAGCATCCGTACACGGCGGGCGATGAGTATATTGCATGGCTGGAGCGGCATGGGCGCGATCCGCGGCAGAAGCGGCTGATTGCTTCCGATGCCTTGGATGTGCAGGAGATTCTGGGGCTGCATGCGTACTTTGGCGGGCGGCTGCGGAATGGGGCGACGCCGAGGGACTTCGAACGGGCCAGCGACTTTGCGGATGAACGCAAGTGGGTTCCGGAGCGGCGGATCCGGTTCAGCGCGGGGTGGGGCACATTCCTGACCAACGATTTTCGCAACTGCAATCCGCTGGGGGATGATGGCTTCAACCCGGTGAGCCTGGTGTGCAAGCTGACGGAGGTGGACGGCCGGCCGACGGTGAAGCTTTCTGACAATTATGGCAAGGCGATGGGACCGGCGGAGGAAGTGGCGCGCTACCGGCGGGTGTTTGGAATGAAGGGCGTGAACGACGCACCGCTGCTGGCGTGAAATCCAATATCCAAGCGAAAAGATTCGTGGCGGCTATTGAGCTGGCTGGGGGGCGGGTTGCTGGGCCGGAAGCGGGGGCGGGACGGGGCGGTTCTTTGCGCGCAGGTAGGCGACCAACTGCGCGATTTGCGGGTCGGTGAGCGAGTCGCCAAAGGGCGGCATCTTCTGTCCGCCATTGAGAATCTGAGTGGTGATTTTGGCGGGCGGCCAGTTGGCGTCCTTGCGGATGTCGACGAGGCTGGGTGCTTTTTTGCCGCCGATGCCGCCTACGCCGTGGCAAAAGGTGCAGCCTTTGTCGCGAAACAGCACGGCGCCGGTCTGCTCGTCGGCCTTGGTGTTGGAGGCATAGGCGGGGAGAAAGGCGGTAAGGATGACGGCGGCTGTCAGGGCGGCAAAGAAGGGCTTTATGGCTTGCATCACGATGTCCATTTTCTCATGCTTCGCGGCACGCGCACGCCCTTCCAGGGCTGAGCGAACCTTTTGCGGTGCGCCTGTGGAGCGGGAGTTCTGGTGAAGAAGTGAAGGGTGCAAAAGAAAACGCCCCGCAATCCGGAGGGATTGCGGGGCGTTGCTGGTTGGAGTGAAGAGTTTACTTCTCGTGACGGGTGAGACCGAGCTGGAAGGTGATCATGACTGCCCGGCCGGCCTGCTTCTCGAGAGTGTCATTCCAGCTTGGGGTGTAGGCCTGAAGGTCCTGGGTGACCTCAAGGGCAGAGTTGGTGGTGTAGGGCGAGGCTAGTGTAGTGCCGTCGTTGGCCGCGCCGATGTTCACGATGTCGTGCTTATCGAAGATGTTGTTGACGCTGAGCTTGATTTTCGAGCCCGCGAACATCGAGTTTCCGCGAATGTTGTAATTCACAAAGAGGTTGCTCAGCCAGAACGGGTCAATGGAAACCGTCTGGTGATAGTTGCTGATGTCATCCCACATGGAGCCAATGCGCTTGCCGAAGATGCCGAAGTCGAGGCCCTTTTCGCGATAGGTCATGCCTAGCGATTCTGTATCGTGCGGTGTGCTGGCCACCCAGGCTGACGGGGTTGCGGGGGTGGCAGGAAGGGTAGCCGTCGCGGCCTGTGCCGCGGCCGCTACGTACTTGGCAACGCCAAAGGTGCCATTGGCGTTGAAGCTCAGGCTGCGTGTCACTGCCACGTTGCCCTCGGCCTCGAAACCGTTGGTGGTGGAGTCGGGGTTGGCGTAGTAGTAGGTGAAGCCCTCGTCGGGGCCGGTGGAAGGGGTGTAGGTGGAGTACGTATTGGTGAAGTGAATGTGGTAGGCGTCGGCATCGAAGGTAACGCGGTTGAGCTTGACCACCGTGCCACCCTGGTAGGTGTTGGCGATCGTTGGCGGCGGAGTCACCGCAACCTGAGCACCGGTTGTGTCGAAGACGCTGCTGAACGGAGCGATGCTGCCGCGGCCGTACTGACCGTAGGCGGACCATTTGTCGTTGATGCGGTAGTTGGCTTCAAACGAGGGCAGGATGGAGTTGTAATCCTGCGAGTGCTGGGTGGTGATGCTGCAATCTGCCGTTAGAAGGGACGTGCAACCGAGGTTGCCGACCGTCTTGCCGTCAGGGTACTGGGTGAGGGCCATGCGATAGAAGGCGTCCTTGAGACCTGCCGTGATGGTCCAACGAGGGATGGCGACCAACTGGAACTCCGCATAGGGCTGGACGGCATAGGTCAGGAAGTGCTCGTGGAACTTGTTGTTCTTGATATAGGGGGAATCGGCCCAGGTGATGGGGTCGGTGTAGATCTGGTAGCGGAGAGTCTCGGTGTGCTCGAACCAGTTACCTACGCGGAAGACGCCCAACTTGGTGGCATAGCTGAGGGCATCGATCTCGCCGTATCGGCCGTATTGGTTCAGCTTATCGACGCCGGTAGGCTTCTTGTCGTAGTTGGGTCCGGCGGGCTGGTCATCTCCTCCGACCTTTTCCTCGATCGGCTGGGTCAGAACCGAGTCGGTCACCAGGTCGTTGTCGGTGGCGTTCTGGTAGTGCTGATGGTTGGAATAGCCGTAGGTGTAGGACTTGGTATCGAGCCTCCAGCCCTTTCCGAAGTCGTGGTTGAAGGAAACGATGTCGAAGAACGTGGGCACATGATAGGCCGAGAAGCGCCAGTAGTTCGCGTTATAGGTGCCATCGGGATTCGTGATGTTGTTGTCGTAGAGGTAGTTGTCGCCGTGATGGAAGAGCTGGCGGCGGCTGGGATCGTTGTTGTTGAACGCGTCGACAATGATGTTTGTGCCGATCACAGCCAGGTCAGTTCGGTCGCTGAACTTCAAATCGAACTTTGCAGTGGCGGCAACGTCCTGCTTGGCTGAGTAGGTCTGATAGCCGTCCGAGCTCTGATAGTCGCTATTGAGCCAGAAATGGGCCTTGCCATTCAGAAATGAGCCGGAGTTGATATCGCCCATGACCTGGTAGGTGTTCCAAGTGCCGTAAGTCACTTCGCCTTTTACGTGTGGTTCATCGCTCAGCCGGGGCGAGAAGAAGTGGATGGAGCCGCCGAAGTTGGAGGGACCGATATCGGAAGCAGTTCCGGGGCTGCGGTCGAAGTCGACATAACCGATGGCGGCAGCGGGGACGTAAGCCCAGGAGTGGTGGCTTGGATCGTTCGAGTCGTTGAAGGGCACGCCATCCCAGGTCATGGTGTAGTCGTCGTCTACGAATCCGCGAAAGAAGATCTTTGCCTGGCCGTTGCCAACACCGTTGGTGGTGTAGCTTACGGTGCCAGGCGCGGCCTGGATGATGTCCGCAAAGTCGGTTACCGGGGAGGTGTACTCGGCAATGTAATTGCTGGAAATCTCAGTGCGGGCGGAGGCGGCATCCAGAAGCGCCTTGACCGGCGCGGACTCCACGGCCATCGAGGAGTTGTCTTCAGACTCGACAACCACTTCTTCCGCGACTGAAGCGAGACCGAGCTTTTCGTCGACGGTGAGAGATGCGCCTGTGAGGGTAATAAGGCGCTCGTCGGTGCGAAAGCCCGTGGCACTGACGGCGAGGTCGTAGCGGCCAGCGGCGACATTGGCAAATGAGTAGGCGCCCTGGGCATCGGTCAAGGCGCGCTGCAAGGGTTTACCGTCAGCATCTTCCAGGGTCACCGAGGCGCCGACGATGATTTTGCCAGCACTGTCAGCGATGGTTCCCTTGACCACACCGCTTGAGTTCTGGGCATGCGAGGCAAAGCCGAACAGCAGAACGAAGACCGATAAAACCGATGCAAACAGACGATTGCGTCCGCTCACGAAGTGATGTGTCACGAGGATCCTCCAAGGATTTGTTGAGTCAGTTTTTTGCGGACCACAAAGACAATAGATGAAAGATTTGCCCGCACTTAACGTGACCTTAGCAATCCAACGTGAATGCCAAGTGACTGGTGTATTTCAGATTTGTTACGGGAAGAATAAAACGCGGTGAACGCGCTTAAGGATCTCTGTGGGAGGTGTGGAGATTCCTGAGAGGGACGCCTCGTTGTGCAGGCATCAGCCTTTGGGGGTCTTGCGCGCAGCGAGCATTTCGATTGCTTTTTCAACGCGCTTCTGGCGGGTCTCGGGCTTCTTCGCGCTCTCAATCCAGTCGGCGTATTCCTTTTTATGCGAGTAGGAGAGAGCGGCGAAGGCTTTTTCCTGGGCAGGAGATTTCTTCAGGGCGGCTTCGAGGTCGGCGGGAACAGCGACGGTGCGCGGGGCGTCATCGAAGGCCAGTTCGACCTGGACGGTGTCCCCGGCGGCCGCGCCGGCTGCGGCCAGAATGTCTTTGCCGACGCCGAGAATGTGGACGCCGGCGCGGGGCATGAGCGAGTTACGGAAGGTGAATCCGTTGATGGTGGCGCGGACCGGGACCTGGCCCTTGCGGCCAAAGACTTCCTGCACGTTGAAGGGGATGGCGAGGTAGGTCCACGCGCCGCCGGGGCCGCGGACGACGAGTTGGGCTTGGAACTTGAGCGGATTCGAGGCGGACCTAGGCATGGGCGGTTTCTCCGGGGTCGAGAAGGGAACGGACGAAAAGAAGAAGCAGATCCTTCGACTCACCACCCCCAGGCTGAAAAGCGCCTGGGGCCCCTTTCGCTCAAGATGACAGTCAATTTTTAATTATGCGAAGTTTGGCAATGAGTGAACTCGTGCCCCTTCGCATCTAGGGATTTTGCCTTGAACAGCGGCTGAAATGCAATCAGCATTTTGCGGAGTTTGTGGCGAAGAGTGAGCGGAGTAATCTGGCTGAATATGGCTGGGCTTGATAGGACGGGGCTGGGTGGTTGGTACGCGGGTGAACTCAGGCGGGAATTGGGAGAGCGCAACCAGCTATGGGCGATGGGGCGCGCGCATGTGGAGAGCTATGGGACGCCGCCGGTGATTGTGTACGAGCCGATCGAGCACCGGCATGGGAACTTCTTCGATGCGGCGTACGAGGCGATTGCGCAGCGGCCGGAGTGGATGCGGCGGTTGGACAAGATCCACGCGCAGGGGCGGGCGCTGCCGAAGGCGGAGAGCGGCAGACGATGGAGGGAATTGGACTCGTCCATGAGCTCCGATGCGCTGCTGATGAATGTCTTCTGTACGCCAGCTTTCGCGGAGGCGCCTCACGTTCGGCGTGTTCTGGGAGTGGAGGTTGAGGCGGCGGCGGTGTTCGGTTGGAAGGCGCGGGTGCCGCTGAAGTCAGGGTCCAACGGTCGAGTACGGTTCGACCGGACGGAGGTGGATATGCGCTGGGGCGGGCTGCTGGTGGAGGCGAAGCTGACCGAGAGCGACTTTCAGACACGCGAGGCGCGGATCGTGGAGGCTTATCGGGATTTTGATGAGGTTTTCGAACGGGAACTTCTGCCGCGCGTCGAGATACGGACTGCCCGGCGGCGGGCGGCAATCGAATTTGCCGAGGAGTTTACCCAGGAGTGGGAGGCTGCTGCGGCGGAGGACGATACGGCGCGCGCGTTTCAGGCTTCGCTTGTTGCGCGGGCACGCGAGGCGGAGACAGCGGTGCCGGGGTATGCGGGGTATCAGCTGATCCGCAATGTACTGGCGGCGTATGCGGAGGGGTGCAGCTTCTGCGTGATCCACGACCAGCGGCGGCCGGACCTGCGCGAGGCCTGGTTCGCGGTGATGGCGGCGGTGAAATCGGCCCAGATGCGGGTGCGGTGCAAGGTGCTGACCTGGCAGGAACTGGCCGGGTTGGCGCCGGAGGGAGTGCGGGAGTTTCTGAACGTTAAATACGGTATCGCCGCGCCGGGCTGCGGCTCTTAGTGTGCCGATGGTTTGCGCACGATCTCAACCGAGCATTTGGCCTGGCGGGCGACGGATTGGGCCACGCTTCCGATGAGTAGATTCTGGAGGTCGCGTTTCCCGTGTGCGCCGAGCACGATCAGGCCGGCATTCCATTCCGCCGCGGTATCCAGGATGTTCATGGTCGGGTCGCCGATCTGGACATCGGCGTCGGCCTTGAACCCGGAACTGCGCAGCAGGTTCGCAATGTGCTCGACCAGCGCCCGGGCGGGCTCCTGCTCGCCTTCCAATTCGGGAGCGTAGCCCTGCGCCATCTCCGGCGCCGGCACGGGTTCAACCGGCTGCAGAACGTGCAGGACGAGAACTTCGCTGGGTTCGGAACGGAACTGGTCGATCACGGCTTCGACCGTGCTTTCCGCTGAATCGGCATGATCAATTGCCAACAGAATCTTCATGATTGGTCTTCCTTCGCGCTCCGAGTATGGAGCATGCCGGCAGGAAAAAGCCGGTCAGAATTGCTCTGCGCTCGCAGTGCGGCAGCCGCTCGGCACCTGCGGTGCGGCAGCCGCTCGCGGGAGGCTCGCACTGGCTTGGTTGCGGGCCTTGCGCCAGGAAAAAGGCGCAAGGGGGTTTCGCCGCGTTCCTATGGGACTCCGCCTGCGGTGGGGCAGTCGCTCGCGGGAGGCTCGCACGGGGCGTACTGCTTCCCGCCCATGCGCCGGAAAGATGTGCGCGCGGGATACTCCCCCCTCCTCCTTCTGAGAATAAGCGCAGTGTTTTCATGGGGTTACGGGGTGGCGTCGCTCCAAATTTGACATAACGCAGGAGTTATTTGCAGATATGTGAAAACAAAAGACTTAGCACCTGCGGTGCGGTGGACCCTCGTGGGCAGGCGAACTGCTCTTCCCTCTTTGTGGCTATGAAATGATTGTGCGCCAATCGGGGCAAATACTATGCAAATTCCGTTCCAATTATTTTTCGTGCAGAATTTCTTGCGATTCTCTGTTGCGCGAGGGAAGGAGTTGTGAGATAACTACGTCATGCGTAGTACGCAAAACGTAGTTGAAAGGGAAAACGGGGCAGGGTTGGGGCATTATTCCGATCCGCCGCTGCTGGTGCTGGCGAGCCTGGCGAGCGGCCCGAAGCATGGGCACGCCATGATCGAGGACATTGCCGGGATGTGCGGGACGCGGCTGGGGCCGGGCACGCTCTATGGGGCGATTGCGCGGCTGGAACAGCAGGGATGGATTGAGCCGCTGGAGCCCGAGGAACGGCGGCAGCCTTATCGGATTACCGAGGATGGGTTGCGGTTGCTGGGGGCGAAGCTGGCTACGCTGCAGCAGTTTGCCCATGCGGGGCTGAAACGGCTCAAAGCGAATCAGGAGGCGTTATGAATTCTGTGCTGGCACGCGTGCTGATCCGGCTCTATCCGCGGGCGTGGCGGGAGCGGTATGGAGCGGAGTTTGAAATGCATCTGGTGGAGGGGCCGGGCGGGGTGCGCTCGGCTTTGGATGTGGTTTGGTCGGCGGCCAAAGAGCGGATGGTTCCGGCTTTAGGAGGGAAGATGGAGAAGCCTGTGTATTCCTTTGGCGGGGCGATGAAAAACTGGAGCGCGTTTGTGCCGGTGGCGATGTCGCTGACGGCGCTGACGCTGGTGCTGGTTCGTGTGGCTTTGGCCGGCACAGGACCGGAGGTGGTGGTAAACGGGAGACCGGACGAGGGAGCCGTTGCGCACATTTGGCAGTTGCTGATGGGGGCACAGTTGCCGGTGTTGGCGTTCTTCGCAGTGCAGTGGCTGCGCCGGGCGCCGCGGCAGGCGCTGGGTGTGCTGGCGGTGCAGGCTGGGGCGGTGCTGGCGGCGATGGCGCCGGTGTTTTATTTCAATCTCTGATTGATGGTCTGACCTGCCCTGGTCTCAAAAGCGAGATCGGGGGCACCCGGCGACTTTGTTCTGAGACCTGTTCATCGCGATAAAGCTGCGATGAACAGGGGCAGAGTCCCTGATGCTGGGATGAGTGGGCCACCTGCCACAATCCCTAATACCGTGGCGAGTGAGCCACCTGCTCAACGACCGACAATGCGCTTGACATCCCGCACAAGTTGGGGGCAACATCACTCTGTCCGGTCAGTGGACAGATCATTCTTATATAAGGAGTTGACAAACAATGGCTAGAATTCCTGATACAGACAGGTCAATGATGTTAAATACGGTTAATCAGATGTCCAACCGCTTCACAGATTATGAACTGATGCAGATTCACGAGATCGCTCTCAAACTACAAGAGATTTATAAATCTCTGATAGCTCGCATAGATAACTCGCCACTGTGATACAGAATAGTCGGCACGATACTCAGTAAGAAGTTAAGAGGAGCCTGATCTCTGTACAGAGATCAGGCTCAATCAATCTTTACGCAGGGGGGACCGGCCCGTTTAAAATCACCGAGGAAATAGACCCTGATCGTTTTCTACCGGGCTCGTGATATTCTCGCAGGCAAAAGCAGAGGGAAAATTCATTGCGCACATTGGGTTATGGAATTGTGTTCTTTGCTCTTTTGTCTGTTGTGGCGGTCGGACAGACCAAGGGCCCTGCAGGGGCATCCCAAAAGCGGCCCACCCCAGATGCTGCAACGACCGTTCCCGCTATCAAATGCGTTGATCACGATACGGCGGCTGCATGCAAGAGCTTTAAGGAATTGGTTGACGTTCATGACGAGCGGTTGCTCCGGGCGATCCGCGGTGATGAGGGACACAAACATAGGCACGTCGCCTATGTGTGCTTTCGCCCGCAATCGGACGCCTTTGGCGTGATCGAGTTTGATATTCCCCAGCCGAAAGACTATCGGCAGCCGTACACCCTAAACGAGGAGATGGCGAGATCGGCGGCCGACGATTCGCTTCCCACAAACCGCATGATGAGAGATTCGGCCGAAAGGGACAAGAAGCTGTTGGAGGACACAGAGTTTGGAGATTTCTCGAACCCTCCGGCCATCAGCCAGTACACCAAGGAAGAGTGGTTTCGGGATCACAGTAAAGACCTGGTTTATGGTCTCGGTTTTGTGGCCGACTCCCTGTACCAAGACGGTCTGTACAAGGGTATAGTCATGGACCAAGGCGAATGGAGCACTCTGGGTGGCAATAAGGGCGGGATGCAGCATGATTCGCCGACCTGGTTTATCGGATCATACGCATGGATTGAAAGATTCAATCTTCAACACGGAGATGTGTCCGCGAGAGACGACGATCGCGAACATGGGCACATCTCCGTGGACCCTTCCTCGATTCATGTCCATTACACGTTTGAAAATCCATCAAGGAGCATCGTCGATTACAAGCTGCAGATCAATCGTTTAACCGGGAGGTTTGTCGAATTCTTCGGGTTTCCAGATGGTAACGGTAACGATAAGGTGGCCGGAACATGCATGATATTCAAATAACGCATTCCTTAATCGCGATAGAGCTGTGGTGAAAGTGGGCCACCCACAGTAAAGAGCAACGGGTAGCGATATCTCAGGTCCGAAAATCCGGACATGGGGTACCCGGCAAACGCAGGTCCTTCGACTCCGCTGCGCTTCGCTCAGGATGGCAGATTTTATTTGTTCGGCCGAATTTTTCTCGATGAAATAGGTTATTCGCCGGCACCGGGGATGTAGGTGTACTGGATTTTTTCGGGGCGCTTGACTGGGTCGCCGGTCAAATCATGCGTGTGCCAGACGACCGACTCTCCGGCTACTTCGGGGTGCTTGCGGAGGAACTCTAACGCGTACTCCGAGGCGGTGGGGTCGTCTTTCTGGTCGGAGAATTTGGCGGACTCGATGGCGGCTTTGGCTTTGTCGCCGAGGCGGCGGTAGAGGATGGCGAGCTGATAGTGCGCGGCGAGGTCGTCGGGGTCTACGGCCTGGAGACGTTCGTAGGCACTGCGTGCGGCGGCGTAATCGTGCTGCTGGTAATAGGAGAAGCCGAGTTCGCGGAGGCCGTCGCGAGCGCGGGGATACTTGGCGAGCATGGCTTCGAGGTCGGCGATGGCTTCTTTGATCTGGCCGGCGTTGCGCTCGACGAGGGCGCGATAGTAGAGCGCGCGCGGGTCGCCGGGCAGAAGGGTGAGGGCCTTGGCGAGATTGGCCTTGGCGTCTGAGTACTTTTCCCAGGAGATTTCAACGATGCCCATGTTGGTGAAGGCGTCGGCGTAGTCGGGGCGCAGGGCGGCGACACGCTCAAAGGCGTGGACCGAGGCGGCATATTGCTGGGCGTCGAGGAGGGTGATGCCGTAGTTGTTCCAGCGCATCCACTCTTTATTTTCGGAGGGATCGGGCGGGATGGGGGCGTTGTCGCCGATCTTGAAGGTTTTGGTTTCGGACGCCATATCGACGATGGGCACAGGGTAGGGCTTGGCTTCCTTCTGGCCGGTCTGGGTGATGGCGTAGTCGATGAAGTGCTGGTTGAAGCGGCGGTAGCGGACTGTGGCGGTGAGGGAGACGGAACCGGCGATGTCTTTTGGCAGGCGGAAGCGGTAGCGGACCAGTTGCGAGCGGCCGGACTGGATGGTGTTGTTGTAGGCCAGGACGCGGTTGTGCCAGATCTGGTGCAGATCGTTCAGCTCGCCCTTGTTATTGATGAGGCGGTTGGTGAAGGAGTGGGCTCCGGGGTCGAGCGAGCCGTCGGGCTGCAGGAAGCCGGACTCGACGAGGTTTTTTCCGGCGCCGTCCTTCACGGTGAAGTCGACCCAGGCTTCGTAGAAGTCGCGCTGCTCGGGTACGAAGGAGTGGCCGATGCCCTTGTTCTGAATGACCACATCGGCGATCAGGGTTTCACCGGGGGCCAGCGAGAAGGCGGTGAGGCCGAGCGGGGCGACGAGAACCTGGTCATTGGCTGTGGCGGCGGCGTTTTCCTTCTCAAGCGCGAAGATGTCCACGTTGAAGACGCCCTTGCCGTCATAGGAGTTCTTGAGGAAGTCGGCGACCTTTTTGGCTTGTTCGTCGAACTTGTAGTACTGCGGGACGAGGGTGTTGCCGGCGGGCCAGCGGTGGGAGACAAGCTTGCCGTCCTTGGCGCCGGGGTCTACTGCGCCGTCTTTGAGGGGCTCGCGGACCATGTGGCAGGTCTGGCAGGTGGAGACGGAATCTTTGCGATAGAAGGGGAGCGGGGACTGCTTGGTGAAGCTGGCGGCCTGCCACTCGTCATATAAGGAGATGGCGCGGAGCCATTTGTAGTTGTCGAGCGTGGCCGGGATGGCGGCCTTGTGGCAGGCGGCGCAGAACTCGGCGGTCTGGTAGAGGGGGCGCATGACGGCCTTGGAATGGCGGTCGAGGTGGGCGAGGACTTCGGCGTCGGAGACGGGGCGGGTGATGGCGGCGCCGGCTTCGTCGACCAGGACGGCGGCAGTGCCCATGACGTAGCTGCCGGTTCCGGTTGCGTCGGTGGAGACGATGGAGTGGCAGGTGGAGCAGGTGACGCCTTCCTGCTCAAAGGGACGCTTTTTTGGCATGCCTTGCGAGAGGTCGCCGGAGAGCAGGGCGACGGGGTTGTGGCAGCCCTCGCAGTGGCGGGAGAATTGCACGCCCTTCTCGTCGATGAGGGCGTTGACGTTTTTTAAATACCAAGGAGCCCGGAAGCTGTTGGAGTGGATCGACTCGCGCCACTGGTTGTAGGCCTCTTTGTGGCAGTGACCGCAGTACTCGGCGGAGTAGAAGGTTTTGGGACTGACGAACTGGCCGTTGGCGGTGGTGGCGTTGGAGGGCAGGAAAGGCGAGTCCTTGCCGAAGGCGTAGTTGTAGTGGGAGGCCACTGAATCGTGAAACGGGGTGGTGGGGCCGGTGACCTTGATGGCGGCGGTGTAGGCTGCGCCGGCGTTGGGAGCGTCGGGGCTTGCCGGGGTTGGGGTTGCCGGAGCGGTGCTTGCGGGAGATGCGTCGGGCTTTGCGGGCGCGGGTGCGGATTCGGAATTGGGGGCGGCGTTGACGCTAAAGGCGGCTGTCAGTGACAAAGCGGCCAGAAATGCGGTCAAAAGCCAGCGGCGCAACGCGGTCTTGAACATGGTGTAACGATCTCCCAGGGAAGAGCTTGCAACCCGGCGGAACAAGGCAGAGAAATAGCCGCGGGGACAGGAGAAAGGTAACAGGGTTGGGGGATGGGCTGTCCTCCACCATTGGGTTGAGGCGAGCAGGTCAGCCAGTCAGCAAGCCGGCGAGGCAGCGGTTGAGCGGTTTGGGCTGGGCAATTCAGCTTGTCAGGTTATCGGACAGGTTGCGCGTGGTGGGGCTGTGGAGAGCGGGCTCGGATGGGGACAGAGGCCGGTTTGCGGGATTTGCAGCGGACGGTTCACAGAGTGGTATGAATGGGGAGAAAATGGGGTCGATCAGTGTGAGCGAGCGCACATCTCCTTAGCCAAACGAGGGCGCAAACTGGTACGGTTGTCTTGAAGGATCTCATTTTGCAGATGGCCTCCAACCCTTATTTTTCTCTGGCAGTTCTGTTCCTTGCGGCTTTGGGCTTTGGGCTGGCTCCGCTGGCGCTGGCCTGGCTGTGGGGCAAGGTGTTTTCTCCCTGGAAGCCGAACGCGATCAAGAATGCAATTTACGAGTGCGGACTGGTGTCGAAGGGCGATGCGTGGGTGCAGTTCCGCTCGGCTTACTACCTTTATGCCATTATTTTTTTGATCTTTGACGTGGAAGCTGTGTTTCTGCTGCCGTTTGCCGTGGCGTTTACGGGGCTGGGAGTGGCGGCCTGCGTGTCGATGCTGGTGTTTGTGCTGATGCTGATTGAGGGGCTGGCGTGGGCGTGGGGAAAAGGCGTGCTGACGTGGCAGTGAGAACAGGGGTCAGAGATCAGGGATCAGGGGTCAGTTTCCCACGTCTCAGAATCTAGACCTCGGGCAATCGGCACTTGGCCGGTGAGGATTTTGAAGGGATAGCTGGAATTGATTGGCGGGCACTTAGGGACTGATCCCTGACCCCTGATCTCTGACCCCTAAAGAGGAGCGGAGCGACGAATGGCTGTTGAGGATGGACTGAAGATCGAACTGGGCAAGCAGGGCGTCTTCGTAACGACCATCGAGGAGCTCTATAACTGGGGGCGGCGGAGTTCGATCTGGCCGATGCAGTTTGGGCTGGCTTGTTGCGCGATCGAGATGATTGCGACGACGATGGCGCGGTACGATTTGGCCCGGTTTGGCGCCGAGGTCTTCCGGCCGTCGCCGCGTCAGGCTGATTTGATGATTATCTCCGGTACCGTGACCAAGAAGATGGCGCCCCAGGTGGTGCGGCTCTACAACCAGATGGCGGAGCCGAAGTACGTGATTGCGATGGGAGCTTGCGCGATTTCCGGCGGGCCGTTCAAGCAGGGTTACAACGTGCTGAAGGGAATCGATCGCTATATTCCGGTGGACGTGCATATTCCCGGCTGTCCGCCGCGTCCGGAGGCGCTTTTGCAGGCCTTCATGACATTGCAGAAAAAGATTGACGGCCAGCCGCTGACCGGACCGGATCGCCCGCGCCATTTGAATGCGGATGCGCAGACGGAATTTCCCGTGCCGGTGCAGGGGGAACACGATCTGGAGCCGACTTCGAACAAGGGTGTGTGGCCGGTGCCAATCACGATCAGATGACAGATTACAGATGACAGTTTCTCAGGGATTAGGGATTAGGGACTAAGGGACTAAGGGATTAGGGACTAAGGGACTAGGGACTAAGGGACTAGGGACTCCGAAATGAAGACGGTAGAAGAGATCAAGGCGGCGATTGAGGCGGTGGTTCCCGGCGCGGGGGTGGAGATTGTGTCGAACCCAAGCGTCTCGGGACAGCATTCGCTGCGGATCAAGCCGAGCCATGCGTTCCAAGTGGCGAAGTTTCTACGCGACGACGCGGAGCTGGCTCTGGATTTTCTATCGAACGCAACCGGCGTGGACTGGCCGGACAAAGAGATTAGCGAAAAAGTGAAGGTGACGCGCACGGTGGCCAAGACCGTGGACGGCGTGGAGCAGCAGGTAGAAGAGACGGTTGAAGAGACGAAGAAGCGCGTGGTGCCGGGCTGCCTGGAAGCGGTGTATCACTTGTTTTCAATGGCCAAGGGACATGGGCCGGTGGTGATTCGCTTGAAGACGGCGAACCGGACGGATCAGGTGGAGCTGCCTTCGCTGACGCCGATCTGGCGCGCGGCGGAGTTTCAGGAACGGGAGATTTTCGACCTTTTCGGGATTGTGTTCACGGGGCACCCGGACCTGCGGCGGCTGCTGATGTGGGATGAGTTCAAAGACCACCCGATGCGGCGCGATTATATAGAGCCGGACGATTTTGAATACGAGCCGACACCGCACGATGAGGTGCTGTTGAGGGCGCAGGCGCATAAAAGCAGGGAACAGGGAACAGGGGACAGGGATTAGGCATTAGGGATTAGGGAATAGGGAATAGGGTGTGGATGGCAGTTGCGGAAAACAAGACGGAGAAACTGGAAGGTTGGAATCGGCCGCCGCTGATTGAGCCGGACGGCGAGGGCGAGCTGCTTGAAGTGGCCATGGGGCCGCATCATCCTTCGACGCATGGCGTTTTCCGGATGGATGTGGCGCTGGACGGCGAGCGAGTGATCCGCCTGAAGCCGGTGTTCGGGTATCTGCACCGCAACCACGAGAAGCTTGCCGAGGGAATGACCTATCTGGGGTCCATGCCGTTCACCGACCGGCTGGATTACATGTGCCCGATGACCAATAACTGGGCGTATGCGATTGCGGTGGAGAAGCTGACCGGTCAGGAAGTGCCGGAGCGGGCTCAGTATCTGCGTGTGATTGTGGGCGAGCTGACGCGGATCGTGAACCACGCATCGGCGGTGGGTTTTCTGATCCAGGAGATGGGGGCCAGCGGAACGCCGCTGATGTACGCCTTCAAGGAACGGGAGAAGGTGCTCGATCTCTTCGAGTCGCTTACCGGCGCGCGCATGATGGTGAATTACATGCGCTTCGGCGGCTGCCGCGTGGATGCGACGGCGGCTTGGCTGGATGCAACGCGCAAGGTGGTGGCGGGGCTGCCCAAGTTTGTGGGCGAGTTTGAGGCGCTGCTGACGGGCAACGAGATTCTGATGGCGCGCACGCAGGGCGTGGGGATTCTGCGGCCGGACCTGGCTGTAAACGCCGGCGTGACAGGGCCGATGCTGCGTGCCTCCGGCGTGAACTACGACATTCGCAAGGTGGATCGCTACGGGATCTATGACCGGTTCAACTTCCGCGTGCCGCTGGGCGATCACGGCGACGTGTATGACCGGTTCATGATCCGCTTTCTGGAGATTCGCGAGTCGATCAAGATTCTGGAGCAGGCGCTCAAAGATATTCCCGGCGGCCCGGTGATGGATTCGAAGGCGAAGATTCGCGGGTTCCGTCCCAAGCCGGGCGAGGCGTACGGACGCATTGAAGCGCCGAAGGGCGAGCTGGGATTCTATTTGATCAGCGATGGAGGACCGAATCCTTATCGCTACCGGGTGAGGCCGCCGAGTTTGATTAACCTGACGATTTTGGAAGACATGTGCCTGGGCCAGAACGTGGCCGATGTGGTGCTGATTTTTGGTTCGGTAGACATTGTGCTGGGAGAAGTAGATCGGTAAGGCAGGGACTAAGGGACTAGGGACTAAGGGACT
>Ga0302265_1000352_pt1 | contig 32173 bp, 26 predicted proteins | sample III_Bog_E1_1_FD_194556 | JGI IMG/M metagenome (GOLD analysis project Ga0302265, IMG submission 194556) | Peat permafrost microbial communities from Stordalen Mire near Abisko, Sweden - III_Bog_E1_1 | ecosystem: Environmental > Terrestrial > Soil > Wetlands > Peat | place: Sweden: Abisko...
GGCTGGCGGCGGTCGCGCCGGTTTTGCTGGCGCTCCTGCACCGGCACGCCGCGCACGCGCGCCGCAAGCAACTGGCGCGGATGGCGTCGCCGCATTTCGTCGAGCAGCTAACGGCGTCACACAGCCCGGCACGGCGACAGTTCAAAAATATTTTGCTGCTCGCGGCCTTCGCGCTAGCGGGCCTCGCGCTCGCGCGGCCGCAATGGGGCAGCGTTGCGACGGACAAGGCGTGGCTCGGCGAGGACGTGGTGTTCTGCCTGGACTGTTCGCTGAGCATGACGACCAGCGACGTTTTGCCGAGCCGGCTGCAACGCGCAAAATTTGCCATGCTGGATTTTGTGCGGAAGCAGAGCCACGGCCGCGTCGGGTTGGTGGCGTTCGCCGGCAGCGCGTTCATCCAGTGTCCGCTGACGTTTGATGCCGATGCGTTTGAGGAAACGCTTTTGTCCGTGGACGAAAACACCCTTCCCATTCCCGGCACGGACATTGGCCGCGCGCTGAACGAGGCGTATCGCGCGATGGATAAAAACGCCCGCCGAAAAACGGTCGTGCTGGTGACCGACGGCGAGGATCTGGAAAAATCCGGCATCACCGCCGCCAAACATCTGGCGACGAATGGCGTGGTGGTGTTCACCATCGGCGTCGGCACGCCGACCGGAAAAGAAATCCAGACGCGCAACGCCGCCGGTCAGCCGGAACTGTTGCGCGACGCGAAAGGCGAGCTTGTCCGCAGCCAGCTTGACGAAACCACGCTGCGCGAAATCGCGGAGGCCACGGGCGGCAGCTATTATCCGCTCGGCGCGCTCGGCGACGGCCTGACGAAAGTGCGTTCGGCCATCCACGCGCTCGACCGCGCGGACGGCTTGCGGCAATCCGCGAAAAATGGCGTGGATCGTTACCATTGGCTGATTGCCGCGATGCTGGCGCTGCTCGTCGCGGAATCGCTCCTCGGCACACGGCGAAAAGCGCTGCCCGCACCGGCACTTTTGATTCCCATGCTGCTGCTGGTCGGCCAACCGGCGCAGGCGTCATCAGCAACGAATTTTCCAGCTCCCGCCACCGCGCGCGATTTCTACAACGCGGGCGCACGGCTGCTGGCGGCTACCAATTTTACGGGCGCGGAAAAAATGTTCGAGTCCGCGCTCGCCACGCAGGACGAGCGCGTGCAGCCGCCGGCGCTCTACGATCTCGGCCATACGCGGTTCGGCGAGGGCATGGAGCTGTTGAAAAAAGGACCGGACGCGCAAAAGGTTTTGGCGCTGGGCAACGCCGCCCTGGCGGCGGGCGACACGGCGATTCGCTCGGCGGAATCCGCGCTGGCGGAAACCAACTTGGATCGGATGATTTCGTCGTATCTCGAAGGCCGGGGCGCGCGGCATGAACTGCGCGCGGCGGAAAAAGCGGTCAAGTCGGCCATGGAAACCTACGGCAAAACTTTGTTGAAATGGCAGCGCGCGGCGGACGATTTCAAAAGCGCGGCGGAAATGAATCCCGCCGACACCAACGCGGCGCACAACGCGGAAATTGTCGAGCGCGGCATTGCGAAGCTCGTGGACAGCCTGCAAAAAATGCAGGCGATGGCCGGCGCGATGGGCAAGCAGAAACAGGATTTGGGAAAACTGTTGAGCAAGCTGAAAGGCCAGATTCCCGCACCCGATGCGCCGCCCGGCCCGGCGGGCGAAGACGGTGACGACGATGACGGCCAGGGCGTCCAGCCGGATGAGTTGGCCGGTCAGAAGGAAAACGCGGCGCGCGAGGGCGACCAGATGCAGATTCCGCTTTCGCCGGATCAGGCGGGGCAGATTCTCGACGGCCTGTCGCTCGACGGCGGCCGCCGCCTGTCCATGAGCGACAAGCAAGGCGTGCCGCCGGGTGACCGAAAAGGCCGCAACTGGTGAAAAATTGAAAATGGAAAACATTCAACATTCAATATTCAACGCCGAACGCCGAAGTGTTGCCGGTGCGCGGCCGCCGGGCCGTTGGGCGTTGATGGTTGAATGTTCGATGTTGAATGTTCTCATGCTGTTTTTGCTGCTTGCGCCGTTTCGGCTGCCCGCCCAGGTGCCGCCGCAAATTCCGCAGGCGGTGCAGGCGCAGCTTCAGGTCGCGCAGCCGGCGGTGGACGCCACGGCGCCGGTAACAGCCACGGCGGTGTTTGATCCGCCGACGGTGCGTGTCGGCGAAAAAACTTTTTACCGCGTGACCGTGAGCGCGACGGAATCCGCGATCCAATGGCCGGCGGAGATTGCCATGCCGCCGGGATTAAAATTCGGCGCATCGGCGCGCGGCCAAATCACGCAGTTTCTCGGGAACAATTTCCGTGTGTTCACGTCGTTCATCTACGAAATGCGGCCGGCGGCGGCGGGACATTTCACGATTGCCAATTTCAACGTGGACGCTTCCGGCCCGGTCGTGGAAATTCCGGCGGCGGGCCTCGACGTGGTCGCGGACAGTTCCAACCTGCCGCCGGCGCGGATGCTCACGCTCGACCTTTCGGCGACAAACGTCTTTATCGGCCAGCCGTTCCGCATTCGCGTGCTGCTGCCGGCGGGCGCGGGCAACCAGATCGAGGCGCTGCGCGAAATCCAGCTCAGCGGCGGCGGCCTGATGATTGACAAGACGGCGATGCGCCAGTCCATCGAGGTCGCCAATGTCAACGGCCAGCTCCGGCCGGCGTTCATTTGCGAGCTGACGGTGACGCCGATTGCAGCGGGCGCGCAGGAGTTTTTTGCGCAGGGGTTCACCGCCGGCCGCGAATTCAGCGGACCGATTTCCATCCGCGGCCAGGTGACGATTCCCGGTGGCCCGGCGAAATATGTTCTGCTGGTTTCGGAGCCAGCGAAAATAAACGTGCGCCCGCTGCCGGCCGACAGCGAGCCGGCCGGCTTCACCGGCGCGATGGGGAAATTTTTTCGCGACCCGCCGCAGTTGTCCACCAACCGGCTGCGCGTGGGCGAACCGATCCACCTGAAAATCGTTTTTCACGGCGAAGGCGACCTGACGCGCTTCGTGCCGCCCGCGCCGCCGCGTTCGCGCGACTGGCAGGTCATCGCGGACAATCCGCCGGCCACGGGCTTCACGCTGATTCCGCTGACGGACGAGGCGCGCGCGACGCCCGCGATTCCGTTCAGTGGTTTTGATCCGGTGGCGGGAAAATATTTTGATCTGACCATTCCGCCGCTGCCGGTCACGGTGGTCGGCGAAGGGTTGCCGGCGGAACTGCCCGTATTCGACGACGACGCTAAATCCGCCGCGCCGCTGAAATTAAGCAGCCTTGCGCCGACGCCGGGCAAAACCGTCGCGAGTCTGAAACCGCTGCAACTGCAAGGCTGGTTTGTGTTTTTGCAACTGGTGCCGGTGGCCGGATTTCTCGCGCTGTGGCAATGGGACCGCCGCCGCCGGTTTTTGCAGGCGCACCCGGAAATTGTCCGCCGCCGCCAGGCGAAGCGCGCGCTGCGCCGGGAAAAATTGAAATTGCAAACCGCCTTCGCCGCCGGCGACGCGGACGCCTTTGTCCGGCACGCGGCGGACGCGCTGTGCATCGCGGTCGCGCCCAATTATCCGGCCAACCCGCAGGCGCTGGTCTGCGCCGACGTGCTGGCGCAATTGGCCGGCGCGGAGCGCAACAGCTTGGCGGACGAGACGGTGCGGCGGATTTTTACGGCGGCGGACGCGCAGTTCGCCATCACGCCGGAAACACAGGCTGATTTGCTTGCGCTCCAGGCGGAAGTTGAAACCGTGCTGTTGAAGCTGGAGGAAAAATTGTGAATTTCCGCCGCTTCATTTTTCCGGCCGCGCTGTTTTTGGCGATGACCATTTCCCGCGCCAGCAGCACGAATGTTTTTTTTGCGCAAGGCGTCGCCTTGAGCCGCGCCGGGCAGTTTCCCGAGGCGGCGGCGGCGTTTGAAAAATCGGCGCAGGCGCGGCCGGCGGCCGGCACGCTCGTGAACCTCGGCGTCACCGAATGGCAGTGCGGCCATGCGGGCGCGGCGATTTTGGCGTGGGAACAGGCGCGGTGGATTGATCCGTTTGATTCGCGCGCCGAAACCAACTTGAAATTTGCGCGCGCGGTGGCGCAGGTGGACGAGCCGCAGTTGAAATGGTTTGAGGCCGCGTCCCGGTGGCTGCCGCCGGACGCGTGGGTGTGGCTCGCGGGCGCAAGCCTGTGGCTGGCGGTCGGCGCGCTGACGTTGCCAGGATTTTTTCGGTGGCGAAAAACCGGCTGGCAGCAGGCGCTGGCAGCGGTTGGGCTGGGAATTTTTCTGGCCAGCATGACGGCGAACATTGGCGTTGTGAGCCGGACGAACCTCGGCTTCGTCGTCAAAAAAAATGCGCCGCTGCTGCTGACGCCGACGCGCGCGGGCGAGGAGATTTCGACCCTGAATGCGGGCGAGCCGGCACGCCGGCTGCGGACACGCGGGGAATATTTTTTTATCCGCACCGCGAACGCGACGGGCTGGATCGCGCGGGACGCGTTCGGGCAGGTCAACGAATAAATCAGACGGTCGGGCGCTGCCAAATTTGTAACTTTTTTTGTCGTCACGCGCTCTGCCAATGGGATATATCATCCGCACACATCCATGAAAAAAACCACATCCGCCGGCTGGAGCCGCCGTCATTTCATCACCACCACGGCGGCGGGCGTTGTCCTACCGCTGGTTCTCCCCGGCTGTGCGACGAGTTCCGCCCGCCGCGCCCGTCCGTCCAACCGCATCAACCTCGGCGTCATCGGCTGGGGCATGCAGGGTCCCAGCAACACCAAGTCGTTCCTGGCGCTCGACGACTGCCAGGTGGTTGCCGCGTGCGACCTCGACAAAAATCATTTGAACAGCGCGGTCCAGACCATCAATGACCATTACCAGAACCAGGACTGCAAGGCCTATCATGACTACCGCGAACTGCTGGCGAGCAGCGACATTGACGCCGTGATGATTGCGGTGCCGGACCACTGGCATGAGCTCGTCGCCACCGAGGCTGCGCGCCGCAAAAAAGATATTTACGGTGAAAAGCCGCTGGCCAAAACCATCGCCGAGCAGCAGGCCATCGTCCGCGCCGTGGAGCAAAATAAAATCATCTGGCAGACCGGCTCGTGGCAGCGCTCGCAGGCGGTTTTCCGCAAGGCGGCGGAAATTGTCCGCAGCGGCCTCATCGGCAAGGTCACGCACGTCGAGGTGGGCTTGCCGTCCGGCCACAATGATTTTGCCAAGACGGCGCCGGAGCTGCTCGCCAAGTTGAAGGCGTTAAACGTGACCGATCTGGCCACCGTCACTCCCGGAACGGACGCGTGGAAAATCGCCGTCACCGATGCGCCCGCCGAGCTGGACTACGAGACGTGGATCGGCCCGGCCGCCATGGAGCCTTACATCAGGCAGCGCGTCCACATGGACTGGCGCTGGAATTACAACACCGGCGGCGGCCAACTCATGGACTGGGTCGGTCATCACGTTGACATCGCGCACTGGGGGCTTGGATTCGACAATTCTGGCCCGTCGGAGATTGAAGGCCACGGCGATTTTCCCGCCGCCAACGCCATTTGGAACACCAGCACCAAATACCGGATTGAACTCAAGTATCCGCAGGACATCACCATGACCATCGCCGGCGGTTACAACGACATCAAAGAAGGCACGAAGTGGATCGGCACCGACGGCTGGGTATGGGTGAACCGCGGCGGCTTTGATGGTTCCAATCCCGAATGGAAAAAAGGCAAGTCGCTGCCGGAAGAATTGCGCAAGGTGAAATTGTATGAGTCGTCCAACCACCAGCGGAATTTCATTGATTGCGTCAAGTCGCGCCAGCCGACCATCACGCCCGTCCAGACCGCGCATCACTCGGCCATTCCCGGCCATCTCGGTTTGATCTCCATGCTCACCGGCCGGAAAATCCATTGGGACGTGGCGAGCGAAAAAATTCTCGGCGATCCTGAAGCGAGCAAGCTTCTGACCCGCACCTATCGTGCGCCGTGGCGGATAAGCTGAAATCCTGCGGACCCAAATCCGGCCGCCGTTGTTTCCTTGGAAGCAACGGCGGCTTGGTTTTCGCCCAAAATTCCCGCTCGCCAAGCCGGTGACTTTTTGCGAGGCTGATTCACTGAATTAACTATGTTCACCGGCACTTACACTGCGATTGTCACCCCGTTCAAGAATGGCCAGTTGGATGAGGCCGCCCTCGCACGCCTCGTCAAATTCCAGATCAAGGGCGGCGTGGACGGCATCGTGCCGGTCGGCACCACCGGCGAATCGCCCACGGTGGATTTCGAGGAACACATTCGCATCATCGAACTTTGCGTGCAGCTTGCCGCCGGCAAAATCAAGGTGCTGGCCGGCACCGGTGCGAATTCTACCAGCGAAGCGATCGGCCTGACCATCGCCGCCGAAAAAGCCGGCGCGGACGGCTCGTTGCAGGTCGCGCCGTATTACAACAAGCCGACGCCGGAAGGTTTGTATCAGCATTTCAAGGCGATCGCGAACAACACCAAGCTGCCGATTATTCTCTACAGCATTCCCGGACGCTGCGGCATCGAAATCGCCGTGCCGACGGTCAAGCGCCTCGCTGCCGACTGCAAAAACATCGTCGGCATCAAGGAAGCCGGCGGCAATGCCGACCGCGTTTCCCAGCTCCGCGCCGCGCTCGGAAATAAATTTGAGATTTTGTCCGGCGACGATTCGCTGACGCTGCCGTTCATGGCTGTGGGCGCGCAGGGCGTCATCAGCGTGGCCTCCAACGTCGCGCCGCGTGAAGTGGCGACGATGGTGCGCGCGTTTGCCGCCGGTGACGTGAAGAAGGCTTTGCAGATTCATCAAAAACTTTATCCGCTGTTCAAGGATTTGTTCGTCGAGACGAATCCGGTTCCCGTCAAGGCCGCGCTGGCGATGCTCGGTTTGATTGACGAGGAATACCGCTTGCCGCTCGTGCAAATGAGCGCCGCCAGCCGCGCCACGCTCAAGGCCGCGATGAAAGCTTCCGGCAGCCTATAATAATTGCCACCAAAACCATGACTTGCATCATCATCGCCGGCAGCCGGGGCCGCATGGGCCAGACGCTTTTGGCATGTGCCGCCCGCATTCCTGAAATCAAAGTCGTTGGCGCAGTGGATCAAGGTGACGATCTCGGCGCCATCATTGGCAAGACCGACGTGGTGATTGATTTCAGTTTCCACAATGCCACGCTCGGCATCGCGGAACTGTGCGCCAAAAACAAAAAAGCCGTCGTCATCGGCACCACCGGCCATAGCGCGGAAGAAAAAAACAAGATCACCGCGCTCAAGACGCAGATTCCGATGGTCGTCGCCACGAATTTTTCCACCGGCGTCAACACGCTGTTCTGGCTCACCCGCAAGGCGGCAGAAATCCTCGGCCCGGGCTTCGACCTCGAAGTTGTCGAGATGCACCATCGCCTCAAGAAAGACGCGCCCAGCGGCACTGCAAACACCTTGCTTGAAATTCTTGCCGACGTCCGCAAGGTCCAGCTCGCGGAGGTGCTCCGCCACGGCCGCCACGGCATCGTCGGCGAACGCACGCCAAACGAAATCGGTATCCACGCCCTCCGGGGCGGCGATGTCGTGGGCGACCACACCGTCATTTTCGCCAACAACGGCGAACGTGTTGAACTCACGCACAAGGCCTCCAGCCGCGATACTTTCGCCAACGGCGCCCTCCGCGCCGCGCAATGGGTTGTTCAACAAAGGCCCGGTCTCTACGACATGCAGGACGTGCTGGGGCTGAAATAGTTTTGAGTTTTTAATTTTGAGTTGGCAGTCCTGCAAACTTGTTCCGTGAACTCAAGACTAAAAATTAAAAACTCAAAACTCGCCTTCATCGCGCTCGGCTCCAACCTCGGCGATTCGCGGAAAATCCTTTTGAACGCGCTGGCGCGGCTGCAAACATTTTCCACCGCGCCAATCTTGAAATCTTCGCTCTGGCAGACGTCGCCAGTGGACTGCCCGCCGGGCTCGCCGAAGTTTTTGAACGCGGTTGCCGCCTTGGTTCTGCTCGCGGGCGAGACGCCGGAATCGCTGCTGGAAAAATTGCAGGCGCTGGAAAAAGAATTGGGCCGGCGGGCAAAGAAAGTTTTGAACGAGCCGCGCCCGCTGGACTTGGATTTGATTGCGTTTGGAACCGAAGTTCGCAGTCTGCCAAATTTGATTTTGCCGCACCCGCGCGCACACATGCGGAGATTTGTGATGCAGCCATTGTGCGAAATCGCGCCGGACTTGATTCTGTCCGGCCAGACACGGCCGGTGGCGCAACTGCTCGCCGCGCTAGACGATTCTGAAAGCTGCACGGCATTGACTTGATTCCACCGGCAAAAACCGGAGAATGTTAGCCATGAATTTAATGGTGTTGAAAATGAAAACTCCCGCCCTGCTTTTCGCCGCGCTGCTGGCGCTGGCCGCCGGCGGTTGCGCCTGGCTGCCAAAAGCGCCGTCGTCCGCCCAACCGGCGACCAACGCGCCCGCTCCAATTGTCACGCCAGATTATTCGCTGGCCGCCAAGGTGGTTTCCGTCAACATCGTCGGGCGGTTTGTCGTCTTGAGTTTTCCGGCGAGTCAGATGCCGAAAATGGATCAGACGCTTTTTATTTATCGCGCCGGACTGAAAACTGCCGAAGTCCGCATCACCGGCCCGCAGCAGGACAGCAACATCGTCGCCGACCTCGTTTCCGGCGACGCGCAGGTGGGCGACACCGTGCGCGACCAATAATCACTCCGGCGCGCGGCGCACGCTGCTCAACCGCTCGCCGAACAGCGCGGTGCCGATGCGCACAATGGTCGCGCCCTCCTCGATGGCCACCTCGAAATCGCCGCTCATGCCCATGCTTAAGTGCGGCAGCGGCGCGCCCAAGATTTTTTCACATTCAACTTTTAGCTCGCGCAGCTTCTGGAAATAAGGCCGCGCCTTTTCCGGCAGCGGCGTGAAGGGCGGAATCGCCATCAGCCCGTGGATTTCAATTTTCGGCAGCGCGTTCAGCTCATTCAGTTCCGCGAGCAACTGCTCCGGCTTGTAGCCGAACTTGCTCCCCTCGCCCGCCACGTTGACCTCTAGCAAAATCGGCATCGTCTTGCCCGCCTGCGCGGCGCGCTTGGAGATTTCCTGCGCGATGGCGAGGCTGTCCACGCCCTGGATCAGCTCGAACAGCTCCACCGCGTCGCGCACCTTGTTGGATTGCAGGTGGCCGATGAACTGCCAGCGCGCCCGGCCGGGGCAGAGCGGGATTTTCGCCTTCGCCTCCTGGATTTTATTTTCGCCGAAATGAAGCTGCCCGCATTCCACCGCCGCGCGGATGGTTTCCGGCGGATGCGACTTGGAGACGGCCAGCAACGTGACGCTGTTCGCCGCGCGCCCGGCGCGCGCACACGCGGCGGCAATCCGTTGTTGAATCAAATGGAGATTTTCCGCAAAGTTCACGGCAGCAATCGTAAATCGTAAATCATCAATCGCAAATTCTTTATGAATTACTGGCTCGTGAAATCGGAACCGGAAGCGTATTCATGGACGCAATTCGTCAAGGACGGTAAGACGGCGTGGACGGGCGTCCGCAATTTTCAGGCGCGCAACAATCTCCGCGCGATGAAAAAGGGCGATGCCGTTTTCTTCTATCACAGCGTAAGCGACACGCAGATTGTCGGTCTCGCGCGCGTGGCGCGGGAATTTTATCCCGACGCGACTGCGACCGAGGGCGACTGGTCGTGCGTGGATCTGGAGCCGGTGAAGCCGCTGAAAAATCCTGTGCTGCTGGAAACCCTCAAGACCGACACCATCCTCAAAACCATGCCACTGGTCAAACAATCCCGCCTTTCGGTCACGCCGTTGTCGCTGGCGCAGGCGGAACGAATTTTGAAACTCGGCGGCGGCTAAAACATTTCACGCCGGCCGGTCCGGCAAATTCGCCTTCGGAAACCGCTGCAGGTCGGCACCCTCAGTGAGTGCAAGCCATTCCAGTGCCGCCGCCAGGTCGCGGAACAGCCGGATGCCTGACTCGCCGGCGATCTCGCGGTAGGAGGCGAACATTCGCACCAAACCGAAATGCAGGTCGCTGTTTACGACAAACGCGCGTTTGGACTTCGGGCTGAACACATTCCGCGCACCCAGCAGCACAATTTCCTCGGAGGTGATCACTACCTCCGTGACGTCACGGAAATCCAGCAACTGGCTGAACTCCGGGCGAAAGTCGGGATGCTTCAGCAGCCGTTCCATGTGGCCGCGAAAATCGGCGAACCGCAGCACGCCGGCACCGTGGCTGAATACCATGCGGCGCGGCACATCAATGTAAAAGTCGGCGGGCATCGGCGCTTTTTGGTTTAAGATTTTGCCCAGCATTTCACAGCCCGTTCAGCGCGTCAATCAGTTGCCGCAGCCGCCCGTAGTCATGCCGGTTGAAGCCGAAGGCGATGCGCGGCAGGTCGAGGTCCTGCGTGTCCTCCAGTTCCTCCGGCGTGGGCGGGATGACATGAATGGGTTCGCCCTCGATGATGTCGGCAAAATCCTCGTTCAGCGCCGCGATGGCCGAGGGACTGGGCGCGTGCTTGAGCCGGATGACTAGTGCATCTTTCACCCAGCGCGTCGAATGGAAGTTGCGATAGAAACGCGTGATAATCTTCACCGCCTCGTCCGTGCTGTCGGTGATCTGGTAAAGATTGAGATCCTCGGCGGAAATCAATTTGTCGCGCAGCAGATGTTCGCGGATGTGCTTGTCCCAGGTCTTCCAAAAAGTGCCGCCGGGCTTGTCCACCAGCACCAGCGGCATGAGCTGGCTCTTGCCCGTCTGCATGAGCGTCAGCGCCTCGTAGCCCTCGTCCATCGTGCCGAAGCCGCCGGGGAAAAGCGCGATGGCGTCGCTGTGCCGGATGAAAATCAGCTTGCGCGTGAAAAAATATTTGAAGGTGACCAGCTTCTTGTCCTGCAAGATGACCGGGTTCGCGCTCTGCTCCCACGGCAGGCGGATGTTCGCGCCAAAACTGTTTTCCACGCCCGCGCCCTCGTGACCGGCGTGCATGATGCCGCCGCCCGCGCCGGTGATGACCATGAAGCCGGCGGCGGTAATTTTTTTACCAAACTCGAGCGCCTGCTGGTATTCAGCCTTGCTCGACGCCGTGCGCGCGGAGCCAAAGATGGTAATCTTGCGCTTCTCCGCATACGGCGCGAAAAGGCGGAAGGCGTAGCGCAGTTCGCGAACCGTCGTCTGAATCACGCGCACATCGCCGGTATCTTTCACGTCGGCGAGCAGCTTGAGCGCGTTCTGGATGATGTCGGCGACCTCGACCTCGTTGGCGCCCCCGCCTTTGGCCTTAATAAGTTCTTCAATCAAGCCGGAGACCTTGGGGTCAGCGGAATTTTTCTTGGGCTTCACGCGGCAAGGATAGGCGCGCAGCCGGCAAAGGCAATTCTCTTGTGCCAGCCTGCCAAATCATTTCACAAACTTCACATCCACCGGCGAGCCGATTTTCAATTCCTGGCCGGTGGAGGAAAGTTTTCCGGTCGCCGCATCAATGCCAAATTCCACCGCGTTATCACTTTTCTGGTTGGCGGTGATCAGCCAGCGGCCCGTCGGATCAATGCCCAGGCCGCGCGGAACTTTGCCGCCGGCGGAAATGTTTTGCACCAGCGTCAGCCGTCCGGATTTTTCATCCACGGCGAAAACACTCACACTGTCGTGGCCGCGCACGGTGGCATAAACAAAGTTGCCGGACGTGAGAATCTCCGCCGCCGTAAACGTGTTTTGCACGGCCACATCCGGCGGCAGCGCGGAAACCGTTTCGACCAGTTCCAGTTTCCCGCTGTCCGCATCCCATGCAAAGGTCGTGATGGTGCAGGCCATTTCATTGATGATATGGACAAACCTTCCGTCACGGCTGAACGCCAAATGCCGTGCGCCGGAGCCGGGCGGCACGGTCGCAAACGGCGGATCGTTCGGCGTCAATTTTCCATCCGCCAGCTTGTAAAGCATCACCTTGTCCGTGCCCAAATCGCAGGCGAGCACAAAATGATTTGAAGGATCCGTCGTGATGAAATGCGCGTGCGGGCCGGACTGGCGGCTGGCGTTCACGCTACCACCGTGAAGCTGGAAGACGCTCCCGCCATCGCCGAAGCCGCCGTCGGCATTGAGCGGAATGGATTTCACGCTGCCGCTGCCGTAGTCGGCAACCAACAAAACTTTTCCCGTCGCGTCCACGCTGACATGGCACGGGCCGGTGCCGCCGGAAGCAGTTTGATTGAGCAAATTCAATTTGCCGGAGGCCCGGTCAATCGCGAAGGCGCTGACCGCGCCGCCTTTTTCGCCGGCGAAGCTCGGAATGCTATTCGCGGCATAAAGAAATTTCCCGTTCGGTGAGACGGCCAGGAAACACGGGCTGGGCGTTGCCACCGCGAGTTCCGGCGTGAAAAGCTTTCCCGTGTCCGCGTCCAGCCGCGCAACGTAAATGCCCCGGCTCAACGCGTTCGTGTAGGTGCCAAAGTAAACCAGAAAGTTCCCCGCCGCCGCCGTTGCCACCAAGGCAAACAACACCAGCACGCAGACATTTGCGCAACGCAAACGGTTCACACCACGAATTCCAGTTCCTGCCGGTGCGGAATCAGCCCGCGCTCGAACGCCTGGCCGAGAAAGCGGCGGATGGATTCCCTGCCCTTCTCGCCATAATCCAGCGTCCAGTGGTTGACATACATGCCGACAAATTTGTCCGCGAGGTCGCGCCCCATGTCGCGGGCGTATTGCAGCGCGTGCTGCACGGCTTCCGGGCGGTGATCCAAACTGAACTGGATGCTGGCCGTGAGCGTGTCGGAGATTTTCTTGCGCGTGGCCAGGTCGAACTTCTTGTTGATGACGTTGCCGCCGAGCGGCAGCGGCAGGCCGTCGTTCTGTTTGCCCCACCAGACGCCGAGGTCTTCGCACAAAACGAGCTTTTCATTTTGGAACGTGAGCTGACCTTCGTGGATGATAAGCCCGATTTCGGCCACGCCATTTTTCACGGCGGCAAAAATCTGGTCAAATGGCACGACGACATAATTGAATTCCTTCGCCGGCTTGCCGAGCCAGAGTTGCAGCGCCAGAAACGCGCTGGTCATCGTCCCGGGCACGGCGATTTTCTTTTTAGCAATTTCCTCGCGGGAATATTTCTGTTTGGCCACCAGCATCGGGCCGTAGCCGTCGCCCATGCTCGCGCCGCTGGGCAGCAGCGCGTATTTGTCCGAGACGTAGGCGTAGGCGTGAATGCTGACGGCGGTGATGTCAAGTTCGCCGCGCGTGGCGCGCTCGTTCAGCGTCTGGATGTCCTGCAAAATATGAGTGAAATGATAGCCATGCGTCGGGATCAAATCCTTCGCCAGCGCATAAAACATGAAGGCGTCGTCCGGGTCAGGCGAGTGGCCGAGGGTCAGGGTCGTTTTTTCCATCCGCGAAAATTAAACCACGCGGTGCGCGCTGTCACGACGAGAAGCTTGATGTAGGGCAAGACGGGCATGATTTTTTTGGATTGCACGCACGCGCCTCGTTTTCCGGCCCAAGCCGGTCGCCATCTCCTTTTTCATGCGCGACCCAATCTTCGGCCAAATCTGACAGGCGCGTGCGTTGCGCTCCTCCTCGTTGCTGCGCGACACCGACAAACCACCAGTTCCCCAACTGGCCGCCGCCGACACCGCGGTTCCCCACCCAAAACCACAACCGAACTCTGATAAGCAATGGCAATGCCAACTGTGAAAACCTCTAATTCGCCATGAATTCAAACAAACCGCCACGCAAAGAACCCCTCGGGACTGTTGTTTTCTTTTCAGGCCGGACAAAATAATCCGCCTTTGGAGATGAATGCCCAGAACGCCTTCACGTCAGGGCGCGGGCGATGAGATTTTTTTCGCGGTCGCCGTAATTCAGTTTCAGCGCCTCGGCGCGGGCGGCTTCGGTCATCTTCTCCCACGACTTGCGGATGGCGTTGACCATTTTGTCAGCGTCGCTTTTCGCGGCGAGCGCGGCCAATTGGAATTCCAGGAACACCAGGCACAGCGCGTCCTCCAGCACGCGGCATTCGGCATCGGCAGGAAAATTTTTCTTGAGGTTCAAGTCCTGCACACGGCGGATGATTTCCTCGTCATAGCCGACTTCGCGGAGAATCGCGCCAGATTTTTCGGCGTGGAATTTTTTCAGGTTGGCGCGCCATTTCAGGTAGCCGGCGCGGGTCAGGGGATAATTCTCGCGCGGGCTTTCCCAGCGGCAGATGTGCTGGCAGCGCGCAGCCAGCCGCAGCGGCTCAGACGCGCCGGGGCAAAGTTTCAAGACCCAGTCCGTCAGGCGCTCGGCGTAAAGCAGCTCGCGCGGGCGACCGTTTTCCAAATTCGGGTCGCGGGAATTTTCCGCGTCGAAGCGCGCGAGGGCGGACTGGAATTTTTCGTTCACGCGCCGATTTTTTCCGATGCCGGGAAAATTGCAAGCGGCATCAAATAAAAACGCGCCGCGATTTTTGGTCGCGGCGCGTTGCGGAAAAGTTTTTTCAGTGGCAGCCGCAGCCGGAGCCGCAGGAACCGCCGCCTTCCGCCAGGTCTTCCGCCGTGGGGATGCGGCCCAGCTCGATGGTCTTGGCGACGGTCGTTTTGACGGAGCTTTGCAGCTCGTGCATCTCCTCCTGCGCGTCGAGGAATCCGGAGGCGACAGGGTTGTTGAGCAGCGCGTCGCGGTCTTTTTCAAACGCGGCGATTTCCGCCGGTTCCAGCACCGCGCCGCCGTGCTGTTTTTCCTGGAGCGCCTGGCCTTTGCTCATCAGGCTTTCATACGCGCCGCGCGCGGAAGCGTCGGCGAGAAAGGTGTCAATGCGTTGCTTGATGCCGCCGGTCTGGATCTGTTCCAAGATGGCTTGGCAAAGTTCGTTCGTTTTGGTTTCAACTTTGGTGGACATAAATAATAATTTGGCCGCGCAATAAACCACAATCCGCCGGAAAAAGCAAACGCCAACCGGAAATTTTCCCCGCCGCCGGCCTGCCCAAAAGAGTTGCCGCGGACAGCGCCAAATGATTGACATTGGCCGGACAAATAGTTAAATCCTTCGCCACACTTATGCAAGCCATCCAACTTCAGTGGATTGATTACACCATCCTCATCGCTTACGTCGCCTTTGTCATCGGCATCGGCTGGACGCTGGCGCGTTACATGAAGACGTCTTCGGACTTCCTCACTTCCGCCCGCTCCATCCCAACGTGGGTCACCGGCCTGGCCTTCATCTCGGCGAACTTGGGCGCACTCGAACTCGTCGGCATGGCCGCCAGCGGCGCGAAATACGGCATCAGCACCGCACATTTTTATTGGGTCGGCGCGATTCCGGCAATGATCTTTCTCGCCGTGTTCATGATGCCGTTTTATTACGGCTCGAAGGCGCGCTCGGTGCCGGAGTATTTGAAGATGCGTTTTGACGAGCGCGTGCGCGCGCTGAACTCGGTGGCGTTCGCGGTGATGACGATTTTCGCCTCCGGCATTTCGATGAACGCGCTGGCCAAGTTGCTCCATGCGCTGCTCGGTTGGGATTACAACGTGGCGCTGTGGGTCTGCTCCGGCGTGGTGCTGCTCTACGTCTTGAAAGGCGGCCTCACCTCGGCGATTTACACCGAAGTGTTGCAATTCTTCATGATTGTGCTCGGCTTCGCGCCGGTGGTCTATCTCGGTTTGAAGGATGTGGGCGGCTGGCACAGCATGACGCATTCGCTGCAAACCGTCGCGACGAATCCCGCCGCGCTGTATCTCAAGGACGCCGGCACCACCTACGCGCCCAACGCCTGGACGAGCGCGTGGCAGCCGGTGCTCGCCGGCCCGGCCAACAACCCGATGGGCGTGGACTGGTTCGCCATGATCTTCGGCCTCGGCTTCGTTTTGAGCTTCGGCTACTGGTGCACGAACTTCCTGGTGGTGCAACGCGCGATGGCCGCGAAGAACATGACGGCCGCCCGCAACACGCCGCTGGTGGCCGCCGTGCCGAAGATGTTTTTCCCGTTCCTCGTGATTGTTCCCGGCATGATTGCCGCCGCGCTCTGCACGATGCCGGACAAGGGTTATCGCATCCCGCCGGCCATCGTCTCCGATGCCGCTTATACGAAGGCCATCGCGGTGGTGAAGAATGCTACAAGTTCTCCAAACGATCTTGATACGGTGAAAAACATTCAACAGGCGCTCGGCAAAAATGTAGATGCTACAAAAATCTCCGCGCTACTCACTAGCGAAACGATGAGAGAATCTACAAATAAAAGCGGGCTGTCTGACGAAGCTATTAAGTTGGGTCTCTACAACAGCATCACGGAAAACGATTACGACGGCGTCATCCTCTCACTCGTGAAGAAGTATTGTCCGCCCGGACTGCTCGGCCTCGCGCTGACCGCCCTGCTCGCATCGTTCATGTCCGGCATGGCCGGCAACGTCACGGCGTTCAACACCGTGTTCACCTACGATTTGTATCAGGCGTATTTCGCGAAGGGCAAGAGCGACCACCATTATTTCATCACCGGCAAGGTCATCACGGTGGTCGGCATCATCCTGAGCATCGGCGCAGCCTACTTCGCCTCGATGTATAACAACTGCATGGACATCATCCAACTCGTGTTCGGCTTCGTGAACGCGCCGCTGTTTGCGACGTTCCTGCTGGGCATGTTCTGGAAGCGCACCACCGGCACCGGCGCGTTCCTCGGCCTGTTCGGCGGCATCGGCTGCTCCGCGCTGTTCCACGCGCTGACGAGCGTCGGCAGCAACCTCGACGCGACCGGCCATGTCATCAATTCCATGAAGGGCGGCTACCTGCACGTCGCGCACGTTTTCCCCAGCGAGATGGCGCAGAACTTCTGGCTGGCGGCGTTCGCGTTCATCGCCTGCTTCGCGCTGACGGCAGTGATTTCGCTCGCCACCACGTCGCAGAAATCCGACGCCGACCTGAAAGGCCTGGTCTATTCGCTCACGCCGAAAATCGTGGACAATAACATTCCCGTCTATCAGCGCCCCGCCGTGGTCGGCATCGTGCTGCTGATTGTCTGCGTCATTCTGAACCTGATTTTCTGGTGAACCCAACTGCAATCCACATTCAACCAACATAATATTATGGGACTCGATATCCGCTGGCCGATTGGCCTCATGTTCACGCTCATTGGCGCGCTGCTTGCCGTGTTCGGCCTCGTCAAGGGTGCCGAATCCGTCTCGCTGGGCATCAACATCAACCTCATCTGGGGCGCGGTGTTGCTGGTGTTCGGCGTGCTGATGCTGCTGGGCGCCGCCAAGGGCGGCAAGACGCCGCCGGCCGCCTGATTTTTGCGCGGACAACATTTGACAAAAGGCGGCTGGCCGTTGGCCGTCGCCTTTTTTATGCTTCGCTCTGAAATTATTTTATGAACCTGAAAGAACTCGCCGCCCACGTCACCACCGAATTTCAAAAGCATTACGGCCGCACGCCGCGCTGGATCGTCGCCGCGCCCGGCCGCGTCAACGTCATCGGCGAACACACCGACTACAACGACGGCTTCGTCCTGCCGATGGCCATCGAGCGTTACGCCATCATGGCCGCCGACGCGCCCCTGCCCGGCTCCGTGACCGCCCAGTCGCAGATCACCGTCTTCGACACGCATTTCGACGAGACCGCCACGATTGACATCACCGCGCCCGTCACCAAAGGCACGCCAAAATGGTCGAACTACATTCGCGGCGTGTTGTGCGGCTTTCAGCATCGCGGCGTGAAGATTCCCGCGCTCGACATCGCATTCCTGTCCACCGTGCCGCTCGGCGGTGGCCTGAGCAGCAGCGCCGCGCTGGAAGTTTGCACCGCGACCTTGATCGAGGCGGTTACCGGCAAGACGATTGACCCGGTGGAAAAGGCTTTGCTCGCGCAAAAGGCCGAACACGATTTCGCCGGCGTCCCGTGCGGCATCATGGATCAATTCATTTCCGCACTCGGTCGCGAAGGCCAACTGCTGCTGCTCGACTGTCGCACGCGCAAAACTGAGCTCGTGCCGATGAGCGATCCGTCCGTCGCACTGCTCGTCATCAACACGAACGTGAAGCACGAATTGTCCGGCGGCGAATACGCCGAGCGCCGAGCGCAGTGCGAAGAGGCCGCGCGCAATCTCGGCGTGAAGTCGCTGCGTGATGTCACCGCCGAACAGCTTGAGAAGAACAAAGGCAAGTTGTCCGAAGTCGTTTATCGCCGCGCCCGCCACGTCATCGGCGAAATCGAGCGCACCACGCACGCCGCCGAAGGCATCCGCCAGAGCAACTGGCCGACGGTCGGCCAGCTCATGTATGCCAGCCATTATGCGCTGCGCGATGATTACGAAGTGAGCTGCAAGGAACTCGACGACGTCGTGGAAATCGCCGAAGACATCGGATACAAGGGCGGCATTTATGGTTGCCGCATGACCGGTGGCGGCTTCGGCGGCTGCTGCGTGGCGCTGGTGAAAGCTGACTGCGTGGACGCCATCACGAAAAAAATTGCGGTGGACTACAAGACGAAGACCGGAATCGAAGCGTCAATCTTCGCCTCCCGCCCGGCAGCGGGCGCAACAATTATCAAGGCCTAAAAAAAACCGCCAAGACGCCAAGGCCGCCAAGACAATTAAATAAGGAAAGCAGGAACCGAGGAATAATCCCGGTTCCTGCTTTCTTGCTTTCCTTATTAAATTTGGCGTTCTTGGCGTCTTGGCGGTTTAACTTTTAGTCTCCCAAGCACGTTCCCACATGGCGCGCGGTTTGAATCCAGGAATGGTCCACGGGGACAATCTTGCGCTTGCCGGCGACGCGTTCCAGCGGCACGGCTTCCGTGTCATCGCCGCGCGCCGCCACCATCACGCCGTAATGCTCCGCGTTGATGAGGTCGGCACACGCGCTGCCGAGGCGCGTGGCGAGAATGCGATCCGCCGCGCACGGCGTGCCGCCGCGCTGGACGTAGCCCAGAATCGTCACGCGCGATTCGAGTTCCGTGAGCTCTTCCAAATGCTTCGCGAGGCGCATCGTGTTGCCCGCGTGCCGGACTTCGAGCGTGGCAATTTCAATCTTCGCCTCTTTTTTATCGTGGAGCGTCTTGGCGCGTTCGAGTTTTTTCTCGGCGGCGACCATGGCGCGCGCGTCGTCGCGGCTCATCGCGCCCTCGGCCACGGCGACGATGCTGAAGTTGGTGCCGCGCCGGCTGCGACGCTTGATGGCCTCGGAAATTTTCACCACGTCGTAGGGAATTTCAGGAATGAGAATCACATCCGCCCCGCCCGCGATGCCCGCGCCGAGCGTAAGCCACCCGGCGCGATGCCCCATGATTTCCGCGACGATGATGCGGTGATGGCTGTGCGCCGTGCTGTGCAGCCGGTCGAGCGTGTCGGTGGCGATGTCGAGCGCGGTGGCGAAACCAAACGTCGCGTCGGTCATGGCGACGTCGTTGTCAATCGTCTTGGGCAGCGTGATGACGTTGAGGCCGGCCTGATGCAGGCGCAGGGCGTTTTTCTGGGTGCCGCCGCCGCCGAGACAGACAACACAGTCGAGCCCCCATTTTTTGTAATTGTCCTTGATGACCTCGGTCATGTCGCGCGTGCGGCCGTCAATGACCATGCGGTGCGGCTTGTCGCGGCTGGTGCCAAGAATGGTGCCGCCGATGGTGAGAATGCCGGCGAGGGTGGTCTTGTCGAGCTTGATGCGGCGGTTCTCGACGAGGCCGCGGAAGCCGTCGCGAAAGCCGATGATCTCCATGCCGTAGTTGAGCGCGGCTTTGCCGACGCCGCGGATGGCGGCGTTGAGGCCGGGGCTGTCGCCGCCGGCGGTAAGAATGCCGATGCGTTTGATTTTGTTGCCCATGCTAGATGCTATTTGAAACTTCCCGGCGGATTTGTCGAGCAGAAGTTTCAAAAACTTTCCGGGCGAACGGCAACCGCTTTCAAGCTTTGGCGAATGAGCCGGCGGCCGGCACCGTTTTTTCAGTTGATTGCCCACCTTCATGCAGGTGAGCAAATGTTCCGCCTGCTTCTCAATGATCCCGCCGATGCTGGCACGGCTAAAGACCAACGAGTGGGTGCGCGATAAACGTCGCCACGGAGATCGCGATGGCCGACAGCCGGCAAATCCCTAACTGGCTCGCAGAAAAGCTTGTTGGCGAATATCAACCGATTTTGCTGGCTCCCCACCGGACGTCAGGCATGATTTTTCCCCTTTGCGCATGATGAATGTCAATCTCCGGTTTTTAATCTCGCTGGCCGCAACGATGGCGGCCGCATTACCAGTCTGTGGCGACACCAATGATTACACCGGCCCGATCTGGACTTTTGAGGAGCCCGCCAAAATCCTGACGGCCGCCGCCGACATCACGACGGCAAATTATCCCGACTCCGACACGGCGACGGTCGAACAAAAAATGGTTCGCCAATATCAACCGGACGGCACCGCCGAAGCCCAGGACGAATCCTTTGTCAAAGTGCTGACCGAAAAAGGTCGCCGCGATAACCGCACGGTGGCCCTGAGCTTTACGCTGCCGTATTCGACGGTGAAGGTGGTCAGGCTGGAGGTGGTCAAACCGGATGGCACCGTGACGCCGGTGGATGTGGCGGCCAATTCCAAGGTGACCATCAACGACAGCCAGATGGGGATGAACATTTATGACCCGAATGACAAGCTGTTGCAGGTCAACTTGCCCAAGGTCGAGATTGGCGACATCATCCATTCCATCACCCGCGAGACGACCGGGCGGCCATATATTCAGGATCAATATTCGGAGGAGAATGTATTCGAAGGCGATGGTTACATCCGCCACATTTCTTACGAGGTGCACGCGCCGGCGGAGCGGCCGTTGAAATGCATCCGGCTGCGCGATGAAAATCCCGGCACGGTGACCTATTCGGCTGAAACCAACGCCGACGGTGCCATCACGCACCACTGGGAGGTGGCCAATGTGCCGCAGATGTTCGACGAGCCATCCATGCCGCCCTACGACAATGTGCTGCAACGTCTGCTGGTGAGCACCCTGCCCGACTGGCCGGCGGTGTCGAAATGGTATTGGAATCTGAGTCAGCCCCACCTGGACGCGACCTCGCCGGAGCTGGAAAACAAGGTGGCCGAACTCACCGCCGGCACCACGAATGATCTGGAGAAAATAATGGCACTCTTTTATCACGTGTCCGGCAACATCCGTTACATGGGCCTGACGCCCGAAAAGGATCGCCCGGGCTTCGAGCCGCACGATGTGAGGCTGACGTTTGAAAAAAACTACGGGGTCTGCCGCGACAAGGCGGCCCTGCTGGTGGCCATGCTGCGCGAGGCCGGCTTAAAAGCCTATCCCGTCCTGATCAATGTCGGCGGCAAACTGGATCCGGAAGTTCCCAGCCCGGATTTCAACCACGCCATCGCCTGCGTCGAAAAATCACCGGGCAATTATCTCCTGATGGACCCGACCGACGAAAACACGCGCGACCTCCTGCCGGCCCACGATTGCAACCGCAGCTATCTGGTCTGCCGTCCGGAAGGCGAACAGCTCCTGATCAGTCCCATCCAGCCGCCGGAAAAACATCTCATGCGGGTGCAAACCACGGGTGAACTGGGCGCGGACGGACGATTGGTGGCGAAATCGGAATTGTGGTTCGAGGGCGTCAACGACGACGCCTATCGCAACGCCTTCGTGAAAATGAAACCCGATGACATTCAGCGATTTTTTGAACATAGACTCAAGCTGGCCGTGCCGGGTGCCAAGCTGAAATCATTGAAGCTGACGCCGGAAAACCTGTTGGACAAGTCTGCGCCCATGCATGCCGAACTCGAATTTTCCGCCGAGGGCATGACGGCGGATGGCCAAGGCAAAGCCATCGTGACGGTGCCGTGGATCGGCACCGGCTTGGGCGTCGTTAATTTCATCCTCCGCGACACCGGCCTGAAAAAACGGAAATATCCGATGCAGACCAGCACAAGCTGCGGGCTGCAGGAGGAAGTCTCGCTCAAGCTGGGCGACGGTTTTGGCGGAGCCGTTTCCCTGCCCGAGTGCCCGCCGGTGGAGGATGAAGGGATCAGCCTGAAAAAAACCTTTGCCTGCACGAACCAGACGTTGGTGTGCACCCGGGAGTTGAAATTAAAAACCGTCGAGTTTTCGCCCGCGCAGTATTTGCAACTCAAGCAGACGCTGAAGGAAATGCAATACGACGGGCGCAAATCGCCCATCCTGGCGCTCGCCAACCAGCCAAGCGTCGCGCCGGACAAAACAACTTCCGCAGTTGCAACCCCGGCAGTCAACTCGGATGCACTGATTTTGGAAAGCACTAAGTCGCTGACCGTGAGCGACGCGCAGACGGCGGTTTACCGGGTAAAATATGCGAAGCGCATTTTGAGCTACAACGGCAAAAAACGGGAGGCGGAATTGAAGATCGAATTTAATCCTGCATGCCAGGACGCGAAGCTCATCTACGCTGTCACGGTTTCTCCGGCCGGCCAGCGCGAGGAAATTTCCCCGGGCGAAATCAACGTGATGGACGCCGGCTGGAACGGCTCCGCCAAGCGTTACACCGGCGGGAAAATTCTCGTGGCCAACCTGCCTGACGTGGCGATCGGTTCCGTCATCGAGGTGGAATTTGAAATCACCTCCACGGCCGGCAAGCCGTTTTTGGCGGGCTTTGAACCGTTCCAACTGCCCGACGCGCTCGCGCATAAATCCTTTACTGTGACTGCGCCGAAACATCTCCAGGTGCAACGGCTCGTCAGCGGTCCGGCGGACATCCTGCGCGCCGAACACTCCGTCGCCGACGGCAAAAACGTTTATTGCTGGCAGGCCGATGACGTCCAAGCGCTACCTGCCGAAGACCAGTTGCCGCCGGTCTGGACTTACAACGCGGGGATCGGTTATTTCATCGGCGACGCCAATGATTATTATCGGAAACTCAACCAGGCGCTGCTCGACCGTTCGCAGCAGCATTCCCAGGCGGCGGCGCTAGCGCGGCAACTGACGGCGTCAGCGACGAACCGGCTGGACGCCGTGAAGGCGATCCGCGATTTCATCGCCAAATCTATCCGGCTCGCCGGGCCGACGTTCACCGAACTGCCGTTGAGCGAGCTGTCCGCCGCCGACACCACGCTCGCCGACGGCTACGGCCATCTGGCCGACCGCGCAATTTTGTTTCACGCGCTGCTGACGGCCGCCGGTTTCCATCCGGAGTTTGTGCTGGCGTCCGAATTGCCGCCGCTCACCGGCATTACCGGCGTCGCCAAAACCTTTCCGCTGCCGCAAGATTTTCAATATCCGATGGTCAAGGTGGTCGTCGCCGGCCAGGCGTATTACCTGAATGACACGGACCAATACTCGCAGTTGGGCGCCACCGCGCACGACGGCCGGCTGGGCCTGGTGCTGGCCAGCCGCGCCAGCACGGAAATTCACGCCGCTAAAAATTGCGGCAATGCCATGAAGACGCTTTACACCCTGTCCGTGACCGACACCGGCCGGACGCGCGTGGGCGTGACGCGCTATTATTATGGCGGCGGTTACGGCGCGAAAAACCATTATTTCTCCGAACTGCCGCCGGAGGAACGCCGCCGGTATTTTCAGGAAACAGTTTCGCAGGTGGCGCAGGGTGCCCGGCCCGTCGGCGGCCTCACGACGAAATTCGACAGCTATCCCGGCCTCGAACAATTCACCGTGGACGTGGATAATTACGCCGTGGTGGACGGGAAATATTTGTATTTCGACCTGCCGTTCACGGCCTCGCTGTTCCCAGTCGGCGATGATCACCGCGTGCTGCCGCTGTTCATTTCTCAAGGCAGTCAAGAGACCATCCGCACTGAGATCACTTTGCCGACAGACTTTCACCGGATCGTCATTGCGCCCCAAAGCGAGCGGCTGGCCGCGCCCGGCGGCACCGCCAAAATCACCTCCACCACAACGGCGGACCAATGCGTGATCACCGACGACCTCGAAACCACGCCAGCCATCATCGCGCCAGCGGACTATCCGGCGCTGCTCAAGGTGGAGTCGGCATTGCGCCGCAAATCGGCCAAGGTGTTTTTGCTCGAAAAGGAATGAAGTCCGCCTGAGGCCGCGCCTTGCCGCCAGTCATCGCTGCAATGGCGACTTCGCCGACGCCAAGGAATGGGCTTCGCTTTTCGCCCATGACATTGTATTCACGCATTTTCACCGCTAGGATAATGTCCGCCGCTGCGGCCAAAAGCAGTTTGAGGTGGACGAACGGGGCAAAGGGCGCGGAGTCGCGGAGCGACGGCAGATAATAGCCCACGGCGCGAGCCGTGGGTTAAACGAACAAAACAAATCAAGCCCCGGCGGGGGCGAAAGAAGATTTCCGTCGGCTGGCTTTCGGTCGCCCCATCCGGGGCTTGGATGGGGTTAACTCCTGCGCCGGGAAAAACCGGTGGCGGACTAAAAAATGAGTTACAAACTTAGGGATCGGGATTAGGGATCGGGACGAACATGGTAAAAATTGCAAATCGAGTCCACGCCGGTCGTGGGCAAGCAACCAAATGGGAAATCCAGATTAAACGCTTGACAAACGGCCACGCTTCACGAGACGCTCTTCAATACACAAAGGCAACCCATGAAATTATCCATCAGAACCCTCGCTCTCATCCCCATGCTGGCCGGCTTGCAAATCGGTCTGGCCAAACCGCCGGCCAATTTAGCGCCAGTTTCGCTGGCCGGTTACGAACTCACCGCGCAGGAGACTGGCAGCAAGGTTAAAATCACGTTTACCTATGACGCGAACACCTTTGCCCAGACCGGCCCCAGCAGCGACACCAATTTGAACGACTTCACCGCCGGCAATTACACCTATCTGAATACCGGCCCGGCCACCGGCATTATCACCAACACCGATATCGGCTTCATGGAAGACCTCGGGGCCACCAATGTCGTGGCGATTTATGTGACATTCCATAACGCCACCGCCGGCAGCTACACCTGGACCAACAACGACAGTTACGGCGCGGGCATGTTCAAGCTTTCCGCCCTGAAGAAAAATGTCGTGCCCGCCTCGCTGGCCGGACAGACGTTGTCCCTCGGCAGCAAAGGCGGCCCGGTGCTCACCTTTGACGATGCGGGCAATTATTCCTCCACTCAGAATGGCCTTACCCACACCGGCACCTACAACTTTACCCAGTTCAGCCCCACCGTCGGAGTGATTGACCAGAGCTTCACCGGCGACGAAGCCGGGGCCATCGGCTTTATCCTGCTGGATTTCAAATCGGCCACGGCTGGCTATGGCGTGGGCAACTACTACAACGTGCCAGCCTTTGGCAGCAACCCGGATGATTCCGGGCACGCCAACTTCAAGCTCAAGTAAGACCGGCCAATGTCATGCCGCAATTCCCTTCCCAATTTCCCGGCCAGACTCAAGCCAGCACGTTGCCGAAGCAATCACTTGAACAAGGCGTGATTAAGTTAAATGCGTCGGGCGATGGTGTCAGCGACTTGAAAAGAGTCCTCTGGTCCCAGTCAATCCAATCATGCAACCGAGATTTTTCGTCACCGGTAAGCTCTTAAATATGGACAACTGGCTACAGGTGATAATGGGCGCATGTCCAATTAAATCCCTTCTTCCGACACTAAACCGCTTGATTAAATGCTGGGGAAATGGACGGGCGTGAAGCCCTTTTTGAGAAGCCAAGCAGAGCGCGATGCGTCTGTCCAGCGGGATGGTTTCTATCTTTCACGCCGCTGCGCTTGAGGAAGGGTTTTAGCGAGCACGGACGGCCGAGGAATTTCTCGATGGAGATATTGATGCCGCGCGAGTCGCCCATGGCGTATATCTTATTACTTAGCCCACCGCTGCATCGAGCCGGCGCAGCTTGACCGGGATATGTTTGAAAAACCGTGGTGGGGTGATTGCCCCGCCAATGGATTTTTGCCCTTGTAATTGAGCTGGATGCGGATTGAAATTTAAAAAATGAGAAAAATAACATTAGTCATATTGGCCTGCCTTGGCTTGGCGGGCGCTTGCCTGGCCGCAGGCCATGTCGAGAACCTCCGCTGCGAGTCCCTGCATGAGCCTCTGGGCATAGGCGAACCCCAGCCGAGGTTGAGTTGGATTATCGAATCGGAACAGCGCGGTGAAATCCAGACGGCCTATCAGGTGCTGGTGGCCGGCACGCCGGAAGCGCTGGCGGCGGACAAGGGCGATCTCTGGGACAGCGGCAAGGTCGCCTCCGACGATACTACCGCCATTGTCTATGCCGGTCCGGCATTGACCTCGGGTCAGGCTTGTTTTTGGAAAGTGCGCGTCTGGGATTGCGCCGGGAAGGTTTCGGCCTGGAGTGCGCCCGCGCTTTGGACGATGGGGCTGCTGGACCCGACCGATTGGCATGCCAAGTGGATTGCGACGGCACCAGCCAGCCCAGCCGGCACCAAGCTGACCATTCTTCAGGCCAGCTATGAAGCGACGGATGGTCAGGGTTCCAATGACGTCACCGCGCTGTTGAGCAAGAAAGTCAGGCGTGGCAGTCTTGTGATTGTGGTGGGCAACGATCAGCTTGGCGGCGATCCCGCCCATGATCATGCCAAGCAACTGCGGGTAAAATACACGCTGGACGGCAAGACCGATGAGAAGACGATTCCCGAATCCGATTTGCTTGCCCTCCCCGAGTCTGCCGCTGCGCTGCCGTTTCTCCGCAAGGCTTTCATGGCCGCCAAGCCAATCCGCAGTGCGACCATCTATGTCACGGCCTTGGGCTTGTATGAGCTGCATTTGAACGGCCAACGGGTGGGCGACCATGTGTTGGCCCCCGATTGGACTGACTATAATAAGCGCGTGCGCTATCAAGCCTATGATGTGACCGCGCTGCTCAAGCCCGGCGAAAATGCGCTGGGAGCCATCCTGGCCAACGGCTGGTATGCCGGGCACATTGGCAACGGCGGCTTTCAGGTGTGGGGCACCGTTCCGGCGCTGCTGGCTCAACTAGAAATCACCTACACCGACGGCACCCACGAGCGGGTCGTCTCTGATGAAACATGGAAGCAACATGCCAGCCCGCTGCTGGCGAGTGACTTCATGCTGGGCGAGGCTTATGATGCCCGGTTGGAAGTCAGTGGCTGGGATCAGCCGGGCTTGGATGAGAGCCAATGGAATCCAGTGACCGTGCGCGAGGAAGCACGCCATCTGGACTGGCAGGTTAGCCAGCCGGTGCGGGTCACCGGCGAGATCCAACCCAAGGCCATCACCGAGCCGAAGCCCGGCCGTTGGACGTTTGACCTGGGCCAGAACATGGTCGGCGTGGTGCGGCTGAAACTCAATGCGCCGGCCGGCACGCAAATCACCGTGCGCCATGCCGAGATGCTCAATCCCGACGGCACCATTTATGTGGCCAACCTGCGCGGCGCGCCGTCCATTGACCATTATATTTGCAAGGGCGGTGGTGAAACGTGGCAGCCCAAGTTCGCCTTCCACGGCTTTCGCTATGTGGAGTTGACCGGCCTGTCCGAAAAGCCCGGAACCGAGGCGGTCACCGGCATCGTGCTGGGTTCGGACACGCCGGCGGCGGGTGATTTTGCGTGTTCCGATCCGCGCGTCAACCAGCTTCAGTCGAACATACAATGGGGCCAGCGCGGCAACTATCTCAGCGTGCCGACCGACTGCCCGCAGCGTGATGAACGCCTCGGCTGGATGGGCGATGCCGAGGTTTTCGTGCGCACCGCCACAGGCAATGCGGATGTGCAGGCCTTTTTCAGCAAGTGGCTGGTGGATGTCGATGATGCCCAGACGCCCGAAGGGATGTTCAAGGATGTGTCGCCCAGCAAAAACGGCTGGGGCGGCGGTGTGCCCGCGTGGGGTGATGCCGGCGTGATCTGCCCGTGGACGATCTATCAAGCCTACGGCGACAAGCGCATCCTGGAGCGGCATCTGCCCGCGATGATCAAATGGGTGGAGTGGTGCCGCGCCCACAGCACCGGCCTGATCCGCGACAAGAGCCTCGGTGGCAACTACGGCGATTGGCTGGCCATCGGCGCCAACACCCCGAAGGATCTCATCGGCACGGCCTACCTGGCCTACTCCACGCATCTGGTGGCCAACGCGTGCAAGGTGATTGGTCACGATGCGGACGCCGCCAAATACCAGCAGTTGTTTGAAGACATCCGTGCCGCCTTCAACCAAAAGTTTGTTGCCGCTGACGGGCGGATCCAAGGCGACACACAATGCGGCTACGCCATGGCGTTGAAATTTGAACTGTTGCCCGACGAACTTCGTTCCAAGGCCGCACAGTATCTTGACGAGGACATCAAGGCGAAGGGAAATCATCTTTCCACCGGCTTTGTCGGCGTCAGTTATCTGCTGCCCGTGCTCACCCGCGCCGGCAAGCTCGACACCGCCTATAATCTTTTGCTTCAGGACACGTTTCCCTCCTGGCTCTTCTCAGTCAAACACGGGGCCACCACCATCTGGGAACGCTGGGACGGCTGGACCCCGGAGAAAGGCTTCCAGAATCCCGGCATGAACTCGTTCAACCACTACTCGTTGGGATCCTGCGGCGAATGGCTCTACGACAGCGTCGCCGGCATCGGCTGGGACATGGACGCGCCTGGCTACAAGCACATCATCATTCGCCCGCAGCCCGGCAACGAACTCAGCTTTGCCCGGCGCAATTACGATTCCATCCATGGCCGCATCGCCACGTCCTGGAAACGCGACGGTCACGCGTTCACCTTGGTCGTGACGGTGCCGGCCAACACGACGGCCACGGTTTATGTCCCCGCCGCCGATGCCCTGCACGTCACCGAGTCGGGCCGGCCCGCCGCGTCGGCGGAAGGGGTTAAATTTTTGCGTCAGGAAAATGGCGTGGCCAGCTATGAAGTGGGGTCGGGAACCTATCGGTTCGGCTCTATCTTAAATAATTGACCTCCAAAAAACGGGCGCGCATTTTTTCCTGTGAGAAGTTGTGTCCGAAAGTCGGCCGGGCAGAAAGGCCAGTTTTATTCGCAACACGGAGCCAGCACCGCGTCCGCCATGCCGTGCACATTTTTTTGTCGGCGGGAACAATCGTCGCCAGCACGCCGCCAAGTGTCGAGCAGTAGTTTTTCGCCACCCGTCTCACCCCATTTAAGTTTCCGGCGGACGGCACTAAACGGCCGACACAAGTCAGGATTCCAGTTATCCGCGCCGCCGAGGACGGTTTCAACCATGATTTTTTGCGCGTCGGATTTTTTTAACTGCCGCGTCCAATCGGGGCGGTCCGCCGGACTGGCACCATCGCCGGTGGAATTAAATTCCGCATAGCGCGCCGTGGCGTGGCTTCCGGTTTTCTTCCAGTCGTTCCAGCCTTCGGGACGGACGGCCCCGGACATTTCGCAGTCCAGATAAACCGTGCTGGCGTAAATCCGCCACGGGCGGCCAAGAATGGTTTTCACGCGGGCGCGCTGTCAACTTTGCAATGCGAGAACACAAAACCGAACGGCACGTCCGCCGGCGTCGAGGCGGCGGCGATAAAACCGTTGCCGGCACAGTTGATTTTGCATTTTTCAAACAACGCGGTCGCCGCGCCGAAAATGAAATCACCACGCCGGCGATTTCACAGCCTTCAAAACACTGCCGGTCACGGTTCAATAGGATCGTATCTTGCCAACGCGTTACAGACTAAAGCGTTCTCGCTGTAGGCACGGAGTCATATATCCGACTATTGCGTGCCATATTCCACAAAAATGGCTGGGGTAATGATCATGCTGTTTCGATTTATGGGGTATTCACCCCATTGTGCGACAAACTGTAGCCGAGCAATATGCTGTCTGTAGCCATGCCATTGAGGTTGAACATTGATAATTTAATGTGCCATTGGCCGGGGTAGATTAAATAAACGAAAGAAGTATTATGCTAAACAAAGTCAAAACACTAAAGGGTTACAGTTTGGACGCAGTGGACGCGTTGGATAGTAAAATCGGAAAGTGTAAAGACTTTTTCTTTGATGATCGTTTTTGGACCATTCGCTATCTGGTCGCTGAAACTGGAACTTGGCTTACTGGCAGGCAGGTGCGGATTTCCCACTGCGCGCTGGAAGGCATTTTTAAAGAAGAGCAAACAATTGACGTTGCTTTGACGAAAAAACAGATTGAAGACTGCTCCTACTTGGTCACCAAAAAACCTGTCACCTGCCAATTCGAAGATTCGTTCTTCACGCCAGCGCAGAAAGTGTGGAATATGCATTTATACAGCACTCACGCGGTGAACGGTAATTACATTCACGCCACCGACGGCGAAATTGGACATGTTGACGATTTTATAATTGATGATGAAACGTGGGAAATTCGCTATCTCATCGTGAATACCAGCAATTGGTGGGTTGGAAAAAAAGTCCTCATTTCACCACAATGGGGTGATCGTGTTAGTTGGGACGACAAAACGGTCTTTATCAATCTTTCCCGCGAGGCCATAAAGCAGTCACCGGAATACACCGACAAGTCGTTGCTTACTCGGAATTATGAAATTGGCCTGCATGGCCACTACAATCGGAAAGGCTATTGGGTGAATGCGCTGGCGAACAATAGATCTTCGGATGCCAGCACCGCAGGCTTAATCAGGTGCTAAAGCTATTAATATATTTACAATCACAGTAGTCCCACAGGTTTTCTGGTTGAGGGGTAAAAAAGAGTTGGCTTGCCGCGTGTGAACCTGCCACAAGGCAGGGAATGAATAAAACCACAACGCACAAGCCAACGCGCAGCAGCTTCTCGCTCCTGCATCAACTCTGCAATCTTATTCCGGCGCATCTGGTGCCAAAACTGGCGAGAGATACTGGCGTCATCAAACGCTCCCGCACCTTCACGCCGTGGAGTCACGTGGTGAGTTTGCTCTACGCCCAACTGACCCACGCCATCGGTCTCAACGATGTCTGCGATGCCCTGCGCCTGCACTCGGGACCGCTCTCGGCGGTGCGCGGCGCGACCCCGCCCAGCAAGAATGCGCTCTCCACCGCCAACCGCGAACGCTCCGCCCAAATGGCCCAAGATCTCTTCTACGCCGTCCTGGATCATTTGGAAAAACTCCACCCCGGCTTTGGCCGGGAGCGCCGGCCGCGGTTTGCCTTCCGCTTCAAGCGGGTGATTCATCTGGTGGACGCCACCACCATTCAACTGGTCGCCCGCTGTCTGGACTGGGCCAAGCACCGCCGCCGCAAGGCGGCCGCCAAGTGCCATCTCCGGCTCGACCTGCAAACCTTCCTGCCGCGCTTCGCCCTCGTGGACACCGCCGGCGAACACGAAAGCCTCCGCGCCCACGAAGTGTGCGCCGGCGTGCGGGCCGGGGAGATTGTCATCTTTGACAAGGCTTACGTGGACTTCACCCATCTGGCCGACTTGTCCGCCCGCGACGTGTTCTGGGTCACTCGGGCCAAGGATAATCTTCGCTGCCGGGTGGTGCGCAAATTTCAGCACGGCGTGAACGGGAACCTCCTGCGCGACGATCTGATCGTCCTGACCAACCCGCCCGTCCAGAAAGTCTATCCGGTTGAGTTGCGCCGCGTCGTGGCCCTGGTCGAGGTGGACGGCGAACTCCGCGAGATGGTTTTTCTGACCAACAACCTGGAGTGGAGCGCCCAGACCATCGCTGACCTTTACCGCTGCCGCTGGAGCATCGAGGTGTTCTTCAAACAGATCAAACAGACCCTCCAACTGGCAGACTTTCTGGGCAACTCCGCCAACGCCGTGCGCTGGCAGGTGTGGACCGCCCTGCTGACCTATGTGCTGTTGCGCTTCGCAGCCTGGTTGAGCCAGTGGGGCCACAGCTTCACCCGGCTCTTTGCCTTGTTGCGCTCGGCTCTGTGGCAAAAACTCGAACTCCGCAGCCTGCTCCAAGTCTATGGGACAGCCGGTGGCGGCGGCTGGTTCCTGGGCACGCCAGAACAGGCCTTTCTGGCCGGATTCAGTTGACGCTATGGGATAGCCGCTTCGCATAATCACTCAAACACTCAAATATTCTTAAACCCAATTTCGTTTTCGTCGCTCGTTTTCTTCGGAAATCACCCTCCGAAAATTACGCTGCGGAGGACCGTGGTTTGCCACTGATTTCCATGGCAAGATTTAAAGCGCATGAAAGAAATTAAGACAGTTGTTCAATGCTATTAAAAGCACATCAAGATTCGGGATGAAAATAAAATGTAATCAGGCTGGCCGCGCCTGCATATAGCGCTCGACAATGCGTTTCCGAAATGGAAACCATTCGCAAACCGACCAGTTTTGTGATCAATAACTTTTTCCATTTTGGCACTAACGCTTGAGAAATAAGTCATG